>Ga0302314_10014244_pt1 | contig 13624 bp, 9 predicted proteins | sample III_Palsa_N2_3_FD_200533 | JGI IMG/M metagenome (GOLD analysis project Ga0302314, IMG submission 200533) | Peat permafrost microbial communities from Stordalen Mire near Abisko, Sweden - III_Palsa_N2_3 | ecosystem: Environmental > Terrestrial > Soil > Palsa > Peat permafrost | place: Sweden... | reverse complement strand
AGCCCGGCAATAAAGCGACCCTGACCCCGCAAGCACTCGAAAGGCCTGTGCGTAAGCCACCAGGGGCCGTCTTCCGACCACGGTTCAAGGACTCATCCCATGCAACCTTCCCCCAAGATATCTCTGCTGCTCGCCACACTCGGTCGCACGGACCAGCTCAAGTTTTTTCTCGAGAAGGTTCGCGTACAGAGCTATCAAAACTTCGAAATCGTTATCGTCGACCAGAACGCCGACAACCGTCTCGATGCGTTGCTGGCTAGTCACGGCGGCGGCCTTGCCATCAAGCATCTGCGCTGCGCGCCGGGTTTGTCCAAGGCACGCAACGTCGGCTTGAAATCATGCGACGGCGACATCATCGCGTTTCCCGACGACGATTGCTGGTACCCGCCCAGTCTGCTGGCCCGTGTAGTGCGCTTGCTGAATTCGGACTACGACGGTGTGACAGGTCGCCAGCTCGATAACAAGGACCGGGACTCCGGGCCCCGGTACGATCGCAAAGACGGTCCGATTACGCTATTCAATGTTTGGGGACGCGGCATTTCCTCCTGCATTTTCCTTAAAAGGCATGTAGTCGAAGCGGTCGGCGAGTTCGATGAAACACTGGGCGTCGGGGCAGGCACGCCGTATGGTTCCGGCGAGGAAACCGACTATCTGATCCGTGTCGTTAAGAACGGCTTTCGGCTCAACTACCTTCCTGACCTATTCGTTCGCCACCCGCCTTCCGAACAGGCGATCACGTCCAAGATGCTGGAGCGTACCTATTTTTACGGCGCCGGCATGGGGCATGTTCTGCGCAAACACCACTATCCGCTCTGGTTCAAGGTGCGTTCGTTGACTCGGCCTCTGCTGGGTGCTGCGCTTGCGCTTGTGCGTCTCGAGCCGAAGCGCGCCCGCCTGCATTGGACGCGTTGTCTGGGTCGCAGCCGTGGATTGCTTGCCCAACATCCGTCTACCTGATGCCGAGCCCGACATTGAACCCGGCGTTCAATCGTTAGCGACCTTCAGGAGATCGTCGGAATGGCTTCGGTCAGAAAAAACTTCGCCGTATTGATGACGGTGCAAATCTCGACCTATGTGGTCCCACTGCTTACCCTGCCGTGGCTGACACGCGTCCTGTCGCCCGACGGTTATGGCCGCTTGAGTTTTGCACTGGCTTTCACCACCTACTTCGTCACGTTTACCAATTACGGCTTTTACCTGACGGCTACGCCCCAAGTAGCGATTCACCGGCATGATCGGACTCGCCGATCGCAGATCTTCTGGACGACCTTCCTCGCTCAGTTGCTGATCATGGCGACCGGCTTCGTCGTGCTGCTCTTGCTGACTTTCGCGTTCCAACGCCTCGCGCAGGATCGCGGGCTACTCGTCATCGGCTACGGAATGGTGCTGGGCGCTTCGCTGCTGCCAACCTGGTATTTCCAGGGTGTCGAGGATCTGCGCGCGATCAGCATCCTGGTTTTCGCGGGACGCGCGCTCAGCATCCCGGCGATGTTCTTGCTGGTGCGCGATCGTGGCGATCTGGAGTGGGCGATGGGCGTGAACGGCGCGGTACCGATGCTGTCGGGAATCGGCGTCATGATTTATCTGCTTTTGCGGCGCGAGATCGAATTCGTGCGCATCCAGCCGGGCGAGATCTTCGCGGCTTTACGCGATGGTTGGCGCGTTTTCATGGCGACCGCGGTGGCCGACTTCTATGCTTCGAGCAACACCGTGGTGCTCGCGCTCGTTTCCGGCAACGTCGCAGCCGGTTACTTTGCCGCGGGCGACAAGTTGATCCGGGCGGCGCTCGGCATGCTCGGCCCGTTGAAAACGGCTGCATATCCGCATATCAGCTACCTGATGCACCATGCACGCGAAGATGCTTTTGCGTTTCTGCGCAAAATGCTGATGGTGCAAGGAACCATCGTGCTCTTCATGTCGCTGGCGATTTTCCTCGCGGCGCCGTTTGCGGTGCACATACTCTACGGGCCGCAATTTGTACCCACGGTGGACGTGCTGCGCTGGATGGCATTCGTGCCGTTCATGGCCGCAATGACGGACGTATTCGGTGTGCAGACCATGCTACCGCTCGGACTCAAAGTGCCGTTCAGCCGGATCTTGATTGCGTCCGGCGTATTCAATTTCGTCTTGCTGGCGCTGCTGACCAAACTGTTCGGCGCGACAGGCGCTGCCGCCACCGTGTTGGCGACCGAAACGATGATCGTGATCGCCATGGCTTACACGCTGTCACAGCAGGGCGTGGAACTCTTCAAGCGTAAGCCCGCCTGAAGGGGCCGAGACACGTGCGCCGCGTGTGCGCCGTGTGCGCCGTGTGTGATTTCGCACAGCCATGCGGCCTGGCCGCGCGTACGATAGTTCGTCAGGGTGCACACCGTGCCTATGCCACCGCGCCAGGAGCCAACCCATGACGACAGCCGCGCACGAATCCGGCGACCGCTTGCTGACGGTCGTTATCTCCGTCTATAACCTCGAACATTACATACGCGACTGTCTCGAGTCGGTCCTGCAACAACGCCGCAGCGACGACATCGATGTAATCGTGGTCGATGACGGTTCCACCGACAGTACCGTGGCACAAATCGAAGCCACCCTGCGCGATCACCCAGGGCACCATGTCACCGTGATCTCGCAAGACAATGCGGGGGTAAGCGCCGCGCGCAATCGGGGCATTGCCCGGGCCCGTTCGCACTACCTCGCTTTTCTCGATGGCGACGACATGTGGGCGCCTGAGTTCTTCGAGCAGATAATGCCGATTCTGGTCGCCGGTCGAGCCGACATCGTCGAATTCAATATCGACGTGGTGAGCGACGCCGGCCACCCAGTCGATACGGTGACGCTGGTCCCCGTCGACGCGGCAGGATCGCGCGACGTCGACGCAACCGCGTTGTCCGAATTCGTCGAAACCTATCAAGCGTTCGTGTGGGCGCGCGTTTATCGCAACACGCTTTGGCGTGACGTGCGCTTCCCGCTCGGGCGCCACTACGAAGACAACGCCATACTTCCACAGCTCTATTTGCGCGCCCGCACGCTGCATCGCCTGGAGCATCGGTTGTATCGCTATCGCCGCCGCGGCGGCAGCATCACCCATGTCGCAACACTGCATACCGTGCGCGATCTTGCTCTGAATGCCGCGGAAGCGCTCGCGCGTTGCGATACTGCGCAGGGTGAGTATTGGTTGCGGCTATTCCACAAGATGTTCCTGCATACCTGCTCGCAAGCGGCGCGCGTGGATGCCGCCGCATTCCCGGCCGCCATGCAGATGGTTGGCGTCCTGGCAAAAAAACACCAGGATTTCCTCGCGCAGAATAGCGACGCCTCACCGCGCCACGCGCTCGGAGATTTTGCCTGGCGTGTGCATCTCGATCGAGGCGTGTTTCTCGCCAAGCGTACGGTGAAGCGCATCCTCGGCCGCGAAATGAAGCCACGCACGCGCCTGGCAATCGCGTCCGCTCACGACCGCGCGCCGCCCTCATACTGAGCGGCACACCGCCCTCTACATACTCCGACAAGGTCACACCCATGATGCAGCGCAAACTGCCGCTATCGCGGACGCAATACCTTGGCGCCTGCGCAATGCTCGCCGCGAGTGCAAGCATTGGTTTCCCGCAGACGGCCTACGCGGCCGACGCCGTGCCGAGCGCCACGCCCTCGCAGGCACAACGCCAGCAAGAGCCCCCGAGGATCACCGAACTGATCGGCGCCAACGGTTGGCCAACCTCGGCAGATGACTTCCTGGTCTGGAAAAACATGGGCCTCACCTGGGGCCGCGATTCAGTCGGCCCGGGCCGCGCAGACTCGCCCGCCAGTCCGCTCGATATCGACAAGACCGGGCCCGGCTATAACACGGCGCTCCCGTCGATCATCTTGAACAACAATCGGCACGGCATCAAATCATTGATCTTCCTGGGCTATACGCCGGCCTGGAATGGCATGGTCCCGGGCGACAGCAACTCGGCGCCAAAGAACGAGCATTATTGGCAGGAATATGTGGAAGCCGTGGTGAAGAAGTATTCGGCGCCGCCCTACAACGTCAAATATTTTCAGATCTGGAATGAAGCGGCCGGCCCATTATCGGGCGGCTCACCGCAGGCGACCTTCTGGCATGGTCCGTCATCGGACGATCCGCAGGGTGATCCGCAACACGCGCATGTCTATACCAACGCGATGCAGGACTACGTCAACCTGATCCACATTCCGGCGGCACGCATCATCCATAAGTACCACGCCTATGTGGTGTATGGCGGATGGCCCGACCAAGGGGGTATGGACAACTACATCAAGTGGCTGGAATACGAGAGCCCCAGCGAGCATGCACGCATGCTCGACTATGTCGATTACCTCGATGTGCACTATCTCGGCATCGGCGACCTCGATCGGCTCTACCGGCGCTACGTCGCGACCGGCAAGGTCCGCGGCGTGTGGCAGACCGAAATCGGCGATACGTATATGCGCGATCCACAGTATTTGCCCGACTATTACTTCAGCCTTGCGGTATGGGCCTTGGATCACCAGTGGAACGATCCGGATAAATACCTCTCGCTGATCTATCACTGGGACGGGCTCGAAGCGTACCGGCTCACGCACCGTGGGTCGCCCCGAACCTATAACCCGTCCGGACGCGCGTTGATCGCGCTCAGACAAAACGTGTCAGGCGTACTCGCGCCGTTTCACCACTCGATACGATTTAGCGACGGCGCCTCGGGCAAGGCACTGTACGCGGGTAAAAATATCGTGTTTCAAGTGCATGCACAGCAAGGCCACCGCTCGCTCGAAGTCGATGACCTGCCGGCGCCTGCTTCGGGAGAGGCTGCGAGCCATATCAAGCTTGCCTACATCGACGCGGTTAGCGGCACGCCGGTGCCTGATGCGAAGCTCGAGGTATCGTGGCAAGGTACGCGCCTGTCGCTCGGCTTCGATGCGCCGGGCGCGGGCACCAACTCCGATGGCAAGCCCCTGGCAAGCCATCTCGGCTACCTCGTGGTCACACCGCTGCCGTGAATCGGTACAGTGCGCGGTGCCGCATGTGATCCCCTCGGTGATCCCATCGGTGCTCCCATCGGCGCTCCCATCGGCGCTCCCATCGGCGGCCCCATCTGCGGCGCCGTATCCGGCCCGCCCCCCAACCCCGTGCGCACGAGCGGCGGACTGAGACCGGAGGTAACGGTAGCGGTCCGCAAGCGCGATGCCAGTAGCAATGAAATCGCCAAAGCCGGCAATAGGACATTGGAAGGCGTGGTAAGCCGATGTTCCGATACCGACATAACCAGCAGGCATACCGACGACAGCTCGACAAAAACAAAGCCGGTGTAATCGGTGTAGGCGTCGCTGGCCGAGGCCTTAGCGCCTTTGATTGCCCACATAATGAGTTCCCAATAAAAGCGCATCATCAGGAACAGCCCCACAACACCGAGTTCAGCCAATATATTCAGGAAGGAATTATGCGCGTGCGAATCGCTGTGTATGATCGTCACGCCGACCGGCTGCGCGTACACCCCAAAGTAACTGACCACCGACGAGATCTGGTCGTCGAACGATCCGAAGCCCATCCCCACGATGGGGCTGAGACGGAAGTATTCGAGCGCCCGCGGCCAAAGCCACTCGTAGCGGATATCCAGGTTCGCGACCTTTTCGTCCGGGTTGGATATGTCGAAGCGGTAACCCAGATAGTTGATCGACGAGTGGGTGTGACTGATCGCGATAAACAGCGACACGCCAATCAGGCCCACGATCAGGGTCGCCAGCACCGGACGCGGCCAGCTGCGGCGCACGAACAGATAGGGCACGACGACCAGCAACCCGAGCATCGACCCGCGGCTGTACGTCGAGAACAGCATCATGCCGTTAAGCATCAGCATGCCCGTCAGCAGCGTGCCACGTCGTGTGAGATAGCATGCGATTCCCAGGCAAAACAGTATCGCCAGGAAGCCGCCGGCAGCATTGCGGGCGATGAAATAACTACCGAACGATTCGTCGGGATGCGTGAAGATGGAGAGCAAGCCGGCATGTGCCAGGTATAACGCGTAAGCCGGAACGTTCACCGCCACGGCGAAGATGAAGAAACGCCTCAGCAGCTTGTTCAAATCCCATCTGTGCGCATAGACGCAGCCGGCGAGAATCGGCGCATAGGCGATAAAGAAATTGCCGTCGCGCCGGTAGAACTCGAAATTGACGAGCGACGCCGGATCGTAGAGCAACGTCGACACCAGTGCATAGAGCGCGAACGCAGCCAGTGCCACCACGAAGGCCGGATAGGTCCGGCCAAAAAAACGCCACGCGCCCAGCACAATCGGAATGAAACCGATGGCACTGAGCGGCACGAAGTTCGTGACCGAGAACAGCAATGCGATGAGCGATATGTACGCCACAAATTCCGCCTGAGATGAGTTATTTACGTACCGGAAGCCAGATCGGCATCTGACGCTTCGATGTGCGCCAACGCGTCGGACAATTGATCGGCCGCCTCGCGCCAACCGTGTGCATGCGCGCGTTTCAGCCCACGCTGCCGGTACATCTCGCGCAAGTCGGCCGAGCCCAGCATTTGCTCGATCTTCTGCGCGATATCGTCGACCGAGGTGGCGTCGCAATACAACGCAGCATCGCCGCACACTTCAGGCAGCGATGCCTGCCGCGACGTGATGACCGGACAACCGCAATACATCGCCTCGAGCGGCGGCAGGCCAAATCCTTCATAGAGCGAAGGGAACACAAAACACGTGGCGTTTTCATAAAGCGCCTTCAATTCGCCATCCGTGACAAAGCCTGTTCGTATCACTTGTCGAGAGGGCGGTGATTGCGACCCCGCGACGGCATCGAAGACGCGGGTGTTGCTCCCTCCGGCCAGAACGAATTTGAAGTCGGGCGGGCAGGCGAGCCGCTCGATCGCCGCGATGCAGCGCGTCAGGTTTTTACGCGGATCCAGACTGCCGACCATCAGGCAATATCGTTGCGGCAGCAGGGCATGCCGCGCGAGCACGCCGTCATCACTAACGATATGTTCCAGATGATCCACCGCCGGGCGGATCACGGAAATCCGCGACGCCGGCACGCGCAGGTGATGAACCATGCGTTGCCTGGAAAATTCGGAGACCGTGAGCAAATGCAGCGAATTGCGACGCAGCAGCGAAAATACCAGGCGATACCACAAGCGAAATTTTCTGGTGAAAGCCGCAGCCGTGTCGTAGATGGCCATGTCATGGATCATCACGACGTGACGTCTTTTGAATAGCGGTCCGGTATTGCACAGGCTGACGAGGGTCTCGGTGCGCGTCGATAGCGGCAAGGCAATTTGCTCCCAGAGATTACCTGTGAGATTGCCCATAACCCCATCGCTGACCCGACGGCACTCGAGCACGGATTGCGCCGGCCGCGCGTTCCTGGGCACCACCAGCGCGAGGTTGCCGTGCCGCAGCGCGCGCTCGGTCAAGGCGCGCGTCAACTCGCTCGCGACACGCTGCACCCCAGTGATGCGCTGCGCGGTAAATTTGCCATTGATGACGAATCCCATCATGCGCTCTCCTTTTGTGAATGCGGATTGCGCCAGTGCGGTCACGCCCACTCGCGCACGGCCTTGCACTGACCCGATACCGGTCCGGCACCCAGTATTAAGCGGCGCTCGCAGCGTCGACACGCGGTTCGTAGACATAGCGGGTATTGAGATCATGGCCATACGGGCCCGCTCCCTGCCGCGCAGGCATCGCATTGAAAACCGCGCCGACCAAATGGGCTCCCGTGCGATCTAGCCCTTTCACGGTGTCTTCCACTTGCTTCTTGCTCTGCATGTCCGAACCGAGCACGAGCAAGGTCGCCCCGGCCTGGGGTGTGACGATGGCGGCATCGGTGACCGGCAGAAACGGCGGCGTGTCCACAATCACCATGTCGAACTGTGCATCGAGCTCACCCAGCAGTTGACTGAACGTGCGCGTCATCAACAATTCGGAGGGGTTGGATGGGTAGGTCCCGCAGGCCATGAAGGAAAGGTTCGCGATACCGACCGAGCGAATCGCGCTGCGCAACGGCAGGCTGCCGCGTAGCACGTCGGCGAGGCCTCCTGCATTGAACTGGCGGAAGAAGGAGGCGAGGCGACCGCAACGCATGTCGGCATCGATGAGCAATACGCGCGAGCCTGTCTGTGCCTGCAGCACTGCGAGATTGGCCGCGACAAAACTCTTGCCGGTTGCCGGGGTCGGCCCCGTGAACACGACGATCTTGTTGGGCGCATGAACCATCTCGAAGCGCAACGCGGTACGTACGCGGCGCAACGCCTCCATCGCGGCATCATGCGGAAAACTGCGGGCGAGCAGGCGATGCGCGCTGGGCGGTAGCGACACGGTGAGATTCATCGTCCTGGCAACCCCGATGCGGGCACCCCAACCGGGACGCATCGGCACTTCGTCGCTGGCGCTGTCATTTCCACCGTAGTTCCCGCTCAGGTTCCTGCTTTGACTCCCGCTTTGACTCCATTCCGCGCGGCTTTCCGACCTCGGCGACCGCAACGGCTCCGTGGCCGTCCCAAGGCCGGCTGTCTCAAAGCCGGCTGTCTCAGAGCCCGCTGTCTCAGAGCCCGGTGCCTCAAAGCCCGCTGTCTCAAGACCCGCTTGAGCACGGCTGAATCCCAGCGAACCGAACAGCGGCACGCTCAAGTATTGCTCGATATACATGGGGTCTGTCACTCTCCCGAACACCTGGTAGCGCACAAACACATACGCGATTGCCAAGATCAACCCGAGTCCGATCCCACCGGCGATCACCAGGATCCGGTTCGGCTTGATCGGCAGCGACGGACGCACCGCCGAATCGACGATATGCGCGTTGCCGGTCGTGCCGGCGCGTCGCACCGACAGCTCCTCGGCCTTGTTCACCATCGAGGTGTAGATCCCTTCCGCCACTTTCGCTCGACGTGTGAGATCGGCATTCTCTCGCTCCGACGCCGGCATACTACTGAAGCGCGCGTCGAATTTCTGCTTGTAGGCATTGAGCTGCGCCAGTTGCTCGTCGACGTTGTGCACCTGCGTGCTATCCGGCGTGAAGTTCTGCAACAACTGGGTCCGCTGGATTTGCAGCAAGGCAATCTGCCGCTGGAAATCGATACCGCCTTGCAGATACGATTGCGCTTCGGCCACGGGTTCCATCGATCCCGATGACGTCCTGAACTGAGTCAAATCTGTCTCGGCCTGCTGAAGATCGCTGCGCAAGCGCGGCAACTCCTGCTGGATGAAAGCAAGCGTCTTGCCGTCGGTGCCTTGATGGCTTTGGATCGACGCCGCGATGTAACTTTGCGCAATCGCATTGGCAACGCCAGTGGCAACTACGGGGTCGCGGTTGCTGAATGTGATGCGCACCACCCCGGTATCCTTGCCATCGTCCGACACGGTCAGGCCGCTCTGGAATCGACGAATCGTATTGACCTCGTTGGAGCCGCTCACGTCGAAGCGGGTGCCGGACCGCGCGACCAAACGATTCACCAGCATCGACACGCCATTGCCTTGAGCGGGCTGCCCGACTGCGCCGCTGAGCAAGAGACCGCCAGTCGTGTCGAATAACTGGTAGTGGCCGTCGTCCAGCGCTTTCAGGTCAAGTTTCTTGTCTTCCAGTTGCGGCGGTACTGTGAGCGACGCGACATCGATCTGTTCACCGCCCCACGCATATGAATCGAGGTCGATGCCCAGCCCGGGGTCAAGACGCAGGCTCGGCCAAATCGGCACCCCCGGCTTGGCGAACAGCTTGGTCAGGGCGCCTAGCACCGGTACCGCGTGGGGAACGGCAAGCACGCCGAACTTGTACTGTTGGATCACCGGCTCGATCACCGAGCGGCTCTGCATGATCGCGATTTCCGCCTGGGTTGGAGGCTGCACCGCCTGGGTCAATATTTGACCCTGCGGGGCCACGCCAAACGCATTCGGTTCAGGCGGATCGACACGGACCAGCACATCGGACGAGTAAATCGGCGTGGCCAGAAACGCGTACGCGACCGCCAATGCCGCAATACACGCGGCGAGCCCGAGCAATTGACCGATGTGGGCGCGCATCAGGCGCACGATATCCCCGGCACTGGGCTGCCGTTCGCCCGCTGTGACCACACGGGGAAAAGCCGGACTCGTAGGAGAAGTATTCAAGTTGATGTACCTCGCAGATCGATTGCCGAAGGAAAACCAGCCATGTTGAGCGGCCGCTTCACGGTCGGAGAGAATTGAGCAGATACAGGCTTTCCGCAGTCGGCAGCAACTGGTCCAACGCGCGGTTGAAGTGAGCCATACCCGAGGTTCCGACATAAACGACGTCCAGCGGATGCAACTGGAACTCCGTCGCCAGCATAATGGCGTCGACCTGGGACATGTCCAACCGATACAGCGACGGCTTGGTTGGATCCGCCGCCGAGCGCCGGATCACCAGTATCTGGCGGGGATTGGCGCTACCCGGGTCGATACTGCCGGCGTTCGCAATCGCATCGGCCAGCGTAAGGCGGCCCTTGTTCATGTACAGGCTTTGCGGCTTGAGGATCTCACCCAGTACGAATACGCGGGTCTGGGTATGATCGGGAACGTTGAGGATGTCGCCGTTTTGCAGCACCACGTTCTGATCCACCGCGCCCTTGTCGAGCGCGGACTGTATATCGAGTAACGTGGTCTTGCCGTCGCGCGTAAGCTGCACGCGCTGCAAATCGGCGTCGGCCAGTGCGCCGCCCGAACGCGCGATGGCGTCGACGACCTTCAGAGGTGCGTCGGTGATCGGCAGCGAACCGGGATCTTTCAGGTCCCCGGTAACTTGTATTTGCTGGCTGCGGTATTCCAGCACGTGGACTTCCAACTGCGGATTGACCACGTTTCGCGACAAGCCCCGGGCCAGCATCGCGCCGATTTCCGCCGTGGTCTTGCCCGCGACCTGCACGCGTCCCAGTGTCGGGAAAAAGATCGTGCCGTCGGTGGCGACCCGTTGACCGCCGGGTGCAATTTCCTGGCCGCCGGCGTTGCCGGACACCGCACTGCCCGCGTTCGGAAGCGCGGCCGTCGCGGCGCCCGCCGCCGTGAGTTCAGGGTGATTCCAAATAGAGATGCCCACGGTGTCGTCGACGCCCACGTGATAGTCGCTATCGCGGGCGGCCGAAGAAATCATCGGCGGTGTGGGCCGCCGCGTCTGGTCGTGCAACTGAGTGGCAATCAGCTCCGGGGTAATCAACGTCACCGGGTAGACTGCCGAACTCGTCTTCGCACTCAGGTCATCCTGCATGCGCGATGCATCCAGATGCGGCCCAGGCGCGAGCGTGCAGCCCGCGAACGCGGTGAGGGATAAACATACGCATAGGCTTGTTGCGGTTCTGATAGGCATAGGTCGCTTTTCCTTGGAATGGCCAACGCTGCGCTCGGCATACCAATGCCGAGCGCGCTGGCCTTCGTGATGTCTGATCGGCTCAGAACGCGTTTCGTCCGCCAAAGCCCTTGAAGATCGTGATGAAGATAATTTTTATGTCGAACCAGAAACTCCAGTTCTGCATGTAGAACAAATCGAACTTGACGCGGGCCTCCATTTTCTCGACCTTGCGTGTTTCGCCGCGATAGCCGTTGACTTGTGCCCACCCCGTGATGCCGGGCTTGATCCGGTAGCGGTACATGTAGCCATCCACCAGATCCTTGTACAAATTGTCGTGCTCGATTGCGTGCGGACGCGGCCCGACGACGGACATCTGACCCAGCAACACATTGACGAACTGCGGCAACTCATCGAGGCTGGTGCGACGCAGGAACGCGCCGACGCGGGTTATCCGGCGGTCGTGGCGAGAGGCCTGGGCAAGTTGGCCCGGCTTGTCCGCATGAAGTTTCATGGTGCGGAATTTGAAAATCGAAAACTGACGGCCATCCACGCCTTTGCGCTTCTGCCTGAACAGCACCGGCCCCGGTGACGACAGCTTGACGAGCAGGCCAAGCACCAACAGCAAAGGCAACATCGGGATCAGCACCAGCGCGGCAAAGACCCGGTCGAACACCAGCTTGGGCCACAGTTCCGGCTCGCTGATCGGGCTGGCCGTCAGGTTGATGGCCGGCATGCCCACGACTTCCGCAACGCTTTGCGTAAACAGCGATACGCTGCGCACGTCCGGCAAGAAACGCAGATCGACGAAGTCGTGACGGAACTCGCGTACGAACCGCTGGATCGTGTGCTCTTCCGACAGCGGCAACGCCAGCCAGATCTCGTCGATGTTTCGACGCCGCACTCGCGTCACCAGTTCGTCGAACTGGTTCATCACTTCGAGGCCGCACACTCTGTGCCCCTCTGCGGCGCTTTCATCGAACAGGCAGCGGGGCCGAAAGCCCGCCTGGACCGCGCTGTTGATCTGGTTGAGGACCATGCGGCTATAGCTTTCCGGCCCGACGATAATCACCGACTTCTCGTTGATGCCCCTGCTGCGTAGTTTGCGCAAGGTGAAGAGCACGAGCGCTTTTTCCATGATCAGAAACGCGCCGGCAATCAGCGTGGCCGAGCCGAGCCACAAGCGTGAAATGGCGTCGGTGCGATGCAGCGTGAAAGCGAACAGCAAACCGATTGCGGTGACCACGCACCACGCGCCCAGCACACGCCAGAGCAACTGCGCGACTGGCATGCCGCGCCATGACCTGTACACGCCGAAGCCGGGGAACAGCAGCAAGACCAGCGTGCAGTAAAACGCGATCATCAGTTGCTCCGTGTCGGCCAGATAGACACCCGCACCGAAACGAAGCCTATGAGCAAGAAGCGCTGCGGCCGCCACCAGCGCGACGTCCAATACTCTCGCGGAAATTCCAAGTTTCAACATCGCGCGTTCTCCGTGGGTATGCCTACCAAGTCATCGCGCGCGCCGGCGCATGCAAGCTCTTGGACGAATCCATCGCGCGCCCGGTGTCACGGATGCGTGCGCATTTTTCCTCAGTGCGCGCTGGCAACAAGCGCTGGAACTCGCCCTTGATGATGCTGTAGCACTCGCAGGTACGGTCTTCCAGACCGTCACGATCCGTTATCGTTATGCGACCGCGATGGCGAAGAATGAGTCCCGCGGACTCGAGTTTCCCAGCCGCCTCGGTGACACCCTCACGGCGCACACCTATCGTGTCCGCAATCATCTGCTGCGTCGTGACCAGTTCGGTCGCTGGTTCGTCGGCCTGCATACGGTCTTGCGCCGACAGTAACCAACGACACAGCTGCTCATCGACGGAGTGGCGCCGGTTGCAAAGCGCGCTTTGCGCGATCTGCGTCATGAGCGCCTGGATATACAGCAGCATCAGGCTATTGATGGCGTCGGAGCGCGCGAATTCGCTTTTGAAATGTTGCGCGTCCACTGCGTACCCGTATCCTCGCTTGCAAACTTCGATACGGCTTGGCATTGCATGACCACCGGTCAGCACGGGCACGCCAGCGACACCTTCACGACTGATCGCGGAGACCTCCACGCTGGCGCCGTCTTCCATCAAGCTGCGCAGCGACAGCACCGCCGTGGTCGGGAAATACAACGCTTTGATCGGTTCACCGGCATCGGAAAGCAACTGCCCCGCGTGCAAGTGCACCAGACGAAGATGGGGAGCCAGCCGACGAAGCTCCGTCGGCGGCAACGCACCCAATAGGTGGTTGTGGTGCAGCTCGGCTGGTACGTTCAATCTTG
>Ga0302314_10014242_pt1 | contig 13624 bp, 14 predicted proteins | sample III_Palsa_N2_3_FD_200533 | JGI IMG/M metagenome (GOLD analysis project Ga0302314, IMG submission 200533) | Peat permafrost microbial communities from Stordalen Mire near Abisko, Sweden - III_Palsa_N2_3 | ecosystem: Environmental > Terrestrial > Soil > Palsa > Peat permafrost | place: Sweden... | reverse complement strand
TGTAGAACTGGTAGTTCGTGAACAGCACGAAGTTCTGGAAGTGGTCGGGCGCGGTGCCGGTGTAGTGGCGCAGGCGGTGCAGCGAGTAGTCGACGCGCGGCGCGGTGAACAGCGCCAGCGGCAGCGGGTCGGCCGGGCCCGCCTCGTAGGTGCCGTTGGCGATGCCGTCGTCCATCGCGGCGAGGTTGGGCAGGTCGAACAGGTCGCGCAGCTGCAGGCGCTGCGCCGCGGTGAGCGTGCCCTCGACGTGGTCGTGCTCGGCGAAGCTGAAGTGCAGCGGCATCGGCTCGCGGCTGACGCCCACCTCGATCTTGACGCCATGGTGCTGCATCAGCAGCCGGAACTGCTCGCGGTAGTAGTCGGCGAACAGCTCGGGGCGCGTCAGCGTCGTCTCGAAAGTGCCCGGGCCGGCGACGAAGCCGTAGCTCGACACCGAGTCCGCGCGCGCCACCGTGTCCGTGTGCACGCGCACGCTCGGGTAGCACGCGCGCACGTGCGACGCGGGCACCTGGCCGGCGACGAAGTCGTGCAGGTGCCTGCGCAGGTGGTCGACGCCGGCCTGGTAGATCTGGCGCACGCGGTCGACCGCGGCGTCGGGGTCGTCGAAGGATTCACGAGGGACGAGCAGCGGTTCGATCATGGCTTCATTGTGGATGAAACGCGTGACGCCGGCGCGTCCCGCAACGCCGGCCGATGCCGGCGCGCCGCGCGTTGCCTACACTGGCGGGATTGCAAAGGTGATGAACAACGTGATCAACGAATTCCGCGGCCGGCCCGAGCGTGAGGCGGCCGTCTCTCCCGCGCGTCCCCGGTACGGCTGGCCGATCGCGATGATCGTGCTGTCATGGGCGGTGCTCCTCGCTCCGGCGCTGGCCAGCGTGCATCGCAAGGCGGTGGCGCCGCCCAAGGCCGCCGCATCGGCCGCGTCCGCGCCGGTGGCCGCTGCGGCGTCGGTGCCGGCCGCGACCACCACCGACCTCGCGCAGTGGTGCGCGCGCCTCGTGCCGGCGGTGCCCGGCGTCGACGCGTCGGGCTGCCGCGCGTCGGGCCTGCAGCCGGGCGCGGGCCGCTCCGTGCACGGCGTGCCGCTGTGGGCCAACGACGTCGTGCCCGCCACCGGGGTGCCCCGGTTCAAGGTGCTGCTGCTGGGCGGCATCCACGGCGACGAGCTGGCCTCGGTGTCGCTCGCCTTCGACTGGATCGCGCGCTCGCAGGGCGTGAAGGCGTCGGCGATGCCGCATCCCTCGAAGACCGCCAAGCCGACCATCGCCGACGTCGCCTGGCGCTTCGTGCCGCTGCTCAACCCCGACGGCCTGCTGCATTCGCCGTCCACCCGCGTCAACGCCCACGGCGTCGACCTGAACCGCAACTTCCCCACCGCCGACTGGGCGCGCGACGCGCAGCCCTACTGGATCAAGCACACGAAGAAGGATCCGCGCCGCTTCCCCGGTCCGCAGGCGCTGTCCGAGCCGGAGTCGCGCTGGCTGCTGGAGCAGATCGACCAGTTCCATCCCGACCTGATCGTGTCGGTGCACGCGCCCTACGGCCTGCTCGATTTCGACGGCCCGCCACCGGCACCGCGACGCCTCGGCAGCCTGCAGCTCGATCCGGTGGGCGTCTATCCGGGCTCGCTGGGCAACTACGGCGGGCTGGTGAAGAACGTGCCGGTGATGACGCTCGAGCTGAAGAACGCGCGCGCCGTGCCGCCGCGCGAACTCGCGGCGATGTGGAACGACCTGCAGCGCTGGCTCAACGAGCAGATGACCAATCCCGGCGTGCAGGCGAGCGCGCAGCACAGCCCGGTGCCGGGGACGAAGACGGTCAACGCGGCGCGACGCGTCGACTGAGGCTTCCCCGTTTCAGGGGTGGTCGCGAGCGGTCGCGCGGCGCAGAATCCGCGCCACTCGTCATCCGATCTTCTGGAGGGATCCGCCGTGAACGCACACCTTCGCCTTTCCGCGGCCTGCGCCGCGCTGCTGCTCGCCACCGCCGCCCAGGCGCAGTCCCACATCAAGCCGGGACTGTGGGAGGAAAAGATCACGGTCAAGTCCGACAACCCGCAGGTCAACGCGGCGATGGCGCAGGTGCAGGACAAGCTCGCCAACATGTCGCCCGAGCAGCGCGCGGCCGTCGAGAAGATGATGGCCGGCCAGGGCGTGGGCATGGGCGGCGCGCCCAACACGCTGCGCGTCTGCATCACGAAGGAACAGGTCGAGCGCGACTTCACGCCCGACGGCAGCGGCCGCTGCCAGCGCACCAACGTTGCACGCTCGGGCAACGTCATCAAGTTCGACTACACCTGCACGTCGGCCCGCAGCGACGTCAGTGGCCACGGCGTGTTCACGATGATGGGCGACTCCGCCTTCGCGGTGACGTCCGCGTCCGACGTGGTGACGAAGACCTCCGCGACGCACATGCAGACAGACGTCGCGGGCAAGTTCCTCTCCAGCGACTGCGGCGACGTGAAGCCCGCGGAGATGGGCCCGTCGCGCTGAGCCGGCGATTGCGGGCGCGTCGCCTGCCTGGCGTCGGTCCGCCATTCCCCGTGTGCATCCGTCCGGGAGCGCGGCGCGTATCTTCCTCAGGAGCCGCGGCCTGCGCGGCGAGAATGCCGCCGCCATGACCGAGACCTTCCGCACCGTCGCCCCCGAACCGCGACGCCAGCACCGCCTGCTGCGCTGGGCCGCCGGCGCCGCGCTGCTGGGATCGGTCGCGTCGGCGATGGCCGGCGCCGGCGCGGGCCTGCTCAACGCGGTGGCCACGCTGCGCGGGCACCAGGGCCCCGCGGACATCGCCTACGGCCCGTTGCCGCGCCAACGCTTCGACGTCTACGTGCCCGGCACGTCGACGGACGCCGCCGACACGACCGCCGGCTCGCCGCTGGTGATCTTCATCTACGGCGGCTCGTGGAGCACGGGCAGCCGGCGCGACTACCGCTTCGCCGGCGAGGCGCTCGCGGCGCGCGGCTTCACGGTGATGGTGGTCGACTATCGCCTCTATCCCGAGGTGAAGTACCCCGACTTCCTCCAGGACTGCGCGCAAGCCGTCGCCTACGGCCTCGAACACGCGCGCGAACTCGGCGCCGATCCGCATCGCGTGTTCCTGTACGGCCACAGTGCCGGCGCATACAACGTGGCGATGCTCGCGCTCGACCCGCGCTGGCTGCGCGCCGCGGGCCATTCGCCCGACGAGCTGGCCGGCTGGGTCGGCCTCGCCGGCCCGTACAACTTCCTGCCGATCGAGGACGCCGGCGTGAAGCTCGTGTTCGACGGGCCGGACACCTCGCCCGACACGCAGCCCATCAACCACGTCGGCGATCTCGCGCGCCCGCTGCCGGTGTTCCTCGGCGCGGCGGCGCACGACAAGCTCGTCCATCCCGAGCAGAACAGCATCCCGCTGATGGACAGGATGGCCGCGCGCGGCACGGCCGTCACGTTCAAGGCCTACGAGCACGTGAACCACGCGCTGCTGTTGGGTGCGCTGGCCTGGCCGCTGACCGGTTTCGCGCCGGTGCTCGACGACAGCGTCGCCTTCATGCGCGCGGCGCCGCTGGTAGTCGCGCGCTAGTTCCGGCGCAGCTCGCGCCACGCGACCCAGATCGCGCCGACCGCCAGCAGCGTGCACAGCGGATACCACTGCTGCGGCGCGGGCGCGGCGATCGTCACGCTGCCGTCGGGCGACAACGCCATCGCCGCCACCAGCAGCGCGAAGCCCGCGATCACGCCCGCGCTGGCCCAGCGCCACCGGCGCGCCTGTGCCGCGTGGCGACGGTGTTCGTCGGCCAGCGCGCGCGCGATCACGATCGGCGCGATCGGCGCCGGTCGACGCCGAACGACCGCGGCGCGCGCGGCCTGGTCGACCGCGGCCATCGTGCGGGCGACGAAGCCGTCGTCGTGCAAGGGCTCGGGCGCACCGATGCGCAGCAGCGCGTCCAGCGCGTCGTCGGGGAGGGCGGATTCGTTCATGTGGCGGACTCCGGATTCCAGGCGCCCAGCAGCTCGCGCAGCCGGGCCTTCGCGCGATCGAGATGGGACTTCAGCGTGCCCAGCGGCAGGCCGAGCACCTGCGCGGCCTCGGCGTGCGACAGGTCGAGATGGAAGCAGTGCACGACGACCAGCCGCTGGATCTCGCTCAAGGCGTCGAGCGCGTGCTCGACGTCGCGCCCCAGCCCCTCGACGGCGCGCGGATCGTGGCCGGGCTCGTGGGCATCGTCCGCGTCGTTCCACTCGATGGGCAGCTGCGGTCGGCGCACATGCTGCAGGAAGCGCGTCAGCGCGATGCGATGCAGCCAGGTGGCCAGGCGGGCGTCGCCGCGGAAGTCGTTCAGGTGCAGCCAGGCCTGCACGAAGGTTTCCTGCGCGAGGTCGTCGGCCAGCGCGGCGTCGCCGTGGGTGAGGCGGCGCAGCTGCAGCCTCACGCGCGACTGGTGCGCGCGCACCAGTCGCGCGAACGCATGGCGGTCGCCCCGGCGCGCACGCGCGAGCCAGCCGGCGATCTCGGCTTCGACGCGCTCCGTTTCGTCGAAGACCATCGGGCGTTGCGCCACGTCAATCCGTCATTGCAGGTCGATGGACGACGGCTCGGCCGCTTCCGGCACCTGCGGTTCCAGCTTCAGCGCGATCAGCTGCGCGACCCCGATGCACAGCGGGATCAGCCCCGCGGCCCACAGCCCGTGGTCGAGCCGGAACATCGCGCCAAGGAACGCGCTGGTGCCCACGCCGACGCCAACCAGCGTCAGCGCGCGCATCAGCGCCGAGCCCTCGCGGCGCGGCGAGCGCAGCAGCTCGCGCGGCACCGGCAGGCCTTTCTCGAGCAGGTCGACGATGGTGCGGTGCTTGCGTTCCTGGAACTTCCAGGCGAAGTGCAGGGCGGCGACGACGACACCCAGCGGCATCAGGATCCCGCAGACGGGGATCAGCACTTCAGGGCTGAACAGGCGATTCCAGGGATCCATGGGGTTCTCTCCGTTGGCGATATCCCTTGGATGCGCGCCGCATGCCGATCGGATGCACCAGCGCCGGAAAAATTTCAGCAGGCCTGGTATTTCCAGTTGCGCGTCTTGCCCTCGGCGATCCATTCGGCCGCCTGCGCGACGCGCGCCGCCCGCGTCGCCTCGCGCTTGGCGTCGACGATCCACTCCACGTATTCGCGCTGCTGGCTGGGCGTGAAGCCGTCGAAGATCTTGCGGGCGCTGGACTGCGCGCGCAGCGCGGCGGCGAGGTCGTCCGGCACGGTGGGCGCCTCGCGCCTGGGCTTGGGCGCGGGCGGCGCGCCGGCCTTTTCGGCGCGGGCGTCCGCCCACGCCTTGCGGGCGTCGACGATCAGCTTGCGCAGCGCCGCGGCCTTGGGCAGATCGGCCATCGACTCGATGCGCCCGAACTGCCCCATGGCCTTGTCGCGCTCGCCGGCAAGCTCTTCCGCGATCGGCTTGCCTCCGCGCCAGAAGCCCAGCGAGCAATGCGCCTTGAACGCCGCCATGCTGGCGAACGGCCGGCCGTCCAGCAGGAAGAACGGATGGCTCCACTTGATCGCCTCGGCGACGTCCGGCAACGCGGCGTGCATCGCCGCGCGTACGTGTTCCAGCGGTTCGCGCGCGAACGGCGCGGCCTTGGCGATGTAGTCGTCGACGCGCGGATCGCGGGCGGGCGCGGGGGCTTTGGAGCTCGGCATGGGCGCCGACTTTAGGCCGGGAGCCGGCATTGCCGCAAGGGGACTTCAACCGAGCCGGCGCATCACCTCCTGGTCGCCGCCAACCCGTCCCGCCATGCGCGCGCGCTCGACGGCGGCGCGGGCCACGGGCTTCGTCGCCATACGGTGTGTCGTATCGCCGTCAGGCCGATCGCTTCAGCGCGGCCGACTCGGCGATGAAGTCGCGCAACGTCTGCAGCGTGTCGGCCTCGGCCACGGGCTTGTCCCAGCGCAACCGCAGCATGCGCGGAAAGCGCACCGCGATGCCGGACTTGTGGCGTGGCGACGCCTGGATCCCCTCGAAGCCGAGCTCGACCACCAGCGTCGGCGTCACGCTGCGCACCGGGCCGAACTTCTCGGTGGTGGTCTGGCGGATGCGCTGGTCGACCTGGCGCATCTCCTCGTCGGTCAGGCCCGAATAGGCCTTCGCGAACGGCACCAGGCGGCGCGGGTCGGCCTCGCTGTCGGCCTCGCCGTCCCACACGGCGAACGTGTAGTCGGTGTAGAGATTCGCGCGTCGCCCGTGTCCGCCCTGCGCGTAGACCAGCACGGCGTCGACGCTGTACGGATCGATCTTCCACTTCCACCAGGTGCCGACATCCTTCGTTCGACCCGCGCCGTAGCGGCCTTCGCGCTGCTTGAGCATGAAGCCTTCGACGCCGCGCGCCCGTGACTCTTCGCGCAGCGCCGTCAGCGCCGGCCAATCCTTCGCATCGACGAGCGGCGAGATCTGCAGCGCGTCGCCCGCACTGCGCGATGCCTCCGCCACGACCTGTTCGAGCCGCTCGCGGCGCTGCCACTGCGGCCATTCGCGGATGTCGACGCCGTCGGCCTCGAGCAGGTCGTACGCGAGGAAGGCGACCGGCAGGTCGGCGAGGATCTTCTTTGTCACCGCCTTGCGGCCGATGCGCTTCTGCAGGTCGGCGAACGGCTGCACGCGGCCGTCGCGCCAGACGACGATCTCGCCATCGAGCACCGTGTGGTCGGGCAACGCCGCGTGCGTCGCGTCGATCTCCGGAAAGCGGCCGTTGAGCAGATCCTCGCCGCGCGACCACAGCCACGAGCCCGCGCCGCGGCGGATGAACTGCGCGCGGATGCCGTCCCACTTCCATTCGACCTGCCAGTCGCGGCGGTTCCGCAGCGACTCCACCGGCGCCTGCAGCGGATGCGCGAGGAAGAACGGAAAGGGCTGGCCGGATTCGCCCTGCGACGGCGCGTGTTCCGGATCGACCAGCAACGCGTAGCGCGCGGCGTCGGGCGCGTGGCTCTTGTCGGTGTAGCCCATCAGGCGCTGCGCGAGCAGCTTGGCGTCGATGCCCGTGGCCTCGGCCAGCGCGCGCAGCACGAGGCTCTTGGCGACGCCCACGCGGAAGCTGCCGCCGATCAGCTTGGTCAGCAGGAAACGGCCAGGGGTATCGAGCTCGTTCCAGTAGCGCTTCAGCGCGGCCGAGATCGCCTCGGGCGGCTGGCCGCGCAGCGCGAGCAGGCGCTCCTCGATCCACACGTGCAGCGGCAGCTCGATCGGCGCGGGCGCGGGCGGCAGCACGTGGGCGATGGTCTCGGCCAGGTCGCCGACGACGTCGTAGCTCTCGTCGAACAGCCATTCCGGAATGCCGGCCGCCTCGCGCGCGGCCGCGCGCAGCAGCCCGGTGGGCACGGTCTGGCGCGGCTTGCCGCCGGCCAGGAAGTACAGCGCCCACGCGGCGTCGGCGGGTTGCGCGCGCTGGAAGTACAGCAGCAGCGCGCCGGTCTTCTTCGTCGTCGACGTGGTCGAGTCGAGCGCCGAGAACAGGGCCGCGAACTCCTTCATGGCGACTCGGCCGGCGCGGCTTCGTCCGGTTCCTTCACGTCTTCGTCGTCGCCGTACTCGGTCCTGAACGCGCCGGATTGCAGACCCTGTTCCGCGAGATAGCGCACCAGCGGCTCGACGTAGCCGTGCGTGACGATGACGCGCGGCGCGCCGCTCGCCGCGATCGCCTCCAGCAGGCCCGGCCAGTCGGCATGGTCGGACAGGATGAAGCCGCGGTCGACGTTGCGCCGCCGGCGCGCGCCGCGCAGCAGCATCCAGCCCGAGGCGAACGCGTCGCCGTAGTCGCCGAAGCGCTTCAGCCACGCGCTGCCTTGCGCCGACGGCGGCGCCACGACGAGGCAGCGGCGCAGCTCCGCCGGCGCGGCGTCCAGCACGCTCTTCGTCTCGGGCAACGCGACGCCTGACTGACGGTACGCCTCGTCCATCGCCGCGACCGCGCCGTGCACGACGATCGTTCCGATCGCCGCGTCGAGTCCCGACAGCACGCGCTGCGCCTTGCCGAACGAGTACGCGTAGACGATGGACGCCCGGCCCGCCGCCGCGTTGTCGGCCCACCAGGCGTTGATCGAGTCGAACACGTCCTGCTGCGGCGCCCAGCGGAACACCGGCAGGCCGAAGGTGGACTCGGTGACGAAGACGTCGCAGCGCACCGGCTCGAACGGCGCGCAGGTCGCGTCGGGCCCGGTCTTGTAGTCGCCGGAGACGACCCAGACCTGGCCGCCATGCTCGAGCCGGATCTGCGCGGAGCCCAGCACGTGTCCGGCCGGATGGAACGAGATGCGCACGCCGCGATGCGTGATCGTCTCGCCGTACGCGAGCGTCTGCAGGTCGACCGCGCCGACGCGCTGCGTCACCACATGCCGGCCCGCCTCGGCCGTGAGGTAGCGGCCATGCCCGGTGCGCAGGTGGTCGCCGTGCGCGTGCGTGACGAGCGCCTGCGCGACCGGCTGCCACGGGTCGATGAAGAAATCGCCGTCGGGACAGTACAGGCCTTCGGGGCGTGCGACGACGAGGTCTTTGGGTTGCGGATCCAAGCGATGTCCCGGGAAGCGGCTGGTCGGCCGTCGAGCAATCGATGTTCCCGTCCGGCCCGCGAAGGATACGTCGGGCCGCCGTGTTCGTTCAACGCGAACGCGCCGGTGCGGCCTCGCCGACTTGCCCGCCAGCAGCGGCGCCAGCTTGGGCCACGGGACGGCCGGCGGGCTGAGCGCGCGGCCGCTCGCGCAGCCGATCTCGTCGTTGACGTCCCGGTCCGATCCGGCCGCAGACGGGAACGACTGCACCAGCGCGCGATTCCACGCGAGCTGCGCCGGCGACGTGGCGTCGTCCATCCGCAGGTACAGCGGCCATTTGGCCAACTTATGGGTCAGTTTTCGGGAGATTTCGCTCACGACCGATGCGGTCGCGTCGAGCAATTGGATATATAGTGGTACTAAAGTGGTTCGAACGGATCGAGCTGCGCCTGCCCGAGACCTCGTCCGCCCCCATGACGCCGAACCGCCCGTCCGCTCTTGACCTCGCACGCCGCCTCGCGCTGGCCGCCGCCATCGCGCTGCCCGGGTTGCCCGCCGTCGCCGCCAAGCCCGTCGGGGCTGCCGCGCCATCCGCATCCGCGCCGTACGCGCTGTTCGGCGGCAAGCCGCTGGAATGGGAGCGCAGCGGCGGCAAGATCGTCGGCGTGTACATGCCCAACTGGCAGCCGACGGCGCTGGTCGATGCGCTGCGTGGCGACAGCGTCACGCACATCGTCTACGCGTTCCTGCACGTCTGCGGCCCGGGCCAGTTGCCCGAGGACGCGCCCCGCTGCGTCGGCAAGGCCGACTACCAGCTCGCGACTTCCGCCATCGACGATTCGTTCAACGACGCCTTCGCCCGCCTGAAGGCGCGCGCGCCGCACGTGAAGGTGGTGGCGTCGGTGGGCGGCTGGGGCGGGTCGGATCCATTCTTCCACATCGCCGACGACGCCGCGCCGCGCGCCGCGTTCGCGAAGTCGGCCGCCGACTTCCTGCGCGCGCACCCGGCGTTCGACGGCATCGACATCGACTGGGAACATCCCACCAACAACGGCGCGGCGAACGGCGTGCAGCTCGGCTCGCCGGCCGACGGCCAGGGCTACGCCGACCTGATGGCGGCGCTGCGCTCGGCGATGAATTCGCTCACCGCCGAGAACGGCCACAAGTACCTGCTGACGGCCGCGATCAACACCGATCACGTGATCGTCGACAAGGTGAACTACCGCGACGCCGCGAAGTCGCTCGACTACATCTTCATGATGACGTACGACTTCTACGGCGCCTGGACGAAGACGATCGGCAACCACGCCGCGTTGCGCGCGCATGCGGACGGCGCGCAGGACGGCCTCGACGTCGCGACGAAGACGATGACCGACGCCGGCGTGCCCGCGGCCAAGCTCGTGGCCGGCGTCGCGATGTACGGCCGCGGCTTCACCGGCGTGGCCATGCCGGCGGACGGCAAGAGCTTCAGCGGCGAATCGCACACCGGCGCCTATCCGGCGCCGGAAGGCGCGAGCGACTGGCGCGAGCTGGCCGCGCGCTACATCGACCGCAACGGCCGCGGCCTGCACGGCTACCAGGTGATCTGCGACCCGAAGACGCTCGCGTGCAACCTCTACAACGCGCGCAACAAGCTGTTCATGGGCTACGACGACCCGCGCGCCGTGATCGCCAAGGGCCGCTTCGCGCGCGATGCCGGCCTGGCCGGCGTGTTCGCGTGGGAGCTGTCGCAGGACAACGGCGACATCCTCAACGCGATGAACTACGGCGTGGGCAATCTTCCGCTGCAACCCTGAGTCAGCTGAAGAGCGGCGCGAGCTCGCGCCGGGCCGCATCGATGAACGCCCGCGTGCGCGCCGGCAGCAGGCGCGCGTGCGGATAGACGATGCTCACCGGCAGCCGCGGCGGCTCGAAGTCCGCAAGCACGATGCGCAGGCGGCGCTCGCGCAGCGCGTCCTGCACCTGGTACGAGAAGAACTGGCCGAAGCCCGCGCCCTGTTCGCACGCGTGCAGCGCCGCCCCGGCATGGTTGAAATCGAGCGGGCCGTCGACGGCCACGTGCAGCTTGCGACCCGCTTCCTGGAACGTCCAGCCGGGCCGGATCGGGCCGGCGAGACGGATGCAGGGCCGCGTGCGCAACTCGCCCGGATGCCGCGTCGTGCCGTTGCGGCGCAGGAACGGCGGGCTCGCCACCACCACCTGCCGCACCTCGCCGAGCCGCAGCGCGACCAGCGAAGAGTCTTCCAGCGCGCCGATGCGGATGCCGACGTCGACGCCTTCGTCCACCAGATCGACGTAGCGATCGAGCAGCTGGACGCTGCAGCGGATGCGCGGATTGGCCGCGACGAAGCGCGTGACGAAGTCGGCCACCACGCGCTGGCCCAGCAGCACCGGCGCGGTGATCGCGAGCTGGCCGCGCGGCGCCTGCGTCTGGTCGACGAGGCTGGCGTCGGCTTCGGCGATCGCGGCGAGGATGTCGCGGCTGCGCGCGAGGTATTGCAGGCCTTCCTGCGTCAGCGCGAGGCGGCGCGTGGTGCGCTGGAACAGCCGCGCGCCGAGTTCGGCCTCCAGCGCGGCGAGGCTGCGCACGACCGCCGGCAGCGACATGCCCAGCGCAGCTGCCGCCGCGGTGAGGCTGCCGTCGTCGGCGATCTGCACGAAGGTCTTCATGGCGCGGAGCTTGTCCATCGCGCGATATTAATCCGCCGAACGCAACAAACAACTGCACATGTCGGCGTTTACTGCGATCCGTGACCGCGCGATGATCGAGGCCTCGTTCGACACGGAGACCGCATGGCCGGAACCCAACACCTGTTGCTGTTCGTCGTCTCGGGGCTGCTGCTCAACATCACGCCCGGGCCCGACTCGCTGTTCATCATGGCGCGCAGCGCGACGCAGGGATGGCGCGCCGGCGTCGTCGCGTGCTGGGGCGTGGGCAGCGGCGTGTTCGTGCACGTGTCCGCGGCGGCGCTGGGGCTGTCGGCGCTGCTGGCGACGTCGGCGACCGCGTTCGCCGTGGTGAAGGTCGTCGGCGCCGCGTATCTCGTGTGGATCGGCATCGGCATGCTGCGCGCCGGGGGCGACGCGCCGCAGGTCGCCGACGCCGCGCCGCGTGCGGTCCGCTATCGCGACATCTTCCGCCAGGGCTTTCTCACCAACGCGCTCAACCCGAAGGTGGCGCTGTTCTTCCTCGCGTTCGTGCCGCAGTTCATCGCGCCGGATGCGGCGTCGAAGCCGCTCGCGTTCATCGTGCTGGGCGCGATCTTCGACATCAACGGCATGCTCTGGTGCCATGCGCTGGCGTTGTTCACCGCGTTTGCGAGCAGCCGCCTGCGTGTGGGCGCGGCGGTCGGTCGCTGGCTGAACCGCACGATGGGGGCGCTGTTCGTCGCGCTCGGCGCGAAGCTCGCGCTGGCCTCGCGTTGAAGGAGCGGCGATGACGACGCTCGTGAACATCGCGATCGTGGGCGACCGCGACGACGGCATCGCCGCGCACCTCGCGATCCCGCTGGCGCTCGCCAACGCCGCGTCGGCGCTCGACGTCGACCTGGTCTTCGAATGGCTGGCCAGCGACCGCGTCGAGGATGTCGCGCAGCTCGCGCTGTTCGATGCCTTCTGGGTGGCACCGGGCAGCCCGTATCGCAGCTTCGACGGCGCCTTGCGCGCGATCGCGCACGCGCGCACGGCCGGCCGGCCGTTCCTCGGCACCTGCGGCGGGTTCCAGCATGCGATCCTCGAGTTCGCGCGCAACGTGCTGCGCTGGCCCGACGCGATGCATGCGGAGAGCGACCCCGGCGTCGGTCGGCCGGTGATCTCCGCGCTCGCATGCTCGCTCGTCGAGGCCCAGGGCCGCGTGAGGCTCGCGCCCGGCAGCCGCATCGCGCGCGCCTACGCGGGCGCGACGGCGTCCACCCTCTATCGCTGCCGCTACGGCCTCAATCCCGGGTTCCGCGCCGCGTTGACGGATGGCCCCTTGCGCTGCAGCGCGGAAGACGAGAACGGCGACCTGCGCGCGATCGAGCTCGACGGCCATCCGTTCTTCGTCGCGACTTTGTGGCAGCCCGAACGCGCGGCTCTGGAAGGACAGCGCGTCCCGCTGGCCGAAGCCCTCGTCGCTGCCGCGCGTCTGGCCTGAAAGCCGACCGATGGCCCATCTGCACTCCGCCCTGATCCGTTGGCACCTCGGCAGCGCCGACTTCCTCGGCAAGCGCTACAGCCGCGCGCACACGTGGACGTTCGACGGCGGCGTCGTCGTGCCCGCGTCGTCGTCGCCGCATGTCGTGCCGCTGCCGATGTCCGATGCCTGCGCCGTCGATCCCGAGGAGGCGTTCGTCGCATCGCTTTCCAGCTGCCACATGCTGTGGTTCCTCGACATCGCCTCGCGCGCCGGCTACGCCGTCGACCGCTACGAGGACGCCGCCGACGGCCGCATGGGCCGCAACGCCGCCGGCAAGCTGGTGGTGGACGTCGTCACGTTGCGCCCGCGCGCGCGTTTCGCGGGCGCGCGCGTGCCCGACGCCGCGGCGCTCGCCGCGCTGCACCACGCGGCGCACGAGGAATGCTTTCTCGCGAACTCCGTGCGTTGCGAGATCCGCTGCGAGCCGGTGCTGGAATGAAAAAGGCGCGACCCGCGTCGCGCCCTGAAGTCCCTGAGCGTGTGCTTGCGTGTCAGCCGATGCGCTTGTCCGTCGCGGCGTCGAACAGGTGCACCGCCTCCGGCGCCCACTTCACGTGCACGGCGTCGCCGACCTTCGCGGCCATGTAGCCCGGCACGCGCAGCGTGAGGTTGCCGACGGCGGTCTCGACGGTCGCGTAGGTCTCCGGACCGGTGGGCTCGGTGAAGCGCAGCGTGCCCGGCACGCCGTCGGCGGAGAACTGCACGGCCTCAGGACGCAGGCCGTAGACGAGCTTGCCGGCCTGGCTGGTCTGCATCGCGGCACGCTGCGCGGCGGTCAGCTCGAGCTCGACGCCGTTGGCCGCCGCGCCCGCGCCCGAGCGCACCGCCGGGATCATGTTCATCGCCGGCGAGCCGATGAACTCGGCGACGAAGCGGGTGGCGGGACGCGCGTAGATGTCCTCGGGCGTGCCGAACTGCTGCACGAGGCCGCCGTTC
>Ga0302314_10014240_pt1 | contig 13625 bp, 9 predicted proteins | sample III_Palsa_N2_3_FD_200533 | JGI IMG/M metagenome (GOLD analysis project Ga0302314, IMG submission 200533) | Peat permafrost microbial communities from Stordalen Mire near Abisko, Sweden - III_Palsa_N2_3 | ecosystem: Environmental > Terrestrial > Soil > Palsa > Peat permafrost | place: Sweden... | reverse complement strand
GGCGGCATCCTTCCGAAGCACGTCGCGTACGGCCTCGACGCGATGAACGACGAGGTCGACGCGTGGCTGCTCGCGAAGCGCGCCAGTCCTCCCGCGATCGTCGTGAGCGAGGACGGGCCCGTATGGTCGCGCCTCTACTCCGAGGACGAGACGAGCGCGGCGTGCGCCACGCTGTCCGAAGCGCTCGCGGCGATGGGCGCGACGCGTATGGTCGTGGGCCACACGGTGCAGCGCGGCGGCGTGACGAGCGCGTGCGGCGGGAAGGTGTGGCGGATCGACGTGGGGCTCTCGCACTACTTCGGTGGGCCCATCGAAGCGCTGGAGATCGTGGGGGACAAGGTGTCGGTGCTGCGCGAGGCGCGCTGACGCACGGGCTGACCGCGGCGCGCGTCGTGATTCTCATCGTCTCGCGCCGGCGCTCCGCTTGTGACATCCTCTTCGTACGATGAAGCTTCGGTCCGCGACGCCCCTCGCCGGCTTTTCGCTCCTTGCGATAGCGTCGGTTGCCGCCGTGCATTGCGGCAGCGGAATTGCCCCGCATCCGTACGGTGAAGCTCCGACGGCGACGGCGACATCGACGTCGCCCCCTTTGGAGGACGGTGGCGCCGGCGCCCCCTTTCAATATGTGCCGCAGGGGTGCGCGTACACGTTCACGCCGTCCACGACGCGCCCGTACACCGGCTACGCGCTCGACACGCAGACCGCCCCCGGAGGCGCGGCGACCGACTCGGCACCGCAGCTCGTGCGCGTCGGTCTCGCGGGCAACACGACGAAGGGGGGCGCGGGGTATGCCGACCCTACGACGACCTCGGCGTTCTCGTGGATCACGACGGCACCGAACACCAACGCGCGACTGCACATCGGGACGAGCCCGACCGCGATGACCGACGTGCATACGGGTTACGTCTATACGTCGCCGCCGCCCACCGTCGCCTTCGGGTCGACCGAGCCACCGGCGTACTTCCACGAGGTCGACGTCTGCGGGCTCTCGCCGGCGACGACCTACTACTATCAAGTCGGCGGTGGAGCGGCAGGCAGCGAAATCTGGAGCGCGACGCAGTCGTTCACGACGGTTCCCGTTAGCGGCAAGATCACCGTGGGCGTCTTCGGCGATGCGCGCGACCTCGTCGCCACGTGGCAGCTCGTGAACGAACGCATGCGCGACGCGGCGCCGAGCATGCTTCTCGTGAGCGGCGACATCGTCGACATCGGCCAAGAGGAGTCGCTCTACACGCAGTGGCTCACGGCGATCTGGCACGACCCGAGCGTCGCGACCGACTTCGTCACGCTCGGCCAGTTCATCATGGTGCCCATCGCCGGCAACCACGAGCAGGACACGTCGCAGTTCTTCGCCAACTTCCCCATCCCCGGTGGAGGCGACTACGCGAAAGAGTATGACTCGTTCGACGTGGGAAACACCCACTTCATCATGATCGACGATCAGCAGATCGCCGAGGCTCCCACGAGCCCGGACGCCGCGGCGATCCTGGCGTGGGTCGACGCCGATCTGGACGCGGCGAACAAAGACCGCACGGCTCACCCGTTCATCGTCGCCATCAGCCACCGCGGCATGTACTCGACCTCGAACCACGCGACCGACGGGGACGTCATTCAGACCCGCGCGTCGATCGCGCCACTCTACGACAAGTACCATGTGAACCTGGCCTTGAACGGTCATGACCACGAATACGAGCGAAGCTATCCACTCAACGTAGGCAGTCCGCCAACGGCCGCTCCCGTCGTGAAGTCCAGCATCACGGAAGGGACGACGTACGTCATCAACGCCGGGGCCGGCGCCGACCCGTATCAGGTCGGCACGTATCCTTCGGACTACCGCGACGGGAATCCCACGCCGTTGGGAAGCTTCAGCACCAAGGGATACATCGGTTGCTACGTCCTTCTCACGCTCGGCGGGACGACGCTCACGCTCACCGCCTACGGCATGAAGGCCGGCGGCGGCGGCGTAGCCGGTGACGACGTGATCGACACGCTGACCTTCGGCCAGTGATTTTTTCGCTGCGCCCACGCAGTGCACATCTCGTAGCTGTTGGAGCTCCCGCATGCGCTTGTTCTCCATCTCCACGTCCTTCTCCATCGTCTCGTCGCTCTTCGTCACCTCCAACGTCTTCGCGCAGACCGCGCCCCCGCCGCCCGTCACGTCGCCACCTCCGTCCCCGTCCATAGCTGCGGTCGCCCTTGCGCCGACGCCGCCCACGCCGGCGAGCGATTCGCACCTCGACCTGGCGACGCTGAAGGTCCTCCGCGATCGCGGGACGATCACGCAGGCGGAGTACGACTCGGCCATTCGCGATCTCAACGAGACGACGGGTGCGGCGATCGCCGGTGACGCGCCGACGTTCGTGCTCGGGAAGTTCTCGACGACGGTCTACGGGACGATCAAGGGTGACTACATCTGGGATTCGACGCAGAGCTTCACGGATCTCGCGGGCAACACGCAGGTGCAGCGGCCGGGCGGAGCACCGCTCAACCCACCTCCCGCCGCGCAGAACACGTACGCCGGCGACCACCCGCGCGCGCAGTTCAGCATCCATGACACGCGCCTCGGTCTGTTGATGCGTGCCCCCGAGACCAGCGGCGGCGTTCGCGTGAGCGGGCTCATCGAGATGGATCTCTTCGGGCAGATCGCGTCGAACGCGACCGAGCAGCAGTTCTACGATTCATCGGTGCCGCGCGTGCGTCACGCGTATTTCCGCGTGGAGACGCCCGTCGTCGATGTTCTGGCCGGGCAGTACTGGCACCTGTTCGGCTGGCAGAACCTCTATCACCCGGCGTCAGTGCAAGCGCAGGGGCTCGCCGGCGAGCTGTATGCGCGCGACATGCAGCTTCGCGTGTCCAAGAGGTTCGCGACGCGCCCGATCACCGTCGAGTTGGCCGTGGCCGCGCTTCGCCCGCCGTCGCGCGACTCGGCCATCCCTCAGGGTGAAGCCGGGCTGCGCATTGCCTTCAACGAGTGGCAAGGGGTGATGACGAACGGCGCGGCGGGTACGGCGGTTCAACCGCTCAGCATCGCGGTCACCGGAAACGCGCGCGAGATCACCGTGCCCGAGCTGAGCCTCGAGCCCAAGGACTCGGTCTCGCGCGGGATGGAGTCGGTCGCCGTCGACGCCTTCATCCCGATCATCCCGGCGAGGCATGGCCGCCAGGACAACGTGCTCAGCGTCCATGGCGAGTTCGTCAGCGGCAACGGGATCTCCGATCTCTACACGAGCCTGACGGGCGGCATCGGGTACCCCTCCGTTCCCAACACCACGGCCATCAATCCCGCGCCGACCTACCCCGCCGACACGGACAACGGGCTCGTCGCGTTCGACCGTCTGGGGAACCTCCACGCCATCAACTGGACGTCGTACCTCTTCGGCCTTCAGTACTACTTCCCGTTCGCCGACGGCCGCGTCTTCCTGGTCGCGAACTATTCGCACATGCAGTCCTCGAACATCGCCGACTTCACGCAGGACTATCACGGCGTCTCTGCCAACCCGAACGCGCTCGACTTCACGTCGAACACGGCGGTGCGCAAATCGATCGACTTCGTCGATGGGGACCTCTTCGTCGACGTGGCGCGCGGCGTGCGCATGGGCGTGGAGTACGCGAGGTACTTCGATCACTACGTCGACGGGACGTTGGCGAAGGACATCCGCGTGCAGGGCGCCGGGATGTTCATCTTCTGAGGGGGCTGCGGCCCGCGTTCTGCGCCACGCCATGGCTCATTAGGGCCTAGCTACGAGCGGGTTGTGAGGCAGGCGTGCGCTGGCGCCGCGGGCGGCGCGCGGGGGCCGCCATACCCCCGGCCGCCGGAGCCCGACCGCCGCCCACGGCTTGCCGTTGCGACTGCCGAACGCTCGCCGCCACGCCAGAGAGCAATCGGTCCACGTCGGTCGGCACTGCGCCCGTGTCCCGCACCTCCGCCCACGACGTCGTCACCAGCCCCTTCGCCCGTCAGACCCCGCGCTTCGCTCCCGACATCACTTTTTTCGATAGCCACATCATTCCGATGATGAGGGACATCAGTTCACTGATGATCGTCATCAGTTAACTGACGTCCCTCATCATTCCGCTCTTGTCCCACGTCATCGCGATGACGACGATCATCACCGCGTTGATGATCATCGTCATCGCGGTCATGTCCCTCATCATCCGAATGATGTTCGTCATCATCGCAATGACGACCGACATCACTGGAGTCATGTCGGTCATCATCCGGATGATGTGGATCGCCATCTGGATGATGTGGCTCACGAAAAAAGTGATGTCCGTCCTCATCGCGATGATGACCGAGCCGGATCGCGGCGCCGAGAGCCCGCCCGTCGCCCTCGGCTGAAGGCTCGCGCGCGTCATTGACGCTCCCTGCGCGCTCCCTGAGGCTCCCGCGAGGCTCCCTGGCGCCCACGAAACGCCGGAAATCCCGCGGCCCCGCGCGATCTAGACGCGAAGGACGAGCGTATCGGCGCGCTTCTCGGAGCACTCCGGCGCCGCGTTCACTGCGAAACGACGCTGCAGCTCCCGAGCAGCCCAATCGTGCCCGCGTTGTCGACGCACTCGAGCAACCGTGGCGGCGGAATTTCGCCCGCGTCGGGCGCGGGGGCGGCAGGATCGGGACCGATGAGCACGAGCGTGAGCACGCTCCCCGACGCGGCCGAGAAGTCGGGGGCGATCGCGGTGTCTTCGGTCGCGCCGAACGCATGCGCGCTGAGCGTCGACAGCGACAGCGCCTTGACGCCGGCGTAGCCGTTCGAATCGATCGACGCGGACGCATCGGGCGGTGCGTTCGCCGAGCCGCCGGCGTGCGCGAAGGCCACGTCGACGAACAGCGGCTTGAACGTCGTCGCCAGCGTTCCCGTCCCCATGTCGGCCCCGGCCACCGACGGCGCCGCGTTGATGAAGCGGAGCGCGACGTCCCCCGCGGCCTGCTCGTCGTCCGAGAACCCGACCATCTCCAGCCCGGCGTCGCTTCCGGCGTGCGCGTCACCCACGAGCGCGATCGTGGCGAACGCTCCTCGCGCGAGCGCGGGTAGCGTCGTCAGGTCGGGACCAATGCCGGCTGCGCAGTCGCCCGCGCCGGCGACGACGACGCGCGCATCGTAGTGGCCCGGCGCGAGATAGAGGTACGCGCTCACCGCGGGGAAGGGGAGCGCTGCGCCGCCGTCGGCTCCGGAATCCTCTCCCGCGGAATTGCTCAAGAGCGGCCCGCGGAAGACCGACGTGCCGTGGGCTGCGAGGCAGAAGTCGATGGCGGGTGCATCGGGAGACCAGTTCGCCAGGCGCACGACCGCGACGGTCACCGTGTCCGCCGCATCTGCGGCGCCCGCGACCGTGGCATCGACGCTCGCCGTCTCACCCGCGTCAGGTAGAGGCGTGTTCGTGTCGTCGCCCATGCACCCGATCTCACACACACCGAGCGCTGCGAAGGTCGCGACGGACGCCGCCGCGAGCCGTCTCGTGAACCGATCGTTTGCCACGGACCGCGCATAGCACCGCCTGCGTGGCAGACGACGACCGTGTCACTTCGTCGCGCACATGTTGCTCAAAGGAACTCCGTGCGTCGCCCGCGTCGCTGCGCGCACGTCAGTGCCTCAAACGTAACCCAATTGATCCTGTGACTCTCTTCCGCGCGGCACTAAGTCGGTGCCGCGCGTGGCGCCCCAACGCATGGCCCGCATGGCCGATCGGAGAGAGCTCATGAAACGACTCGTACCTGGAATCAAAATGGCGTGGATCGCGGCGATTGCGTCGTGCGTCGGCAGTGTCACCGTCGTCGCGTACGCCGCGCTGTCAGCGCCGAAAGACGCGCACGTCGGCTTCCAGGCGGTCGGCCCCGCAGGACTGAAGATCGAGGGGACGACGGGCGATCTCAGCGTCGCCGAGAGCGATGGAAATATCGTTATCGACGTCCCGCTGACCAACTTGAGCACGGGGATCGCGCTTCGCGATCATCACATGAAGGAGAAATACCTCGAGGTCCCGAAATATCCGTCGGCGACGCTCGTCGTCGCGCGCGCAGCGCTGAAGCTTCCGGCTGCCGGTGGGGCCGCAGAGTCGGACGTTCCTGCCACCCTCAAGCTGCACGGCCAGGGACGGCCTGTGACCGTCCACTACGTCGCGAAGAGTGATGCCGGTGGATTCTCGGTAGACGGAAAGTTCCGCGTGAAGATGGACGACTTCGGAATCAGCGTCCCGTCGTACCTGGGAGTCACGGTCAAGCCCGACGTCAATGTGACGGCGAGCTTTCACGTTGCCGGAAACTGAGGTCGAACGACCTCGATGTTGCCTCGCTTTGCTCACGCCGTCGTTTCGATCGCACTCGGTCTGGCTCTCTGGCTCGTTGCCTCCAGCGCTCACGCGTATCCGTGGATGATTCGCCACGGGTACACGACGTGTGGCACGTGCCACACCGATCCGTCCGGCGGCGCGGGAGTCCTGACCGCCTATGGGCGCGCACAGAGCGACCTGCTCTTGCGAATGCGCTACGGCGAGAGCTCGGAGTCGGGCGAGGCCGATCGGACGAACGGCTTTCTCTGGGGGGTCGCTCCATTGCCCGATGAAGTGCGCCTCGGCGGCGACTTTCGCGAAGGGTTCTTCAGCAATCAGGTGGAGGGGGCCGCGCTCCAGCAGCAGCTCATCACGATGCGCGCCGACCTCACCGCCGACATCAAGGTCAAACGCTTCCGCGCGGCGGGGAACATCGGCTACGCGCCCGAAGGGGACCTCCCCGCCGCGCTGACCACGAGCCCGAAGGACAACATCATCTCGCGCGAGCACTGGGTCGGCGTCGAGCTCGACGACGACGGGGCGTGGCTCCTGCGTGGCGGGCGGATGGCGCTCCCCTTCGGCATACGGATGATCGAGCACACGCTGTGGACGCGAGCGTTCACACGAACGGACTTCGACGCGACCCAGCAGTACGGCGCGACGCTCTCGTTCGCCAAGGACAAGCTGCGTGGCGAGGTGATGGCCATCGCAGGCAACTTCCAGATCAGCCCCGACGAATTCCGGGAGCGGGGCTACAGCACGTACGTCGAGTACGCGCCCATCACGACGCTCGCCGTCGGAGTGAGCAGCCTGTTCACGCGAGCGACGCGCGACATCGTGTACGGCGTCACCGATTATCGCTACGCCAACGGCGTCTTCGCCCGGTACTCACCCGCGACGCCGCTCGTTCTCCTCGCGGAGGCCGATTCTGTCTACCAGTCGCTCACGTGGAACGGACACCGCGGTGGCTTCGCCGCGTTCGTCCAGGCGGACTACGAACCGGTGCAAGGGTTCCACGTGATGCTCACGGGGGAGGGAATGAACAGTGGAACTGCGGGCGAGCCTTCGTCCTTCGACGGCTGGGTCTCGGCCGTGTGGTTCTTTCTGCCGCACATGGACATTCGATTCGACGGCATCTACTCGTCGCTCGGGGTGCCGCCCGAGCCGGGCACGCCGTCGAGCTACGTCAATGTGACGACCTGGCTCGCGCAGTTCCACGTGTTCCTATGAGCGGCTCGATGAAGACGCGCGTCGCGATGCGTTTGGCCCAGGCGGGTCTCGTCGCGCTCTCGCTCGGGCACGGCGCCGTTGCGTCGGCGACGCCCGACTTTCCCGCGGTGGTCGTCAAGACGCTCGACCTCCCGGGAATCACGATCGACCCGCCGCAAGGGTGCGAGCTCTGTCATGCGACCGATGCCGGCGGGACTTCACTCCGGCCGTTCGGAACGATCCTCCTGCAGTATGGAACGCAGCCATACCAGGAGAACACACTCGAAGCCGCCCTCGGCCAGGTCGCGCAGAATGAGCCGCAGCTCCTCGCCGACATCAAAGCGGGCAAAGACCCGAACGACGACTCGAGCTCCACGGTCATGCCCACGCCGGAGTATGGGTGCGCCACGGCGCCTGCGCGGTCCGCCCCCGAGGGATGGCTGCCGGTCTTTGGTGCGCTTGTCGCGCTAGCGGTCAGAAGGTGGCGCGTACGAACGCGCCCGCGCCTTCCGCGCCGCCGCGGCCCACGATAGGGGAGGGGGCCACGACGAGCGCGGACTCCTTGTCGGCCGGCGCGGTGAGATAGAGGACGATCGCGGACACGAGCGCGGCGCCGCCCGCGACGAAGCCGACGGTGGAGGCGATGGCATCCCCTTGGTTCATCTTCGGCAGTCCGCCGGGTCCGTCGTTGGACATCGACTGATTCTTCGCGGCGAGGAACGCGGCGCCGAAGCCGACGCCGACCAAGCCGGCACCGAGGAGCCCGTACTCGACTAGGTCCCGTGTCGGCGGCCCGACGTGGACCGTGGACTCCGGTTGGGGCGCGGACGTCACGGCCGGCGCGGGCGGCGGCGGCGCGACGCGTGGCGGGGGCGGGTCTTCGATGGTCACGGTGACCGAGCGGCTCGGCGCATCGACGTGCGCCTTCACGGTGCGCGTCGCCGTTCCCGGTACAGCGAGCGTGACGGTGTGGTCGCCGGGATCGACCGCGACGCCGGTCTGCCATTCGCTCCGCGGAATCGGACCGGCGGCGTCGATGCGCAGCTCGGCTCCCGCGATCGGAATCGCCGGCGACACGACGACGACGACACGATTCACTTCCGATTCGAGGGTCGACGCGTGCGTGTGCGCCACGTCGGCGCGCTTGTCCCCCCGATCGCGCGCGAGCTTTTCCGCTTCGCGGAACTCGTTCCACGCGCTGGCCGTTCGCCCAAGCCGCTCGTAGCAGTCAGCCAGGTACAGCGTGACCCCCACGCCCGACGCGAGCCGCTTGCTCTGCTCGAACGCGGCGCATGCTTCGGCGACCTTGCCGGAGTCACGAAGAACCTTGGCGGCTTTGAAGAGCGTATCGGCCTCGGCGACGGGAGGCGCCGCGTGGGAGCTCCGGGCCGCGGAACACAGGAAGACGAAGGCGAGGGCCGGCGCCGCGAACGTCGAGCCCCTCATTCGCGCCCTCCGAATTCCTCTTCGCCCTTGCCCGCGGCGCGTGGCTCCTCCTCGGGCGGAGGCGCCGGTGAGTCGTCGGTCACAGCGGGCGGAGACGGGACGCGCGGCTTCACGATCTTCGCGCGAGGCTTCGGCAGCGCGCTCGTCAGGAAGGCCCTGGTCTGACTCGGCGACGGCGTGACGATCGCCGGACCGGGCGCGGGGGGTGTCGATGCGGGCGCAGCGGCCGGAGGGGTCACCGAGGAGGCGGCGGCCACGAGCACCGGTGCCGGCGGCGATCCGCTCGCGATCGGAGGGGCGGGCGAGCCGGCCGATGTGGTCGCGGCGCTGGGTTGGTGCTCACGCGTCGTGAACACGGCGGCGACACCTGCGGCGACGGCGACGGCGGCAGCGCCCTGCAGCGAGAGCCTCGCCAGCGACCCAAGCCCGGTCGAGGGCGCACGCGCCGGCGGGGCCGATTTGACGATCGGCGGGATGCTCGCGGCCGGAGCGACGGACTCACGCGCCGGAGCTCTCTCCGTAGTGGGGACGGGATCGACGATGGCGCGCGCGCTGAGCACGGGTGCAGGCGTGCGCGACGTGCGCGGGGGAAGGACGGGAAGAACGGGCGGCGTCGAGGATTCGTAGGCCTGCGAGCGGCGCGGCTCCGCGAGCACCGGGAGCCCGGCGTCTTGAAAGACGCAGTCGTCGCCGACCGTGGCCGACCCGGCCTCGAGCGCCTGCTTGGTGTCGAGGTGACGCCGCACGGCGATGGCGTACATCCCGTGAACGATCGACGGGTGATCCTCCGCCAGCGCGAAGAAGTCGTCGCGCGGCAGGAAGAGCGTGGCCGCGTCGCCCACGGCGATCACGTCGGCGCCCGCCGCGCGGCAGAGAACGAGCTCGACCTCGCCGATCGTTGCCCCAGCGCCGAGCGTCTCCAGCACGACCCGCTCATGCCCGTCTCGAGCGACGACGGCGACCTCTCCCGCGACGACGAGGTGAAGACCCGGCGCTTCCTCCCCCTCGCGAACCAACCGTTCGCCTCGCTCGAACACGCGCAGCGCTAGCCGCTCGACGAGGACGGCGCGCTCGGGCGCGGGCACGGCGCCCATGACGGGCGACGACCGTCCGAGGTTGGCCACGGCGCTTCGACGACAATGCGCGGCGAGCTCGAACGCGACATCGACGTGGCGTGCGGCGATCGCCTCGAGCACGTCGCGCCTGACGACGAGAAGGATGGACGACCGCTTGGCGACGACGCTGGATGCCGCCGGCAACGCGGACAGGAGCGCCATCTCGCCAAAGAATGACCCACTCCCGAGGCGCGCCAGGACGAGCGGCTCGGCGTGCCCTGCATCGCGGCTGCGTCGCGTGATCTCGAGCTCGCCGCACGCGACGAGGTAGCCGGCGTCGCTCTCCTCACCTTCCTCGATGAGACGATGGCCCGCCGGTACGGTGATGACGTCGAACGCTTCGATGACCTCGCGCAACGCCTGCTCGGACAGGCCACCGAAGAGCGGGACCGGCGCTGGCGCGGGCAGCTCGACGCCGACCGCTTCGTACACGATCTGCGTCGCCTTCGACGCCAGCGCGGGGCCCTTGAGCAGAGCGCTGAGCGCATCGATCTCGCATCCGTCGGCGACCGCGGCGGCGTGGGGTTGCGGAGAGAGCGACGCCCCCTCGCAGAACGCGGCCGCGACGCGATCGAGATGGCTCGCGACGCGCACGCCGAGCGCGCGCAAGTCGTCGATGGCGACGAGCGCGAGAAACGCCTCGTGCGCATCGATCGCGCGCTCCACGGCGAAGACGAGCCCGTCGATGGCCGCTCGTGTGCGCCCGATCCGAGCGAGCGCGCGCGACGTGACGATCAGCGCCAGCGGCGCGGAGGGATCGCGCTCGAGCGCCGCTGCGCCCCACCGCAGCGCAGCCTCGGGCTCGTTGGCCACGAGGAGCGCGAGCGCCTCGGCGACGGGCGCGCCGCTGCGATTGCCGACCTGTGAGACCGCGCGCGCGAATCGTGTGCTCATCACAGACTCCCGGAGCAGAAGTGAACCGCGACGGAAGACAGCGAGATGGGCTGGCACACCGGTCCGGCGTACGCGAAGCTGACCGTGCCGCTCGTCATCGTCGGGCACGTGCTCGCCGAGCCCGCGCTGACGAGCTCCGGCGCGGCGCGAATTCCAGGGATCACGCGCGTGGGGCCCGAGGGAGAGAACGCAAACCCACCGGAGGGTTGGACTTCGAACGTCACGGAGGCGGTAGCCGTCCCGGCGTTCTCGATGGGGAGCGCGAAGCCACTCGTGCTGTCGGCGGGGTAGAACGCGTTGCCCAACCCGTCGTTGCTCGGCCCCGCGCCTTCCGGAAGGGTCAGCACGGCGCCGTTGAGCGCCCACGAGATGGGCACGGCGAACATGGTCGCAGGTGAAGTCGCCACCGTGACGACGAGGTCGTCGGCGTAGGGAGCCGCCCCAGGCTGCACCCCGGCGCCCGGCGTGACCGTCGCTGGGGTCACCACGATCGTCGTGCTGCCGTTGGCGGGCAGGGTTCCGGAGCCCCCCTGGGTGATCGCGTAGAACGCACCGGAGTTGAAGCGCAGTTGATAGGGATACGCCACGTTCGAGGCGTTGGTGAGCGTGACGCTCTTCCCAGCCGGCGCCGGGCGTCCGCAATTGGTCGACGGGAACGCGAGGCTCCCCGAGAGCGTGACCGCCGGACTGCCGTTCGACGCGCCGGTGAGCGAAATCACGGGCGTGGTCCACTGCGCCGGAAGCGGAGCGCAGAGCGCATCTTCGGCGGTGAGCGTGAGCGTCGCTTGATCGGTCCAGGCGCCATCCGCGGACGGAGGGGTGAACTGCCCGATGATCGACGTGACTCCGTTGGCGACCGCGATCGTCGGGTTGTTCTGGATGCCGAACACCGACGGCTGCGCGAGCCCGTCGAGCTGGATCGACACGGGCGCGTTCCCGGTGTTCTCGAGCGCGCTCGTGAACGTTCCGATCGAACCGAACCCGATCGTCCCGAAGCTCCAGGTGGTCGCCAGCGGCGTGCTCGCGATGACAGCGCCGCGGGCCTGCATCACGAGCGATACGACGTGAGGCGAATCCAAGGCTGCGTTCGTCGTTACCGTGAGCGTGTCCGTGAACGGCGACGGATCATTCGGATCGGCGACCGCGGCCGGAATCGACTTGGGCGTCACCGTCACGGTGGTGCTGCCTCCGATCGGGATCGACGCCGGAAGCGACGTGCCCGCGCCCGACAGGACATACGGAGAGCTCGAACCGAGCCCGAGGCTCAGCGCCGTGATCTGAAAGTCTTCGTTGCCGACGTTGGAGAGGGTCACGTCGTGGGCGAGCCCCGTCGCGCCGCAATTCACCAACCCGCTCGGATCGGTCGCGTCGGATCCGAAAGCCAGCGTGGTCGCCGAAACGAAGACTTTCCCCTGCGTCCCTGTCCCGCTCAATTGGACCGGCGTCGGGAGTGACGCGCACAGGCCGTCGCTCGTGACGAGCCCGATCGTCGCGGGGTACGAGACCGCGGCGGTCGGGGCGAAGGTGATCGACTCGTTCGGGGACGCGGTGCCACCGGGCGCAAGGTTGGTCACGGTCGGGGGCGACGCGAGATACGCGCTCGCGCCCGTTCCCTGCATCGAGAGCGAGACGTTCGCCGCCGGCGACCCGGGGTTCGCGGCGTTGATGACCGTGAGCGTCTGGGCAATCGTGGTGTCGATCGGAAACTGGCCGAATCGGAGATCGTCGACCGAGAACGAGAGTTGGTCTCCGAGCGGCGTCTCGCCGAGCGCGATGACGTGCGGCTGATCGAGCGGAACGTCGGTCGTGACGGTGACCTGGGCGACGAACGCCGAGGGGTCAGGGTTCGGCGCGGGAGAGGGGACCGCAGCGGCGCTCACACTCACCGTGGCTGCGGCTCCGGGAACCAGGAGGCCCGGAGGTGGGCTCGTCGAAACCGCGTACTGATCGGCGCCTGGACCGGTGACCGCGCCGATGGCCCAGCTCATGCCGAGTGTGCCGTCATTGCGGACCGTGAAGGTTTGCGCCGCAGGGGCCGCGCCGCCGCACGGCGCCGGATACGAGAGCGACGTGGGGACGACCGTGGGACCTCCGCCGATGCCGATGCCGGAGAGGGGCAGCGGCGCCGGCGTCAGCGCGCAGAGCGGGCCCGTGACGCTCATGGCGATGTTGCCGCTCGCGCCATTGGCCGCGTTCGGCGCGAACATCACCGTGTCGGCTTGGGTTCCATTCGCCGGGATCGAGAACGTCGGATTGGAGACGGAGAAAGGCGATGGGGTTGCCGCGACGATCCCCGCATCGGCGCTGCCGTCGCTCGCGGCCAGCAGAGTGACCGTCGCGGCCGCGTTGCCCGTGTTGGTCACGGCGAAGCCCTGGCTCGCGGACTCGAGGAGCACGACCTGCCCGAAGCTCCCGAAGCTAGGCGTCTGCGAGGTGTCGAACGACAGGACAGCGCCGCTCGGTTCTTCGACGAGCGAAATGGTTTGGGGAGCGTCGTCCGCGTCCGTCTGGACCGTGAGCGTCGCGTTCATGGGAGCGAGCGGCGACGGGCTCGCCACCGCGGGAGCCGAGACCGTGATGGCCAACACGCCGCCGTTGGCCGGAATCAGTCGCCCCACGGCCGCGCTGCTCGCGAACCCCGGCGCTCCCGCGAGGGCGACCTCGGTGATGCGCGCGTCGACCGCGCCGGAGTTC
>Ga0302314_10014238_pt1 | contig 13625 bp, 11 predicted proteins | sample III_Palsa_N2_3_FD_200533 | JGI IMG/M metagenome (GOLD analysis project Ga0302314, IMG submission 200533) | Peat permafrost microbial communities from Stordalen Mire near Abisko, Sweden - III_Palsa_N2_3 | ecosystem: Environmental > Terrestrial > Soil > Palsa > Peat permafrost | place: Sweden... | reverse complement strand
GCGGCCGCCGCCCGACCACCGTGCCGCTGGTGGTGCAGGCGCGCTCCTGGCAGCAGGGCGTCTTCCTCGGCTCGACGATCGGCTCGCAGACCACCGCGGCGAGCAGCCAGGCGGTGGGCGTGATGCGCCGCGATCCCTTCGCGATGCTGCCCTTCTGCGGCTACCACATGGGCGACTACTTCGCGCACTGGCTGCGCATGGGCGAGCTGCTCGGCGCCAAGGCGCCCAAGATCTTCCTGGTCAACTGGTTCCGCACCGCCGCCGAGGGCGGCTTCCTGTGGCCGGGCTACGGCGACAACCTGCGCGTCCTGGAATGGATCATCAGCCGCTTGGATGCGCGCATCCCGGCGGTCGAGAGCGCGATCGGCTGGCTGCCGCATCCCGAGGATCTCGACACCCAGGGGCTGACCCTGGCGCCCGGGGCGCTGACGCGGCTGGTGAGCATCGATGCCGAGGAGTGGCGCCTGGAATGCGCCGACATCACCAAGCACCTGGCGCGCTTCGGCAGCCGCCTGCCGCCGGCGCTGCTCGAGGAGCTGGCGAGTCTGCAGGGGCGCCTGGGCATGAGCGGCCAGGGCCTAAAGGCCACGATCTGACGACGGCCGCGCGCGCTGCGCAGCGGCGCCCGGGCACGCGGGCATATGCTCATCCCCTAGTCGCACCTTTCCCCGGGGCTTTGCCAACGAGCGCCGCCGCAGGGCGTACCAGCTCACCGAGGTAGCCATGACGGTGGTGCGGATGGTCGGGATCGGGTGCCTGCTGAGCCTGATGGGCGGCGTGCACGTCATGTTGGCGGCGGAGGATGCGTCGGCCCCGGCCCCGGCCCCGGCCCCGGCTCCGTCCGCTTCTGCAGCCCCAGCCCTTCCGGTATCCGTCACGGCCCCCGCGCCGGGACCGGCCGTGGTCATGACCGCCGCCCCGGCGGCCCCATCCGCCAGCGACATCGCCCGCCGCCACCAGCGTGATCGCCTCGAGCGCGAGATCGACCGCCTGCAGGCGCTGATCTCGGATCTGCCGTCCGACCTCGACCAGCGCAATCGCGAGCTCACCGCGCAGCGCGATGATCTCGGCTACGAGGGCTGGCTGATCGACGCGGAGGGGGACCAGGTCCGCACCTCGATCGACCGGCTGCGCGTGCGCCTGGTCCTGCTGGAAGACATCACGCGCACGCAGGACCAGCTCGACCGGGTGCGCATGGTCGAACTGCAGAATGCGCTCAGCGACATCAACACCGACGTCGCGCACCTCTCCATCGCGCAGCGTCGCGCCCAGGAGGAGCTCACCGCGATCACCCGCCAGCAGGCGGCGCGCCAGGCGACCTTCGAGCGGCTCGCGGAGGTGCACCGCCAGCTCGACCGCCTGCAGCCGCCCGCGGGCCTGGTGGTGACCCCGGTCCCGGCCGGCCCACGGCCGCCGCCAGCTGCGCAGGTCGTGCCCTCGGTACCGGCGGCGCCCCCCGCGACCACCGAGCACTGATTCGATGCTCAGCCGCGCATCGCCGCCTCGAGCAGCGGGATGGTCTTGGGGATGTGGCGGGTCAGCTCCTCGTTGCCATCGGCGGTGATCAAAAGGTCGTCCTCGATGCGGATGCCGAAACCCTCGTCGGGCAGGTACACGCCGGGCTCGTTCGAGATCACCATGCCCGGGGCGAGCGGGACCGAATAATCGGCCGGATCGTGCACATCGAGTCCGATGTGGTGGAACAAGCCGTGATGGCGGGTGAAGCCGGCGTCGATGATCGGCTTCCAGGCGATGTCGTTGAGCTCCTCGCGGGTGATGCCGGGGCGGGCATGCGCGCGTCCGAGCGCGTTGCAGTGCAGCACCAGCTCGTAGACCGCGCGAAAGCGCCGGTTGGTGAAGCGCCCCTGCTGCGGCACGGTGCGCGTCACATCCGCGCAGTAGCCGCCGGACGTCGCCCCGGAATCGATCAGCAGCGGCGCGCCGCGCACCAGCGGCTGGTCGTTGTGCGGGTAGTGCAGCGTCGCGCCGTGCACGGCGGAGCCGACGATCGGCGGGAAGGACAGCGGCGCATAGGCCACCCGGCGGTACTCGGCGATGAGTTCCGACGCCACATCGCATTCGCGCTTGAGCGTCGGGATGCGCGGCAGGACCTTCTTCAATCCCGCGGCGGTGATCGCGATTGCCTCGCGAAACAGCGCCATCTCGTCGGCATCCTTGTACATGCGCTGGTGCACCAGCTGCGGCTCGATGTTGATCAGTTCAATTCCCTTGAGCAGCTTCCTCCAGGTGGCGAAGGCGCCGGCCTGGAAGCCGGGCTCGCGCTCGCGCGTGCACATCATCAGGCGGTGGCCGGCGCGCTTGGCCGCCTTCAGCACGCGCGCCGCGAGCTCGCTCTTGGGCAGGCAGGCGTGCACGCCGTGCAGCTTCGCGGCCTGCGTGCCGGGTCCCAGGCGCCGGCCCTCCCAGACGATGCGCGCGGGATCGCCAGCATCGAGGAACAGGGTATCGCGGGCGGTGGAGGACGTCGGATCGATCAGCAGCGCGGCCTCGGGCTCCTGGCAGCCGCTATAGTAGTCGAACCACGGGTCCTGGCGCTCGCGGCGCAGCTGCTCCTCGCCGCAGCCGATGAACAGGATCGGCACGCGCCGTGGGCCGCGCGCGCCGGCATGCCGGCTGGCGATGGCGGCAGCCGTAGCGCGCCGCGCACGGTAGGTGGTCAGGGGCAGGGGCAGTCCGCGGACGATCATGCCCGCAGTATCCGCATCGGGCAGGCCGCGCCAATACCGGCCTCTGCACGCTTGTTGGGCAGCGGCGCGGCGCCAGGATACGGTCATGTCGATGCGGACGCTGCTGATCGAACTCGCCAAGCTGGGCGGGAAGATCGCGCGCGAGCACTTCGCAAGCGTCGCCGAGAAGGACGTGCGCGTGAAGGGCATGCACGACTACGTCAGCCATGTCGACCGCCTGGTCGAGGATGCGATCGTGCGCAAGATCCGCACCCGCTTCCCGGAGCACCTGGTGCTCGGCGAGGAGGGCTCCGGCATGCATCCGTCGCAGACCGACGCCGGCCGCCCGCTGTGGATCATCGACCCGATCGACGGCACCACCAACTTCCTGCACGGCATCCCGGTGTTCGCGGTCTCGATCGCCTTCTGCGACCAGTCGCAGCCGCAGGAGGCCATCGTCTACGACCCGATGCGTGATGAGGCCTTCCTCGCCGAGGCGGGGGCCGGGGTCTGGCTCAATGGCGAACGCGCCAACACCTCGACATGCTCGGAGCTGGCCAATGCGCTGCTCGCCACCGCGCTGCCGTTCCGCTTTCCCGAGGCGCACGACGACTGCTTCAAGGTCTTCTCGTCGGTGCAGCGGCGCTGCGACGACCAGCGCCGCGGCGGCTCGGCGGCCCTGGACATGGCCTATGTCGCGGTCGGGCGCCTGGATGGCTACTACGAGCTCGGCATCTATCCCTGGGACACCGCGGCGGGCGAGCTGCTGGTGCGTTGCGCGGGCGGGGTCGCCACCGACTACCGCGGCTCGACCGAGCATCTGACCAAGCGCCGCTCGATGGTCTGCGCCGCGACGGCGGGCCTGCACCGCCAGCTGCTCGAGGCGGTCCAGCCGCTGAGCCCGTGGCTGGACCGCGCCCCCTTCACCAGCGCCTGAGCGACGGGGCGTCGTGCTGATCCACGCCTTCGCGGTCGATGGCCAGCCCAGCCTGCGGGCCATGTGGTGCACCTGGTCGCTGGTCGGGATCCTGGTCGTGGCCTTCCTCGCCGAGCACCTGGCGGGCTGGAGCCTGGTGCACCACGGACCGCTGCCGGAGAGCCCGAGCCTGGTCCTGGCCGGCCTGGCGGCCGACGGGCGCATCTACCAGGATCCGGTGCTCTTCGAGCCCTGGCAGCCCTGGACCCAGGTGCTGCTGCAGGGCGGCTGGTGGCAGCTGCTGGCCGGGCTGCAGATTCTGATCCTGGTCGGCGCCGCGCTCGAGGCCCAGCTCGGCTGGGCGGCGATGCTCGCCGCCTGCCTGGCGGTGCTGCCGGTCTCGGCCCTGGGCGCGGTGCTCTTCGGCGGCGAGCCGGCGCTCACCGGACTGAACTGCGGGCTGCTGGCGATGCTGATCGCGCGCGCGCCGGGCACGCGCATCCGCTGCGGCCTGACCTATTTCCTGTTCACCGAGATCGGGCACCTGCGGCTGTTCACCATGGGGGTGGTCACCATGGCGGCGCTGTACCTGGCCTTGGAAGTGGTGCGCATCTCGGTGCAGCACCTGGCCCTGCCGCTGGGCGCCTGGGTGCTGGCGATGTCGGCGGGTGCGGCCCTGGGGTTGTCCACGCGCTGGCTGCGCCACGGCGCGTAGGCGATTGGCGTTTGTAGAAGGGCACGGGTGCAGGCGGGCCCGGGTGCGGGGCCGGTTGAACGGCCTGCCCGCCCACCACCATGCCCATCCCCATGAGCACCATCGACCTCCAGGCCGTCAAGGGCACCCGCGACTTCTACCCCGACGACATGCGCCTGCGCACCTGGCTGTTCGGGTTGTGGCGCGAGGTCGCCGCGCAGTACGGCTTCGAGGAGTACGACAGCTGCGTGCTCGAAAGCGAGGAGCTCTACATCCGCAAGGCCGGGGACGAGATCACCGACCAGCTCTACAACTTCATCGACAAGGGCGGGCGACGCGTGGCGCTGCGCCCGGAGATCACCCCGAGCCTGGCGCGCATGGTGATGGCCAAGGGCACCTCGCTGCCGCTGCCGGCGCGCTGGTTCGCCATCGCCCAGTGCTTCCGCTACGAGAACATGCAGCGCGGCCGCAAGCGCGAGCACTTCCAGTGGAACATGGACGTCATCGGCCTGGCCTCCGAGGCGGCCGAGGCCGAGCTGATGGCCGCGCAGTGCGCCTTCCTGCGCGCCACCGGGCTGAGCCTGAGCGCGCAGAAGTGCGAGATCATCATCAAGGTCTCCAACCGCCAGGTCATCCAGCACTTCCTCGAGGGCCTGGGCATCACCGGTGATGCCTTCGCGGCGGTGTGCGTGATCATCGACAAGCACGACAAGATCGGGCGCGACGCCACCATCCATGCGCTCGCTGGGCTGGGCATCGCCGCCGACGCGGCCGGACGCATCCTCGCGATCCTCGCCGTCACCGGGCTGGCCGAGGCCACCGCGATCGTCGGCGCCGACAATCCGGGCATCAGCTCGCTGACCCGGCTGATGAGCCACCTCAGCGACTTCGGCATCGCGCACTGCGCGCGCATCGACCTGTCGGTGATCCGCGGGCTGTCCTACTACACCGGCTGCGTGTGGGAGGTCTTCGACGCCTCGGGCTCGCTGCCGCGCGCCATCGCCGGCGGCGGACGCTACGATCGCCTGATCGAATCCTTCGGCGGCACGCCGCTGGCGATGGTCGGATTCGGCTTCGGCGATGTGGTGATCGCCGAGATCCTCAGCGAACGCGGATTGATCCCGGCTTCGGTCCTGGCGCGCGGCATCGATGACGTGGTCTATCCGATGTCCGCCGCCGAGTTCCCGGTCGCCAACCAGCTGGCGCGAGCACTGCGCGCGCAGGGCCGCAAGGTCGCCGTCGACTACAGCGAGCGCCGCTTCAAGCATGTGGTCAAGCGCGCCGAGGACGATGGCGCCAAGCGCCTGCTCATCCTCGGTGTCGACGAGGTCAAGAACCGCCGCGTCACGGTCCGCCAGCTCGGCAAGGAGCGGGTGGAGAACCAGGTCGCCCTCAGCGAGCTCGGCGTGGCCGACCCGGTCTCGCCCTAGAGGCCGGTCGGCGGCGGCGGCGGCTTCTTCGCGTCCTTGGTCTGGCGCTCGATCTCCTCCATCACCGCCTGCGGTTCGGTGTCCTTGGTCAGCTGCGGCAAATCCGCAGCTCCCGAGCCTTCGGCGCCGACGCGCGCGCTGATCGTCTCGAGCATGGTCAGGATGCGGGTGATCTCATGCTCGGCGAGCAGGTTGACGTGCAGCCCCAGGTCGGAGCGCCGCTCCTGCTGCTCCCCGGTGCGCTTCTGGTTGATCAGAACGCAGGTCGTCAGCCAGATCGACTCGAGCCCGGTGATGGTCGACAGCAGCGGGAAGGGGAAGGGATCGAAGGCGTGCCCGAGCGGCAGCACGCGGGTGTTGATCAGGATCCAGGATCCGAAGAACAGGACATTCGCGCTCAGGAACCACAGCGTGCCCATCATCGTCACCACCGCGCGGATGCCGGCGTGGAAGTGCCCGGCCTCCTCGTCGCGCTGGCGGCGCTCCTCGCTCTGCGCGCGGATGTTGCGGTGCACGACGTCGGCCACCGAACCCCGGCCGAAGTGGCTGCGCGACGACTCGCCCGAGGCCGGATGCGGGATTCCGGCGTCAGACGGCTCAGATGGCGGATGCGGGGCGGCCATGGTCCTCCAGCGCCGCTCAGGCCGGGCCGGCCATGCGGCTCGGCTGCGGGGTGCGGCGCAGCACGCGCCGATGGTAGGCACGACCGCCGGGGACGCTTCCGGAAAGCGCGTGTCTTGCTACCGGCTCACGGGCCCGCGACCCGGGATGGCCAGGTGTGGCCTGGCTCAGGTCTTCTCGAGCGCATAGAGGCTGCCATCGAGATGGCAGGCCTGCAGCAGCTGCGCGACGTTGTGGTCGAAGCCGGGGCTGGCGAGCATCGCCTCGATGATCGCGTTCGGATCCGCGCCGCTGTCCTGGGCGCGGCGCTCCTCGAAGGCGGTGGCGACGGTCAGGATGCGCGCCTCGGTGTCGAGATCGTCCCCACCCAGGGCCTGCGGCCCGGTGGCGTCGACGCGCTCATAGGCCAGGCGCACCAGCGGCAAAACCGGCTCGAGATCATCGACCGCCTCGAGCATCTCCCAGGCCTTGGCGCCGCCGCGGCGGCCCTCGACCATGCGCTCGAAATGGTGCAGCAAGCCCGCCTGGCGCAGGCGCTCGCGGCTCGAGGCGCTCAGGTGCATGGCCTCGGCCAGGGCGCCGCAGCTGCGGGCGCAGCGCTCGCCACGGCCCGGCTCGCCGCTGCGCGACTCCAGCGACTGGATCATCGCCAGCATCATCTGCCAGAGGGTGGCGCGGTGGCGGCGGCGCTCCTCCATGCCGTGGTGCGCCAGGCCGATCTGGATGGCGCAGGCCGAGACCAGCTCGAGGTCGAACTGGTCGAAGGCCGGCGAAGTCGACCCACGGCTGAGGTAGAGCACGCCCTTGGTCTGGCCGCCGGAGGACAGCGGCACGCAGATCACCGAGCGGATGCCCTTGGAGACGACCGAGTCGTTGCGGTCGAAGCGCTCGTCGTCGAGCGCGTTGGCGCTGTGCAGGGCCTTGTTCTCGGCGAAGGTCTTCTTGATGATCGAGCGGCTGATGACCGGGCGGATGTGCGGCGCGGAGGTGCGCACCGCGGTCGGCACCAGCTTGCCGGTGGTCGCCTCGCGGCGGAAGATCAGCGCGCACTCGGCCGGCATGGTCTGCACCAGGCAGTCCAGGACGCGCGCCTCCTTGTCGTTGGCCTCGTTCGGATCCGAGATCAGGCGCCCGACCTGGTAGAGGATGCGCAGGCCCTTGATGTTCTGCGAGGGCGCCTCGTGCTCGATCGGCTCGGCGATGTCGGAGAGCTCGTCGACCCGGAACTCCAGGGTGTTGGAGAGCACGTCCGGGTCGTCGTTGTAGGCGATGCGGTTCGAGCTGTCGTCGTCGGCCAGGGCGGTGCCGATCTCGAAGATCATCTCGGTGGTGCCGATCTTGATCACGTCGCCGATGCGCAGCAGCTCCTCGTCGGAGAGGCGCTCGTCGTTGACGTAGGTGCCGTTCTTCGAATCGAGGTCGCGCACGAAGAACATGCCGCCGACCGGGAAGATCTCGCAATGGAAGCGCGACGCGCTGCGGTCGAGGATCTGGATGCCGGCCTCGGCGTCGCGACCGATGGTCAGCGGCTTGTCGTGGACCGTCTTCTCACGCCCGCGGTACGGGCCATTCATGATTCGGATCTTGCTCATGCGCTCAGGCGACCGGGACGGTCTGAGGTCGAGCGTAACGAGGCTGGGGCAGCGCACCATCGTTGCCCTGGACCTGCCCGCGGGCGGGCGCCAGGGCGCAGCGCAGGGGGGAGAGCCAACGAGGAGACAAGGATGCGCAAATGATGCAAGGCATGCATCTGGGACCGGATCCTAGGCGCTCTCCTCCAGGCGCGCGGCGCGGCGCCGGGCGCGGCTGGCGCCCGTGGGATCGGGTGTGGCGTCGAGGATCAGGGCCAGGAGCCGCCACGAGCCGGGCTCGCGTCCGGCCAGGCGGCACAGGCGCTCGGCCGCGGCGCGGGCCTGGACCTGGTCGCGCGTGAGGTACGCCGCCGCCGCCGCACGGTGCGCCAGGCGTACCGCCGGCGCGTCGAGGACCGGCACGCGGCGGCTGACCAGCCACCAGGCCTCGCCGGCCAGGCCCAGCGCCAGGTAGCCGCCCAGCGCCGGCAGGACCCCGGACGCGAAGCCGGGGATGTCCAGGGCCGCCAGGCCGAGCACGCAGCCGCACAGCAGGGCGCCCGCCAGGCACAGCCCGCCGCTGAGCGCGCGGCCGCTACCGAGCAGGCCCGAGCCCGGCAGCACGACATTGGCCGCATGCACCATCCAGGTCATGGCCCGACGCTAGGCCCCGCCCCGCGCCTGGCAACCGCGCCGGCCCAGGGCCGCGCCCGAGCTCCCGCCCCTGGCGCTGGCGCTGCCCCGCAGGGCGGGAGCATGCCGGTCATGGAGCCCCTGGCACCGCTGCCCGAGCGCATCCGCCCGACGTCGCTTGCCGAGGTCGTCGGCCAGGACGCGCTGCTGGGCCCGACCGGGGTTTTGACCCGGCTGCTGGACAGCGGGCACCTGCCCTCGGTGGTGCTGTGGGGTCCGCCCGGCTGCGGCAAGACCACCATCGCGCGGCTGCTCGCCAGCCGCCTGGCGCTGCGCTTCGTGCCCTTCAGCGCGGTCCTGGGCGGGGTTCCGGAGTTGCGCGTCGCGCTCACCGAGGCGGCGGCGGCGCGCACCTTCGGGCAGGGCACGCTGCTGTTCGTCGACGAGCTGCACCGCTTCAACAAGGGTCAGCAGGATGCGCTCCTGCCGCATGTCGAGGCGGGCACGCTGATCCTGCTCGGCGCGACCACCGAGAACCCGTCCTTCGCGGTCAACCGCGCGCTGCTGTCGCGGGTGCGGGTCTTCCCGCTCGCGGCCCTGACCCCGGCGGCGCTCGATACGCTCATCGAGCGCGCCGCGGGCCATCCCCAGGGCCTTCCGGGGGTGACGGTCGACGCCGCGGCGCGCGCCGCGCTGCTGGCGCTGAGCGCCGGCGATGCGCGGCGCCTGCTGATGATGCTCGAGGCGGCCTGGGCGATGACCAAGCCGCACAGCGTCGATGCGCAGAGCGTCGCCGCGGTCGCCTCGAGCCCGCCCGCCGACCACGACCGCGCCGGTGAGAGCCACTACGACGTCGCCAGCGCCTTCATCAAGAGCATGCGCGCCAGCGACGTGCAGGCCGCGCTCTACTACCTGGCGCGCCAGCTCGAGGGCGGCGAGGATCCGCTCTTCGTGGCGCGGCGCGTGGTGATCTTCGCCTCCGAGGATGTGGGCCTGGCCGATCCGCAGGCGCTGGTGGTGGCCACGGCGGCGCTGAGCGCCGTCGAGCGCATCGGCATGCCGGAGGCCGTCTATCCCCTGACCCAGGCGGTGGTCTACAACGCCACCGCGCCCAAGTCGAACTCGGCCAAGGGCTACTTCACGGCCGCCGAGGCGGTGCGGCGCCATCCCGGCGCGCAGGTGCCGATGTTCCTGCGCAATGCGCCGACCGAGCTGATGAGCGGCCTGGGTTACGGCGCGGGCTACCAGTACGACCACGACGCGCCCGAGCACTTCGCGGGCCAGAGCTGCCTGCCGGATGAGCTGGTGGGGGAGCGCTTCTACCAACCGGGGCACTTCGGGCATGAGAAGGAGATCCGCAAGCGCCTCGAGTGGTGGGAGGCGCGCCGCAAGCCGCGCCCGCCGTCGCCGACATGAGCCACGGCGACACCGGCTCACCGTACCCGCCCGCGGCCGCCCCGCTCGAACGCCTGGTCACCAGCCTGCTCGGGCGGCAGTTCTGGATCACCGCCTGCCTGATGTTCGTGCTCGGACTGACCCTGCCGGGCCACTACGGCGCGCTGCGCCCGCTCGTGCCGATCTTCCTTTCCGGCATCCTCTTCTTCAGCTGCCTGCGCCTGAGCCTGCAGGAGATGGGCCAGGGCGTGACCGTGGCCACCGCACGCACCCTGGCGTGGACCATCCCCTGGCGCCTGGCGCTGATGCCGCTCGTCGCGGGCGGCATCACCTGGCTGATCGCGCCCGCGTGGGCGGGCGGGGTGATGCTCCTGGCCGCCTCGCCCGCGGCGATGTCGTCGGTGGCCTTCACCGACCTCTACGGCGGCACGCGCATGTTCGCCCTGCTGCAGATGCTCGGCACGACCATGCTTTCGCCGCTGACCGTGCCGCTCCTGGTTGCGCATGTGCATCTCGGGCAGGGCGCGGCGGCCGGGCCGTCGGGCGGCCACCCGCTGGGTGCGCGCATGCTCTATATGGCAACCGTGCTGGGCATCCCCTTCGTGCTGGCGCAGGCGACGCGCCGCGCCGCCCCGCGCCTGGTTGCGCACAACCACCACCGCCTGAGCCTGTGCGCGGTGTTCTGCAGCTGCACGCTGGTGTTCATCGCCATCGCCAGCAATCGTGCGGCGTGGGCGAGCTGGCATTGGAGCGCGCTGGTGGCGCCGCTGGTCCTCTCCAGCGCGCTGTGCCTGGCGGGCCTGGGCGTGGGCCTGCTGGCCATGGGCTGGCTCCTGCCACGCGGCGAGGGCATCGCCTTCGGCTGCGGTGAGATCTGGATCAACAACGGCCTGGCGGTGGCCTTCGTCACGCAATTCTTCCCTGGCAACCCCTACATGCTGCTGCCGGCCATCCTCATGCAGCTGCCGATCATCGCCGTGATGTCGTTCTACGGCTGGTTCGTGCGCTTCCGGCACGAGTAGCGGCCTGGGCCGCTACTCGTCCGAGAATGCCCATGATCTACTTCTTGGTCGGAGCGAGCAGCGCATGCATGCGCTTGCCCTCGATGCGCGGCTCCTGCTCCATCTTCGCAACATCCGTGAGCATGTGCGCGAACTTGCGGATCATCTCCAGGCCCAGCTCCTTGTGGCTGAGCTCACGGCCGCGGAACTGCAGCATGATCGCGACCTTGTGGCCGCCGTCGATGAACTCGCGGGCGTGCTTGGCCTTGATGTCGAGATCACCGTCGCCGGTGCCCGGACGCAGGCGCACCTCCTTGGTGTCGACCTTGTGCGCGTTGGCCTTGGCCTGGCGCTCCTTCTTCTGCTGCTCGAAGAGGTACTTGCTGTAATCCTGGATGCGGCACACCGGCGGCTTGGCCTCGGCGGCGACTTCGACCAGGTCGAGCCCGGCCGTGGTCGCACGGGTGCGCGCTTCGTCGAGGCTGACCACTCCGATCTGATTGCCCTGTTCATCGATCAGGCGTACGCTGGGCGCCCGGATCTTGTCATTGACGCGCGCGCGGTTGGCGTGCTCGGGCGGGGGGAGGGGAATCCTGCTTCGACGACGGCTGAGCAATGTGCTCTCCTGAGAGGTGATCGCCGGCACGAGCCGGCGGAAAGCGACAATCGTGCAGGCTCCCCGCACAGACACAACCATGGGGCGGGTCCCGGGGCACAGGCCCCCGGGAGGCTCAGCCGGCGGTCAGGGCCGGTGGGGCGCCGGGCAGCGGCGGGGTCCCAGCCCCCGCGTCGGGGTCGATGGGGATCACGCCGCGGGTGAAGGTCTTCAGCAGCGGCGGGGCCACGAACACCGAGGAGTAGGCGCCCGAGATCAGGCCGATCAGCAGCGTCGAGGTGAAGCCGTGCAGGGCGTCGCCGCCGTAGCGCCACAACACCAGCACGGTCAGGATCACGGTGCTGTTGGTCAGCACCGTCCGGGGCATGGTCTGGGCGATCGACAGATCGATGACCTCCGTCAGCGGCAGGGTCAGCTTGCGGAGGTTCTCGCGCACCCGGTCGAAGGTCACGATGGTGCCGTTGATCGAGTAGCCGATGATGGTCAGAAGTGCGGCAATCACCGTCAGATCGATGCGGATGCCGAGCAGCGAGATGAGCCCCACGGTGAGCGCCACGTCGTGGAACAAGGCCACCACCGCACCCAGGCCGAAGCGGAACTCGAAGCGTGCTGCGACATAGGCCAGGATGGCCAGCAGGCTGATCAGCACCGCGAGCAGGGCGCGCCACTTCATCTGGCCGGCGACCTGGCCCGAGAAGTGCTCGCTGGAGGGGAAGGGCTTGGCGACCGTGACGCTGTTGGCGCCGGCGGCGGTGCACAGGGCGCTGTAGAGGTCCTCGGCGACGCCAACCGTCAGGCTGGAGGCCGCCGGCGGGGCCGGCGGGGGGGTCGCAGCCGGGGCCGGGGCGGCCACGGCGGCAGGCGCCGGGGTGGTTGAGTGGCCGTTCGCGGCGACCGGGGCGGTGGTCCTGGCCGGGGCCGCGGGGGCCTTGGTCGGGGCCGAGACCGGCGGTGCGGCCGGGGTCAGCAGGCCTTGGAGTCGCATCGCCACCGGATCCTTGGGATCCAGGTCGGGGCGGCTGTCGGGCAGGTTCTTGAGCACCGCCACGACCGTCAGGGTGTGCCCGGCGGTGGTGGCGGTGACCGCGGTGTAGCGGCCGAGCGCGGTGAGGCGGTCGGAGATGCCGGCCAGCTTCTGGCTGTCGATGTCCTCGAGCACGGCGACGGTCAGGGTCACCGTGGTGCCGTCGACGCTGGCTTTGAGGACCTCGTCGCCGTCCTGCCCGACCGAGCCCTGGAAGGCCTGGGCGAGCTGGTGGGTGAAGGTCCCGGTGCGGCCGGAGATGGCGTCGGTGAGGGTCTTGATCTGTGTGTCGACATCCTTGAGCGAGCCCTTCTCGAGGGCCTTGGCGTCGGGATCCTTCAGGCCGTGCGCGGCGCGCAGGTCCTCGATCTGGCCGACGATGTCGCTGCGCTGGCGCTCGAGCTCATTGCGGCTGCCCTCGAGACGTCCGCCCTCCTCGTCGCGGGCGCGGAACACCCATTCGCGGCTCGCGCGGTGATCGCCGGTGAGGGTGGCGAAGTACGGCTGCATGCGCAGCTCGCGCGGGGAGAGCAGATTGAACTGCGTCGGGTTGGAGGCCCAGGCCTGGTCGAGCGACTGCTTGACCTGTTCGAGGTTCTTCGGCTGGTCGAAGACCAGCTGCGCGGCGTTGCCGCCGGTGAAGTCGATGTCGAAGTTGCGCTCGAAGCTCGAGTGGTCGATGAGGTGCCCGAAGGCGAACCAGCCCAGGCCCAACAGCGCGGTGACGATCGAGAAGATGTAGCCGACCCAGCGCCATTCGACGTAGGGCAGGCGCAACACCGGCACCCAGTTGGCCATCGTCAATTCGGTGCGCGCGCGCAAGAGCCAGTCGGTCAGGAGCCGGCCGATGTACAGACCGCTGAAGAGATTGACGACGATGCCGATCATCAGCGTCAGGCCGAAGCCCTTCACCGGGCCGGTGCCGATCACGTACAGCACGAAGGCGGTGAGGAAGGTGGTCAGATGCGCGTCGACGATCGTCCAGAAGGCGCGGTCGTAGCCGGCGCTGATCGCGGCCTTCAGGCCGTGGTTCTCCG
>Ga0302314_10014236_pt1 | contig 13627 bp, 12 predicted proteins | sample III_Palsa_N2_3_FD_200533 | JGI IMG/M metagenome (GOLD analysis project Ga0302314, IMG submission 200533) | Peat permafrost microbial communities from Stordalen Mire near Abisko, Sweden - III_Palsa_N2_3 | ecosystem: Environmental > Terrestrial > Soil > Palsa > Peat permafrost | place: Sweden... | reverse complement strand
GGGTCTGGAGCGTGCAGACCGTGTACGGGCAGCTGACCGCGCAGGTGCGCGCGATCACCAGCGGCACGCCGCTGTACTACTACTTCGGCGGCCACATCGGCAACGGCGTGACCTACGCGAACATCCCCGACCTGTTCTTCGCCCTGGCCAGGCAGTACACGGTCACCGTGATCGAGGACGCGGCCCAGTCGCCCGGCCTGGCGCTGCTGTTCGGCAGCCTCGGCCGCGCCTACGGAGTGCAGGTGGCGATGGAGTGGACCGCGCCCGGCGACAACACGCAGCTCGCCGCGCAGGCGGTGCAGTGGATCGACAACTACGGGATGGCGCTGCCCGAGGGCGGCGGCGAGGACTTCTTCATCCACGACGGGACCGAGAAGGACGTGGTCGGGTTCCCGATCTACACCAATTGGCTGCCCGACATCAAGGACCTGTCCGGCTCCTACCCGCAGCAGCCGGTCGCCGTCTACGTCGACTACTCCCAGGCCTACGGCAACGCCTCCGGCGGCGGCCTGGGCGCACCGGAGAACGACATCACCAACCTCTGGGACGGCTACCAGGCCGGCTTCGCGGTCGTCACCAGCCAGGAGGTGAACAACGGCACGGTCAAGCTCTCGCAGTACAAGGCGGTCCTGCCGATCAACGGGATCGACGCCAACCTGACCGCCTACCAGCAGGCCGGCGGCACCCTGCTGACGACCGGATCCCAGCTGTCGCAGTACGCGCCCGCCTACGCGACCCTGGCCAGCAGCGGCGTCGCGCAGATCGTCCCAACCGTCGCCTCCTCGGGGACCAGCGCGCAGCTCACGCTGGCGAACGTCACCTCCGGCACCGCCTACGACGACTCGGTCACCGTCAACCCGGCCGGGCTCGGCCTCACCGCAGGCACCTACCACGTGGTGAACGCGAGCGGCACCGCCGTCCCGCAGGAGGCGGTCTCCGGCGGCATCTGCGTCGAGGCGGACCTGCCGGCCGCCTCGCTGGCGGCCTGGAGCGTCGTCGCCGGCGCGGCCCCGGCGGGCACGGCCGCCCCGTCGAACTGCGGCGGCAGCGCCCCGGTGGCGTGCGGCACGCTGACCGCCAACCACGAGCTCACGACCGGGCAGTCGCTCGCCTCGTGCAACGGCGACTACGTGCTCGACATGCAAGGCGACGGGAACCTGGTGCTGTACCAGGGCGGCACCGCGCTGTGGGCGTCGAACACCTCGGGCTCGGCCGCCGACGAGGCGATCATGCAGGGCGACGGGAACCTCGTGCTCTACACCAGCGCGGGCTCGCCGGTGTGGGCCAGCGGCACGGCCGGCAACGACGGCGCCTCCCTGGTGGTGCAGAACGACGGTAACGTCGTCATCTACAGCGCGTCCGGCGCCGCGCTGTGGGCCACCGGCACCAACGGGAAGTAGCTCGCCCCGCGCCCGCCCGGCTGCCCGCTCTCGCGGTCGGCCGGGCGGGCGGGCGCAAATCTGCTTGACCTAGAGTGCACTCCAGGTGCGAGGATCGGGCCCATGACCGGCACCATTGCGCCCAGCCAGGCCGCCGAGCAGTCCGGCTTCAGCCTCGACACCCTGCGCTACTACGAGCGGATCGGGCTGCTCGACGACATCGGCCGCGCGCCAAGCGGCCATCGCCGCTTCCGCGAGGAGGACCTGGAGTGGCTGGGCGTGCTGCGCTGCCTGCGCGACACCGGGATGCCGATCGCGCAGATGCGCCGCTACGCCGAGCTCGCCCGCTGCGGCGAGCCCACCATGGCCGAGCGGCTGGCCCTCCTCATCGAGCACAACGCCGAGGTCGAGCGGCGCATCGCCGCGCTCCAAGCCGAGCAGGCGCACCTGCAGGAGAAGATCGGCTGGTACCGCACCGAGCTCCAAGCCGACGACGCCTGATAGCGGCGCTCGGCTGCGGCGGGCGCGGATGCCGACAGCCTCTCCGCTTGGCGAGACCCGCGGCCGGCCCGGCGGCAGACACCGACACACTGTCCTCACTGTCACCACGCACAACACGCTGGACGGATACAGGGGTCATCGTGGGTACTTCGGGTCGCGGGGTGCCCCCTCCGGCACACGCTGACGCCCGCGGCCGGAAAACGCGGCCCCCAACGGCACACAATCATGGCTCCCGCCCCCGCCGACATTCTCCCCCGCCGGCGGGGCTCGTCTTTAACCGTTACTTCGGGGTGGGGACGATGCGGCCGTTGAGCGCGCGACTTTCCATCCGCTGGTGGGCGGTGACGGCCTCGTCGAACGGGAGCACCTCGATCTCGGTCTCGCCCAATCCCGCCGCGACCGCCTTCAGCGCGGCCTCGGCGGCCGGGCGGACCTCCGGCGCATCAACTCCGAGATAACGCACCTTGGAGTGCGTTAAGCTAGCCGTGTGCACGAGAGAGCCCGATCGATCGAGGACAAGACGCAGCGGTCCGAGGACCTGCTCGCGGCGGCCGAGTCGCTTGCCGTCGAGCTCGGCGGCGTGCGGTTCATCACCCTGGCGCGGGTGACTGAGCGCGCGGGCCTGCACCGGACGGGCGTCCGGCGCTACTACGCGAGCAAGGAGGAGCTGCTGCTCGAGCTGGCCGAGCGGGGCTGGCGCCAGTGGCGCGACAACGTCAAGGCGGCGGTCGGCGATCGGGTCGGTCTCGGGCCGCGGGTGGTCGCGACGGCGCTGGGCGAAACCCTGGCGGCGATGCCGGTCTTCTGCGACCTGCTGACTCACGTGGCGGTGAGCCTCGAGGGCGACGTCGACCTCGAGCGCGCCCGCCGGTACAAGGCAAACTCGTTCGCCGCTCACGACGAGCTGGTGGACGCCCTGGATCGCGCGAGCGACATGACCGCCGATCAGATCCGGGCCCTGGTGGCGGCGGCGATGGCCTTCGCGGCCAGCTTCTGGCAGGTATCGCACCCGACCCCGACCCTCGCGGCGCTGTACGAGCAGGTGCCGGCCTGGGGCCACGTCGCCCTCGACTTCGCCCCCAGGCTCAGGCTGCTGCTCGAGGCGACCGCGGTGGGACTGGTCGAGACGCTGCCGCCCCGGCGAGCGGGCTAGACACGGCGGTCAGCTTCCGGTCCCTCGGGACCCGCTTAGGCTGCGGAAACGCGGGTAGCGGGGCGGGTCTACGAAAGGACCCCAACCTATGTGGGCATTCTTCTCCAGGCGCCTGCGGATGTGGCTGCTGCTGGCCATCGCCCTGCCGCTGATCCAGGCGCTCGTCCATCGCCTCGCTCTCGCGGCCGAGCGCCGCGATCCGTCTACCCGGACGGCGAGGACCCTGCTGCAGGCCGACTCCGCGGTCGGCGCCGTCTCCCGGCGGGCGGCCCGCAGGCAGACGCGCAGGCGGGAACGACGCCAGGCAACGCGCTGACCTGGTCGTACCGACGTCAGCCGGCCGCCGCTCCGCCGAAGATCACGTCGGCGAAGTCGAGGTCCAGTTCCCGGTAGTGGGCTCGCATCAGCTCCGCCGCGGCCTCCGCGTCCCGCGCCTCCAGCGCCGCCAGCAGCCTGGTGTGCATCAGCCGGTAGGCCTCGGACGGCACCGCGCTGATCTGGCGGGCGAGGATGACGTACCGCTCGGTCCTGGTTGATATCGCGTCGCGGTACTGGATCAGCACCTGATTGTGTGATCCGCAGTAGACCATCCGGTGGAACGCCCGGTTGACGTTCGGCATGCCGCCCACCGCGACCGGGATCCCGGCGTCGCGCAGGTAGCGGAGCGCCTCCTGCTCGTCCTGGCTCGCGACTAGGTCCCGCGCCGCCGCCAGCTCGTCGCCCGTCATCTGCACCGCCGCCAGCCGCGCGGCGAGAAGATCGAGCTCTTGCCGCACGGCGACCAGATCGGTCGCCTCCTGGTGGGTGAGCGGCGCGATGATCACGTCCCGGTGCGCGTTCCGGATGACCAGGTGATCCGCCTCGAGCCGTCGCAGCGCCTCGCGCAGCGGCGTGATCGAGACGCCGAGCGACGCCGAGAGCTGCAGGTAGTCCACCCGGCTACCCGGCTCGAGCACGCCGTACAGGATCTGGTTGCGCATCTCCAGGTAGACGCCGTCGGCCTTGGTCGTCTCGCCACGGGTTCGATCGCCGTATGTCATAGCAACGCCCCCTTGCCGCCCATCCACAACTTTATATTATAAAATCGTACCTGCCACGAAGGGACGCGCCCGTGCAGACGAGCACCGATCGGATCCTGACCACCCACACGGGAAGCATCGCCCGGCCGGACGGCCTGATCGAGCTGATGCGGGCCCGGGAGAACGGCCGCCCCTACGACCAGGCGGCGTTCGAGGCCCACGCGACGGCCGCGGTCGAGGACTGCGTCCGCCGCCAGGTCACGGCCGGCCTCGACGTCATCAACGACGGCGAGCAGCGCAAGAGCGGGTTCACCACGTACCTGAAGGAGCGGCTGGCCGGGTTCGAGGCGGTCCCCTACGCGCCCGGCGAGTCACCCGCCTCGTGGCCGGAGGTGGCCGAGTTCCCCGAGTACTACGAGCGCTACTTCAAGACCGCGATGTACGGGGCCATGCTGAGCCCGCCCGCCCGGGTGATCTGCCGGGGACCGGTCAAGTACATCGGCCAGGAGGCGCTCGGCATCGACCTCGCCAACCTGCGGGCGGCGCTCGCGGGGAAGGAATACACCGAGGTCTTCATGTCCGCGGCGCTGCCGACCGGACTGGCCGACTACAAGAACGAGTACTACTCCTCGCGCGAGGAGTACGTGACCGCGCTCGCCGACGCGTGCCACGAGGAGTACCAGGCCATCATCGACGCCGGCTTCCTCATCCAGCTCGACGACCCGGCCGCCTCCAGCCTGTGGGGCTACAAGGACGCCGAGCCGGCCGAGCGCGGCCGGCGGGTGGCGGAGACCGTCGAGCTGATCAACCACACGCTCAGGGACATCCCGCCCGAGAAGATCCGCTATCACACCTGCTACGGCATCAACCAGGGACCGCACGTCTACGACCTGCGGCTGCGGGACTTCATCGAGCCGATGCTCACGATCAACGCCCAGGCGTTCTCGTTCGAGGTGATGAACACCCGGCACCTGCACGACTACCACGCCTTCGAGGACGTCAGGCTGCCCGAGGGCAAGGTGATCATCCCGGGCATGCTCAGCAACGGCGCCAACTGGGTCGAGCACCCGGACCTGATCGCCGAGCTCACCGTGCGGTACGCGGAGCTCGTCGGCCGGGAGAACGTGATGATCGGCAACGACTGCGGCTTCGCCTCGCAGGCCGCCACCAGGGAGATCGACCCGAAGGTGGGCTGGGCCAAGTTCGCGGCCCTGGCCGAGGGGGCCAGGATCGCGTCCGAGCGCCTCTGGTCCCGCTGACCCCGGAGACGACAGTGCGCGTGCTCATCGCCGGCGGCGGCACCGGAGGGCTGGCCGCGGCCATCGCCCTCAGGAAGGCGGGCATCGAGCCCCTGGTGCTCGAGCAGGCGCCCGCGTTCACCGCGATCGGCGCCGGCCTCGGCCTCTACGCGAATGCGATGAAAGCGCTTACCTATCTCGGGGCCGACGCCTACTGGCGGCAGACGGCGGCGCCGATCGACGTCGCCGAGCAGCGCGGACTGGGCGACGACGACCTCATCACCTCGTCGTCGCTTGACTTGCAGGCGGCGAAGTACGGCGAGCGCTACATCTGCGGTCACCGCGCCGACCTGATGGCCAGCCTGCTGCGGGCGCTGCCGCCCGAGTCCGTGCGCACCGGCAGCCGCGTCGTCGCCTTCGAGGAGACTCCCCGTGACGTTCGGGTGGAGCTCGCCGGGGGCGAGGTCGCCGGGGGCGAAGAGCTCCGCGGCGACCTGCTGGTCGGCGCGGACGGGCTGCGGTCGCAGATCCGCACGCTGCTAATGGGCGAGCGCGAGGCCCGGGCGACCGGGGTCGTCGTCTGGCGCGGGCTGATCCCGCGGGCCGCGGTGCCCGAGCGCTACGACGCGAAGATCGTGTCCTGGCTCGGGCCGCGCCGGCACGCGCTGCTCTACCCGCTCAGGCACGCCGGGCGCCCGGACAGCGTCTACAGCCTGAGCGCGTTCGTCCCCGCCACCGAGGTGCACCGGGAGTCCTGGACCGCCTCCGGCGATCTGGCCGACCTGCACGCGTCGCTGGCGGACGCGTCCCCGGCGATCCAGGAGCTCCTCGGCCTGATGGACCAGTCGCTGATCACCGGGATCTACTTCCGGGACCCACTGGAAACCTGGGGCTCCGACCGGGTCGTGCTGCTCGGCGACGCCGCCCACCCGGCCCCGCCGAGCGCGGGGCAGGGGGCGGGCATGGCGCTCGAGGACGCCGTCATGCTCGCGGCCTGCCTCCGGCGGGCCGGGCCAGGGAACGAGCGGGGGGCGCTGCGCGAATACGCGTTCCGCCGCCAGCCGCGCACCACTCGGATGCTGCTCTCCTCCCGCGTCAACCTGCGCAACAGCCAGACCAGCGACCCGGTCCAGGTCCGGGCCCGCGACGGCTACTACCGGGGGCTGCGGCGGCTCAGCCCGGCCGGGCCGCCGATGCAGGAATGGCTGCTCGGGCACGATCCGGTCGCCGCCGCGGAGCAGGCGCCGGCCCAGTTCGAGCGGAATCTGGTCGTTCCCGGCAACCCCATGAGCCGACCCGAGTCGCGGCGCGCCTGGGACCTGTGGCGCGGCGCGCTGACGGGCGAGCACCGTTCTGCGGGCTGGCTCGGCGAGCGCCGCGGCTACGCCGAGTTCCTGCGGCGCACCCTCCCCCGAGCCGCCGGGGGCGGGGTGGCCGCCACGCTCAGCTGCGACGGGACGCCCGCCCTGCGGGTCGGGCGGCCCCGGCCGGACGAAGCGCCCGCGGTCCTGCACCTGCACGGCGGCGGCTACGTGATGGGGTCGGCCGAGCTGGCGGCGCCGCTGGCCGGACGGCTGGCGGAGGCGGTCGGCGGCTGGGCGCTCGTCCCCGACTACCGGCTCGCCCCCGAGCACCCGTTTCCCGGCGCCCTCGACGACGCGCTGGCCGCCTATCGCTGGCTCGCCCGCGAGTACCCGCGGGCGCCGATCCTCGTCAGCGGCGAGTGCGCGGGCGGCGGCCTCGCCCTCGCCCTCGCGGTGGCGCTGCGCGACGCGGCCGAGCCGGCCAGCCGGAGGCCGGCCGGAGTCCACGTCGTCTCGCCCTTCTGCGACCTGGCGCCGCCGGCCGAGAGCCTCGACGCCGCCGACTCCGATCCGTGGCTCAACCGCATCGCGCTGCTGCAGCTGGCCGCCTGCTACATCCACGACACCGACCCCGGCGACGCTCTGGTGTCACCGTCGCGGGCGGACTTGTCAGGCCTGCCGCCGCTGCTCATCCAGGCGGCCGAGTCCGAGGCGCTGTTCCCCGGCGCGCGGCGGCTGGCCGACCGCGCCCGCGCAGCCGGCGTCCCGGTCACGTTCAGCCCGGTCGCGGACAGCGTGCACTCGTTCATCTTGTTCGACTTCCTGCCCGAGGCCGGCCGCGCGGTGGCGGAGTTCGCGGCCTGGACAGTGAAAGTCACGGTCCGTTCGGGATGAAAAGGAACTTTTTTATCGAACGGACCGTGGTCTTACCTGGTGGGCAATGGCCGCGTCAGTCCGCCTCGGGGGACAGATCGGGTAGCTCGGACGGCCGGATCCTGAGCATATGGCTCAGCGTCGCCAGACAGGCGGCGCCGAGCAGCAGGTACGGCACCGCGTCGGAGGTGGCCTCGGCCAGCGCGCCGCTTCCCGAGGCGGCGATGGCCTGCCCGGCGGCCCAGGTGAGGTTCGTGAGCGCGAACGCGATGCCATGGTTGAGCTTCTGGTCCTGCGCGCTCTCGCTGACCAAGGCGGCCGCCGGCGTGTACAGCGAGCCGAAGAACGGCGTGCCGAGCACCAGGACCGCAATAAGCCACGCGGCGGCGCTTGGCAGCCACACCAGGGCGCTGAACAGCGTGCCCGCCACCAGCCCGATCAGCACCGGCCGCCGTGCACCGAAGCGGTCGCTGAACCTGCCCGCGATCGGCGAGACGCACGACTCGATCACCGCCCCGCAGAGGAACGTGGCGGCGATGACCGTGCTGCTCGCGCCCAGCCGAGCCAGCCGCAGCGGCGCCAGCGTGTCCACCACGCCGAAGGCGATGCCCGCGAGCGCCATCAGCCACATGCCGTTGGCCAGCCGGGGATCGCGCAGCGCGGGCAGGACCTCGCGCAGCGCCTGGGACCCGCCCGGCCCGGCCGACGGCACCGCGAACGCGGCCAGCATCAGCGCCGCCGCCGCGACCGAGGCGGCGGAGAACGCGAGGCCGGTCCCGACCTGGATGGCGGCCCAGCCGACAACCGGGCCGAAGAGCGCCCCGACGACGGCCGCGCCCATGGCCGTGCCGAGCAGCTCACCGCGCTTCTCGTCCGGGGCGCTGGCGGAGAGCCAGGCCAGGCCCGCCGCCCACGTGCAGGCGCCGCCGAGCCCCTGGACGAAACGGGCGGCGTCAAGGACCGAGGCGGTGTGCGTCCAGCCGAAGGCCAGCGTCGCCGCGCTCATCAGCCCGAGTCCGAGCAGCGCGACCCGGCGGTCGCCCACTCGGGCAACCAGCACCCCGCCCGGCAGCGAGCCGACCAGCGTCCCGGCCGGATAGCAGGCCACCAGCAGCCCGGCTCCGGCCTTGGTCAGCCCGGCGGTCTGCGTGTAATGCGGAAGCAGCGGCGTGAGGGCGGAGAAGAAGACCGTGTCCACCAGGACCAGGGCGCACACGAAGGCGAGCAACGGGAGCATCGTGGGAACCCGCGACCGGTTCCCCGCCATGAACGCTCCGTCTCCGCAGCCAAACCCGGTCAGCGGAACGGCACCTGGCTCCCTGACTCAACCTTTTATCGACAAGAGCCTATGTCCGATCTGTCGGGTGATCCAAGATCACGGCACGATAGGATTTGCCCGAAACATCCGGATACAGCGCGGGCAGCGCAGCGCTGAAGGAGCGTGCCGTGACGCAAGATTCACCGGGGGCCGCGAAAGACGGCGGCGGCGTCACGCTTCCCGGCCTCGACATCGGCGTCGCCAACGCGGCCCGGATGTGGAATTACTGGATCGGCGGCAAGGACAACTTCCGCGCTGACCGCGAGGCCGGGGACCACGTGCGGGCGGCAATGCCCGAACTGCCGCTGGTCGCGGCCATGCTGCGGCGCTTCCTGACCACCTCGGTGGCGGAGTTGTCGGCCGCGGGCGTCCGCCAGTTCCTTGACATCGGAACCGGGCTGCCCACCGCCGACAACACCCACGACGTGGCGCAGCGCGTCGCCCCGGAGTCGCGGATCGTCTACGTTGACCATGACCCGCTGGTCATCAGCCACGCCCGGGCCCTGCTGACGAGCAGCCCCGAAGGCAGGACGGACTACATTCAGGCCGACCTGCGGGACTGGGCGACGATCTCGGCCGGGGCGCGGCGGACCCTCGACTTCAGCCAGCCGATCGCCGTGGTGCTGATCGCGGTCGTGCACTTCCTGCTCGACTCGGAGGATCCGCATCAGCTGATCGCCCGGATCGTGGCCGATCTCGCACCCGGCAGCTACCTCGTCATCGCGCACGCCGCGAGTGACATCGAGCCCGAGACGGCGGCGGCGATGGCCCGCAACTACAACGCCACCTCATCGCTCACGATCACGCCCAGGGACGGGGCGACGGTGGCCCGGTTCTTCGACGGGATGGAGATGACCGGCGCCGGCCTGCAACCGCTGGCCCAGTGGTGGGGTTCGTCGACCCCGCCCACCGCCGACGGATCCGGCCTGAGCTGCTACTGCGGCATCGCCAGAAAGCCGTAGCCACCCTCACCAGCGCCTACGATTCGAAGATGCAGCATTTCTCGCTCGCCATCATCGGGTCCGGTTCGGGCAACAACCTGGTGCCTGATGATGACGCCCACGGGCCGGTCGCGCTCATCGAGGTCGGCGCGTTCGGCGGGACCTGCCTCAACCGGGGCTGCATACCGAGCAAGATCCTGGTGCACACGGCCGACGTGGCCGAGCAGGCCCGCGCCGCGCCCGGCTTCGGCATCGACGCCGAGGTAACCGGGGTGGACTGGCCGTCGATCAGGGACCGCACGTTCTCCAAGATCGACCGGATCTCAGCCGCGGGCCGCCGCCACCGGGCGGAGGCGGACCACGTCACGCTGTTCGAGGGCCGGGCTCGCTTCGTCGGCCCGCATGAGCTGGTCATCGACGACACGACCGGCATCACCGCCGACCGCGTCGTCGTCGCGACCGGGGCGCGGCCGACGATCCCCCCGGTGATCGCCGACGCCGGCGTCGAGTTCTGGACCTCCGACACGATCATGCGGATCGACGAGCTCCCCGGCAGCATGCTCATTGTCGGCGGCGGCTCCGTGGCGGCCGAGTTCGCCCACATATTCTCCGGCCTCGGGGTCGAGATTCACGTTGTCAACCAGGCCGACGCGCTGCTCGCGACCCTCGACAGCGACGTCTCCGGCCGCTTCACCGCCCTGGCCAGGCAGCGCTGGGACGTCCGCCTGTCGGCCACGATCACCGGCGTGCACCGCCACCACGGGGGCGGCGCGACCGTCGTCCTCGACGACGGCGCCAAGGTGTCAGGCGACCTGCTCCTGGTAGCCGCCGGACGCCAGCCGAACACCGATGACCTGGGCCTGGAGCTGGCCGGGGTCAAGATCAGGGACGACGGGCGGGTCCAGGTCGATGAGTACGGCCGGACCACCGCCGACGGGATCTGGTCCATCGGCGACGCCAGCTCGCCGTTCGAGCTCAAGCACGTCGCCAACTCCGAGGCCAGGACCGTGGCGCACAACCTGGCGCACCCGCATGACCTGCGCCCGTTCCAGCACGAGTGGGTGCCGGCCGCCGTGTTCACCGACCCGGAGATCGCGACCGTCGGCGCCCGCCTGCAGGACCTGGACGGCAAGCGGCCTTTCGTGCAGGCCACCCAGCCGTACCACGACACCGCCTACGGCTGGGCCCTGCAGGACACCAGCGGAATCTGCAGGCTGTACGCCGATCCCGCGACCGGCAGGCTGCTCGGCGCCCACATCATGGGCTACCAGGCCTCCTTGCTGATCCAGCCCCTCATCCAGGCCATGTCGTCCGGGCAGAGCGTCGCCAGCATGGCCCGGGGCCAGTACTGGATACACCCGGCGCTCAGCGAGGTTGTCGAGAACGCGCTGCTGAAGCTCCCGCTCGGCGGGCCCGACCACCCCAAGCTGTAGCCGCAATCTCACCGACAGCAAATTCATGGTGAGGGGTACACCATGTCACGGATCCGGACTTCGACGTCGGGTTCGTGGTGCTCGAGCCCCATGATGGCAAGTTCGAATGCGCCGGCTACACCGGCGGCAGCCCGTGGGTGACGAAGTTCATCGCCGGGTCGCACCCGGGCACGATCGTCGGGGTGATCGGCGGCTATCAGCAGGGCGGCGACACGCCGTCGCTTTCCTATAGCGTCCGCATCGGGCCCGCCATCATGGCCCGTTACCGGCAGGCGGTCGCGGCCGAGGCGGCCGTCGCTGAGCCGACCGCCACCGCCTCTTGACGGCCGTCGGAGCCGGGTCCATGATCTCGCCGTGAGCCAGGTACCCGGTTCGTCCTGGTCGGCCGGAGGGAATCCTGGGGGCACGGAACTTCGCGATTCACCCCGGCGCGGCCGGGTTCGGCATGGAGGTTCACGATGACAGCAGGCCCGATCGTCGCCGCTACCGACGGCTCGGAGGAATCACTGCGGGCGGTCGACTGGGCCGCCCGGGAGGCCGAGCTCCGCGGCCTGCCGCTGCGGATCGTCTCCGCGGCGGCGCTGCTGCCGCGGATGGCCGAGCACCAGACCGCGTCGGGCGTCCCCACGGTGGCCGACACCGTGGTCAGCGACCGCGACCGCGGCCTCGCCGCCGCCACCCAGCGCGCCACCGCAGTCGCCCCCGACATCCTGATCGACGCCGACGGGCTAAGCGGATCACCGGCCCGCGCGATCACCGAGGCCGGATCGGGCGCCTCGATGCTGGTCGTGGGCTCCCGCGGCATGGGCGCGTTCACCGCGCTGATCCTCGGATCGGTCAGCCGCTACGCGGCCGCCAACGCGCCCTGCCCGGTCGTGGTCGTCCGCGAGCAGACGACCACCGCGCACCCGCAGGTCGGCGTCGGCATCGGCGACCCGGCCGAGGCGTCGGCCGCGCTCGAGTTCGCGTTCGAGGAGGCCTCGCTGCGCAAGGCCAGCCTGATCGCGGTGCACGCGTGGGACTCGGGCGGCGACGTCAGCCGCGCCACCCGGGCGATGGCGGCGCCGGGCGCGCACGCCATCGAAGAGCGCGTAGCCGGGCAACTGCAGGCCCTGCTGGCCGACGGGCAGGCCCGGTACCCCGACGTCGAGGTCAGCTACGACCTCGTCTACGGGCACCCCGGCCGCGCCCTGGTCGGCCTGTCCGCCCGGGCCGACCTCGTCGTTCTCGGCCGGCACCGGCCCGACGGCTTCCTGCCCGGCCCCGGCGCGGTCAGGCACGCCGTGCTCAACCACGCCCACGGACCCGTCGTCACCGTCCCCTGACGCCGAAGGCCCGACGCCCGACGCGGCAGCGCGCCGGCCCGGTCCGCCGGGTCGGCGCGCTGCCCCGCCAGGTCACTCGCTAGAGATTGGCCATCGCGTCGTAGAGCGAGGCGGCGTTGTTGCCGAAGTAGGCGGCGAAGATGTAGCCCGGCAGCGACGAGTAGCCGAAGTCGTTGACCCCGTTGACGTACCCGAACTCCCCGTTGAACGACATCAGCCACGGGCCGCCGCTGGAGCCGCCGGTGAAGTTGCACGGCAGGCCCATCGTGTTGGCGATGCCGGACCAGTTGAACTCGGAGCCGGTGCAGTACTCCAGGGTGGAGCCGTTGAAGGGCGCCTCGGCCGGGTAGCCGAAGTCGTACACGAACTGGTCGTTGGCGTAGTTCCAGGCGATGCCCTGGCCGCCGAGCACGTTGACGATGTGCTGGCCGTAGGCGTTGGTGTTGATGACGGCGCCGCCCATGTCGTCGCCCTCGTCCTGGTTGTCGTAGTAGGCGGTGGGCGTCCACAGCTCCTTGGCGGTCCACACCCCGTACGGGGCGTATCCGTTGTGGTAGCCCGGCACGAAGATCCAGTTCGTGTGCCAGCCCTCGCCCGAGACCTGGCCGCCGAGGCTGCCGTAGACGCAGTGCCCGGCGGTGATCACGGAGTCCTTGCCCGCGCTGTTGACCGTGCTTCCCGAGCAGGACCAGCTCTCGCCGTTGCGGGTCGTGAAGAACACCCGGCCGGTGGTCGTGACCGGCGGCAGGCTGGCGTTGCCCGGCCAGGGGCTGCCGATGGACCCGTAGGCCGGCCTGACCCCGCGGCTGGTCGCTGATGGGACCCGCACGGCCGGGCCCCTCAGCGCCTCGTCCGGCGCGGTCCCGCCGACCCGCCCGGCCGGCCCGGACGCGATGGCCGGCGCCGCGTGGGAGTCGGAGGCGGACTTGACAGAGACGCTCGCGCCGTTCGCCGCGGCCAGCATCCGGGCCCGCGTCCAGTAGGCCACGGTCCGCTTGGCGGCCGTGCTCGCCGCGCTGGCGCTGCCGGTCAGGTGTCCGGAGGCGCTGGAGGCGTGCGGCGCCACCGCGGCGGCCGGGCTCGCCGCGGTCGCCGCGGAGGCGGGGACCGCCGCCGCGCAGAGCAGCGCGACGCCGGCCGCCA
>Ga0302314_10014235_pt1 | contig 13627 bp, 13 predicted proteins | sample III_Palsa_N2_3_FD_200533 | JGI IMG/M metagenome (GOLD analysis project Ga0302314, IMG submission 200533) | Peat permafrost microbial communities from Stordalen Mire near Abisko, Sweden - III_Palsa_N2_3 | ecosystem: Environmental > Terrestrial > Soil > Palsa > Peat permafrost | place: Sweden... | reverse complement strand
GCACCTCTCCAGTAAGCGATGCGTTGGGGCAGATTTACCGAATCTGCCGAATACCGTGAGTTTACACGACCGGACGGCTTGGGCGGGGATTTGGCCAGGTTTGGCGCGCCAACAGGGTCCCACACAGTCCATTTGCGAGGAAAACTTGTTGAATTCGCCGGATGTCGTTAAAATCCGTGCGTCACTGGGGAGTAGCCTTCCTTCCTCCCGGAAGGAGAGCGCGTCAACATACTTGGCTTTTTGCCATGGCGCGTTCGACCGTATCGGTTTGGCGAGACCATTGACGCACCACATCGTATCCGGGGCGGACGCGATAGGTGCGTCATGGTTCGCTTAAGTCCGGCCCCGGAGATACACCATGCTGGATTTTCATGCTGCCGCCGCGCGTCCCGATGCGCCAGCTCATGCCACTACTCAATTACCTGCTCGGCGACCTATTGGATCGCTGTTTCCCCATTTGAACGCCGCACCGCATATCGCACGCTGTGCCGGGAGCCTCGCATGACCTATCTGTTGTTGGAATTGGCGCTGATGTTGCTGGTGATCCTGAGTGCCGCCGAGCTCTTCACCAATGCGCTGGAACATCTGGGCGAACGCCTGAAAATCTCGGAAGGCGTCACCGGCTCGCTGTTTGCCGCGGTCGGCACGGCCTTGCCTGAAACTCTGGTGCCCTTGCTGGCGATCATGGGCAGCACCGGGCATGTCCAGGTCAACCAGGAAATCGGTATCGGCGCGATTCTCGGGGCGCCGCTGATGTTGTCGACCTTGTCGACCTTCCTGATGGCGGCCTCTGTACTGCGCGCGCGCGGCTGGCGTGGCAAAATCACGCCCGAGTTGAGCGGTTTCACGCGCGACCTGAATTTCTTCCTGATCGCTTTTGTGCTGGCGGTGGTGGCGATGTATGTGCCGCATCGACACCTGCTGGTCAGGGCCTTGTTCAGCGCCGCCATGGTCTCGGTTTATCTGGTGTATATCGTGATGACCGTGCGCGCCTCGGATCAACTGGTCGAAGACGGCCACGGCACCGAATCGCATGCGCCGATGCTGCTGTCGCGCGTGGGGCTGCCGGTCAATTTGTTGACCATTGCGGTGCAGCTCGCATTGGCGGTGGGTTTGCTGCTGTGGGGGGCGCAAGGTTTTATCGCCGGCATCCGCGGCGTCTCGGAGTTGTTCGGCATTTCGGCCTTGCTGTTGTCGCTGCTGATTATTCCGATTGCCACCGAGTTGCCGGAGAAGGTCAATAGCATCCTGTGGATACGCCGCCGCAAAGATACCTTGGCGTTCGGCAATATCACGGGCGCCATGGTATTCCAGGGCACGCTGTTGCCGGCAATCGGCATTTTATTGACCCCGTGGGCGCCGGGGATCGAGGTGGTTACCGGCATTTTGATTACGCTGCTGGCGGCGGCATGGATGCGGGTGAATGCCCGTGCGTCGGGAATCGCGGTGTGGGTCTTGTTGGTGAATGGCGCGCTGTATGCAGCTTACCTGGCGCTGACGCTGACACGCTGAAATAAATCGTTGAGATACGTATGAGCACGCTTGAACACGCGGTGGCTTTCAAACAATGGATTTGCATTATTTGCGGCTGGATTTACGACGAAGCGCTGGGTCTGCCTGAGGAGGGCTTGCCGCCGGGCACGCGCTGGCACGAGATTCCCTTCAACTGGCGTTGTCCTTTGTGCGATGTGGGCAAGGAGGATTTTGCGGTGGTCGAATTTTGATCAGCGCGGGCCAAAAAATTCGACGGCAAATTTAATCAACTCGGCCTGGCCGTCGATTTCGAGTTTGCGTTTGATCGACATGCGGTGGGTTTCGACCGTGCGTACCGAAAGCGTATGTAGTGTGGCAATCTGTTTGTTGGATAAACCGCTGGCCAGGTCGCGCAAGATTTCATGTTCACGCGGCGTCAGTTTTTCAATAATGCCGTAGCGTGACGCGGCCGGTTTTTGTTCGGCAAGTTCGGCATCGAAAAAGGTGCCGCCCCGGGCAATGGTATAAATTGCCTCGACAATCTGCGTGGCCGGCGAATCCTTCAACACATAACCATGCGCGCCGGCCGCCACGGCCTGCGCGACATATTCCTGATTATTGTGCATCGATAACACCAGGATGCGGATCGTGGGATAACGCCGGCTGATCGCCTGGGTCAAGGCGATGCCGCTGCCGCCTTTCATGCTGATGTCGGTCAAGACCAACCGCGGCGCGCTGGACTCGGTCAATGCCAGTGCTTCAGCGGCGGTGCCGGCCTCACCCACCACCTCAAACCCTGCGATAGCGTCAAGCCGCAAGCGCAAGCCGTCGCGCACCAAGGGGTGGTCATCGACCAGCAACAGGCGAATCGGGGCGGGCGCGGTAGCGGTATCGATAGCGGTCATATCAAGTGCTCGCTGGTGGGGGACGGCACGGCAAAGAAGGGAATCATGGCAAGCAGTGCGGTGCGTCCCGGCTGGGAGTCTATCTGTATTCTGCCCCCCAGCGACTCGGCGCGTTCGCGCATATTGCGCAAGCCGATGCCGCGCCGCGCGTCCGCTTGCACCGCATCGTAGTCGAAGCCACGGCCGTCATCGACAATACTGAGTGTGACCTGCTGCGGCAACACCGCCAAGGTGACTTTGACGCAGCGCGCCTGGGCATGGCACGCGATATTGGTGAGGGCCTCCTGGGCGATACGGAACAACACGGTGTTGATCGCCTCCGGCAGGTCTTTTCCTGCCGCGGCCGAGGTGTCGATCGAGACTCCCGCGGCCGGCATCGGGCCGCTTTCGCCAAACTCGCGCCCAAGTTGCACCAAGGCTGCTGCCAAGCCGAAATCGTCGAGCATGGCGGGTCGCAGGTCGTGCGAGATGCGGCGGATTTCGCCCAAGGTGCGGTTGATCTGGCCCAAGGCCTTGTTGATCGGCGCGGCGATGGCATGTTGCTGGGGTGTGGTCATTTCCAGCCGGGCCGGTACCGATTCGAGCAACAATTTGGTCGATACCAGCATTTGGCTGATACCGTCGTGCAATTCGCGCGACAATCGTCCGCGCTCGGCTTCTTGCGATTCGACCACTTGCAGCGCGAGCAACTTCAATTTGGCATCGGAGCTGCGATGGTCGGTAATGTTGAGCGCCAGTCCGCAAGCACCGATCACCAGCATGCCCAGGGTGCCGATCAGGCCGATCCAGAGCAAGGTCCGCTTGATATTGGAGGAGGCATGCTGGTCGATTTGTGCCAGTGCCGCATTGACGTCGTCCAGGTAAATGCCGGTGCCGACCACCCAGCCCCAGCGGTCGAGCAGCACCACATAGCCGAGTTTGGGTTCCATCTGATGGGTCGACGGGCGGCCCCACGGGTATTGCACAAAACCGCCGCCATGCTCGGCTTGATGAATCAGTAATTGAATCGTCGGCGTGCCGTCGGGGGCCTGCATGTCCCATAAATTGCGTCCGACCAGTTCCGGTTGGCGCGAATGCATCAGCGTCTTGCCGGAACGGTCGTAGACAAAAAAGTAGCCATCGGTGCCGAATTCGAGTTTGGATAACACTTGCAGCGCGCGCGCACGTGTCTCGTCGTCGTCCCGGCCCGAATCGTACAGCGGCGCGATGGCGCTTCTTGCCAAATCCAGGTAGTTGCGCAGCTCCGCCTGTTTGCTGGCCTGATAAGCGGTCGCCACGATGTGCTGCTGCGAATTCGACAGGGAACGCGCATGTAACGCCACCGCAATCGCGATCGCGGCGGTCGCGCCGATAAACGGCAGCAGGGCCAGCAGCAACAATTTTCGCTTCAAGCCGCGAATCGATAGAGTCATGGGGGTACCGGGGTGAATAAGGCTGCGCGCCGCTTGGCAGCGATGCCGGTCGGCGATTTAATCGGGTAGGGGGTGATTCTATACGGCTTGGCGCAATCGGCCGTGAGATCCCCTGCGCGAGGGGCGGTGCCGGATCGATTGGCGCCGGGGCGCGGTACCCGCAGATGCGGCTTGTGGCTGCGCCGGGCCGCTTTGCACGGCTGCTCTACGCAGCATTACGTAGAGGTATTCCGTAGACGGTGGATCAGGGCCGCTTGAGCCCCTTGATGCGGGCGCCTGAGCGGTTTCGCTGCGATTTGCCGGTTGTATCTGCGTAGTACTACGCTTGTGGCGTAGATAAAAACTATCAATAATGTTTTGCGCCCAATTAAAGCAGGCGTGCAGCCAGATCGAGAAAGCATCGTAATGTCTCGCTCGGCTCGCCAAATATAATATCCGCCAGGAGACCCGATTTTGTCTGCGAATGTCTTGCGCGACACCTTGCGCACTGATTACCGACTTGGCCGCCGGCTTTATTTTAGCCCCGGGCCGGGTGCTGCATTTCCCAAGCTATTGATGAAGAACCGGGCTTGAGGCTTGGGTCAAGTCCGGCTGACTGCGACTAAGCGGCCGCACCCAAGTCCCTCCGTGGATTATTATGCAGTCCCTCTGCCGCCAGTCCCATTAAAATGGGCGGGCGCAGTATATGTATATATAAGATAAAACCGTCACCCGGGTGCTACCGCGCCGCATCTCACCCGGCAAGATGGAACAGCCGGGTTGCATTTTACCGAACCCGCTTTCGACGACTCGAACCGACGACTATGAGACCAGACGACGAATCCCCACCCCGAGGCTCCCCCCTCAAATTTATCTTGCTGTTGCCCTATATCGCGCTGCTGTGGTTGCCGTTTTATAACCACGCCCAGCCGCCGTTTTTGGGTTTCCCCTTCTTTTACTGGTACCAGTTTCTTTGGGTGCCGCTGACATCGCTGATTTTGTACATCGTCTATAGGTGGGTCCGATAATGCCGACTACGCTAAACCTGACAGCTATTTCTGTCTTTGTCGCATTCTTCCTGCTGGTGACGGTGTTGGGGTTTGTGGCTGCCCGTTGGAAAGCGGGCGACATGACGCAACTGCACGAATGGGGCCTGGGCGGCCGCCAGTTCGGCACGGTGATTTCGTGGTTCCTGGTCGGCGGCGACTTCTATACCGCTTATACGGTGATCGCGGTGCCGGCGCTGGTCTACGCGGTGGGCGCTTATGGCTTTTTTGCCCTGCCCTATACCATCATCGTTTATCCGTTTGTGTTTGCGGTGATGCCGCGCTTGTGGAAAGCCTGCAAAGAGGGCGACCACATTACCGCCGCCGATTTTGTGCAAGGCGTGTATGGCGGCAAATGGTTTGCCGCCGCGATCGCGATTACCGGCATCGTCGCGACCATGCCGTATATCGCCTTGCAATTGGTGGGTATGCAGGTGGTGATCAAGAGCCTGGGGGTTTCCGGTGAAATACCGCTGGTGCTGGCCTTCCTGATCCTCGCGATATACACCTATGCCAGCGGTTTGCGGGCTCCGGCGATGATCGCCTTTGTCAAAGACATCATGATTTATATCGTGGTGATTGCGGCAATCTGGCTGATTCCGAGCAAGCTTGGCGGTTATGCCTCGGTGTTCGACGCGGCCGATCATTTCTTCAAGGCCAAAGGCGGCGCCACCGGCATTATCCTGAAACCGACGCAATACACGGCTTACGCTTCGTTGGCTTTCGGCTCGGCGATGGCGGCATTTATGTATCCGCATACGATGACCGGCGTGCTGAGTTCGGCGAGTGCCAATACGGTCAAGAAAAATGCCATTTTCCTGCCGGCCTATACTTTGCTGTTGGGGCTGATTGCCTTGCTCGGCTATATGGCGATTGCGGCCGGCGTCAAAGTGACCTCCAACAGCGACGTGGTGCCGGCTCTGTTTGCCACGCTGTTTCCCTCGTGGTTCCTGGGTTTTGCCGCGGCGGCGATTGCCATCAGCGCCTTGGTTCCGGCGGCGATTATGTCGATCGGTTCAGCTAACTTGTTTACGCGTAATCTGTGGAAACCGTTGATTTCACCGAATATTACGCCCAGCCAGGAAGCGACCAATGCAAAACTGGTCTCGCTGGCGGTCAAGTTCGGCGCCCTGATTTTCATTATCTTTCTGCCGACCCAGTTTGCGATCGACTTGCAATTGCTGGGCGGGGTCTGGATTTTGCAGACTTTCCCGGCCATCGTCTTCACCCTTTACACCCGCGGCCTCAAGCTGCCGGCGCTGTTTATCGGCTGGATCGGGGGCATCGGCGTGGGTACCACCTTGGCTATCATGCAAGGTTTGAAGCCGATTTATGTGCTGCATCTGGCGGGTGGCAGCTACCCCTGCTACATCGGCGTGATTGCGCTGGCGGTCAATGTGGTGCTGACTTTGGTGCTGTCGGCGATATTGCCGGCCAAGCCAGCGCTGCTTAAACGCTAATCTTTAGCGACTGGCTGGTGGGTAAAGTGCCGGGCCTAGCCCGGCACTTTACGTTGTACTTGGCAAAAAAAAACGCGGCCCGGAGGCCGCGTAAAGATTGGAGATTTCCATTCGATGGAAAACTCACTTCTCGCAGAACTAATACTATAGGGTTTTTACCTAACCTTTAAGTACGAATTGCGCAATAAGCTGTTTCACTTTTTCGAATAACGGTTTTATGACCGGCGCCGGGCCCGGCTTCCGCCCATATTTCCGCTTCGCCGCTTATCCGTATGTCCCTGTCAATATGTCCGGCCACGCTTGCTGCAGCGGCCTCCGGGCCGCTGCCGGCGGGCGCGGCAAGAGCGGGGACACGCAGCCGAGGCTTGCCAAAGCGCGGCAAATGATTTATCAAAGGGCGGGCGCCGGGTGTGTCCGGGGGCGTTGTGCTGCATGGATCCGCAGCCTGGGCTCCAGGTGCGCGACGGGCGGACAGGGTACCCAGATACGCAAGGATAACGATTCCAGGTTGGCAAGATTGCACTACTCTTGGTCCGCGAGTGTTCCTGCCCCACTCCATACTATTTAATATGATATCGAAAATAAAACCAAGTTTTGACCTATCCCGGCAAGGAATCTTGTCCGTTCTGACCGCGTTCTTTCTGGTGATCGCGCCGTTATTTCTGGTCACCATCAGCGGCTGGAGCAGCGCGATATTGTTTGTGAGCGCTCTGTTGTCTGTGATTTATCTGGCGCAACACGGCGTCACGGACCCGCAGCTCGGATTACGCGATCTGAAAATCCTCTCCTTGACGATGCTATTGCCGGTTGCGGCGATCTTTCTCAGTTCGTGCTTTCGCGAACAATTCCAGTTCAAGCTATTCGATAGCCCATCGCGTTTTCTGCTCGCAATCCCGATCTTGTGGTTTGTGGCGCGCGACAAATTCAACGCGGCCAAATACCTGCAATATATCCTGCCGGTTGCGCTGATTATCACGCTGATCCAGCAATACACGTTTCACCAGCCGGTTCATTGGGGCATCGGCCGCATGTCGACCTATTTCGCCGACCCGCTGACCTTTGGTCAATATACGTTAACCTTCGGCTTGCTCAGCCTGGTGTCGATCAATTTATTCGGCCGCGATTCGCCTGCCGTGTTGTTGCTGAAGCTGGCCGGTTTGGCGATCGGGGTTTATTTGTCGATCAAGTCGGGCAGCCGCACCGGCTGGCTGGCGGCGCCCCTGGTGGTCGGGTTTTATATCCTGCAGCGCAATCAACAAATCCGGGCGCGGCATGTATTGAGTGCGGCGGTGGTGGTGGCGTTTCTGCTGGCCGCAGCTTATTTGCTGTCGCCGACAATCCACCAACGCGCTGGCCTGGGATTGCACGAAATACTCACCTATAACTGGGTCGGCGTCGCGCCGGACAGCAGCACCGGCATGCGCATCACATTTTTAAGAATGGGTGCCGAGCTATTTACCCAGCGCCCATGGGCGGGGTTTGGCGATCAGGGAATCCAGGCGTATCTGAACGATCCGCGGCTGGTCATGTTTGCCAGTGCTTACACTCGTGAATTTGCGCTGAATTCCGGGTTTCACAATGAGTTGATGACCAATGCGGTGCGCTCCGGCGTCTGGGGCGTGATTGCAACCCTGGCGATTTTTATTGTGCCTTTTGTAATTTTTTGCAAAGCCTTCAGGTCCGCCTCGCCGGTACGTGCCGCCAATGCGCTACTGGGACTCACCTTTATTCTGTGCCAGATCGTCAGCGCCATGAGCACCGAGGTGCTCAACCTCAAATTTACAGCCAGTTTTTATGCCATTTTAATCGCGTGCTTGTGCGGTTCATCCATAATTCGCCATGAACAAAAATAGATATTCGCTGACCTTCGCCTGCTATAACCAGGTTGAATACACTCGTAAATGCATCGACAGCATGCTCAAGTACGGCATGCCCCTCGACCGGCTGGTGGTGATCGACAATGCCTCGACCGACGGCACCCGCGACTACCTGGAAACGCTGCCGCTGGGCGGGCGTATTTATAACCGCGAAAATCTGGGCTGCGGTGTTGCCTGGAATCAAGGCGCACTATTGCAGCAGGCCGACTGGACCATTGTGATGAACAACGATGTCCTGGTCTCGGCCGAATGGATAGAAAGCTTGCTCAACACGGCTGAGCAACATGGCTTGAAGGTGATTTCGCCCGCCGTCATCGAAGGCCCGCTCGATTATGATTTCGATGCCTGCGCGCCGCAATGGGGCGCCACCATGAACGGCGCATTGCGTCTGGGCTGGCGTCATGCGGTATGTCTCGCGGTACACAAAAGTGTCTGGCTCGAGGTCGGCTATTTTCAACCCATCCCCAAGCTGTTCGGTTATGAAGACACGATTTTCTTCAATGAACTCGACAAGGCGAAGATTCCCTGTGCCATGACCGGCGCTTCGTGGTTGCATCACTACGGCTCGATGACGCTGTCGGCGATGAAAAAAGAGCGGGGTCTGGCCGACAAGGCCGGCTTGGGCGACCGCAATAGCTATCGCGCCCTGCATCAGAGCTGGCTGACGCGCAAGGTGCGCAAATTCAAACGTAAACAGATGCTGCGCACCTGGCGTGAGCAGGAACTTGCCAGCTACGGCATGTCGATGCACGGGTTGCGTAAAAATCTTGAATTTGAATGGATTTGAGGCTGGTCTGACAGATTCCGCATGAGAGGGGCCGACGGCATCCGCTGCTCGGCCCTTCGTCATCGACGGCAGATAAAAAATCGTCAGCGATGACGTACGATTTGCGATTGAGACATGCTCTTTAATTCCTACGGGTTCATATTTTTATATCTACCCATTGTGCTGCTCGGCTTTTTTGCCCTGGGGCGCCGCAGTCATGCTTATGCCGCCGCGTGGCTGGCACTGGCGTCGCTGTTTTTCTACGGCTACTGGAACCCGATTTATGTGACCCTGCTGATCGGCTCCATCGTGGCCAACTATGCTTATGGGCTGGCCATCAATCGGGCCGTGCAGGCGCCTCGCGCCAAACGCGGCAAGTTGACCTTGGTGGGCGCGATTACCGCGAACCTGGTGTTACTGGGCTATTACAAATACGCGAATTTCTTTCTGGGTGCGGTTGACCCGGTGCTCGGCACGCACTTCACCTTCCGCACCATCATCCTGCCGCTGGGCATTTCGTTTTTCACCTTCACCCAAATTGCGTTTTTGGTCGACACCTATCAGCGCAAAGTCGCAGAATATAGTTTTGTTCACTACACCGTTTTTGTGACCTATTTCCCGCACCTGATCGCGGGGCCGGTGTTGCATCACAAAGAGATGATGCCGCAGTTCAATAACCCCTTGAACTACGCGCTGAACTGGAACAACGTGGCGTCCGGCCTGATGTTGTTCACCCTCGGATTGGTCAAGAAAACCTTGTGGGCCGATGCGCTGGCCCCATTTGCCAACGGTATTTTCGACGGGGTCCAGCATGGCGGAATACCCACCGCCTACGAGGCATGGGCTGGCGCCTTGACCTACACACTGCAGATTTATTTCGATTTTTCCGGTTATACGGACATGGCAATCGGGATCGCGCTGTTATTCAATATCCGGCTGCCGTTCAATTTCGATTCCCCATACAAGGCCGGCAACATCATCGATTTCTGGCGGCGCTGGCATATGACGCTGTCGCGTTTCCTGCGAGACTATTTATATATTCCGCTAGGCGGCAGCCGCCGGGGCCCGGTCCGGCGTTATCTCAACCTGATGCTGACGATGGTGTTGGGCGGCCTATGGCATGGCGCGGGCTGGACCTTCGTCGGCTGGGGCGCTCTGCATGGGTTTTACCTGATGGTCAATCACCTGTGGCGTGCCTGTTTTCCCCATCCGACGCAACATTGGCTGGGCGCGCGCTTGCGTCTTGTGTTGAGCGGCGGTGTGACGTTTGTCGCCGTGGTAGTGGCTTGGGTGTTATTCAGGTCCTATGATTTTGCCCATGCGGTGGTGATGCTGAAAGCCATGTTCGGCATCAGCTCACGCCCGATCTCGTTGCATGCGGTGCTGCACGGCAATTTGTTGCTGATTATCCCTGCCTCGGGGCGCGACCTGATGAAATTGCTGGTATTGGCCCTGGCCTGGGTCTGGCTGCTGCCTAACTCGATGCGACTGAAATTTATCGACGGCAATTTTTTCCTGATGGTGTTGCAAGCCGTGGTGGTCGTGGGCGCATTGATTTTCTCCATCGATCAGTTCGGCAGCTATAGTCCATTTCTGTATTTCCAGTTCTAAACCTTGGCCTTGATGAAACACGCAAAAATCTTTTCGTTGGCGGTGGTTCTGGCTATTGCCGTATTCGGGGCCCTGGGCTGGTATTTTTTACCGCTGGCGGGCTACGAAGGAGACCTGACGCGCACGGGTAAGCTACCCGAGTCGCTGTTTGGCTGGACTCGGCCACAGCCGGCATTGGCCGCGGCATTATTCAACTCCGCCAGTTGGCAGGACGCCGATGTACTGGTCATCGGCGACAGCTTCAGTGGCAGCCGCGTCTGGCAAACCCAGTTGACGGGCAGCGGGTTGCGGGTCCATACCGAAACCTGGGGTAGCGTGCCTTCGATATGCGCCGATTTCCAGCCCTGGTTACGCAGCACCGGCTTCAAAGGTCGCTATATTGTGATCGAGGTCATCGAGCGTAATGCGCAGAATACGATCGGCGCGTCGGCTGCCTGCGACAAAATGCTGAGTACGCCTCCCATGTCGGGCATCGAAACCGAGGGGGCGCCGCCGTCGCACATCGACCGCGGGCAACGGCTGTTGTCGGGTCGTCTTTCCGTCGGCATCGAAACCTGGTGGAATGCGCGGAAGTATCTTCGCTTGAGTGCGCCGGCAAGTTTCACGCGTTGGCAGGTGAACGATCTGGTTACCGTGGTACGTGTGCCCGATGGTTGTGACCTGTTCAGTCACGCGGCATGTCGCGATGTGCTGTTTTATGGCGGCGATCAGGCCGGCGATCTCGGCCCCTCGATGCTCGACAGCATGTCCGCCGTCAATCAGCGGCTGGCGGCTTATACCCCGATCTGGGTCATCGTGCCCGACAAGTCCAGCACTTACCTGAATCCGGACAAAACCTTCTGGACCCGCGCTGCGGCGCGGTTTAACGCGCCCGACGTGCTGCAGAATTTCCGCCAGGCGGTGCGAGACAAAGTGGTTGACCTTTACCCCGCGAATAATACTCATTTGTCGACTACCGGCTATCTGCGCCTGGGCCAATTGGTGCTGGCGCAAATCCGGTCGCTACAGGTACAGGCGGCACCGGCCAAAGCGCCGGGCGCGATGACTCAGCCTTGAAGCTCAACCGTACAGCGCAGCCTCAGGGTGACGCTGCGGCGGCAAGCCCTGGAAGAGACTCAGCATGGACTTACATATGTCTTACATAAATGGGCTGTATAAGCGGTAAAACGCCCGGTACGATGCCGTGGCCGGCCGCTTTTGCTGAACCGCGGGCGGCACGGACAAGTAATTTCCTTTAGTATGGAACAGGGTCATATCTCATCTGGCTCGAGCCAGCCGCTGGACCCTGCTGCGCTATCTCTGCGGGCGGGTGAGCGGCACCGAATGAGTCCTAACAGGAGATTTACGATGAAATTGTTGCGTACTTTGCTGGCCGTCACTGCTTTTTCCCTGGTTTCCTTGAGCGCTCAAGCCACCACCATTACCCTCAAGGCCGACCTCAAGACCTCGCTCGAAGTGCCGCCTCATTCCGGTAAGGGTCATGGTTTGCTCGCGGCCACCTACGATACCGATACCAAACAACTGCAGTATCACGTGACGTTTTCCGGCTTGAGTGGCCCGGCCACCATGGCGCATTTCCATGGCCCGGCGCCCGTCGGAGCAAATGCCAAGGTGCAGATCCCGATGACCAATCCGGTCACCAGCCCGATCGACGGCAGTACCACCTTGACCGACGATCAAGCTCAAGATCTGCTGGGCGGTCTTTGGTATTTTAATGTGCATACGGCGAAGAACCCCGGCGGCGAGATTCGCGGCCAGGTGGTCGGCGCCGGCGAATAAAGTCTGAAGGTCTGGACCCGGGTGCCGCTTTGCAGGCGGTCGGCACCCGCGACGCTGCTCGAGCGTACCAAGTCCATTGGCGCTTCCGCCGCATACGCGGCCTCCCGGCACTACGCCTGAGCTCTACTGGTAACGCATGGTTTCGCCTTGATGCGGACCCTGTGCGTTGCGGAGACTCGACATGAATCCTATTTCGCTATTTCTGACGGTGGTGTCCTTATTGATCGGCGCGGCCTTGTCGCGCCTGGTCAATCCGTGGTTTGCACCGCCTTTTGTGATTCTTGCATTGGCGTTTGCCACGGCCATGAAAATGGCTAATTCCTGGGAGCGTTTTGTTATTTTGCGCGCCGGTAAATTGCATAGCGTGCGCGGTGCGGGCGTGTTCTGGATTGTGCCGGTACTGGATAATGTGATCGCCGTGATCGACGAGCGGATCCAGACCACGGCGTTTAATGCCGAGCAGGCCTTGACCCGCGATACGGTACCGGTGAACGTCGATGCGATTATTTTCTGGCGCGTCGAGGATGCCACCAAAGCGGCTTTGCAAATTACCAATTACCGCGAGGCCATCGATCGTGTGGCGCAGACTTCGCTGCGCGAAATGATCGGCTCTTCCGAACTGGGTGCCTTGCTGTCCGATCGCAAGACCGCCGATGAACGATTGCGTGTCGCGATTTCGCAAAAAACCATCGAGTGGGGCGTGTCGGTGAGTGCGGTCGAAATTCGCGATGTGGCGATTCCAGTCGCCTTGCAAGACGCCATGTCGCGTCAGGCGCAGGCTGAACGCGAGAAAGAAGCACGGGTCATACTCGGCTCGGCGGAAGCCGCCATCGCCTCGAAATTTGTCGAGGCGGCGCGTATCTATGCCGATCATCCCGCCGCGCTGCAATTGCGTGCGATGAATATCATCTATGAGACGACCAAGGAACGCGGCACCACCATCCTCATCCCAAGCTCGATGGTGGACAGCCTGAACCCGGCGTCGGCGCTGGCCATCGCGACCTCGGTCAAAGCTCAGGAAAAGGTTGAAGCGGCGGGGACCTGAGATGCCGTGTAGTGCTGCGCGCAGCACTACACGCAATATGATTGCAGACCCTGCGTCACACGAACTGCTGCGAGACCTGGCAGTCAAAGGAGCGATGCATGAGTTGGCAAAATGTGGCACTGAACTGGTTCTTACGCAAACGCGTCAAACCCGCGTCATATGCGCCGACCCTGGACGTCGCCGAGTCGCGGCGCCATGCCGACCATGTTTTCACCGTAGCCCGGCCGCCGCGCGGCTGGTCCTGCCGCGCGGCGCAGTTGACGCCGGGTTCCGC
>Ga0302314_10014232_pt1 | contig 13629 bp, 10 predicted proteins | sample III_Palsa_N2_3_FD_200533 | JGI IMG/M metagenome (GOLD analysis project Ga0302314, IMG submission 200533) | Peat permafrost microbial communities from Stordalen Mire near Abisko, Sweden - III_Palsa_N2_3 | ecosystem: Environmental > Terrestrial > Soil > Palsa > Peat permafrost | place: Sweden... | reverse complement strand
TTCCACCGGCCAGAACCGCGGCCAGCCAAGCGGCGCAAGGCAGCATGGTTTTCCTCATCGTCCCATTCCTGAACCCGCCAGGCGCCGGATCATTGTCAATCTCACCGCCGGGCCGTATTTGCAAACATCGCTCTGGAGCCTCGCCATGAAAACCAGCGCCCGCAACGCCTTTCGCGGGGTGGTCGACCGGGTCGTCGACGGGGCGGTGAACGCCGAGGTCGCCCTGGCGATCGGGGCCGGCGCCCGGATCGTCGCTATCGTCACCCGCCAGAGCGTCCAGGACATGGATCTCGCGCCCGGCAAGGACGCGATCGCCCTGATCAAGTCCAGCTTCGTGCTCATCGCCAAGGGCGACGGGCCTCTGGCGATCTCTGCGCGAAACCAGCTGCCGGGGACCATCACCCGAATCGAAGTCGGAGCGGTCAATGACGAGATCGCCCTGGAGATCGCGCCCGGCAAGACCTTGACCGCGACCATCACCCGCCAGAGCGTCGAGGATCTCGCCTTGACGGTCGGCGAGCGCGCCACCGCGCTGATCAAGGCCTCGCACGTCATCCTGGCCGTGGAGTAGCCCCGATGTTCCGACCCATCCGCCTCGGGCTTGTCGCCGCCTTCGCCCTGCTGGCCCTGCTCGCCGCCGCGCCAGTCACGGCCCAGACCCGGCCGCCCCTGACGGTGTTCGCGGCAGCCTCGCTGAAGAACGCCATGGACGACGTGGGCAAGGCCTATACGGCCAGGACGGGGGCGCAGGCGCGTTTCTCCTACGCCGCCTCCTCGGTCCTGGCCCACCAGATCGAGGCGCGCGCGCCGGCCGACGTGTTCGTCTCCGCCGACAGCGACTGGATGGACTATCTGGCCGGGCGCCATCTGATCGTCGACGCCAGCCGGCGAGACCTGCTGGCCAATCACCTGGCGCTGATCGCCCCGTCGGACTCCAAGGTCGTCCTCCACATCGGCCCAGGCATGCCGCTCGGCCAGGCCCTGGGCGGCGGCCGTCTCGCCATCGCCGGCCCCGACGTCCCCGCCGGCCGCTATGGCCAGGCCTCGCTGACCGCCCTGGGCGTCTGGCCGAGCGTCCAGTCGAAACTGGCCCAGGCCGAGAGCGTCCGCGCCGCCCTGGCCTTCGTGGCCCGCGGCGAGACCCCGCTGGGCATCGTCTATGACACCGACGCCAAGGTCGAACCCAAGGTGAGGATCGTGGGCCTGTTTCCCGACGCCAGCCATCCCAGGATCGTCTATCCGGCCGCCATCGTCGCCTATTCCGCCGACCCAGGCGCGGCCGGCTTCCTACGTTTCCTGCATGGGCCGGAGGCCACGAGGATCTTCAAGGCCTACGGTTTCATCACGCCGGGGCGCTGAGCCCAACACCCTCGACCTTGGCGCGGCGGGCGAGCCTGGCGATGGCGTCGGCGAGGCGGTCGTGCAGTGGGACGGGCACGTCGTGGCCCATGCCGGGAATGATCATCAGCTCGGCGTCCGGAATATTAGCGGCGGTGTCGCGCCCGGCCTCCACGCGGACCAGGGGGTTCTCCGCGCCATGGATCACCAGGGTCGGCGCCTTGATGGTTTTCAACTTCGGCCGGCGGTCGGGCGCGGCGAGGATCGCCGCGTACTGCCGGGCATAGCCCAGAGGGTAGTGGCAACGGCGAAAGCCGTGTAGCGCGCGGGCGCGCAGTTCAGCCTCTTCGGCGGAATAGAGCGGTGAGCCTACGGCCCTGGCGCTGGCCGCCGCGTGGTCCAGAAATCCCTCCAGATCGACCTTGGGATCGGGGCCGCGGCTGTTGACGACGGCGAGGGCCTCGTCCGTCGCGCCCGGCAGGCGGGGATTGCCGCTGGTGGAGTTGATCGAGGTCAGGGTGAGGGTCCGCTCCGGATGGTCGGCCGCGACCAGCTGGGCGATCATGCCGCCCATGGAGGCCCCCGCGACGTGCGCCCTGGCGACGCCCAGTGCGTCCAGCACGCCCACCGCGTCGGCGGCCATGTCGTCCAGGCCATAGGCCACGGGCGGGCGGCGACCGGCGGCCACACACTTGCGGATCGCTTCGATGTCGGGCGACCCGGCGCGATCGAGTTTCTCCGAGAGGCCCACATCACGGTTATCGAACTGGATGACGCGATAGCCGCGGGCGGCCAGTTTCTCGGCGAAGGCGTGCGACCAGGGATTGAGCTGGCGACCCAGGCCCATGATCAGCAGGACGGGCTGGGCGGCCTCGTCGCCCAGGCATTCGACCTCCAGATGGACACCATTGGCCCTGACCTGGGTCATGACCCTCTCCCTGTTTCTCCGTCAGGGATAGCGTGTCAGTCCGCCCGCCGCCAGAGGACAGGAAACAGCGCGTGATCCATGGGCGCGCCGGCGGGGAGTTCTTCGGCCAGGCCCGCGAATTCCGGCGAGGTCGCCCAGGGCCGGGGGGCGTGACGCACGTCGTCGCCCATGAACCGCGCCGAGAACACCCGCCGGGTCTGGTCGGGGCCGACGCCGCCGGCCCCGTGCAGGGTCAGCATGTGGAAAGCGACCATGTCGCCGGGCTGCAGAGCCCAGCCGAGAATGGGAAACGCGTCGCGATCGGCCTCGATATCGGGCAGATCGGCCAGGGCGCCTTCGGGAAACCACTGGGCCTGGTTGTCGCGGAACGCACGCGGCATCAGCCAGGGGCCCAGATGCGATCCGGCGACGAACTCCAGGGTCGAGGCGCGGTCCACCGGATCGACGGGGATCCAGAAACTGACGGTCTGGCGACCCTCGATGTTGTAGTAGGGCTGATCCTGATGCCACGGCGTGCGCTGGCGGGTGCCCGGCGTCTTGACCAGCACATGGTCATGATAGAAACGCGCGCTCGCGCCGCCCATGAGCGCGCCGGCGGCCGCGGCGAGGGGCGAGTCGGTAACGAACCGCTCCAGCGCGCCGATCCGGCGCCAATTGCAGAAATCCTCGAAGAAACGCCCCGGATCGTTCGCCGAACTGGCGATCTTGGCCCTCGGGCTGGGCTGGCGGAGATTCTCCTCCATGCCCTCGATCAGCCATCCGAGCTCGTCGGTTGAAAACAGCCCTCGCACGGGCGCCGCGCCGTCGCGACGAAAGGCGGTGACGACGTCTTCGGTGAGTGACCCGGCGAGGCGGCGGGCGATGGGGACGGACATAGTCAGTCGTCAAAGCCCAGGGCGCGGGCGTCGGCAAGAGGCCGGGTCAATTCCACCGCCGAATATGTTGCGTTTGTGACACGCTCGCCCACCGATTGAATCGGCGACGTCACGCGCTATTGCCTTAGGGCGGTGGCTTGGAAAAAGGTGGCCCGGCGAGCAGATGACTCAGCCGGGCCTAGTTTGGCCGCGGGAACGGGGGGGACGGGCCCGCAGCGAACCTTTATGTGTTCGTTGCGGGCCGTCGTTTCAATCCCTAATCGACTCAAAACACCATTATCGGCAAGCTTCCAATGGGAGTGCGTGTTTGAGGCGCCTTCACCATGAACGAGCCTTTCGACTTGGCCGTGGTCGGCGCCGGCATCGTGGGTCTCGCCCACGCCCTGGCCGCCGCGCGCCTGGGCAAGAAGGTGATCGTGATCGACCGCGAGGCGCGGGCCAACGGCGCCTCGATCCGCAATTTCGGCTTCATCACAGTGACCGGCCAGGAGCGCGGCGACTGTTGGCGCCGGGCGCGGCGGTCGCGCGACGTCTGGGCGCAGGTCGCCGGCGAGGCCGACATCGCCATCGAACACACCGGGCTGGTGGTCCTGCTGCGCTATCCGCAGTCCCTGAGCGTGGCCGAGGCCTTCCTTGAGACCGAGATGGGCGTCGGCTGCGCGCTGTGGACGCCTGGGGAATTGGCGCGCCATGCGCCGGCGCTTTCCGGCGGCGGCGCCCTGGGCGCGCTCTGGAGCCCGCACGACCTGCGCGTCGAATCCCGTCTCGCCCTTCCCCGCCTCGCCGCCTGGCTGGAAGCGCGCTGGGGCGTGACGTTCCTGAGCCGCACGGCGGTTCTGAGCGTCCAGCCGCCCCGGATCGAGACATCCCGAGGGCCGGTCGCGGCGACGGCGGCGGTGGTCTGTCCCGGAGACGACCTCGCCACCCTGTTCCCCGAGCGCATCGACGCCCAGGCGGTCAGCCGCTGCTCCCTGAGCATGCTGCGCCTCGCCGACCCCGGGATTCGCCTGGGCCACGCGGTGATGTCCGATCTCAGCCTCGGCCGCTACCTCGGCTATGCCGCCTTGCCGCAGGCCCGGCCCCTGTGCGAGGCGCTGGCGGCGCGCCAGCCGAACCACCTGGCGCACGGCGTTCACCTCATCGTCACCCAGAGCGCCGACGGTTCGCTGGTGGTCGGCGACAGCCATCACTATGGCGACACCGCCGATCCGTTCATGCGCGGCGACATCGAGGCTTTGATCCTGGAGGAATTCAGGGCCGCCACGGGCCTCGCGCCCCCGCCGGTGGTCGAGCGCTGGACCGGCGTCTACGCCTCGGCGGCGGGCAAGACCATGTTCGTCGACGCGCCGGGGCCGGACGTTCGCCTGGTGATGGTCACCAGCGGCACCGGAGCCTCGACCGCCTTCGCCATCGGCGAGGACGTGATCGGCGAACTCTATGGAGAGAATGGATGAGCGTGATCAAGGCGGTGGTGTTCGACTGGGCCGGCACCATGATCGATTTCGGCTGCGTCGCCCCGGTGCAAGCCCTGCGGGCTGTCTTCGCCGCCGAGGGCGCGCCGATCGGCGGCCCGGACGCGCGCCGCGACATGGGCCGGGCCAAGCGCGACCACGTTCGCGCTCTGCTCGGCTATCCGGAGGTCCGCCAGGCCTGGAGCGCCGCCCATGGCCGAGCCCCCGACGAAGGCGACGTGAGTCGCATCCATGACGCCCTGGAGCCCCTGATGCGCGAGGCCGCCATGGCCCACAGCGAGTTGATCGCCGGGGCTGCGGAGGTGGCTCGGGACCTGAAGGCGCGCGGCGTCGCGATCGGTTCCTGCACCGGCTACACGCGCCCGATGATGGCGCCGATCCTGCCCCTGGCCGCCGCTCAGGGCTATGCGCCGTCGGTGGTGATCTGCGCCGGCGAGACGCTGGAGGGGCGGCCCTCGCCGCTCATGCTGTGGAAGGCGCTGGTGGAACTGGGCGCCTGGCCCGCCCGGGCCTGCGTCAAGGTGGACGACGCCGAGGTCGGCATCGGCGAAGGCCGCGCCGCCGGGGCCTGGACGGTGGGCGTCAGCGCCAGCGGCAATGGCGTGGGGCTGTCGGCGGCCGACTATGCGGCGCTCCCGGCCGGTGAGCGGCGAGACCGGGTGGACCGCTCGGCGGCGGGCTTGCGCGCGGCGGGCGCGGATTTCGTGATCGAGACGGTGGCCGACCTGCCTGGCGTCCTGGACCAGATCGACCGGCGCGTCGCGGCGGGGGAACGGCCGGGCGCCTAAGCCGTTGGCCTTGGGGACCAGGAAACACCGCCAAACCCCCTAAACGCTTGTGACCGCCCCCGCCGGGTCGTTAGGTGTCGGGTAATCTCACGCCCGATCAAAGGAGATCGCCCTGTCGATCGTCGCCGCCCTGCACCATGTGACCCGCTACCGCTATGACCGGCCGGTGCTCCTGGGACCCCAGGTGGTGCGGCTTCGGCCGGCGCCGCACTGCCGCACCCGGATTCTCAGCTATTCGCTGAAGGTCACGCCCGCGAGCCACTTCATCAACTGGCAGCAGGATCCACATGGCAATTGGCTGGCGCGGCTGGTGTTTCCCGAACTGACGCGGGAATTCAGCGTCACGGTGGACCTGAGCGCCGAAATGACGGTGATCAATCCGTTCGATTTCTTCATCGAACCGGACGCCGAGCACCTGCCCTTCGCCTATCCCGACGATCTGCGCCGCGATCTGGCCCCCTATCTGGAGGCGGACGACGAGGGGCCCCTGCTGGCGGACGCCGTCGCCGCCCTGGCGCCGGCGGGTGAGCGCAGCGTCGATTTCCTGGTCGGGCTCAATGCCCATATCCAGCGCACAGTCCGCTATGTGGTGCGGATGGAGGCCGGGGTGCAGACGCCCGACCAGACCCTCGCCCTCGGCTCGGGCTCCTGCCGCGACAGCGCCTGGCTGCTGGTCCAGATGCTGCGGCGCCTCGGGATCGCGGCGCGGTTCGTCTCCGGCTATCTGATCCAGCTCAAGGCCGACATCGATCCGATCGAGGGCCCGCTGGGGACCCAGACCGACTTCACCGACCTGCATGCCTGGGCCGAGGCCTATATCCCCGGAGCGGGATGGATCGGCTTCGACGCCACCTCGGGCCTGCTCACCGGCGAGGGCCATCTGCCGCTGGCCGCCGCGCCGCACTATCAATCCTGCGCCGCAATAAGCGGTAAGATCGGCAGCGGCGTGGCCGGCGCGGCCAGGACCGAATTCGACTTCGAGATGACCGTCACCCGCGTCGCCCAGCCGACCCGGATCACCCGGCCGTTCGAGGAGGCCGACTGGGCCGCCCTGGAAGCCCTGGGCGACAAGGTCGAGGCGGACCTCACGGCCCAGGACGTGCGCCTGACCATGGGCGGGGAGCCAACCTTCGTCTCCATCGACGACCGCGAGGCCGCCGAATGGAACACCGACGCGTCGGGACCCACCAAGCCGGCAGTCGCCGAGCAACTGCTGGGCCGCCTTCGGGATCGGTTCGGCGCGGGGGGGATGCTGCACTATGGCCAGGGCAAGTGGTACCCGGGCGAGCCCCTGCCGCGCTGGGCCCTTGGACTCTACTGGCGGCGCGACGGTGAGCCGATCTGGCGGGGCGATGACACGGGGACGCAGAATCGCCCCGCCGCCACGGCCGCGGACGCCCTGGCCCTGATCGAGCGCCTGGCGCGGCGTCTGGGCGTCGATCCCGCCCTGGCGCTGCCGGCGCGCGAGGATCCCCTGCACTGGATCAAGGCCGAGAGCGACTTGCCGGCCAATGTCACCCTGACCGACGACGACATCGACGATGCGGCCGCCCGGGCCAGCCTGGTCAGGGCCCTGGCCAAGACCCCCGAGGGCGGGCTGTCGAAACCCGTCGGCTATGTCCTGCCCTTGCGCCGCGCCCTGACCCGCGCCGAGGGCCCGGGCTGGCTGAGCGAGGCCTGGACGTTCCGGCGCGGGCATCTCTATCTGGTCCCTGGCGATTCGCCGGCGGGTCTTCGCCTGCCGCTGGGCAGCCTGCCGGCCGTGGCCCCCGAGGACTATCCCCACATCACGCCTCGGGACCCCTATGAGGATCGCGGCCCGCTACCGCGCTACCACACCGGGCCGGCGACGGCGGCCAGCGATCCCCTGCCCGTTCCCGTGCGCAAGACGCGTCCCGTCAAAGCGGCGCTGGTCAAGGACAAGGTGGTGCGCACGGCCCTGTCGATAGAGCCCAGGGGCGGCGTGCTGCACGTCTTCATGCCGCCAGTCGCCGCTCTGGAGGACTACCTCGAACTGGTCGCTCATCTCGAATCCGCCGCCGAGGGAACGCCCGTGCGGATCGAAGGCTACACCCCGCCGGACGATCCCCGCCTGGCGGTTCTGCGGGTGACTCCCGATCCGGGCGTCATCGAGGTCAATGTTCAGCCGGCCGCCAGTTGGCGCGAGGCCGCCGCGATCACCACCGGCGTCTATGAGGACGCGCGGCAATGCCGCCTGACCGCCGACAAGTTCATGATCGACGGGCGCCATACCGGCACCGGCGGCGGCGCGCATGTGGTGGTCGGCGGCGCCAGCCCGGCCGATTCGCCGTTCCTGCGCCGGCCCGACGTGCTCAAGAGTCTGCTACTCTACTGGCAGCGCCACCCTTCTCTCTCCTACCTGTTCTCGGGCCTGTTCGTCGGCCCCACCAGCCAGGCGCCGCGCGTCGACGAGGCCCGGCACGACGCCCTCTATGAGCTCGATCTCGCCCTTTCCATGATCCCGCCGCCCGGCGGGGACGAAGGCGAGGCCCCGGCTCCGTGGCTTGTCGACCGCCTGCTGCGCAACCTGCTGATCGACGTGGCCGGCAACACCCACCGCACCGAGATCTGCATCGACAAGCTCTATTCGCCCGATGGCCCCACCGGTCGCCTGGGCCTGCTGGAATTCCGCAGCTTCGAAATGCCGCCGGACGCGCGGATGAATCTCGCCCAGCAGTTGCTGATCCGCGCCCTGATCGCCTGGTTCTGGCGCGAACCCCAGGAGGGGCGCCTGGTCCGCTGGGGCACGGCCCTGCACGACCGCTTCATGCTGCCGCAATTCGTATGGAGCGATTTTCTGGGCGTGCTCTCCGACCTCGAGAGGGCCGGCTACCCCTTCGACCCGGCCTGGTACGAGGCGCAGCGGGCCTTCCGGTTCCCGGTGCACGGCGCGGTGGAATACGCCGGGGTCCATCTGGAGCTGCGGCACGCCCTGGAGCCCTGGCATGTCATGGGCGAGGAGACCACCGGCTCGGGCACGGTGCGGTTCGTCGACTCTTCGGTCGAGCGATTGCAGATCCTCGCCCGGGGCTTCAATCCCGAGCGGCATCTGATCACCTGCAACGGCCGTGTCCTGCCCATGACGCCCACCGGGATCTCCATGGAGGCGGTGGCCGGCGTCCGCTACAAGGCCTGGAAGCTGCCCAGCGGCCTTCACCCGACCCTGAACGTGGATTCGCCCCTGACCTTCGACATCGTCGATCGGAGCAGCCGGCGGTCTCTGGGCGGCTGCGTCTATCATGTGGTCCACCCGGGCGGGCGAAGCTATGATACTTTCCCGGTCAACGCCTACGAGGCCCAGGCGCGTCGCAAGGCCCGGTTCGAGGAGCACGGCCACACCCCTGGCGTGATGGCGCCGATCGTCGAGATGGCGATGGGAGAGTTTCCGTTGACGCTGGATCTGAGGACAGGCCTTGTCCCTTAGACCCTCCAGTACGGCGCGGCGGCGCCAGGACCTCGATCGGGCGGCGGCCGATCAGCTGTCCGGCTGGCTGAGAGGCTATCGTCCGTTCGCCGGCATTCCGGACGAGCTGTTCGATCGCACCGGCCGGCCCAGGGACTATTGGCTGAATTTCCTCGGCGACCTGGCCGAATATCCCGATAGCGAGATCAGGAGCCGGTTCAGCCTGGCCACCCGGCATATTCGCGACACCGGCGTCTCGCATCGCGTCTATGGCCAGGAGACCGAGCAGAGCTGGCCGCTCAGCCCCGTTCCCCTGATCCTGAGCGCCACCGAATGGGCGCAGATCGCCGCCGGCGTCGAACAGCGGGCCTTGCTCATGGAAGCCCTGCTGGCCGACATCTATGGCGAGGCCCGCCTGGTGGCCGGCGGCGACCTGCCCGCCGCCGCGCTGACCGGCAGCCCCGACTTCATCCGCGCCATGCGCGGGGTGAAGCCCCCGGGCGGGCGCTATCTGCAGCTCTATGCGGCGGACCTGGGTCGCGGTCCGGACGGGCGGTGGTGGGTGCTGGAGGACCGTACTCAAGCTCCCTCCGGGGCAGGCTATGAGCTGGAGAACCGCCTCGTCCTCTCGCGCGCCTATCCCAATCTCTACAACGCCATGAACGTGGAGCGCCTGGCGCCGTTCTTCGACGCTCTGCGCCGAGGGCTGGCCGCCGGCGCCGAGCGCCGCGATCCGCGCATCTGCCTGCTCACCCCGGGCCCTTACAGCGAGACCTATTTCGAACAGGCGCACCTGGCCCGCTACCTCGGTTTCCTGCTGGTGGAGGGCGAGGATCTGGTGGTGCGTGACGGCCGCGCCTATGTCCGCACCATCGCCGGCCTCAAGCGCATCGACGTGATCCTGCGCCGCGTCGACGCCGATTTCGTCGACCCGCTCGAACTCAACGCCGCTTCGCGGCTGGGCGTCCCAGGCCTGCTGGAGGCGATCCGCGCCGGCGGCGTCGCCGTGCTCAACATGCCGGGATCGGGCGTGCTGGAATCCAAGGCCCTGCTCGGCTTCCTGCCCAAGCTCTGCCGCCGGTTGCTGGGCGAGGAGCTCAAGCTGCCCAATGTCGCCACCTGGTGGTGCGGCCAGCCCCGCGAGCGGGCCTTGGTCGAAACCCATCCCGACCTCGCCATCGCGCCGGCCTTCAACATCCAGGGGCCCGGCGGCGGCTTCTCCAAGCCCCGCCTGATGGCCGATCTCTCGCCGGCCGAGCGCCAGGAGTTCCTCGCCCGCCTGAACGACCGGCCGGAGGATTTCGTCGGCCAGGAGGTGGTGCGGCTGTCGACCACGCCGGTGCTGCGCGATGGCCGCCTGGAGCCCGCGCCCTTCGTCCTTCGGGTCTACGCCGCCGCCACGCCGGAGGGCGTCGTGGTCATGCCCGGCGGCTTCTGCCGCACCTCCGACCAGCCGGACGTGCGGGCCATATCCATGGGCGAGGGCGTGCGCACGGCCGACGTCTGGGTGATCACCGACAAGCCGGTGGAGCGTATCACCCTGCTCTCCAGCCAGGAAGATGTGAAGGTCCGCCGGATCATGGGGCACCTGCCCAGCCGGGCGGCGGACAATCTGTTCTGGCTGGGCCGCTATCTCGAGCGCGCCGAGGCGACTCTACGCCTGGTGCGCAGCCTGTGCACCAGCCTGATGGATTCCGAGGCGGCCATCCATGGGGCCGGCGAAACCCTGGTGCGCTTGCAGGAACTGCTGATCGCCTGGGGCGCCCTGGACGAGGAAGCGCTGGGCGGCCGCGCCCTGGACGCCGCGCGCGACACCCTGCACGACGAGGAAGCCTATGGCTCGGTGATCGCCCTGGTGCGCAAGGCCAGGCGCACGGCAGCCGGCATGCGCGAGCGCCTGTCCCCCGACTTCTGGACCCTGCTGCTCAATCTCGAGAACGGCCTGACCGATCCCAACCGGCGCCTGCTGTCGGAAGCGGGAGCCCTGCAGCAGGTGGAAAACGCCCTGCGCAACCTCGCCGCCCTGGCCGGCCTGGCCCAGGAGAACATGAACCGCACCGCCGGCTGGCGCTTCCTGGACATGGGCCGGCGGATCGAGCGGGGGATCAACACCTGCCGCTTCACCCGCACCCTGGCCCACGCGCAAGCCACCACCGACGATCTGGACCTGCTGCTCGACCTGGCCGACAGCCAGATCACCTATCGCGCCCGCTATCTGGTCGGCCTGGCCCTGGCCCCGGTGCTCGACATGGTGATGCTCGATCCCTTCAACACCCGCTCCATGGCTTTCCAGATCGTTACCCTGAAGGACCATCTGGCCGCGCTGCCCTCCCTGCTGGAGGACGGCATGATGGAAGCGCCAGACCGGATCCTGGTCCTGCTGGCGACCCAGGTGGAGACCAAGGACGCCAGCGGCTTCGACGCCGAGACGATCGACGATTTCGAAGGCGCCCTGCTGCGGCTCTCCAACGCCGTGGCCGACCGCTATTTCCTGCAGGGCGCCAACGCCCAGCCCACCGTCAAGCTGGCCGGTCTGGCGTGATCTACCGCGTCCGCCATCGCACCACCTACAGATACGAGGCCCCGGTCACCTTCGCCCGCTGCGCCCTGCGCCTGACGCCACCTTCGCTGGCCACCCAGACCGTGCTCGCCAGTTCGGTGGTCGTGACCCCGACCCCCTCGCGCACCTCCAGCCGCGTCGGCCCGTTCGGCGAGCAGGTGCTCTCCGTGACCATCGACCAGCCGCACGACACCCTGATCGTCGAAGCCAGGGCCCGGGTCGACGTCCACGCCCCGCCCATCGGCCTGCCCCTCAGCCAGGCCTGGGAGAGCGTGCGCGCCCGCGCCCTGGCGACGCGCTCCCTGGGACCCGAAGACCCCGCCGCCTATCTCTATCCCACCGGTCGCACGCCCATCCTGCCCCAGATCACCGACTACGCCAGGACGAGCTTCCCGCCCGGCCGCGCCGTTGTCGAGGGCCTGGCCGAGCTGATGGGGCGCATCAGGGCCGACTTCATCTATGACGGTGACGCCACCGACGTGCGCACCCCGCCGGCCGAAGCCTTCGAGGCGCGGCGGGGCGTCTGCCAGGACTTCGTCCACGTCATGCTCTGCGGCCTGCGCGGCCTGGGCCTGCCGGCCGCCTATGTCAGCGGCTATCTGCGCACCCTGGCCCCGCCGGGCAAGAAACGCCTGGAGGGCGCCGACGCCACCCACGCCTGGGTCAGCGCCTGGTGCGGCGACGAGCGCGGCTGGATCGGCTTCGACCCCACCAATGACCTCCGGGTCCAGAACGACCACATCGTCCTGGCCGTCGGCCGCGACTACGGCGACATCTCCCCCGTCGAAGGCGTCATTCTGGCTCCCGGCAAACAGAAGCTGAAGGTCGAGGTGGATGTGACGCCGGAGGAGGAACCGGGCCTGATCACGCCCCCCGCCCGGCGCGTCGCCGCCCCTGGCGGATAGCCGGGGCCGATCACCGCGCGAACACACTCCGCGTCAGGCACGAGAACACCAGCCGGCCCGCCTCGTCCAGCAGGTCGTGCTGGGCGATGACGATGCCCTTGCCCTCGCCCACCGGATCCTTGCCCATTATCGTCATCCGGCCGCGCAGCAGTTCGCCGGCCGGAGGGTTGCGGGCCCAGCGCAGGGCGTCGACGCCGACGCGCTTGGTCTGGGGCCAGCGGGACGAGGCGTCGGCGTCCAGGCGGGTCCAGATGGCGAAGACCATGGCGTCGGGCGCGCCGCGTTCAATCGACCAGCCGGGGGCGAAGGCGGCGATGAAGGCCGCCAGCGCCGCCTCGTCCACCACCGCGGCGCCCAGATTGGCCACCTGTCCGATCTCGATCTCGTCGAAGGGCGCGGGCATGCGGCGCGTTTCCTCTCATCCCATGGGGTAGAGGATGTCCTTGGTCACCGCGTCGATCTTTGCAAGCACATCCTTGTCCAGGGTCACATCGGCCGCCGCCAGGACATCGTCCACCTGATCGACATGGGTGGCCCCGACGATGGTGGAGGCGACGAAATCGTGCTGCCTGCTCCAGGCCGTGGCCAGGGTGACCAGGGACATGCCCGCCTCGGCGGCGATGGCGCCGAAGCGCTCGGTGGAGGCGATGGACTTGTCGTTGACGAAGCGCTGGGCCATGCGCCCTTGGCGCCCGCCCATCTCCAGATAGGTGGAGAAGCGCGCGCCCGGCGGCCTCGCCCCGCCGTTGTACTTGCCCGACAGCACGCCGCCGGCCAGGGGCGAATAGGGGATCAGGCTGACCCCCTCCTGGCGGCAGGCCTGGGCCAGCTCATCCTCGAAGCGGCGGTTGTTGAGGCTGAAGTTGTTCTGGATGGTGTCGTAGCGCGCCAGGCCCTCGCGATCGGAGATGGCGAGGCTGTTCATCAGGCCCCAGGTGGTCTCGTTGCTGCATCCGACGATCCGCACCTTGCCCACGCGGATCAGGTCGTCCAGGGCGCCCAGGGCCTCCTCGTAGCGGGCGCCGTGGTCGGGCCAGTGGGTCTGGTAGAGATCGACATAGTCCGTGCCCAGTCGCGTCAGGCTGGCTTCGATGGCGCGGACCACATTGTGTCGGTCCAGCGCGGTCATGCCGGCGCGCTGCGAGGACTTCAGCCAGCCGTGGCTGGGCCCGCTGACCTTGGTGGCCAGGATGATCGCGTCGCGGTTCTTGGTCTTCAGCCAGCGCCCCACGATCTCCTCGGTGACGCCCGCGTACTCCTCCTTGGGCGGCACGGGATAGTTCTCGGCCGTGTCGAAGAAGGTGATCCCGGCGTCCAGAGACTTGTCGAGGATCCGCAG
>Ga0302314_10014231_pt1 | contig 13629 bp, 12 predicted proteins | sample III_Palsa_N2_3_FD_200533 | JGI IMG/M metagenome (GOLD analysis project Ga0302314, IMG submission 200533) | Peat permafrost microbial communities from Stordalen Mire near Abisko, Sweden - III_Palsa_N2_3 | ecosystem: Environmental > Terrestrial > Soil > Palsa > Peat permafrost | place: Sweden... | reverse complement strand
GCCACGAGGAGCCGGCCCAGCTGATCGCCGGAATGGAGCGCCATCAGCAGGCCGTCAAGGATGCGATCCCGAGCGACCGGCTGCTCGTATGGGACGTCACGGAAGGCTGGGCGCCGCTCTGCGAGTTTCTCGACGTTGCCGTCCCGGCAGAGCCGATGCCGCACGCCAACGACCGTGACACCTTCCAGGATCGTGTGGTCACCAATGCGATCGGCGTGCTCAGCAACTGGCAGCAGGCGCGCGTCGACGCAGCCGGCGGCTGACCCGCCGTGGGCGAAATGTGACGCGCTGATCAGCCCCGCGCGGGGGCGGCGTCTGCCGACTCCGGGCAGCCCTTGCGCAGCAGCTCGGCGGTCAGCTCGAAGCATCGCTCGAGCGCGCCCTGTAGCTCGCTCGCGTTGCCCGTCCGGCCCTCGAGCACTGCATCGTGCACCCTGGCGCAGATCTGTTCCATCCTGCGCGCTCCGACCGCACCGGCGCTGCCTTTCAGCGCATGAGACAGGCGCTGCATCGTCGGATTATCGCCGCGCCCTTCGGCCGCCGCGAGCTGAGAGATCCGCGCCCTCGACTCCTCGGCGAAGACGCCGATCAGATACCCGCGTGACTCGCTGTTGTGGCGGAAGACATCGGTCAGCACGGAGCTCTGGAGCAGTGGCGCGACAGCTGTGTCGGGCGAGCCCGTTCCGTTGCTGCCACTGAGCTGGCCGACACTCGTGTCGTAGACCGGGAGGCGCCGCGCGAGTGCCGCGTCGAGCCGCACCTGGTCGAGCGGTTTCGCGACGTAGTCGTCCATTCCACTGATGGCGCACTGTTCGCGGTCTGACTCGCGTGCCGCGGCGGTCATCGCGATGATCGGAGTGTGGGTCTCGGTGCCCTCCTGCTCGCGAATCGCGCGGGTCGCGTCGTAACCGTTCAGTTCGGGCATCTGGCAGTCCATGAACACCGCGCCGTAATCGCCCTTCCCGTACAACTCGAGCGCCTCACGGCCGTTGCTCGCGACGTCAACCGTGTAGCCCCTCGCCTGGAGCTGGCGTGTCAGCACGAGCTGGCTCACCGGATCGTCGTCGGCGATCAGGAGGCGCGTGCCGCGGTCTGCATCGCCGCTGCCGCCGGCCGGCTGCGCGGTCAACCCGGCCCGCGCGGCTCCCCTCACCGGCGCGAACGCAGGTGTCGTGCGGATCCGATCATCGGGATACGGCCGCACGCCGTCAAGGCCCACGGGAGTCGTGAACCAGAACGTCGTGCCCTCGCCCGGCGCGCTCTGGACGCCGATCTCGCCACCCATCAGCTCCACGAGCTGCTTGGAAACGACGAGGCCGATCGCCATCGGGCGATCGGCCTGGGTGGTGCTGTGGGCGTAGGACGACAGCTCGAATACCGAGTCGGCATCTCCTACGAGCGCACCCTCGGCCTTTACCTCGAAGCGCAGCATCAGGCGCTTCGCGCCATGGCTCGTCGCGCCGACCCGAATCTCGACGCCGCCATCAGACGCGTAATCGAGTGCACTTCCCACGAGCTCGGTCAGCACGTGGCGCAGCCGGTTGCCGTCGCCGGCTACGGCGTCGGGCACGTCAGGCGGAAACTGTGAGCTGATCGTTGCGCCGGTCGCGGTTAGGCGAACCTCCGCGGCAGCCCTGATGCTCTCGACCAGGTGGCGGAGCTCGAAGGTGCCGACGTCGAGCTCAAGCGTCCCGGCCTCGAGCATTGTGAAGTCGAGGACATCGTTGATCACGTCCAGCAGCGTCGTCGCGGAGGTCATCGTCGCGGTCGCGTACTCGCGCTGCTCATCGCTGAGTCCGGTTCCGAGCAGCAGCTCGGTCATGCCGACGATCCCGTTCAGCGGCGTGCGGACCTCGTGGCCCATCTGAGTCATCAGCTCGGCTCGGGCGCGCAGCGTCTCAGCGAGGAAGTCGTGTGCGCGCGCGAGCGCTTCGTCAGCAGCCCTCGTATCGCGGAGCTGCTGCGCCGTGATCTCGCTGGTCATGTCTGTTAGCTGCACCATCCTGTACGACCGCCGTCCCTTGGACTCGCTTTCCGAAATAACATCCCCGCGGAAGCGTTGGAGTGGCACTTAGGCCCTCCTGTGAGGACATATCGACGCTGCGCCCCAGCCGCTTGAGTTAGCGAAAAAGACCTGGCCGGCGCTCCGATTTTGCTCCGTGGCCCGACCCGGCCCGACGGGGGTTGGCGGGTGCGTCGAGGCTCGTCGCCGCGATCAGGGGCGGGCCACCGATGCGTTGGCTCGCAAATTGCCGAGCCGCGCCCGTAAACCACTCGCCAGCCTCGCTCCGGCGACCGTCAGCCCGACTGACCCGAGGACGAACAGCAGCGGTGCGAGCCGTAGCGTGTCGCGCGGCTCCGGGCCGAACCAGGCGTTGAAAAAGATCACCGCGACCAGCACGATGACCGGCACGACGACCGCCCAGCGCCGGCGGAAGAACCAGAGCGCGAGCAGCAGGCCGAGCCAGGCCGCTGCCACGCCGGCCAGGTCGAGCGCCGTTGCCGCGCCACCGGGACCGAGTCGCGTGCCGTTGCCGCCGCTCCAAGGCGCCGCCCACATGCCCCACACCTTGCGCGCGAGCATCTCCGTGAAGGCGATTGGCCTGCCGAGCATGTACTTACGTAGGTTCGAGAGGACCGCCGCCGTAATCGCCTGGCTGCGCGTGTCACCCGGATGCTCGTCGGCGATCAACTGGAACATCGGCGCAGCGTCGCCGGGCGGGCTGTCGCACTCACGCGGGAGCCGATGGCAGACGGCGGCCTTGAAGGCTGCGACCGTCTGAAACTGAGAGCCGTCGCCTGGGAGGTAGGTGCCGATGAAGAGCGAGTCGCTGCCGCCGGTGGTGATCGCGACGAGCCCGTGCTCTTCGACCGACGCGAACGCCACCCAGGGCGCGAGCGTGACCAGCGCGGCGGCGAGGTAGATTGCCGCCCGCCGGACTGCTCGTCGGCGCCCGCCGCGGCGCGCGAGCGCCAGCGCGACGACGATCACGACGAGGCCCGGCAAAAAGTCTTCGCGGGCGAGGCACGCCAACCCGCCGAGGACACCGGCCGCGACCAACCAGCGCCAGTCCCGCGGCCGCGCCCAAGCGGCCGCGCCGACCATCGCGATCAGCATCAGCCCACCCAGCGGCTCGCTCAGGTAGGTCCGGGTCAGCTCGATCAGTGGGCCGTAGGTCGCGATAGCAATCACCGCGATAAACGCCGCCCAGACCCCGGCGATCCTTCCGGCGAAGGCGCCGGCCGCGACCATCGTTGCCAGCTCGACAAGCCACTGCGCGTACTGGGCGATGCCGTGGGAGTGAGTGACCGCGGAGATCTCCGAGTGGCCGCTCAAGAAGGCGACGACCGCAAACAGGATCGGCGTTCCCGGGGCCCAATGGAAGCTGTTGTAACCGGACAGGTTGATCAGCCTGTCCGCGTCGCCGATGTAGCCGAGTTCGTCGCTCGAGAGCCGATTGTCACCACCGATCGCGTGCAGGCGCAAGACGGCCCCCGCGACGAACGCCAGCGCGAGCAGATACAGCGCGAGCTTCTCTGTCCGAGGCAACTCGGCGAGGCCGAGCCGGTCCCAGGGCCGGCGCCTCGAACCCTCGCCGGCAGGCGCGCCGGTGGCGCTCAGAACCGCTTCACTCCGGCGCTGTGTCGCGGCCTACCGAGCGAGATCTCCGCATCGGGGATTGAGGCAATGCGCGCCATCGGCTCGCCCGCCAGTCTAGTCGGCTCCACGGAAAAGCCATCCGTCGCGCCTCGGAGTTGCAAGGCTGATGGCGCGGGCAATGAGAGCGGGCACGGCGGGCGTCTGCGCCTTCGTGGGCGCTAGACTCGGTCGGTGCCCACAGTCAAGTTTCACCGTTGCTCATGGACCTTTCTGCACACCGACTATGACGCCTGCTGGAAGGTCCAGCGGGCACTCGACGAGCAGGGCGTTGACTACGAGATTGTCACGCACGGCTACGGCAAGGGGAAGCGCCCCGACCTCCAGCGTTTGAGTGGCCAGCGGTTGCTGCCGGTGATCGAATTCGACGACGGCAGCACCTATCGCGCCGAGTCCGCCGACATGGCGGCGCGGGTGCGCGCGGGCCGGCTCTTCGACGAGGAAGCGGCCGCTAGCTGAGCGAGCGCGCGCCGGTCGCGCTCGGCGCGCTCGGCGCGCTCGGCGAACGCGTTGTCAGCAGGCGCGCAAGCAGCAGCAGCGCCGCTGGGACAACTGCGATCGCGACGATGGCGAGAAACCACGGCGCCCCGGCGTCGGATCCCTCGCCGAGCGTGTGCACGACACCAAGGATCCAGGCCAGCGCCGTGAGGCGGTGCAACACCTTCCAGCGGTTCATCCCGATGCGATCGCGGACGTAGTAGGAGAGGCCGAAGATCACCATCAGCCATCCGCTGATGATCCCGAGCGCCATGTAGGGCTCCTTGTAGTCCATATGGAACGGGATCAGGAGGTCGGCGACCGTCGGGTGGAAGTAGGCATCCAAGAGCAGCGACAAGGCGTGCACCGCGAGCGCGGCGAGGGCAGCCAGCGAGAGCGCTTCGTGCGTGACGCGAAGGTCACCTCCGCGAGCGCGGCCGAAGCGTCCGCTGATCGCGAGCCCGACGCCGACCGACGCGCTTGCCAGCACCAGCGCGACGGTGCCGGCGGCGCGACTCGTGATCCAGAAGAACTGTGTGCTGATCGCCGCCGCGAGCATCATTTGCTGGCTACGACTGCCGGGTCGTAACGGCCGTCGCTGTGCTCGTCGCCGAGCTTGCGCCGCTGGTCTCGCCGCCGGTCACCGACGAAGACCCGCTCGAATCGCTCGAGCCGCTGGAATCGCTCGAATCGCTCGAATCGCTCGAATCGCTCGAGCCGCTCGAACCAGAAGAACCAGTCGAGCCGGACGAGTCACTCGACCCGGACGACCCGGACCCGCTCCCGGACGACCCGCTCGTGTTATCGGCGTCGGACTTCGAGACGGTGCTGCGCACTGCGATCGCGGTGACGCGCGTGGCCTTGGCGCCGGCGACACCGAGGTAGCCGGCGCCGTAGATCGTTCCCCATGCGGCGAGGAACAGCGAGATCGTCAGCGCGCCGACGCGCCGGCGGAGAACACTCGCTCGGCGTGCTCGCCGGCGCAAGCGCCGCTCGAGCTCTTTTGCGACTGGCGTCTGGTTAGCGCCTGTTTGTCCTGGCATGCAGCCAGTTTTGCGCCGCTTTCTCTGGCCGACGTGCGCGTCGCCTGGGAATTGGCTGAGTTGGCTGGAGTGATCGCTGCGCTTGTCGGGGCGGCGCTCGACGGATGCGCGTTCGCAGTCGGTATGACCTCGAGTCTCCCGCCCCAGATGGCGAGCGCCACCAGCACGCCCGTGATGCCCGCCGCGATCGCCTTGGGTCCGTTGACGGCGCCGCTCCCAGCGCGCGCAGCTGACGGGACTGTTGAGGGCGGATCGACGGCCATGCGGCATCGTCGCCCGCACGGCGGCCATCGCCTTGGTGGCGTTCATGTCGCGTGCTGGTGGGATATCCCCCTAGTTACGCCCGACTCATGCCTCGAGCTACGGCGCGGCCGCAGGCGGCCGGCCTCCAACTGTCCAGTCCAATACCGCTTCGCCGCGCGCGACGACGAGCTCGGTGTTCGGTGACGGCGCGAACAGACCGTGGGCCACGACCCCCGGCGTTGCCGATAGCCACGCGGCGAGCGCGGCGGGTTCGCCGATCGGCCCACGGTAGTCGGCGATCAGTCCGCCGTCCGGGCTCGGCGGGACATCGCGCAGCTCGGCCATTCCGAGCGAAGCGAGTGTGGCCTCAACCCCGAATCGCAGCAGCTCGAGCGGAATCGGCGGCTCCAAGGCTCCGACGAGCTTGTTCGATGAAGCGACTACGACGAACCGCGCTGCCGCGCCCGCGACGATCTTCTCGCGGGTGTGAGCACCGCCGCCGCCCTTGACGAGCCAACCGTCTTCCGTGATCTGGTCCGCTCCGTCGATTGCGATGTCGAGCCGTTCGATCTTCTCGAACGCCACGATGTCGATCCCCAGCGCAGTCGCTTTCTGGGCTGTCGCCGGCGAGGTTGCGACGCAGCGGATGTTCAACCCGCGCGCAGCGAGCGCGGGCAGCAGGTAGGCAACGGTCGAGCCGGTGCCCAGGCCGACGAGGTCTCCGTCGCGCACAAATTCGGCAGCAGTCTCCGCTGCGATGCGTTTCTCGTCTTCGATGAGCACCGCCGTGGAGAGGCTACGCTCCGCTCGCCGTGCGTGCCCGCCGGCGCGAGTGAGTTTCCTCACCCACGGGCGTCTAATCGCGGCCCTAGACTCGGCTCTCAGTGTCATGTTCGTGGTGCCGGCTGGCGGGGTCACACCGATCCGGTTGTTTGTCAGGCAAGCGGCCGACTGACCGGCCGAGCCGCTGCCGGACGTAGATCCGACCGACATCGGTTGTGTCGCAGCCTCCAGCTTGAGTACCTCTAGCGTGACCAGATAGAAGTTGCTTGCCGCAAGCGAGGTTCGTCCGCCGCCGGTCAACGGCAATCTTGCTCGAGCGGAGCAGCAGACGATCGTGATCGGAGCGGATAACTCAGATGTCGAGCTACTCGGGATCTACCGGACAGCGACACTCAGCGGGGGACCCGGATGTCCCCGGCATCGCAAGGTCCACGCTGCTCTCACGCGAAGCGCTTGACAGCTACGCCCGGTTGCTGCGTGGCGTGCTCGATGACCTGCCGGTGGCCGTGCTCGTAATCGAGCCCCCTGACAGGCTGGTGCTTTCCAACGACGAACTTGGCAGGCTCGTACCCCAGGCGGCAGGCGCCGCGGCGCAGCGCGACCTCGAGGGGGTGCTGCTCGCGATCCAGCGCATCGTCGTCAAGCCCGAGGACTTCGAGCGGGCACTACATGCCGCCCTGGCGGGCGGCGGGGACCCGCAGCAATTGGAGGCGACGCTTCACGACGGAGGTGCCCTGAGTGTCGGCGTCACCTCGCTCAGCATCGCGGACAACACACGTCTCGTCTGGCTGCGTGATGCCAGCGGTGAGCTTCACACTCGGCGGGCGCTTGAGCACCGCGCGCTCCACGACCCGCTGACCGGACTTCCCAACCGCGAGCTGTTGCTCGACCGCTTGGCAGTGGCGCTCGCGCGGCGGGTGCGCCAGGAAACGGCGATCGGCGTGATCTTTGTTGACCTCGATGGGTTCAAGGAAGTCAACGACCATTACGGTCACGTGGTCGGCGACGACGTGCTGGTCAGCGTCGCCCAGCGACTCCAGCGCGAGGTGCGTGATGGCGACACGGTCTCACGCTTCGGCGGAGACGAGTTCGTCGTTCTGTGTGAAGACCTCGCAAATGACCAGATTGCCGCGCCACTCGCGCGACGGCTCGCCGAGGCGATCGCAAAGCCTGTCACCGCCGGTGGTCGCATGCTCGAGGTGCGCGCGAGCGTCGGCGTGGTAATCGAGCGTGACCCGGCGGTCGAGCCCGAGGCGCTGATCGCGCGTGCCGACGCCGCGATGTACACGGAGAAGCACCGCGGCGGTCGCCGCTCGAGCTCCGATCGGCGCTGAGCAGCTGTCCTGGCAGGCGCGACCGCGCGCGCCAACGCTGACGCCGAGCCTTGGCCGTGATGTGCGGTCAGCTCTCGCGCTCTGCGAGCGCGTCGACGACGGCGAGTGCCTGGCGCATCTCGGCCTCGAGCGCGCGTACCTGGGCCTGAAGGATCGCGGCGCTGTGCTCGATGCGCGTCGTCTCGGTGGCCAGTCCAGTCAGCATCTCGCGCTGCCGCGAGATCGTGTCGCGCAACGCCCGGATGACGCCGCTCACGCCGCCGTCCGCGCTCGCGCGTATCAGCTCCGCCTCGCGCTCGGCGCTCGCGAGGATCTCGCCGGCCGCGGCTTCGGCCGCCGCAACGATCGCGCTCGTGATCCCCGTGGGCGCGGGCGACGAAGCTTTGCGTACGGTGCCTGACTCCGCAGCAGGGGTCGGTGGGGGTGCGGCTTGCGAAGCCGCGGACGCCGGCGGGATCCCCGTGAATCGCTGTGCCAGTGCTCGCACCTGGGCGGCGAGAGCGGCAATTCCCTGTTCGAGATCAGACGAACTGATCGCGGCATGAGCCTCGCCGGTGCTGCCGCGGGGCGGCTCGCCCGGGCTTCCGACGCCCGGATTGGGGTCGCGGCTGTGTGCCTGGGGGCCGTCGGTCATCTGGCTGTCCTCGGCAAAAGTATCGGCAGACGACCCTTCTTCGACAACGCTGATGTAAATCTCGCATCATCGGCGAAGACCTCAACCGGCGCCGGCGGGATTGCGTATCCTCCGCGCCACTCTCGGTTCGTCACGTCGGTGCGTTCGTGGAAGCTGGGCCCGCGAGACCGCGTGAGCCGATACACGACGATGGCCCGCGACCCCATACCACCGCTTTCTCCCGACTCCGTTGCGGCACGCGTGGCCGAGATTCTCGGCGCTGCCGCTCGCGACGCGCGCGTGATCGTCGAGGCCGCGTTGCGCGATGCGACTCCAGCGCCGCCGGCCGAACCCGCCGCCGCTCCCGATCAGGCGCCCGCGGTCGCCGCCAGCGATGCGGCGCTCGCAACGCTCGGCGAGGAGCTTGCCGCACTCACCGCCCGCGTTGCGCGGTTGGAGTCTGCGATCGACTCACGGCTGGAGGGATTGCGGCAGGTGCTCGCGCCGGAGGGCATGATCACCGTTAAGGCAGGCGCGTCCCAGCCGGCGGCGGCCGCGCCAAACTCCCGCGCGGCGGCGGTCCCCACCCGCGCGGAACGAGTGCGCGCGGTCGATCTCGCGCTGCAGGGGTACAGCAGGCTTCAGATCGCGACCGAGCTACGTTCCTCGATGAATGACGACGCCATCGAGCAGCTGCTCGACGAGGTACTCGAGCGGGTCTGAAGCCTGGCTCAGGTGGACGCGGATGCACGCTGTGGCGCCCGCGGCGTGCGTTAGGCTTCCCGGCCAAGGTCCGCCAACCATCCCCGGAGGGGTGACCATCGTGAGCACACAGACGCGGCCGTTTGGCTCCGCCCAGACACAGGAGATCCTCGCCGAGCTGGACCGCGCCGGCTATGTACATATCCCCGGAGTGATGCCGGCCGACGAGGTTGCCTACTACCGGGCGATCGTCGATGAGCTCGCCGAAGAGCATCACGACCCCAAGCAGGGCTTCGTGCACGCCCTTGGCGCCACCTATCTCCATCCGGCGCTGATGGATCTCGGAGTCGACACGCGGCTGCTGGGCGTCCTCGCCGGTGCGCTGACGCCAAACATCCACATCTACCACTCGCACATCGACGTGCATCCGCCCGAGGAGGAAACCGGGAACGCGTGGCGCTGGCACGAGGACGGCGGTCGACAGACCGCCGACCTCGACTTCCGCGCGCGACTCTCGGTCAAGCTCGGATGGTGGCTCAGCGACTGCGATGAGGAGGGCTACGGCAACCTGGAGGTGATCCCGGGCAGCAACCATTGGACCGATCCGCTACCGCGGACGCCCGGACAGACTCCGGAGGGAGCCATCCCGGTCCTTGCCAAGGCTGGCGACGTCACGCTCTTCGAGCGGCGCATCTGGCACGGGCGCGGCACGAACACGTCCGACCGCACGCGCGCGGTCGTCTTCTACGGCTACTCACCGCGCTGGGTGACGCAGCGCGAGTTTCCCTCGGCCGAGCAGCTCGCCGCCGCTGAGGGCGACCCCCTGCGCCGCCAGCTGATCGGAGCACCCGACTGGGACACCTGCCACGTTGGCCGCGCCGAACTCCCAGTCACCCAGTACCTGGCTTCACTCGACAGTTAGTCGGCAGCCCGAACTACGCCGAGGCAGCAGCACTGCCCGCTTGCGCTGCGGCGTTAATCGCTGTACTGCGAGGAGGCCCGCAAGGTTCAGCCGGACGCCGGCCCGCCTTCGGCGGGTCCGGCCGGGCCGCGTGAACCGTCTTTACCCGCAGCCCGTGTTGTTCCCGCAGCTCGAGCACGTGTAGCAGGAGCCGGTGCGCTGCATCATGCCGCCGCACTGGCCGCAGGCGGGACCGAGATCGAGTCCGGCGAGCCGTGCCGGAACCACCGGTGGGCTGTCGGTGAGCGCCGCCGCTGCTGGCTTGGCGGCGCCGTTGCCGCCGTTGCCGCCGTTCCCGGCGGTTTCGACCGGGCTAGCCGGACCCGATGTGTCGGAGACGAGCGAGCTGACGGCATCCTGTGCGGCCTTGCGCGAGCGAACCTCGGGCGTGAGGATTCCGAGCTCCTCCTGGGCGTCTGCATCGAGGAAGCGCGAGGCGAGCCAGCGCATGATGTAGTCGGGCATCGACTTGGCGAACGGGATCTCCGGGTTGTTGGTGATCCCCTCGGGCTCGAAGCGCATGTAGCTGAACTTCTGTACGAGCGTCTCCAGCGGCACGCCGTACTGCAGCGAGATTGAGATCGCTGTCGCGAAAGCGTTCATCATGCCGCGGAGCGTCGAGCCCTCCTTGCCGATGTCGGTGAGGAAGATCTCGCCGACCGTGCCGTCCTCGTACATGCCGGCGGTGATGTAGCCCTCATGGCCGCCGATTGAGAACTTGTGCGTCAGCGACTGGCGCTCGCGCGGCATCCGCTTGCGCTTCGGCCCGACCTCGCGCATTGCCTTATCGACAGCCTCGCTGATCAACGCGTCGACGTCGACCGGCGCGGCGCTTTCCTCCTGGGCATCGGTGCGCAGCGCCTGGGCTGTTTTCGAGCCGTCGCGGTAGATCGCGAGCGCCTTGACGCCGAGACGCCAAGCCTGCGTGTAGGCGTCGGCGATGTCGTCGACGCTTGCTGTGCTCGGCATGTTCACGGTCTTCGAGATTGCGCCGGAGATGAACGGCTGGATCGCGCCCATCATCTTGATGTGGCCCATGTGCGAGATCGCGCGTTCGCCTACAGCTACGTCGAACACCGGCAGATGCTCCTCCGCGAGGTGGGGCGCGCCGATGATCGTGCTGTGCTCGTTGATGTAGGCGACGATCTGCTCGATCTGCTCATGGCTGTAGCCGAGCGTGCGCAGCGCGAGCGGGACGGTGCCGTTGACGATCGTCATCTGGCCACCGCCGACGAGCTCCTTGAACTTGACGAGCGAGAAGTCCGGCTCGACGCCCGTCGTGTCGCAGTCCATCAAAAATGAGATTGTCCCCGTGGGTGCGAGCACCGTGGCCTGCGCGTTGCGGTAGCCGTGCTGCTCGCCGAGTTCGACGGCCTCGTCCCAGGCCCGCTGGGCGGCGCTGAGCAACTCGGTGTCGGCGAGCCCATCGCCCGCGATCTCGTGGGAGGCGTCGCGGTGCATCCGCATCACCGCGTTGTGCGGCTCGCGGTTCAGGGCATAGGCCTCATACGGCCCCAGCGCGGCGGCGACGCGCGCCGACTGCGCGTAGGCACGACCGGTCATCAGCGCCGTGATCGCGGCGGCGGTGTTGCGCCCGGCATCCGAGTCATAGGGCATGCCGTTGCTCATCAGGAAGGCGCCGAGGTTCGCGTAGCCGAGCCCGAGCTGGCGGAACGCACGCGCGTTGACGGCGATCTCCTCGGTCGGGTAGCTCGAGGGGCCGACGACGATCTCCTGCGCGAGCAGGACGACGTCGACGACGTGCTCGAACATGCCGACGTCGAGGGTGCCGTCCTCGCGCCGGAACTTCATCAGGTTGAGCGAGGCCAGATTGCAAGCTGAGTCGTCCACACTTAGATATTCGGAACAGGGATTAGACGCGTTGATCCGCCCGCTCACCGGGTCGGTGTGCCAGCGGTTGATCGTCGTGTCGTACTGGACGCCCGGGTCGGCGCACTGCCAGGCCGCCTCGGCGATCTCGCGCATCAGCTCGCGCGCCGGGATCGGCTCGCCGACCGGCTCACCGGTGCCACGCGCGATCAGTCGCCACTCGCCGTCCTCCTCGACGGCGCGCATGAACTCGTCGGTCACGCGCACCGAGTTGTTGGCGTTCTGGTACTGGATCGACTGGAAGCCCTCGCCGTCGATCGACATGTCAAAGCCGGCGTCGCGCAGCGCCGCTGCCTTCTTCTCCTCCTTGGCCTTGCACCAGATGAAGTCGCGGATGTCGGGATGGTCGATGTTGAGCACCACCATCTTCGCCGCACGACGCGTCTTGCCGCCGGACTTGATCGTGCCGGCCCAGGAGTCGGCGCCGCGCATGAAGGAGACGGGACCGGACGCGGTGCCGCCCTTGGCCAGCGGCTCCATTGAGCCGCGGATGTTCGACAGGTTGATGCCAGAGCCTGAGCCGCCGCGGAAGATCATTCCCTCCTTGGTGTTCCAGGCGAGAATCGACTCCATCGTGTCCTCGACCGAGAGGATGAAGCACGCCGAACATTGAGGGCTCTCCTCGAAGCCGACGTTGAACCAGACCGGCGAGTTGAAGGCGGCCAGCTGGTGCAGCAGCACGTAGGTCAGCTCGTCCTCGAACGCGTCGCCGTCGGCGTCACTCGCGAAGTAGCCGCGCGCGCGGCCCCAGCCGGCGATCGTCCCCGCGACGCGGCCGATCATCTGGCGTACCGAGCGCTCGCGCTCCGGCGAGTCGAGCTGGCCGCGGAAGTACTTCTGGGCGACGATGTTCGTCGCGTTCTGGCTCCAGGTCGCCGGGAACTCGACGTCGCGTTGCTCGAAGGCGACCTTGTCGCCGTGCCCGATCCGCGCATCGCGGATCTCCCACTCGACGGTGTCGAAGGGCTCGACCTCGGGCGTCGTGAACAGCCGGGCGACCGCCAGGCCACGTACCTCTACCGCGTCATCTTTCGTGCTCGCTGCCATCGTCTCGCGCCTCCTGGCGCCCGGTTCTCGGCGCCCTCAAAGTGTGCTGTGGGGTCGAAGATGTTCCGCCTTCCATCGGACGGATCGACAGCCACGAGGGCACGACCAATTTTACTCCCCGTGCAGTCTCGGCCAGGGCTCCGAGCGCTGCAAAATGCCTTGCACGGAAGGGCCTGCTCAGCGCCCCAAACGCAGCCAGTCGCCGAACTCCGCCAGCACCCCGCCGGCGCGGTAGCGTGCCTCACCAAGCGCGTGGCGGACCGCCGCGACCCACTGCGGATCGAGGCCGAGGCCGCGCACGATGAGCATCCCCGCGGCGGCGAGCACGGCCAGAACGAGAAGCACGATCACCACCACCATCGCCCCGCCAACATAGCCGCCTGTGCCGCAAACCGCTCAGCGAACGAACGAACACGCGCGCCGCGGTCTACCGATCCGCCACCCAGAGATCGACGATCTCCGCCAGCGCCGCGTCGGCCAGCGCTGCCGCGGACAGCGACGCGTCGAGGACCCGCACACGCTCGGGGGCGCTGCGGGCAAGGCTGCGATAGGCGGCATCGATTCGTGCGAAGAAAGGTTGTCCCTCGAGCTCGAGGCGGTCGGGTTCACGGTCGCCGCGACGCGCGCGACCGACGGCGATCGGGAGCACCAATAGCAGCGTCCGGTCCGCCGTCAGGCCGCCCGTCGCGAAGCTGTTGATCGCAGCGACCGCATCGATCCCGAGCTCGCGTCCGGCGCCCTGGTAGGCGAGCGAGGAGTCGACGAAGCGATCGAGCAGCACCGATCGCCCCCCGGCGAGCGTCGGTTCGACCAGCTCGGCGACCAGCTGGGCGCGCGCGGCCGCGTACAGGAGCGCCTCGGCGCGAGCGTCGATCTCG
>Ga0302314_10014230_pt1 | contig 13629 bp, 10 predicted proteins | sample III_Palsa_N2_3_FD_200533 | JGI IMG/M metagenome (GOLD analysis project Ga0302314, IMG submission 200533) | Peat permafrost microbial communities from Stordalen Mire near Abisko, Sweden - III_Palsa_N2_3 | ecosystem: Environmental > Terrestrial > Soil > Palsa > Peat permafrost | place: Sweden... | reverse complement strand
CCGGTGCCAGGCGAGGAGAACGACCCGACCGGCGACAGCCACCACCACCCCACCACAGACCAAACAGCAAGCCGACGAGCATCCGTCGCTTCTCTGAGCCGGCCCGCCGGAGGCGCCGTTGACGTTGACGTTCCGGCACAAAACCCCACGTCACGAGCCGACGCCACGTCACCAACAGACCGGAAGTGCGCGTAGAGGACGACCGCAGGGAGGACGACGGAGAGCGCCGACGCAGGCAGGCTCCCGTACGAGGTACGGCACGAAGCGCAGCGCAGTGCCGGAACGTAGGAAGGCCGACCACCAACGGCAAACCGGAACCAACGAACACGCCAGAAGCACCAAGCTATTCGGCGGTGACGAGTAGCACGTATGACGCCGCGGCCCTTGGCGGAGCTGTTGCAGCCGGCGTAGTTCGTGTTGCGGGGGTCCGCGCCCAGCCGGTTCGAGCGCTCCGGCAGCGAGCGGACCTCTCGGCCGCGTTCTGGGTGGGGTTGTCGGCCTGTCACCATGGATCGCTCCGCGATTCTTACGCGACCGACGGGCAGTGATGAATCGTTTCATCGATAGGATCTAAGTGATGGACCACGGGCTGTCGAGGGTACGACGGCAGGGTGCGGAGGGGCGGCACCTGAAGCCTTTCAACCCGAGGCCTTATCATGGTCCCGAGATGGCCTGCGGGCGCGGGCCGGTGAGATCCAGGGGTAGAAGGAGCGGCCTTGACGCGGATGGCTGGGATCAAGGATGTGGCGCGGCAGGCCGGGGTCTCGGTCGGCACGGTGTCGAACGTGATCAACCGGCCCGATCTGGTCTCCGCGGAGACCAGGGCCAAGGTGCAGGCGGCCATCGACCTGTTGGGCTTCGTGCGCAGCGAGTCGGCCAGGCAGCTGCGGGCCGGGCGCAGCCGGATCGTCTCGATGCTCGTGCTCGACCTGGGCAACCCGTTCTTCGTCCAGGTGGCGCGGGGGGCGGAGCGTGAGGCCCGCGCGGCGGGTCTCGGCGTCATGCTGTGCAACAGCGCCGAGGATCCCGGCGAGGAGGCCGAGTACCTCTCGCTGTTCGCCGAGCAGCGGGTGCGCGGCGTGCTGGTGACCCCGGCCGATCCCACCGGGGCGAACCTCGCGGACTTCCGCCGCCGCGCGATCCCCTACGTTCTGGTCGATCGGGTCGGGCCGGTCGCGGACTCCTGCTCGGTGTCCGTGGACGACGTCGCCGGCGCCCGCCTCGCGGTCGGCCATCTGGTCGACATCGGGCATCGGGCCGTGGCCTATGTCAGTGGCCCGATGCACCTGGCGCAGTGCCGGGACCGGCGCACCGGTTCGCTCGACGCGCTGGCCGAGCGGGGCCTCCCGGAGGACGCGCTCACCCACATCGAGGCCCCGCGCCTGGACGTCGAGTCGGGTCGGCAGGCGGGCGCCAGGCTGCTGGCGCTTTCCCGGCGGCCGAGCGCGGTGTTCTGCGCCAACGACCTGCTCGCGCTCGGCGTGCTGCAGGCCGTGTACGCCGCCGGGGTGGCCGTGCCGGAAGAGCTCGCGCTGGTCGGCTACGACGACATCGAGTTCGCGGCGGCGGCCGCGGTGCCGCTGACCTCGGTGCGCCAGCCGGCCGAGAAGATGGGCCGCAAGGCCGCGCAGTTGCTGCTCGAGGAGACCGGCGACCAGGCCGCCGACCACGTCCATCAGCGCGTTGTGCTGGAACCCGAGCTGGTCGTGCGTCAGTCGACCGTCGCAGGGACCGTGCGCTAGGGACTCCCCGCCCGAGGCACGCGTGTCAGGGCCATTCATTGAATCGTATCATCCGTCCCTGCGACACGCCTCGCCACGGTCGCGGTCACGGGATGGATACGAAACCTTGACACGATTCAAAGCCCTGGTTACGTTCACGGCCAATGAAAGGTTTCATTGTCGAAATCGAAGTGGCTTTGCGGCCATGGGAGGTGACGGTCGGCGATGCCCGACACCGATGACCACGGCACCGGCGCGGAGGCCGAGCTGGCCCCCCGCCTGGAGCTGAGGGCCGCGAGCAAGAGCTTCGGCGCGGTCCGCGCGCTCCGGGACGCCTCGATCACCCTCTACCCGGGCGAGGCCCACGCGCTGCTCGGCGAGAACGGCGCCGGCAAGTCCACGCTCGTCAAGATCCTCGGCGGGGTGCACCGCCCGGACGAGGGCGAGCTGCTGATCGACGGCGTGACGCTCTCGTTCAGCGGTCCGGCCGCAGCCCGCGAGGCCGGCGTTTCGATCATCTACCAGGAGCCCTCGCTCTTCCCGGACCTGACGGTCGCGGAGAACATCTTCATGGGCCGTCAGCCGCTGCGCCGCGCCCGGCGGATCGATCGCGGCGCGATGCACCGCGAGGCCGCCGCCATCTTCGCCCGGCTCGGCGTCGAGATCGACCTGGAACGCCCGGCGCGCGGCCTGTCCGTCGCCGACCAGCAGATCGTCGAGATCGCGAAGGCGCTGAGCCTCGGCGCCGGGGTCATGGTCATGGACGAGCCGACCGCCGCCCTGACCACGGTCGAGGCCGACCGGCTCTTCGAGGTCATTCGCACCCTGCGTTCCCGTGGGACGGCGGTGCTCTTCATCTCGCACCGGCTCGAGGAGGTGTTCGCCACTTGCCAGCGGGTGACCGTGATGCGCGACGGCGGTTTCGTGCGTACCGCAGCCATCGAAGATGTCACCGTCGACGACGTGATCCGCGCCATGGTGGGCCGCGAGCTGTCCGACCTCTTCCCCAAGACCGCCACCGAGCCGGGCGACGTGGTCCTCGAGGTCGAATCGCTGTGCAGTCAAGGCGTCTATGACAATGTTTCCCTCACCGTTCGCGCAGGTGAGATCGTCGCGCTCGCCGGACTGGTCGGGGCGGGCCGGAGTGAGGTGGCCCGCGGCGTGTTCGGCGTGGACCGGCGCAGCTCCGGCAAAGTCAAGATGGACGGCCGCGAACTGCCCAACGGCGATCCGATCGCGGCGATGACCGCCGGGATGGCGCTGGTGCCCGAGGACCGCCGTCAGCAGGGCCTTGTCATGGACATGGGCATCGACCAGAACACCGCGCTCGCCTCCCTGGGCCGGCTGAGCAGGTCCGGCCTCATCCGGCGCTCCGCCGAGGGCGCGCTGGCCGCCGAGTGGACGGCGCGGCTGCAGGTCAAGTACGGCAGGCTGCGCGACACCGTCAGCACCCTGTCCGGCGGCAACCAGCAGAAGGTCGTGCTCGGCAAGTGGCTCGCCCGCTCGCCCCGGCTGCTGATCATCGACGAACCCACCCGAGGCATCGACGTGGGCACCAAGGCGGAGGTCCACCGCATCCTGGACGGGCTCGTCGCGCAGGGTATGGCGGTGCTGATGATCTCCTCGGAACTCCCGGAGGTGCTGGCCATGGCCGACCGCGTGATCGTGCTCCGCGAGGGCCGCGTCACCGCCGAGTTCTCCCGCGAGCAGGCCGACGAGGACTCGGTGATGCGCGCCGCGACCGGGCAGCTTTCGGGAGCGGCGGCATGAGCGCGCACATCGAGACGGGCTCAGAGCCCTGGCTCAGCCGCGCCGGTGCGCTGCTGCGTGCCCGCGAGGCGGGGCTTTTCCTGCTCATCCTCATCGTGGTGGCGGTCACCGCCGTGCACAACCACGACTTCGTCGGCAGCCAGAGCGTCCAGCAACTGCTGAGTGGCGCCGCCCTGATCGCACTGCTCGGCGTCGGCGAGACGCTGGTGATGGTCACCCGGAACGTGGACCTGTCCGTCGGCTCCGTCCTCGGCCTGTCCGCGTACGTGGTCGGCGACCTGTTCCGGGACCACCACATCCCGGTCTGGTCCGGCTTCGTGATCGGGATCGCGATCGGCGCCGCGGCCGGGGCCCTGAACGGCTTCATCGTCACCGTGCTGCGGGTGCCGAGCCTGGTCATCACCCTGGCGATGCTCTACGTCATCCGCGGCATCGACAGCCTCATGGTCAACGGCAACACGATCGACCCCTCCTCGATCCCCTCCGCATTCACCCAGGTCGGCTACCGCACCATTCTCGGCGTGCCCTGGCTGGCAGTCATCGTGGCCGTCGTCGTCGCAGTGGTCGGATACACGATGCGCTCCTTCCGCTCCAGCCGCGAGCTCTACGCGATCGGCTCCAATCCGGACGCGGCGGTGCTGGCCGGCGTGCCGGTCGGCAAGCGGGTGTTCACCTCCTTCGTGATCAGCGGCACGCTGGCGGGCCTGGCCGGAACCCTGTTCCTCGCCCTGCACGCGCAGGTCGACAACAGCGCCGGGTCCGGCTACGAGCTCACGGTGATCGCCGCGACCGTGGTCGGCGGCGTGGCCATCTTCGGCGGCAGCGGGACCGTGGTCGGCGCGGCCCTCGGCGCGCTGCTGCTCAACACCATCAACCAGGCGCTGGTGGCCTCGCGGATCTCCGCCTTCTGGAACGAGGCGATCGCCGGCGCGCTGCTGCTCGCCGCCATCGGCATCGACCGCTGGCTCTCCCTGCGGATGGCGCGCAGCCTCACCTCGGCTCAGGGAGCACACCGTGACGTCTGATCTGGCTTCGGTCTCCACGTCACCGGTGTCGAACGGCGCGGCCGGCGGACCCGGGCCACGCTCCGGCCGGTGGCGCGCTGCGCTGCGCTGGGAGGCCGCGCTGGTCCTGGTGCTCGTCGCGGTGGTGCTGTTCGGCGCCGCCGAGTCCTCGACCTTCCTGACCCCGACGACGTTCTTCTATCTGGGCACGGACATCGGATACATCGCGATCATGGCCCTGCCGATGACGCTGATCGTGATGACCGGCGAGATAGACCTCTCGGTGGCCTCCGCGCTCGGCCTGTCCGGCGCGATGGTCGGCTACCTGTGGCACCACGGCTGGGGGATCTGGCCCGCGGTGCTCGTCGCGCTGGCCGTCGGCGCGCTCGGCGGCGCGATCAACGGGGTGCTGGTCGCGAAGGTCGGGCTGCCCTCGATCGCGGTGACCATCGGAACCCTGACGCTCTACCGCGGCCTGGCCGAGGTGCTGCTCGGCTCGATGACCGTCCCGGCCATCGGGGACCGCCCGTTCCCCACCTCGTTGACGAACATCGGCGTAGTGCCGGTGCCGGGGACGCACATGTCTTACTCACTGCTGTTCTTCCTGATCCTGGCCGTGGTGTTCGGCGTCCTGCTGCACGCCACGCCGCTCGGGCGCTCGCTGGTGGCCATCGGACTGCAGCCGGAGGCCGCGCGCTTCGTCGGCATCCGGGTCAACCGGATCAAGCTGGTCCTCTACATCGTGTCCGGGGTGATGTGCGCCTTCGCCGGCATCCTGCTGACCCTGCAGAACGCCTCGGTCAGCTACGACGCCGGCTCCGGCCTCGAACTCAACGTCGTCGCGATCGTCCTGTTCGGCGGAGTCTCCATCTTCGGCGGGCGCGGGTCGATCCTCGGCGTGGTGCTCTCGGTCGCGATCGTCGGCGCGCTGGAGATGGCGCTGACCCAGATGAACGTGGACCCCAACGTGCAGAACATCGTCACCGGGGTACTGCTGCTGCTCAGCGTGATCATCCCGAACGGGGGTGAACTCGTGCGCCGGGTGCGCGCACGTATGCGACGCCTGACACCCGGTTCCTGATCCCGCCGACACCCACCCGTCACCCGCGCCCGCCACCCGGCGCACAGCACCTCACTCAAAGGAGAGCGAAGCCATGCCAAGAACACGCACCGCACGTCGAGCCGTAGCGGCGATCGGCGCTGCGGCCCTCGCCGGCGCCATGCTCACCGCGTGCAGTTCCAGCGTCAAGACGTCCGCGGACGCCACCGGTTCGCCGACGTCGACCGGCATCAAGAAGGGCCTGCTGGTCTACTTCATCCCGAAGGACACGCAGAACCCTTACGAGGTGCTGGCCGACAAGGGCGGCGAGAAGGCGCTGACCGAACTCGGCGGCAAGGTCGTGGTCTCCAGCGGCACCCAGGACACCGCCGCCGCGCAGATCCCCTCGATCCAGGCCGCGATCCAGGCGCACGCCAACGCCATCGTGATCGCCGGCAACGACCCGTCCGCGCTGTGCCCGACCCTGAACCAGGCCGCGGCGGCCGGCATCGCGATCGTGTCCTTCGACTCGGACATCTCCTGCGGCACGAGCCCGAACCACCTGTTCATCAACCAGGCGAACACCGAGCAGGTCGGCACCTCCGAGGTGGACCTGCTGGCCAAGGAGATCGGCGGCAAGGGCCAGATAGCGATCCTGTCCGCCGCGGCCAGCGCGACGAACCAGAACGCCTGGATCGGGTACATGAAGCAGGAGCTGACGAAGTACCCGAACATGCAGCTGGTCTCCACCGTCTACGGCAACGACGACCCGGCGACCTCGCTGACCGTCCTGCAGGGCCTGCTCTCCGCGTACCCGAACCTGCGCGGCATCATCTCGCCGACCACCGTCGGCATCTCGACCGCGGCGCAGTACCTTGACACGCACAAGAGCCTGCTGGCGCATCTCACGCTGACCGGCCTCGGCCTGCCCTCGCAGATGCGCACGTACGTCGAGGACGGCACCGTCGCCGAGTTCGAGCTCTGGAACCCGTCGAACCTGGGCTACCTGGCCGGTTACGCGGCTGCGTCGCTGGCCTCGGGCAGCGCGAGCCTGCAGACCGGATCCACCTTCAGCGGCGGCTCCCTCGGCACGTACACGGTGCTCGCCCCGTCCGCCGGTACCGGCCCGTCCGTGGTGCTCGGCCCGCCGACCGTCTTCGACAAGTCGAACATCAGCAACTTCAACTTCTGATCCGATCAGCCCCCCGTCCGCGGCACCCGTCCGCGGACGGGGTCCCAGGAAACCCCGAGAAGGACCACGCCCGATGCATCGCCATTGCTTCCTGCTCCAGGTCCGCCCGGAACTGCTCGACGAGGTCTTCCATCTCGAGGACCAGCTCGCCCTGCTGTCCTGATCCGATCAGAACCGAAGAGATCCGCCCGTCCGCGAAAGGAGCCCGACCGTGACCACCGTCGTCCGCCCCGACTCTCCGGCACCCGTCGCCGGCTTCGACCGCGTGCCCGCACGCCGTACCCGCGTCGGCCTGGTCGCGGGCGGCCTCGGCACCTACTGGCCGCAGTTCCCTGATCTGCTCCCGCAGTTGCAGGCCTCTGCCATGAGGGTGAGCGGGCGGATGAAGGCCCTCGACTGCGAGGTGGTGGATGTCGGGTTCATCTCCGACGCCGAGGACGGGGCACGCGCCGCCGAGAAGCTGCGCGTCGCGGCCTGCGATCTGATCGTCGGCTTCCTGACGACCTGTATGACGGCCTCGATGCTGGTCCCGATCGCGCAACGCTCCGGCGCGCCGGTCCTGCTGATCAACCTTCAGCCCACCGAGGCGACGGACCACGCGACCTTCGACACCGGCCAGTGGCTCGCCTACTGCGGCGCCTGCCCGCTGCCCGAGATGGCCAACGCCTTTTTGCGCTGCGGCATCGCGTTCCGATCAGTGTCCGGATACCTCGAGGACGAACGCGCCTGGGCGAAGATCGGCCGCTGGGTCAAGGCGGCCCCGCGCACCTCGCCGTCAGCGCGCGGCGTCCGCTGCTGCGCGGCCTCGGCGTCTACCACGGCAAACGCGGCTGGGGCGTGTCCGTCGAGTTCGACGTCAAACCCGGACCGGCCACCGTCTTCGGCATCGCGCAGGAGCGCGACGGCGGCTTCCGCTTCGTCGCCTCCGCAGGTGAGGTGGTTCCCGGACCGCTGCTGCGGATCGGCAACACGACGTCGCGGGTCCGGTTCGTCGAGGACCCGGGGGAGTGGGTCGACCGGTGGAGCGCCTCCGGGATCTCCCATCACTGGGTGCTCGGCGTCGGCGACCTGCGACCGGAACTGCGTGCACCGCGGACCTGCTCGGCGTGCGGCTCACCGAGGTGTGCGCGTGACCGGACCCGTCCTCTCGCTCGCCCCTGACCACAGCACAGCACGAGAAAGCAGAACACGATGATCGACCACGAGGCCGCCAAGGAAATCCTGCGCGCGCAACGCATCGAACTGCCCTCGTGGGCGTTCGGCAACTCCGGCACGCGGTTCAAGGTCTTCGCCCAGCAGGGCGTGCCCCGCGACCCGTTCGAGAAGATCGCCGACGCGGCGCGGGTGCACCAGCACACCGGCGTCGCCCCCAGCATCGCGCTGCACATCCCCTGGGACGCGGTCGACGACTACCAGGCGCTGCGCGCGGCGGCGCAGGACCAGGGCGTCGAGCTCGGCACGATCAACGCGAACGTGTTCCAGGACGACGAGTTCATGCTCGGCTCGGTGACGCACCCCGATCCGCGGGTGCGGCGCAAGGCGCTCGACCACCTGCTCGAGTGCGTGGACGTGATGGACCAGACCGGTTCGCGCGACCTGAAGCTGTGGTTCTCCGACGGCACGAACTACCCGGGCCAGGACGACATCCGGGCCCGGCAGGACCGGCTGGCCGAGGCGCTGGCCGCCGTGTACGAGCGGCTGGGCGCGGACCAGCGGCTGATCCTGGAGTACAAGCTGTTCGAGCCTGCCTTCTACACCACCGACGTGCCTGACTGGGGCACGTCCTTCGCGCACTGTCTTACTCTCGGCGAGCGCGCGAAGGTCTGCGTGGACACCGGTCACCACGCGCCGGGCACGAACATCGAGTTCATCGTCGCGTTCCTGCTGCGCGCCGGGAAGCTCGGCGCCTTCGACTTCAACTCCCGCTTCTACGCCGACGACGACCTGATGGTGGGCTCGGCCGATCCGTTCCAGCTCTTCCGGATCCTGTTCGAGGTGCGGGTCGGCGGCGGCTTCGAGCCCGCCACCGGGATCGCGTTCATGCTGGACCAGTGCCACAACATCGAGCCGAAGATCCCGGGCCAGATCAGGTCCGTGATGAATGTGCAGGAGGCGAGCGCCAAGGCGCTGCTGGTGGACCTCGACGCGCTGACGGCGGCTCAGCAGGCAGGCGACGTACTCGGGGCGAACGCCGTGCTGATGGACGCCTACAACACGGACGTGCGCCCGCTGCTCGCCGAGTTGCGCGAGGATGCCGGGCTCGACGCGGATCCGATGGCCGCGTACGCGCGGTCCGGCTACGCGGAGCGCATCGTCAACGAGCGTGTCGGCGGAAAGCAGGCCGGCTGGGGCGCGTGACGCCCCTCAAATACCCACTGGATCCCCACGAGATGCACTCAACGAGGAGTACGCATGTTCTCTGATCTATCGCTGCCACGTATCAGGACCAAGACCCGGATACGCCGACGCCGGCGGATCGCGGCCGTGCTCGCCGGAGTTGGCCTCATCGCTCTCTGCGGACCCGTCGCCACGGGATCCGCCGCGACCGCCACCCCCGCCGCTACTTCCGCGCAGTCCTACGACGAGACCCCGACGAGCGCGAACGTGTGCCCGACCGCCGTCGTCAGCACCGCCGGCACGGTGTCGGGTGCCGCGAGCCTGCTGTGCGGCGGTTCCGGCGACGCGACGCTGACCCTGGTCTCCGGCGGAACCACGCCCTCGATCGTGTTCGACTACGGCGAAGACGTCGGCGGGGTGCCGTACTTCTACGTCACCGCCGAGAGCGGCACGCCGACCCTGCAGGCCGGATACAGCGAGTCCGAGCAGTACGTGAGCGCCACCGGCGACGGGTCCCACCCCTGGGCCGAAGGCGACCTGAAGCGGTATGACGACTATTCCGTATCGGCTGCGGGCACGATCACGAACCAGTACGTGCAGGGCGGCGAGCGGTATGAGGAGATTACGCTCACCAAGCCCGGAACTCTGCAACTCAATGGCCTCGGCATCACCTACATCGCCGACCGCACCCAGGCGAGCGCCCTCGCAGGCAGCTTCGACTCCAGTTCGAGCGAGCTGAACCAGATCTGGTACGACTCCGAGTACACCGACCAGCTCGACTCGGTCCCCGACCAGTCCCTGCCGGGCCTGTGGTCCAGTACCGGCGGCGTGATGCAGGCGGACGGCAGCACCGACTCCGTCGGCCTGCTGAATCAGGGTTCGACCTGGACCGCCTACACCTCGACGTTCGACACCGACATCGTCGACAACCAGGCCGGCTGGGTAGTGCGCGGCGAGGACCAGAACGACGGATACGTGTTCATCCTCGACGACAGCGCGGACAAGAGCGGCACCGCGGACGTGCTGCAGGAGCTCTACCTGGATAACGGGACCTACGACAGCCTGGGCTCCGTCGCGCTGCCGAGCGCCCTGACCGCCGGCACCTGGCACACCGTCAGCACGACCGTGTCGGGCTCAACGGTCACCGTCTCGCTCGACGGCGTCCAGCTGACCAGCCTGAGCGTCTCCGACATCTCCGCCGGAACCGTCGGCTTCCGGGAGTACACGGGGGAGGAGGCCGACTTCAAGGACCTCACCGTGACGAGCTCCTCCGGCGCCACCCTGTACAGCAATGCCCTGAGTACCGCGGCCGAGCTGAACGACTTCTCGGTGCCCGGCGTGAATCAGTATGCGTCGATCGTCGACGGAGCCAAGCGCGACCGGGCGATCTGGGTCGGCGACTTGAACGTGGAGACCCCGAGCGTCTTCGACTCCACGGACGACGCCGCGTACATCAAGGGCGCGCTCCAGGCCCTGGGCAGCTACCAGCTCTCCAGCGGCTTCGTCACCGGCGACCTGCCCCCGCAGGACCTCCTGCACACCGGCGCGCCGATCTCCGGGACCACGGGCACGTATTCGGCCTCGTACTCGATCTACTACGTGCTCGGCCTCGAGGACTACTACCTCTACTCGGGGGACACCGCGTTCGTGGACCAGGAGTGGCCGATCGTCGAGGCCGAGCTGGCCTGGAACGCCACCCAGTTGGACTCCAACGGGCTGTTCATCACGAACAGCAGTGACGGCGCCGACTGGGACTACTACGACGGCGCCAAGACCGGCGAAGTCACCGAGTACAACCTGCTCTACTACAAGGCGCTGGAAGACGGCGCGATCCTGGCGTCGGCTGCCGGCGACTCGAGCCAGGCGGCCACGTACACCGCGGACGCCGCCGCGCTCAAGACGGCCATCAACGCGCACCTCTACAACAGCTCGACCGGCCTCTACTACCTGAGCAACGGCAACACCACCATCGTGGCGCAGGACGCGAACTCCCTGGCCGTGCTGTACGGCGTGGCCCCCGCGTCGGACGACGCCACGATCCTGGCCGACCTGAAGACGGACCTGTGGACCACGTCCTACGGGCCGGTCCCGTACACCGGGAGTACTTACTCGGACGTCATCAGTCCGTTCGTCAGCGGCTACGAGCTCGACGCCAGCTTCGCGGCGAACGACACCACGGACGCCGACGCGCTGCTGAACACCTTGTGGGGCGGGATGATCGCGCCCGGGGAGTCCGAGACCGGGACGATGTGGGAGAACATCAACCCGACGACCGGCGGACCCGGCTTCGGCGCGACCAGCAGCCTTTCGCACGGCTGGTCCACCACGCCGGTCTCGGCACTGTCCGGCTACGTGCTCGGCGTGCAGCCGGACACCGCCGGCTACGCGACGTGGACGGTACAGCCGTATCCGGGCAGCGTGACCTGGGCTAATGGTAGTGTGCCGACCCCGTATGGACCGGTGAGCGTCAGCTGGTCCAACTCGAGTGGCTTCAGCATGACGGTCACGGCGCCAGGCGGCACCACCGGCACGATCGCGGTACCCACCGCGAGCGCCACCGACTCGGTCATCGCGGTCAACGGCAACGTGGTCTGGAACGGCAGGTCCTCGGTGAGCGCCGAGGCGAAGGGCGTGAAGTCGGCCACCTCAGGCTCCGGCTTCGTGTATCTGACCGGCGTTCAGCCCGGCACGTACCACGTGTCGCTGACCCACGGTCGCTGAACCACGGCGGGTGCGGGGGTTGTTCCGCTGCTCGAGGGGGCGCACCAACCCCCGCACCCGTATGAACGCATTTTCTGCTTGCATCTGGTGTGCCTGCGCCAGAACATGCCAACCATCGGGCATTCTGGCACGGTGATCCTCTTGACCAGCGTGTTTCGTCTCGCCGCCGCCCTGCTGCTGGCCGGTCCGCCACTGGCCGCGGCGCCGACCGCCCAAGGCGGCTCAGCTGCGACGGTTGATATCGTCGCCGGTCCCAAGGCAGTCGCACCCGGCGTGACCTTCCGCACGTTCACGGTGCCTACCTCCCATGGCAGCACGCGCGTCTACCTGGTGACAGCGGATCTGAACAGCTCTCACGTGAGCACCGGCCTGCTGTATTCCGGCGCGGTCGCCGCCCGGCAGACGGTCCTCCGGATGGCCGAGGACCAGGGCGCGATCGCCGCGGTGAACGGGAACTTCTTCGACATCGACGAAAGCGAGCACCCCGGCGTCCCGGCCACCGGCGCTCCCAGCGGCCCCGCCGTCATCGACGGATATCCCCTCGAGGCCGCGGTGCCGGCGGCACAGCAGTTCGGGTGGCAGCCACTGCGCGGCGATGCGGGCGAGGACGTCGTCGGGGTCGGCATCGACGGCGTCGCCCGCGTCGCCCGTCTCACTCTGCGCGGCGACATCCGCACCCCGGATGCCACGCTGCCCCTCGGCGGACTGAATCAGTACGCTCTTCCGGTCGGTTCGATCGGCCTGTTCACCCCGATGTGGGGCACCGCCTCGCGCGCCCGCGCAGTGTGCGGAACCGACACGAGCCGGGCCGCCCCCTGTAGCAGGGACACCTACGAGGTCACCGTCAGAAACGGCCGCGTCGCCGCACTCTCCAACACCCCCGGTCGCGGCGCGATCCGCGCGAACACGATCGTCCTGCTCGGCCGCGAAGCCGGCGCCGACACGTTACGTACGCTGCCCCTCGGCACTCCGGTTCAGGTCGACTACAGCCTCGAGCCCAGCAGCGGCATCCCCTTCGCCTTCGCACTCGGGGCCCAGCCCCTACTCCGCGCCGGCCTGCCCGTACCCGGCCTGGACGCCGCGACCGCCGACCCGCGCACCGCCGTCTGCATCGCCGACGGCGGACATACCCTCACCCTGCTGACCACCGACGGCCGCGAAGCCACCTCCACCGGGCTCACCCTCAGCGGACTCGCCGACCTCCTGAGCCGCCTGGGCTGCACCGACGCCGCGAACCTAGACGGCGGCGCCTCCACCACCCTCGTCACCCGCAACGCCCTCACCGGCCGCCTCACCGTGCGCAACAGCCTCGACCACGGCCAGCAGCGCCCGGTCCCCGACGGCGTCGCGATCTTCGCGCGCTAGGAGTGTGCGTCGGTAGATCAGGCTGAGGACGTCGAGAGACATGCTCACGTTGAGCACGCCCAGCGTTCATCTTCTGCTTGGTGATTGGTGGTCGCACATAAGGAATCTGCAGGGCTAACGTCTGTCACGTTCTAGCTGTAACGTCCGCATTCGAGCTCTGTGGAGGCCCAGACTATGCCGTCTGTCCGTACGTCGCCGTCCGCGCGACGCCGCACCGCCCTCGCAACCGCGCTCATCGCATTGTCCGGAACGGCGGTGCTGGCTTCGGCATCCGGCGCCCAGGCGTCCGCGCCGTCGCCGGGCGCCCTGCTGCGGCCCGGCAACCTGCTGGTCGCCACCAGCGTCTTCCAGAACGACACGAACATCGTGGCCGGCACCACCCAGCTGCCCCCGGGCTGCGGGAGCGCGGCGGCCCCGTGTGCGACGGCCGTGGCGGACGGGGAGTACCCCTACGTCTTCAACAACGCCTCGGTCGACGGC
>Ga0302314_10014229_pt1 | contig 13630 bp, 15 predicted proteins | sample III_Palsa_N2_3_FD_200533 | JGI IMG/M metagenome (GOLD analysis project Ga0302314, IMG submission 200533) | Peat permafrost microbial communities from Stordalen Mire near Abisko, Sweden - III_Palsa_N2_3 | ecosystem: Environmental > Terrestrial > Soil > Palsa > Peat permafrost | place: Sweden... | reverse complement strand
CCCGAGGTTGCCAAAGCGCTCGCCGGCGAATCGATCGAGGGCGTGACGATTGCCGACTACGGCATTCGCGGGATGCATTTGGCCTTCGAACTGACCTCGGGATACGATCGCGCGTTCCTGATCGATGCGGTGCCGCGCGGCGGCGCGCCGGGCACGCTCTACGTGATCGAACCGGAAATACGCGAAACGGGCCTGGCCCCTGACGCACATCGCATGGACCTTGAAAACGTCTTCGCCTTCATACGTACGATCGGCGGGAAACCGCCGCCGATCACGATCGTCGGATGCGAACCGTCGCAGGCCGAGGAAGAGATCGGGCTCTCGGAGCCCGTGCGCCGCGCGGTTGCGCCCGCAGCAGATCTGGTGAAACGATTGGTCGCCGATACACTGGCCGCGCATGATAGCGGCGAAAGAGGGAGTACAACATGGATAGAGGCTTGATCGTCGGCGCGCTTGGGTTCGCGGCCGGTTTTGGCGCGGAGCGCCTCATCGCAAGTCTGGGTAAGGACCTCAAGCGCTACGACACGATGCGCAAGATGTCGGGCCAGGGGCCGTTTTTCAAAGAGATTCTCGGGACGCTCGGGAGCCTCGCCGGGGAACGCGCGAGTGGGATCGACGGCGCCGGCGGCGTCATCGCGGGGTTGACCAACGACGTCGTCAGGTATGCTCGAATGAAGGGGATGTGAACGTCGTAGGAAGTACGCCTCACTACGCCGTTTCGTCCTCGGAGTCGTCGCTAGCGTTCGAAGCCCGTTCGACGATGCACCCGGTTCACGGACAAGCCCGCAGCCTCGCGGGGTACGTTGAAGCGGAAGTGAACCCGGACGGGAGCGTTTCCGCGCCCCAAGCGGTGAAAATGCACGTGGAGTTTCCGGTCGAGCAGCTTCGTTCCGGGAACTCCTTGCAAGACGCGCAGATGTGGAAGATGATCGACAGCAAGCGTTTTCCGCTCGTGTCGGCCGATCTGAAGGACTTGCAGCCAACCGCAACGCCGAACAAGTACACGGCAACCGGCGCCGTTACGCTGGCCGGCCGCTCGCGCACGTACACGGGCGAGTTGACCTTCGCCGCCGGCTCCGATAGCATCGCAGTCGACGGCAACCTGGACGTGGACATCCGCGATTTCGGACTGAAACCCCCAAACTTGCTGATTATCAAGGTCGAGCCGGTCGTGAAAGTGAGCCTGCATCTCGTCGCGAAGAGTGGCGCATGACCGTTGTTGAAGAGCGCTTCCCGGAGCGGGTCGAAAAGAGGGTCATGATAGGGAAGGTGCCGAGCGAGCGCTTCGAGGTGGTCGGTGCGGAATCGTCGCTGACCTTTTTTGCCATGTCGACGATGCAGTACGTCTACGGGAAGACGACCGAACTGAGCGGCTTCATCGACGTTGGCTGGAACCCCGACGGCACGCTTGCCGTGCAGCCGCCCCCGAAGATGCACGTCGAGTTCCGGGTCGAGAGCTTGCGGACCGGGAACGAGCTCCAGGACCGCGAGATGTGGAAGCTGATCGATAGCAAGCGCTTTCCGAAGATCGCCGCCGACCTCCGCGAGGCGAGCGCCGGCGCGGCGCTCGGGCGCTACACCGGAACCGGGCAGATTACGCTCGCCGGACTCGCACGCGCTTACGAAGGCGAGTTTCGGCTCGAACGCGAGCCCAAGAAGGTCACCCTCCACGGAGATCTTAACGTCGACGTGCGCGACTTCGGCCTTAAGCCGCTCAACCTGCTCGTCCTCAGCGTCGCACCTCTCGTGAGGGTGCGACTGCAGCTCGTCACGGCTAAGGTGGTCTGATCGTGTGCCTTGCAATTCCGGGCCAAATCGTCGGCATATCGGCCGAGCAGCCGCTTCTCGCGCGGGTCGACGTCGGCGGCGTGCAGCGAAACGTGAACATCGGCTTGCTCGAAGAAGGAGCCGCGACCGGCGACTGGATCCTCATCCACGTGGGTTTCGCCCTCAGTAAGATCGACGAGGCGCAGGCTGCGGACCAGCTCCGCATGCTGCGCGCGATGGGGGAGGATAAGCTCGCCATCGAAGAGGTTCGCGGTTACTCCTTCGCGGACGCCAACGGTGAACTCAATGAAATACGTCGATGAGTTTCGGGATCCCGAGGTCATATCTGGGGTAGCGCGCGAGATCGCGCGAACCGTCGATCCGGCGCGCCACTACCGGATCATGGAAGTGTGCGGTGGGCACACCCATTCGATATACCGTCATGGGCTGCGCGACGTGCTTCCCGAAAACATCGAGCTCGTTCACGGGCCCGGGTGCCCGGTCTGCGTCCTGCCCACCGGCCGGGTCGACGACGGCCTGACGATCGCCGCCTTCGACGACACGATCCTGACGTGTTTTGGCGACATGATGCGCGTCCCCGGAACGAAGGGCACGCCCTTGGAACTGAAGGCGCGCGGCGCCGACATCCGCATGGTCTACTCGCCGCTTGACGCGCTGCGCATCGCCGAACAGAATCCGACCAAACGGGTCTGCTTCTTCGCGATCGGATTCGAGACGACCGCACCCTCGACCGCGCTGACGATCCTGCGAGCGCAGGCGCTTGGGATCACGAACTTCTCCGTTTTCTGCAATCACGTGACGATCGTTCCCGCGATGCGCGCGATCCTCGATTCGCCCGACATGCGGATCGACGGTTTCGTCGGCCCGGGCCACGTTTCGTCGATCACCGGTTGCCGCCCGTACGAATTCGTCGCACGCGACTACGGTAGGCCGGTCGTCGTTTCGGGGTTCGAGCCGCTCGACATCATGGAGGGGATCCTGATGATCCTGCATCAGCTCCATGCCGGCGAAGCGAAAGTCGAAAACCAATACGGTCGGATCGTTCCGTGGGACGGAAACCCGCCCGCGCTGCGAGCGATGGAGACCGTCTTCGAACTGCGTCCGTATTTTGAGTGGCGCGGGCTCGGCTTCATCTCGCAGTCGGCTCTGAGCATCAAGCCCGCCTTTGCCGCGTACGACGCGGAGGCGATCTTCGAAATTCCCGGCGTGCGCGTAACCGATCCTCGCGGTGCACAATGCGGCGAAGTTCTCAAGGGCGTGCTCAAACCGCCGCAGTGCAAGCTTTTCGGGACCGAATGCAATCCCGAGCACCCGATCGGCGCGCTGATGGTCTCGAGCGAGGGCGCGTGCGCTGCGTACTACCGCTACGCATTGCACGCCGAAGCCGTCGAGGCGTAACCCGTGACGGTCGTGCAGCCGGCGCGCAAGACGCCGCGTTTCGCGGATACGCAGATCGAGATGGCGCACGGCGCGGGCGGGACCGCGTCGCGGCGCCTGGTCGAGGGCCTGATCGCACCGTACTTCTCGAATCCGATCTTGCAGGCGTTTACCGACGCCGCAACGTTGCCGCTCGGCAACGTGAAGATCGCGACCACCGCCGACGGCTTCGTCGTGCGGCCGCTGCGCTTTCCGGGCGGCTCGATCGGCGAGCTTGCGGTCAACGGCACGTTGAACGACTTGGCCGTGTCGGCCGCGCGTCCGATCGCTTTGATGGCGACGCTCATCCTCGAATCGGGCTTGCCGACAAGCGCGCTCGAGAGCGAGATTGAAGCGATGGCGATCGCCGCGCGCAAGGCGGGCGTCTCGATCATCGGGGGCGATACGAAGGTCGTCGAGCACGGTAAGGCGGACGGCATGTACGTCTCGACCTTCGGCATCGGGACCGTCGACGAACGCGCCACGCTCGATCCGGCATCCGTCCGGCCCGGCGACCAGGTGCTGCTCTCCGGTCCGATCGGAGCGCACGGGATTACGATCTTGCTCGCGCGCGGAGATCTCGACCTCGACGCGGATCTCACCTCGGATACGCGGCCGGTTTGGCCGTTCATCGAAGCGTTGCTCGAACGCTGTGGGGCGGGGCTGCGCTGGATGCGCGATCCGACGCGCGGCGGCGTCGCGACCTCGCTGAACGAACTCGTGCGTGGGAGCGCGTTCGGGATCGCGCTGTTCGAGGAGCGGCTTCCGATGCATCCCGCCGTTCGCGGTGCATGCGAGCTTCTGGGACTCGATCCGTTGCACATCGCAAACGAAGGTCAATTTTTGGCGGTCGTCGCGCCCGAATACGCCGAGGCAGCACTTACGGCCGTGCACGGCGTGCCCGGAGGCGAGGGTGCGACCTACATCGGCGAAGTGAGAGCCGAACCGAGGCGGCGGGTCATCGGCATCAATGGTTTCGGCGGGACGCGCGTGATCGACATGTTGACCGGCGATCCGCTGCCGCGGATATGCTGAAGTCCGCCGGCGCGACGAGCGGACTCCGAGATCGGATCGCGGATTCAATTCGCAGCCGAGCGCCGGTAGCGCGGCGCTTTTTCGCCGAGAACGCCGGACCGATCGCCGCGGCGGCGCGCGCCGTCGCTACGCGCCTCAGTGCGGGCGGACGGATCTACGCTTTCGGGCGCGGACCGTATGCGACCGACGCGCAGCACGTCGCTGTTGAGTTCGTCCATCCGGTTCTGGTCGGTAAACCGGCGCTTCCCGCATCGGATCTCAGCTTGTCGTTCGAGGGCGCGCTTCCGGTCATTCTTAGAGAACAGGACGTCGTCGTCGGCTTCGGGCCCCCGCAGGGGGATCCCGCAATCGACCGGGCTTTGAGTGTCGCGCGCGCGCTCGGTGCGTACGCCATCGGGCTGCCCGGGAATGACGCCGACTTCGCGCCGCATCCGGTCACGGCTGACGAGCACGTGCATCAAGAGCTCGTCGAGCTTCTGGGCCACATGCTGTACGAGAGCGTGCACGTTTTTCTCGAACACCGTCCGGGCAACTCGGACGTCGGCGCCTCCTCGTTTCTCTATCCGTTCTTAGGCGGCCAACAGCAATCGCAGGACGAGCTGATGGCCGATGTCACGAGTTCGATCCTGCAGAAGGCCGCCGAAGCCGAAGCGCTTCGCGAGCGGGTCGCGGCCGAAGAATCGGAAGCGATCGCGCACGCGGTCGAGACGATCGTCACGGAACTGCGTGCCGGGGGGCGCCTCTTGCTTTTCGGAAACGGCGGCTCGGCAACCGATGCCACCGACTGGGCGCTCGACTGCGTGATGCCCCCCGAAGGGCTCGCACCGATTCCGGCGCTCTCGTTCTCGGTCGAACCGGCGACGATCACCGCGATCGCAAACGACGTGGGCCGCGAGTTTATCTTCTTGCGGCAACTGATCGCTCACGTCGCGCCGCACGACGTCGTGATTGCGCTCTCGACCAGCGGCGGATCGCTCAATGTCATCTCGGCACTCGAGGAAGCGCGCAAGCGCGGCAACCGTACGATCGCGCTGCTCGGTTACGACGGCGGACAGGTGCTGCGCCGCGGGCTCTGCGATCACGCGATCGTCGTGCGCTCGGACTACATTCCGCGGGTGCAGGAAGCGCAGGCGACGATCTACCACACGATGCGCCACGCGATCGACTGGGTGCGGTGCGATGGCGGTTGAACTCTTCGCGACCAAGAGTTGCCCGTACTGCGCAGAACTGCGCGATAAATTGGACGCGGACGACGTCGCGTACGTCGAGTATGATGTCGAGACCGACGACGCCGCGCGCGTGCGGCTCTGGGAGTTGGTCGGCCGGACCGCAATGGTTCCCGTCCTCGTCGACGAGGGGCGCGTAACCCAAGTCGGGGTTGAGGGCCGGGGCTGTTACGTCAGCACGAGTTAACGCGCCGGCAGAGCGCGCGGTGCGCCTTCGCATCACGGGCGTGGTGCAAGGCGTCGGCTTCCGGCCCTTCGTCTATCGCGCGGCCGAGGAGAACGGCATCCTGGGCTGGGTGCTCAACGGTGAGGACGGCGTGCACGTCGTCGCCGAAGGAAGCGAAATTGCGCTCGCGCGCTTCGTCGACACGCTGCGCGATCGCCCGCCGCCGGCCGCGCTAGTCGCCGGATTCGAGGTGATGCCGGCAGAGGTCGCCGGCTTCGCCGCCTTTGAAATCCGCGAGAGCACGGGGGACGGCGCGCCGACGGTGCGCATCTCGCCGGACCTCGCCATCTGCGACGACTGCTTGCGCGAGCTGTTCGATCCGGCCGACCGCCGCTTCGGCTATCCGTACATCAACTGCACGAACTGCGGGCCGCGTTACAGCATCGTTGTCGGGTTACCCTACGACCGTCCGCTAACGACGATGGCGGAGTGGCCGATGTGTGCGCCGTGCGAACGCGAATATCACGATCCGTCGAACCGGCGTTTCCACGCGCAGCCGATCGCCTGCCACGCGTGCGGCCCGAACTACGTGTTGCGCGAGGGAGAGCGTTCGCTGCGCGGCACGGAGGCGATTGCAGCGGTCGCGGCTCGCTTGCGCGCGGGGGCTATCCTCGCGATCAAGGGGATCGGCGGCTATCATCTGGCCTGCGATGCCCGCAACCCGAGCGCCGTCGCCACGTTGCGCGAGCGCAAGTACCGCAAGGAGCGGCCCTTCGCGGTCATGGTGCCGGATCTCGCACGCGCGCGTGCGCTCGTCGAGCTCTCGCCCGAAGCCCAAACGCTGCTCGCCTCGATCGCGCGTCCGATAACGCTCGCGCCGGCGCGCCTGTTGCTCGAGGGGGTCGCGCCGGACAATCGCGAGCTCGGCGTCATGCTGCCGTATGCCCCCTTACATCATCTGCTGTTCGCCCACGGCGCACCCGACGTGCTCGTGCTGACGAGCGCCAACCGGTCGAGCGAGCCGATCGCGTACGAGGACGAGGATGCATTCGAGAGCCTCAGCGGGATCGCCGACGCGTTTCTCGTCGGCGAGCGCCGCATCGCCCGTCGCCTCGACGACTCGGTCGCGCGCGCGACGGCGCACGCACCGGCGATTTTGCGCCGCGCTCGCGGCCTCGCGCCGCAGGCGATTGCGACGCTTCCTTCGACGCGGCCGATCTTGGCTCTCGGCGCCGATTTGAAGAACGCGATCGCGCTCGTCGTCGATGGGCAGGCGTTCGTCAGCCAGCACGTCGGCGATCTCGACCACTTTCCCGCTCGCTGCGCTTTCGAAGAAACCGTGCGCGACATGTGTGCGATGTATGAGGTTCGTTCCGAAGATCTGCTCGTCGTGCACGACGCGCACCCGCAGTACGTGTCGACCGTTTACGCCGAGTCCCTGCCGGGCGAGCACCTCGCCGTGCAGCATCACCGCGCCCATGTCGCAAGCGTTCTGGCGGAACGTGCCGAGTGGGATCGAGACGTCGTCGGCGTCGCCTTCGACGGCACCGGTTTCGGCGATGACGGAACGATTTGGGGCGGAGAATTCTTCGTCGGGAGCTTGCGCCGCGGGTTTGTGCGCGCGGCGCACTTGCGCACGGCGCCTCTGCCCGGCGGCGACGCAGCCGCGCGGTTTCCGGTCCAAGCATCGGCCGGTTTTCTGTGGGCGCTGGACGATCTGCCCGACCTGGAAGCCCCGCCGTTTTTGTTTCCGCAGCGCTACGCTTCCGCACGCGAGATGGTTCGCAAAGGACTGCGCACGTTTACGACGAGTTCGGCCGGCCGGCTGTTCGACACGGTTGCGGCGCTACTCGGGTTCACGCGCGAGTCGACCTTTGAAGGACAGGCCGCAATGTGGCTCGAGCACCTTGCGGCCGCGTCGGGTCCGGTCGCTGCGTACCCGTTTGACCTGCTCGAGCGGCAGCTGGATTATCGTCCGCTGCTTGCCGCGATCGTTGCCGACCGGGTCCGCGGTCGCGACGTACGCGCGATCGCGCGGGGTTTTCACGAATCGCTCGCAGACGCGATCGTCGCCGCGTGCGAGGTCCTTGCATCCGGGAACCCGATCGTCGTCTCGGGAGGCGTTTTCCAAAACCGATTGCTTCTCGAACTGCTGCGCGAGCGTGCCGGGGAGCGGCTGTGGGCGAACGAACGCGTTCCTGCAAATGACGGTGGAATCTCCTTAGGGCAGGCGGCAATCGCTGCCCTCGCCCACGCCTAATCGATAAACGAGGAGCATTTCGCAGAGCGCGATAAAGACGAGCGCTATGATCGCGGGTCACAGCGTCGCCGTGCTCCTCTCGTTTGAAGGGCCCGACCGTTATTCGTCCGTCGGGGGCCTGGGGAGCCGGGAGACGTCCTTCGCGCGCGCCCTCGGTGACGCGGACGTCGCAACCACGCTCATCTTCGTCGGTGACCCGGCGCTTCCCGAAAGCGAAAGCTTCGCCCCAAACGTCACGTTGCGGCGGTGGTGCCAGTGGATCTCCTGGTATCATCCGCGCGGCGTCTACGACGGCGAAGAGGGAAAGGTCAACGATTTCACCGCGAGCGTCCCCACGTACGTCGTCGATCAGATCGTCGCTCCGGCCGTGGAGCGCCAAGAGCGCGTCCTGATCGTTGCGGAAGAGTGGCAGACCGCGCCCGCGACGCTCGCGCTCGACGCGCTCTTGCGCGCGCGCGGCCTGCGCGACGACGTAACGATCTTTTGGAACGCGAATAATACGTACGGCTTCGATCGCATCAACTGGAGCGCTCTGCAACGTGCGGCCGCGATCACGACGGTCAGCAAGTACATGAAGTTCGAGCTTGCGCAGTGGGACGTTAGCGCGCTCGTGATCCCCAACGGCATCAACGAAGCGCTCCTCGAAGGGCCGCCACGGGAGCTGGTCGCACTTTTCCGCTCCTCGTTGCGCGGCAAGCCCGCGCTCGTGAAAGTCGGACGCTTCGATCCGGATAAGAACTGGCTGCAGGCGATGGAAGCGGTAGCGGAACTTCGCGCGCTCGAATTCACACCGCAGCTCGTCGTGCGCGGCGGCCGCGAACCGTACGGGGAGTTCGTCTTCGACTACGCGCGCCGCCACGGGCTGCGCGTCGAGCGACTCGAAGCGAACGGTGACGACGCAGAGGCCGTCGCCTCTGCGCTCGCCGGGTCGAGCGCGGACGTCGTGCACCTCCAAGCATTCCTTCCCGAGGCGACGCTCGCCGCGCTCTACGCCGCAAGCGACGCCGTGCTCGCCAACAGCGGCAAAGAGCCGTTCGGCCTCGTGGGCCTTGAAGTTATGGCGGCGGGCGGCATCCCCGTCTGCGGCTCGACCGGCGAAGAATACGCCGAGCCGTTTCACAACGCGATCGTCTGCGATACCGACGACGGCCGCGAGCTCGCCGAATACCTTCGTTCGTCGTACGGCGACGAACGCGCCGCCGACCGGATGCGCCAAGCCGGCTACGCCACCGCAACCCGGTATCTCTGGCAGAGCGTCCTCGAGACGCTAGCCAACAAAATCGCCTACGTCGAGCGCACGCGCCGCTAACCACTCACGGAGCACGGCAAGCGCTCGTGTCACGTGACAGGGCTAAGGATAGACGTATGGGGCGAGCGTGGGTTCGGCGGAGACGAAGGGGGTGGTCGCGAGCGTGTTCGCGACGTAGGCGAGGTAGTTCGCGTAATTGATCGGGAACGCCGCGGCGTCGACGCCCGGCTGAAGCGTTTCGAGACACGTACTGAGTGGAATGCGTGAGGCGCTTGCGAGACCGGCGTGGGTGTACGCGTCGAGCGCGAGCGCGTAACCGACGGGATCGTACGATCCCATCGCCAGGTGATCGGAGACGTCGGTCGGGCAGATGCTCTGGACGGAGATGTTCGCGATCGCGCCGCCGCCACCTGAGAGCGAAGAACTCGAATCGACGGGGAGGTTCGGGACGACGACTTCATCGGTGTCGCTGTAGACGACGGTGTACGCGATGCCGGCGAAGGTCTCGGCGCCGCTGTTCAGCGCGGCAAGGAAATGCGAACCGGTCTGCTGCTGCCACAACGCCGGCGCGCAACCGGCCGCGCACGCCGGATACGCGTCAATCGTGCCGTGGTTCGAAGGATCGAGTCCGACGTAAGCGATGACGAGCCGGCGGGTGTCGGGCCAGAAGCGCAGCGCCCAGCGCGGCACCATGCCCCCTTGGCTGTAACCCAGAATGTCGATCTTTTTTCCCGAGAGAGCGGCGACGCTGCGAATCGCATAGACCACGTACTCGCCTGCCGTTTGAATGTCGGCCATCGCGTTGTCGGGAAGGGTTACGGCACACCACGGGATGGCGTTCGCCGAAAAAGCGCGCTCGTAGTTCCACGAGAAGTTGACGCTCGGCGTAAGCGTCGTTCCGGGGACGAGCAAGATCGTCGTACTCGCGGACGTCGCGACGTTCGGCGTGCACGAAAGGCTCGCCGCCAGCTGCGCGGCTGGAACGCTGAGCGCAGGTCCCGTCTGCCCGAGCGGAGCGTAGCTAGCGCTCGCGCCGGCGGCCGGTGTCGCCGTCGCTGTCGCTACCGGAGCGGGCGTCGTTCGAGGCGCCGGCGCGGGCGTCGGCGTTGCGCCCGGGTTAAGGGCTATGCCGCTGGCCGTGCCGTTCTGCGACCCAGGAAACGCGCCGGTCGTCGTCCCCGATCCGCAGGCCGCAAGGGCGAGCGCGACGAGTATTCCGGCGCAGAAGATCGTGGGAGGATTCAAACGGTCCTACATGTCATCGGCGTGCCCTCGACGCTTGCAGTTCTCGCGGCGAGGCGAGAAATCCGTCAACGAAACGAGCTCGCGCACGCGCGCAAGAAGGCTCACGAGTCGCCTTCGGCAGCTTGCCGTTCGCCGCGGTCCGGCGAACCAAGTGCGAGCGGCGCGACGAGCGCTGCAAGCAGCGCGCCCGCGCACGGGCCGACGAGATAGATCCACGAAATGCCCCCGAGGCCGCCGAGGATCTGCGGCACGATGGAACGCGCCGGATTCATCGACGCACCGCTGATTGGGCCGCCGATGAACCCGCACACCGCCACGGTGAACCCCACGGCAAGTGCCGCCTGCTTTCCCACGGCGAACTCTGCGTCCGCCGTTGCGAGGATAACGGTCATCAGAAAGAACGTGAGAACGATCTCGGCGATCAGCGCGTGGAATGCCGGTTGTCCCGGCCCAGGGTGGCTCGCGCCCAGCGCGATTGCCGGACCCCACCCCAGCCAGATCAGCGCGCAAGCGCCGAACGCGCCGGCGAACTGTGCAATGACGTAGAGCGCCGCCTTCCACGGCGCCATCACGCCGCGCGCCACAAATCCGAGCGACACCGCGGGATCCACGTGCGCGCCGGAAACCTCCGAAAACGAATAGATGACCGCCGTTACGGCGAAGCCGCGAGCGAGCCAGCGCGTGAGGTCTTCGAGGTGACCCGTCGTGTAGTACAGGATGTCGACGACTGCCGGCGTGAGCGTGACAAAGAACGTCCCAAGCACCTCCGCGTAGAGTTTTCGCGGCAGGGGCGATTCGCGCGGGCGTTCTTCACTCATCGCCGGAATCGGCGAAGGCGCGTTCTCCGGCTTCGATGAGGGAAACGGCTTTACGTATGCCTTCGCATCCGGTTAGCTCGATTTCGTCGCCGCGTTCTTCACTGTACTCTTTGAGGAAATCCTGAATTTCTTTCAACAGTTTGTCCGGCAGATCTTTGATGCTTTTGTAGCCGTCGGTGCTTAACGACGTTTCATCGCTCGGCAAAAGACACGCGACAAAGCGGTTGTTTTCGATGCCGTTTTGCCGCAGCCCGATGTAGCCGAGCAGCCGCACCGTCAAGACGCAGCCCGAAAACGTCGGCTCGTCCATCAGGACGATGATGTCTAGGGGGTCGCCGTCCGCGCCTCGCGTTTGTGGAATGAAGCCGTACTCGTAGGGCCATGCGAGGCCGCTCGCCAGCGTTTGTTTCAGGACAAAAGCGCCGATATTCGGATCGAGTGCGAATTTGTGCCGGCTGCCGCGCGGCGTTTCGACGACGGCGCGCACGGTCGTTTCGCGGCCGCCGCCATCGAGCTTCGGTGAAATGCGATCGTACTTCAGCGAGGCATACTTCAGCTTCATAGTAATACGTCTTGCCCCGATAGGGCGGGGCGAAAACGAGCTTTGTCGCGGCGGATCGGCGCGTGCCCCACGGGACCCGGCGCGGAGATGGTGAAGCGCCCGCCGCATGAGCGTTTCCTATTTGGCCGCCGGCCGGGTGGCTACCGTGACCATCGAAAGACCCGAACGCCGCAACGCCGTCGACGCCGCGACGGCACGCGCGCTCGTGGCGGCGTTCGAACGGTTCGAAGCGGATGAGGGCTGCGACGTCGCGATCCTCACCGGAGCGGGCGACACGTTTTGCGCCGGCTACGACCTTCGTGCGGTCTCGGACGGGGCACCGCTCGAGCTATCGGACGACGGGCCGGCTCCGATGGGGCCGAGCCGGATGGTCCTGGGGAAGCCGCTGATCGCAGCGATCGAGGGCTACGCGGTCGCGGGCGGCCTCGAACTTGCGCTCTTGTGCGATCTGCGCGTCGCCGCGAGCGACGCGACCTTCGGGGTGTTCTCGCGGCGCTTTGGCGTCCCGCTCGTCGACCTCGGCACGATCCGCCTCCCGCGCATCGTCGGTCACGGGCGCGCGATGGACATGATTCTCACCGGGAGGGCGGTCGGTGCCCGCGAGGCGTTCGAGATCGGCCTCGTCAACCGGCTGACGCAGCCCGGCCGGGCTCTCGATGAGGCGCAGGGCCTCGCCCGCTCGATCGCGGCCTTCCCCCAAACGGGGCTGCGCAACGACCGCCTCTCGGCAATCGAGCAGTGGGGCCTGCCGGGCGACGCGGCAATTCAGAACGAGCTGCGGCGCGGGCGGGCCACGATCGCGAGCGGCGAGACCCGCGGCGGCGCCGAGCGATTCGCGGGCGGTGCCGGCCGCCACGGCGCCGGTACGGGCCCGGCCTAATCGCCGCGGGCGACGTAGCCGATACCTAATGCATGAATTCTACCGAACGCGACGCCTATGTCGGGCGCTGCCTCCGCGTGGCTGAACTCGCGCGCTCGAACGGCCTCACCTTGCGCAAACTCGACAAGCCGCCGGTCCTCGAGGCCGCGCACGACGGCAAGTCCGTCCAGTTTCCGATCGTCACCGACGACCGCTTGTGGCCCCAGACGAGCGTCGAGGAAGCGTTCTACTCGGTGCTCGTCGACGCGCGCGGTTGGGCACAGGCCGATCTCAGCGACACGATCCTCGTCTCCCTGACCGATAGCACCGAGCGCAGCGAAATCAGTCTCATGAAACGCGACCGCGAGAACGAGCAGGAGCGCATGAACGACCTCACCGCTATGCTCGGCGGCGAACAGCAACTCGCCGCCCTCTACGCGACGGCGGACCTCACCTAAAGAACTAGGTCGTCAGGACCATCCGGAAACGCGCTGCCCCGCTCATCATGCGGTCGTAGGCTTCTTGCGCACGCTCGAGCGGGAGCGGCTCGATCGTCGTTCGGACGCCGGTGCGCAGCGCGAATTTCATGGTATCCTCCGAATCCGCGGACGTGCCGGAGGGCCAGGCGCGCACCGATTGCCGGCCGCCGATCATCGTCGCGGTCGCAAGTTCCAGTGGTTCGTGGGCGGCGCCGAGGATCAGGAGCTGGCCGTCGAAGCCGAGGCCGCCGACCGTAGCCGCCATCGCGCTTGCGCTCGTGGCCGTCGCGAGCACGACCTTCGCTCCGCCGAGCGCCTTCAGTTCGCGCGCAACATCACTCGCGGTACTGTCGATGTAGTGGTGCGCGCCAAGCCCGCGTGCGAGCTCACCTTTCTCTTCGCCGCGCGCGATCGCAACCGTCTCGAAACCCATCTTGACAGCGAACTGCACGCCAAGGTGGCCGAGTCCGCCGATCCCGAGAACCGCGACGAGGTCGCCTGGTCGCGCGAGGCTATGACGAAGTGAG
>Ga0302314_10014228_pt1 | contig 13631 bp, 11 predicted proteins | sample III_Palsa_N2_3_FD_200533 | JGI IMG/M metagenome (GOLD analysis project Ga0302314, IMG submission 200533) | Peat permafrost microbial communities from Stordalen Mire near Abisko, Sweden - III_Palsa_N2_3 | ecosystem: Environmental > Terrestrial > Soil > Palsa > Peat permafrost | place: Sweden... | reverse complement strand
GCGCATCATCCTGCCCACTGTGCTGCCGGCACTGCTCACCGGCTTCACGCTAGCCTTCGCGCGCGCCGTGGGCGAGTACGGCTCGGTGATCTTCATATCGGGCAACATCCCCATGCGCACCGAGATCACGCCGCTCCTCATCGTGATCCGGCTCGAGGAATTTGACTATCGCGGCGCCGCGGCGCTCGGCTTCGTGATGCTGGTCATCTCCTTTGCGATGCTCCTCACCATCAACCTGCTGCAGGCCTGGGGGCGGCGGCGGCACGTCGCGACGGGACGCTAGTGGCCAGCCGTCCGTCTGTCATCCTCGATGAGATGGCGACGCGCCCCGGTCGCGACACGGCGCTCGGTACCATCGTGCGCTGGGCATTCATCACGCTGTCGATGGTGTTTCTCGCGGCGCTGCTGTTCGCGCCGCTCGCAACCGTGATCGCGATGGCGCTCGCCAAGGGCCTGGGCCCGTATTTCGCGACTTTTTTCGACCCTGATACCCGGGCCGCCATCCGTCTCACCCTGATCACCGCGCTCGTGGTCGTGCCCATCAACACGGTCTTTGGATTTGCCGCCGGCTGGTCGATCGCCAAATTTGAGTTCAAGGGAAAGAGCTTCCTGATCACGCTCATCGATCTGCCGCTCGCGGTCTCGCCGGTAATCTCCGGCATGATCTATGTGCTTCTTTTTGGCTTGCAGGGCTGGTTCGGACGCTACCTGCAGGATCACGACATCAGCATCATCTTTGCCCTGCCCGGCATCATCCTCGCCACGATGTTCGTGACCTTTCCGTATGTCGCGCGCGAACTCATCCCGCTGATGCAGCAGCTTGGCAATGACGAGGAGGAGGCGGCCATCACTCTGGGCGCCGGCGGCTGGCTGACATTCTTCCGCGTCACGCTGCCAAAAGTGCGCTGGGGCCTGTTGTACGGCATCATCCTCTGCAACGCGCGCGCCATGGGCGAGTTCGGCGCGGTCTCCGTCGTCTCGGGCCATATCCGAGGTCTTACGAACACGATGCCGCTACATATCGAAATTCTCTACAACGAATACAATTTCGTCGGCGCGTTCGCAGTCGCCTCGCTCCTGATGCTGCTCGCGGTCGCAACCCTCATCGTGAAGACGCTCGTTGAACGTACCGGCTACCGACGGCATTAACGGCATGCTCGAGCGTGCCCGTCAGCTCTCAGAACGGCTGAAGTTCGATCCTGCGAAGGCAGGCTTAGGCTGGTGGCTCGCGGCCATCAACGTGGCGATCGTGCTGGTGGTGGTCGGGGGCATCTCGTTCTCCGCCATCGGCATGCTGCGTGACCTCGCAGACGAGCAGGGCAAAGCTCGTGTGCAGCTCGCAGGCGCCATGGCGCGCGAGGACCTAAGAAGGCTCGGCGAAGATGCGGTCACCGCTGCGCATGTGCTCGCCGATCGCCCGACGCTGCAGCGCCTGGTCACGGAAGCCAACCCCGAAGCACTCGAGCTCTTCCTGCGCCGCTTCTGCCAGACCGAGGCCATCAATGCCTGCGCCGTATTCCAGGGACCGGCGCTCCTTGCGCAGGCGGGCGAAACCTTGCCCTGGAACGAGATCGTGACTGCGAGCGCCGAACAGGGCGAGAGCTTTCTCGCTGCGCCCTCGGGGACTGCAAACGCAGTGGTCGGCGCCGGCGCGAGCTTCGGCGAAGGCAAAGAGGCGCGCGTCTACATCGTGCGCGATCTTGATGTACAGCTGGCGCGCACCTTAAGCCAGCACGTCGGCCTGCCGATACGCCTGATCAATTATCGATCCTTCGCAGCGGCGCCCGAGGATGCATTCACGGGGCTGCATTCCTCCGGGCTCGCAGACGGCCACTCGGCGGTGCAGCGCATCACCTCGCTCGATCTATATGCCTCGAGCGTTCCGGTGTTCGCCTCGACCGGCGAGGCGATCGCGCTCATCGAGACGCGTCTGCCGGCGGCGGCAATCGACCAGGCGGCGGGCCATCTTGCGCGGCGCCTGCAGGTGACGGCGCTGGTCCTGGCGGTGCTCGCGGTGCTCGCGGGCATCATGCTCGGTCAAATGGTCGCAGCGCCGGTGCGGGCGCTGACCGCAGCGGCGGTGCGCCTCGGGCAGGGGGATTTCTCCACGTCCATTCCGCCGGGCGGCGCCGCCGAAGTTGGCACCTTGGCGCGCACCATGGAGGACATGCGCGGCAATCTCGTGGATTTGACGGGCACGCTGCGGCGCCGCGAGGCTGAGGCACAGGCCGTGCTCTCCGGGATCGTGGAAGGGGTGTATGCGGTTGATAAGAACCGCACCATCCGCTACTTGAATCCGCAGGCGGCGCGGCTCCTCAATGTCGACACCAATGACGCGGTCGGTCGCTTCTGCGGCGACGTCCTGAAACCGTGCGACGTCGACGGCCGTCGTCCCTGCGATAACAACTGCCCGATTCTGCAGGCGCGCGCCGCCGGCAGCGCCCAATCAGTTGAAAGACTGCAGACGAGTCCCGGCGCGGCGCGCACCACGGTGATCGCAAGCTCCACCATGGTCGATGGACTGCAGGTGCAGGTGATCCGCGACGAGACGGAACTCGAAGCCGTGCGCCGCGCCCGCGACACCGTGCTCGCCAACATTTCGCACGAGTTCCGCACGCCGCTTGCCGCGCAGCTTGCGTCCATCGAACTCCTACGCGAAGGGCTCACGACCTTGCCCGCGGAGCAGCACGCGCATCGAATCAGGGCAACTGTCCATCCGTCATCAAAGCGTGGTGCTGGAGGAGATCCTGGAGGATTCGCGCGCGCTCATCGGCTCGCTCCTCGTACTGCGCGGCCAGAAACTCGAGGTATCACTGCCGCAGGATCTGCCGCACATCGACGGCGACGCCACGCGTCTAACGCAGGTATTTGTGAATCTCCTGGCGAACGCGAGTAAGTTTGCCCCCGAGGGCAGCGTGATACGGGTGGGCGCGAGTGCCGCCGACGGCCGGGTCGTCACCTGGGTTGAAGATGAGGGACCGGGGGTGCCCGCGGCGGCTAGCGCATTGATCTTCGAGCGCTTCCGCAGGAGCCCCGACGAGGAGCCGGAAGCGGGCGGCCTCGGCCTGGGATTGTGGATCGTAAAGTCCATCGTTGACCGGCACGGCGGCACGATTGCGGCGGAGCGCACCCTCGAAAACCGCACGCGCTTCAGCATCACTCTGCCGGCAGAGGCACTTGAATGAAGATTTTGATCGCCGACGACGATCGCGACCTGCTCGGCCTCATCGCCTTTGCGCTGACGCAGGCGGGTTACCTCATCGTGCGCGCATCCGACGGTCCGGCCGCGATTCGCGCTTTCGAAGAGGAGGCGCCGGACCTCGTGGTGCTCGATATCAACATGCCGGGCGCCACCGGCTTTCAGGTCTGCGAGGCCATCCGCGTCAAATCACGCGTCCCCATCATGATGCTCACCGTGCGCGGCGAGGAAGAGGATTTGGTGCGCGCGCTCGAGCTCGGCGCCGACGACTACCTCAACAAGCCCTTCAGCCCGCGCACGCTCCTCGCGCGCATCAAGGCGCTGCTGCGCCGCGCCGGAGTTGAAAGCTCAGCGCCCGTTGCCGTGGGCCAGATCGTGCTCGACGTGGACGAGCACAGCGTCAGGATCGGCGCCGGCGTACCCGTGCGGCTGACGAAACTTGAGCTGCGGCTGCTACAGATGCTGCTCGCCAATGCCGGGCGCACGGTCCATTCGGACCGGCTTCTGGTGCAGGTGTGGGGACATCGCAATTCCGGCGACCGCCAGCTCTTGAAGCAGCTCGTGCATCGGCTGCGGCAGAAAATCGAGGCCGACCCGGCGAATCCGGTGCTGCTGCAGACGGCCGCGGGCTCAGGCTACAAACTGATCGTCGAATAGCGCTCGCGCCCTCAGTGCGCGTAGATCTGATCGAAGATCGCGCCATCGGCAAAATGCTCCGGCTGCACTTTGCCCCAGCCGCCGAGGTCAGCGATGGTGAACATCTTCAGCTGCGGAAACGCGCTTGCATATTTGGCGGCGACTGCCGCATCACGCGGGCGATAGTAGTTGCGCGCGATGATCTCCTGGCCTTCCGGGCTGTAGAGATACTCAAGATAGGCCTGCGCCACTTCGCGCGTACCTCTGCGCAGCACGACCTTGTCGACGACCGCGACTGAGGGCTCGGCAAGAATGCTCACCGAGGGCATGACGATCTGAATCGCATCCGCACCCATCTCTTTGAGCGCCAGGTGTGCCTCGTTTTCCCAGGCGATGAGCACATCGCCGATCCCACGTTGCACGAAGGTGGTCGTCGCGCCGCGCGCGCCCGTATCGAGCACCGGAACATTCTTGTAGAGCCGGTGCATATAATCGCGCGCGCTCGCATCGCTGCCGCCGGGCTGCTGCAGTGCCCAGCCCCAGGCGGCGACGTAGTTCCAACGCGCGCCGCCTGAAGTCTTGGGATTGGGCGTAATCACGGCAATCCCGGGCCGCACCAGGTCAGGCCAATCGCGGATGTTCTTGGGATTACCCTTGCGCACCAGAAACACGATGGTCGATGTATAGGGCGCGCTGTTGTTGGGAAGCCGGCTTTGCCAGTTGAGTGGCAAGAGCTTCCCCTCGGTCGCGATGCTGTCAACGTCACCGGCAAGTCCGAGCGTCACCACGTCCGCGGCGAGGCCATCAATCACCGAGCGCGCCTGCTTGCTCGAGCCGCCGTGCGATTGGTTGATTGACACTTTCTGTCCGGATTTCGCAGCCCAATACTTCGCGAAGGCGGCGTTGTAGTCCACGTAAAGCTCGCGCGTGGGATCGTAGGACACGTTCAGGATCGTGACCTGGGCGGCATTCGCCGGAACGACCCCGCCGGAGGACTCGCGCGCGCCGCAGCCCGCAAGGCCCAGGGCGCCGGCTGCAACGACCAGGAGGGTGAGCGCCGTGCGCGTCATGCGATTCTTCGAGTCCATGCCATGCCTATGCCTCGCTGTTTGGGAACACCCGGGAAAAAGTGCGTAGGACGAGCCGCTCATCGGGACGATTGGCACCCGTCGCAACTGCACCTTCGAAGTTCGTGCGCTCGAAGTCAATCACTATTATTTTGTTGACAGCGTACGGACGCGCACGCGCATCCGTGATGCATCTTAGGAACAAGATGGTTACTACGTCAGTCGCCGCGCAGTAACAGAGCGGTTAGCGCAGGCTCCACTCACTGCTATGTCAAGGCGCGTGCGCGGCGGCGGGCACGCTCGGAATAATCTGCGGTATGACATATTGCTCAACGACCACCAAGAGCACGAGCAGGACGGTGAGCACGATGCTGTGAATGAAGGTGCGCGCCAGCACCGCGCCCTCATGCCCGCGAAGATCCGTCACCGCAACCCCGGTTGCGATGTTCTGCGGAGAAATCATCTTTCCCATGACTCCACCGGAGGAATTGGTCGCTGCAAACAGCACGGGGCTCAGGTCAAGTTGTTTCGCCGCGACCACCTGCAGATTGCCGAAGAGCGCATTACCGGAGGTATCGCTGCCGGAGAGGAACACGGCGACCCAGCCAAGGAAGGGCGACAAGAGCACAAAGAGATGCCCGGCGGAGGCAACTCCTTTGCCAAGCGTATAGGCGACGCCTGAGTAGTTCATGAGATAGGCAAGCGCGACGATGAGCATCACCGTCATGATGGCAAGCCGTGCTTGACGGAAGGTTTGTGCGACGCAGCTGAAGTAGGCAGCAGGGCTCAGGCGCACGGCGAACGCAGTCAACACCGTCGCCAGCAATATGGCGGTGCCCGTGGCGAGCGGCTGGAAGGTCCAAACAGCCGCATATGGCTTGTCATTGTAGAGGGTGATTGAGATGGCGTTGTGCAGCCCCGGCCAGTGAATGGCCTGCTGTCCGATGAGGAAGATCTTGGCGAAGTTCCAAATAATGACCACCACCGAAACGATGATCCACGGCAGCCATCCCTGCCAGCGTGGCACGGCCGATTCGGTGCGCGCGCCGGCGAGCGCGGTCGGGCGGATCGCGAAATTCGGATCGGGCGAGGGCTTCCAGAAGCGCAGCAGCAGGAAGGTTGCGGCGAGTGAGCCCATCGAGGCGAGCACGTCCGTCAGGGTGTAGTCGATGTAATTGGAGGCTAGAAACTGGCAGATGGCAAAGGAGCCGCCGGCCACCAGCAATAGCGGCCACAGCGCCCGCACCGAGCGCATGCCGCCGTACAGCGCGATCACGTAAAAGGGCAGAATGAGCGCAATGACAGGCAGCTGCCGTCCGACCATCGCCGCGAGCGTCGCTGGCGGCAGGCTCGTCACCGCTCCGAGCACGGTAATCGGCACGCCGAGCGCGCCGAAGGCGACGGGTGCGGTATTGAATATCAGCACGAAGACGAGCGCTTCGAGCGGCGGATAGCCGATCATGATCAGAAGCGAGGCGGTAATGGCGACCGGCGTGCCGAAGCCTGCAATTCCCTCGAGCAGGCAGCCGAAGCAGAAGCCGATGATGACCAGCACCACGCGCCGATCGTTCGGCACGTGCACCATGAGCCAGTCGCGAAAGGCGTCGAAGCGGCCCGAGCGCACTGCAATGTTGTAGAGCACCAGCGCGTTGAACACGATCCACATCACCGGCCACAGCGCAAACACCGCACCGTTCAGCACCGAGTCGAGCGCCAGATTGAGCGGCAGCTGCCATACGGCGACGGCAACGATGAGCCCGACGATGAGTCCCGCCAATGCCGCCTGCCACGCCGGCCGCCGCACGACACCCAGGAGAATGAGAACTGTGACGACCGGTAGGGTCGCCACGATAAAGGACAGCCCGAGGCTTGCCCCGACCGGAGTCAAAAGCTGCTGGAACATGTGCCTTCCCCTTCTGAGTTGTTCTATTTCTTATGGCGCGCTTCGTGCGGCGCAATCACGCTGTCCCGACGGATCGACTTAATATCAGAGTAACCCATGAGCGCCAAGTCCCGTCGCAACTCCTCGCCCAGGAGTGCGATGGCGCGCGCCACTCCAGCCTCCCCGGCGGCCGCGAGCCCGTAGAGATACGCGCGGCCGATGCCTACCGCCCGGGCGCCCAGTGCCAGGGCTTTGACAATATCCGTGCCACGGCGGATGCCGCCGTCGAGTATCACCTGCACCTGATCGCCCACCGCCTGCACGATGGGCTCCAGCACATCAATGGTCGCCGGCGCGGTATCCAGCTGCCGGCCGCCGTGGTTGGATATCCACACGCCGGTGGCGCCGATTTCCACGCAGCGCCGCGCATCCGCGACCGTGCTCACACCCTTGATGGCAAACTCGCCGTCCCAGGCGTCAATCATCCACACGATGTCCTGCCAGGTGAGCGAGTGATCGAGCTGGCGGTTGAGAAACTCAATGATGCCGCCGTCGATGGCCGGCATGGCGCCGTGCACGATCTCGGGACGCAGCTTGGGAGTGCTCCAGAGCCTGCACAGATACCCCGGGCAGGCGAGCGCCTGCAGTGCGGTGCGCACCGTCACGCGCGGCGGTACGGTGAAATCATTGTAAAGATCGCGCTCGCGGTTGCCCGCCACGGGCACATCGACCGTGAGGATGGCCGCGGCAAAGCCTGCCGCTTTGGCGCGGGCGAGCATCTCGCGCAGGATCCCCCGGTCCTTCCAGGCATAGAGCTGGAACCATTTCGGCCCGGGATTGGCGGCGGCAATGTCCTCGAAGCTCGTGGTCGCAAGCGCCGAGCAGGAATAGATGACGCCCGCCGCGTGCGCGGCGCGCGCCACCGCGCGCTCGCCGCCGCGCGGATCGAAGAGACGCGAGGTCGCCGTCGGACAGATGATGAACGGCAGTTGCGTCGCGCAGCCGAGCACGGTGGTGGCCGTCGAGAGCGCGGCGATATTGCGCAATGCATCCCACGTCAGCTCATAGTCTCTGAAGCGCTGCGTATTGGCGCGCAGCGTGCATTCATCGTCTGCGCCGCCGTCGATATAGTCGAACACCATGCGCGGCAGCCGCGCACGCGCGCGCTTACGCAGGTCGGCGATGTTGAACGCTCGCAAGCAGCGCCCTACTCGCGGCCAAATAAGGCGCGCATGAGATGCGGCTGCAGTCCTTGCGCCACCGTGTCGATGCAGCGCGGGCCGCCCAGATTGGCAAGCTGCGTCATTTGCAGGCCCGGATAGCCGCATGGGTCGATGCGGCTGAAAGGCTCCAGATCCATGTCGACGTTGAGCGCAAGTCCGTGATAGGAGGCGCCGCGGCGGATGCGGATGCCGAGACTGGCAAGCTTGCGCTCATCGACATACACGCCCGGCGCGCTCTTGCGGCAGTGAGCGCGGATGCCGAGCTGCGCTGCGTAGTTGATGACGGCATTTTCCAGTGCGCTGACAAGATCGCGTACGCTCAAGCCCGCGCGCTTCAGATCAACGAGAGGATAGACGACGAGCTGTCCGGGACCGTGATAGGTCACCTGTCCACCGCGGTCGATCTGCAGCACGGGTATGTCGCCGGGTGCAATGAGATGCGTGCGGCGCGCGTTCATCCCCAGCGTGAATATGGGGTCATGCTCGAGAAACCAGATCTCATCGGCCGCGGCAGCATCGCGCTCGGCGGTCAGGCGCCGCATGGCGTGCCATGTGGATGTGTAATCGACGCGGCCGAGGTGGCGGACGAGCGGCGCGGGAACGGGCGCCGCCCGCTCGAGCGGCGCGCCTGCGCGCTCGCGTGACTGCGCCGCGGCGCTCAGCGCCGCGCTCACGATGGCCCGCTCGCGCCTGCGTCGCCGAGGCCTGCATTGTTGCGATTGAGCGCCTGCTCCGCGCGGTAGCTCGAGCGTACCAGCGGTCCCGCGACGCACTCGAGAAAGCCGCGCGCCAGCGCCCACTGCCGATAGGTGGCAAATTCCGCGGGCGCAACGAAGCGCTCGACCGGCAGATGATTGACTGTCGGCCGCAAATATTGGCCCAGGGTCACGATGTCGACGCCCACCGCGCGCACATCATCGAGGGTCTGCGCAATCTCCGTCTCGCTCTCACCCAGCCCGAGCATCACGCTGGTCTTGGTCAATACGCGCGGCGCATGGCGCTTGGCATGTTCGAGGACGCGCAGGGTCTGCTCGTAGCCGGCGCGCGGATCGCGCACCGGATGCGTAAGGCGGCGCACGGTTTCAATATTCTGCGCGAACACCTCGAGCCCCGAATCCACCACGGTCTCGACAGACTCGAGGTTGCCCTGAAAGTCGGGCGTGAGCGCCTCGACCGCCGTTGCCGCATTATCCGCCTTGATCGCGCGCACGCAGGCGGCGTAGTGCGCGGCGCCCCCGTCGGGCAGATCATCGCGGTTGACCGAGGTCAGCACGACGTAACGCAATTTCATGAGGCGCACGCTGCGCGCGACGTTCAGCGGCTCTTCCGGATCGAGCCAGCCTTTGGGATTGCCGGTGTCGACCGCGCAGAATCGGCAGGCGCGCGTGCACACCGAGCCCATCAGCATGATCGTGGCGGTGCCTGCATTCCAGCACTCGCCGATATTCGGGCACTTGGCCTCCTCGCACACGGTCGCGAGCCGATGCTCGCGTACGATCGAGCGCACCGCGTTGAATCCTGCACCGGCCGGAGCCTGCGCCCGCAGCCAGGCAGGCTTGCCCGTCAGGTTTGGCCGCTCGGGGAGCGCGCGCGCCTTGACGCCGTCGCGAATCGCGGTAAAGCCCCAGGTCGTGACATATTTCTCGCCGCTCCTGATGCGCGCCGCTGCCGGAACGACGGGATTCTTCTTAATGTCGGGCATGCGCACATTGTACGGCGAAACCCCCTGCGGCCTGAAAGTGTGCGCTAGCGCCGCGTGGCGGCACGCGCGCGCAGGCGCACGTCGAGCGCATGCAGGCGCTCCGGAGAGCCCACGTCCCACCACTCGCCGCGGTAGTACTCGCCGCGCAGGCTACCCGCCGCAATCGCGCGCTTAAGCAGCGGCAGCAATGGGAACTTGCCCGGCTCAGCGCCTGCGAAGAGTTCCGGCCGATAAATTCCGATGCCCGAATACGTCAGACGGTCGGTAGCGCGGTCGACGACGACATCGCCATCCAGGGCAAAGTCGCCCTGCGGATGATGCGCGGGATTTGCCACGAGCACGAGGCGCGCCGTCGCGCCGCCGTCGACGTCCGGATCCAGAGTCAAGCGCCGGAAATCAAAGTCGGTCCAGGTATCGCCATTCACCACGACAAACGCCCCGGGACCAAGCTGGGGCAGCGCATTGAAGATGCCGCCGCCGGTTTCGAGCGCCTGCGCGCCCTCATCGGAGTAGCGGATCCGTACGCCGTAGCGCTCGCCGTCGCCCAAGGCCGCGCGCAGCCGATCGCCGAGCCAGGCGAGATTGATGACGACATCGCGGATTCCGGCGCGCGCAAGAGCTTCGAGGTGATAGGCAATCAGCGGCCTGCCCGCCACCGGCAGCAGCGGTTTGGGAACGACGTCGCTGAGGGGGCGCATGCGCTCGCCACGGCCGGCCGCGAGCACGAGAGCCTTCATGCGCGCGCCGCGGTTGCGGCCACCTGCGCGTTGGCGCGCGGCAACTCGGGCACGGCGCGCCGCTCAAGAAACTCCCCCAGCGCTTGGAGCTCCACGTAGCGCGCGCAGGTGTCGCGCACATAGTCGAGCGTGCGGGGCAGATCGAGCAGGTAGCCGCGCTTGCCGTCGCGGTGCCACAGGCGGGCAAATATGCCGAGCACCTTCAAGTGGCGCTGCACGCCGATGAGGTCGAAGTCGCGCAGAAACTGCGCAGCGGAGGCGGCCGCGAAGCCGCGCCCGATGAGTACGGAGCGATGCGCGCTCACCCAGCCTTCCACGCGCGCCCGCGGCCAGCTGATGTAGCAGTCCTTCAGCAGCGACACCAGGTCATAGCCGACGGGGCCGCGCAGCGCATCCTGAAAATCGATGATGCCGGGATTGCGCTCGCTCAATACCATGAGATTGCGCGAGTGATAGTCGCGATGCACGAACACCTGCGCCTGCGCCAGGGCCGCGGCGATCAAAAACTCAAAAGCCGCAGCCAACATCTCCTGCTCAGCATCGGATGGATCAAATCCGAGATGCCTGCGGCAAAACCATTCCGGCATCAGCGCCAGCTCGCGCGCGAGCTCCGTGCGGTCATAGGGCGCAAGCGTCCGCGCCGCATCTGAGCCTTCTGTCTGAATGTCAGCGAGCACCCGCAACGCATCCGCATAGAGCGGCTCGGGGTCGTCGCCCGAGTCGAGTCGCTGCAGGTAGGCGCTCGTGCCCAGGTCCTCGAGCAACAACAGACCGCGCGCGACGTCGCGCTCGTGTACCTGCGGCACATGAGCGCCGAGTGAGGCGAGGAGCGCGCCCACTTTGAGGTACGGACGCACGTCCTCCCTGCCGGGAGGTGCATCCATGACGATGTAAGTGCCGCGCGGCGTGAACACGCGAAAATAGCGGCGAAAGCTTGCGTCGCTCGAGGCGGCGAGCAGCCGCTCGTACGGCAGTCGAAGATCATGCGATAGCCACTCGCGAATGACCGCGAGACGCGCGTCGGTTTCAGGCATAGCGGATTATAATCTCGTCACTCATGCTGCGTTCGGGCTCATCGTCGCGCCGGTACTGGGCCCTCGTGATCGCGGGCCCGTTGCTCATCTTGTGCGTCGCTGCAAGTGCCGATGAGCCGGTGATCTGCCCCTCCTCGGCGAATAATCTCACCCACGCGGCGACTCCGGTCGCAGGCGCCGCGCACAGCAGCAGCAGCGCGCCGCGCATCGGAGCGGGCGCCCCCTTCGATATCACCAGTGACGCGGCCACTCTCGGAGTCGGCGGCGACACGATCCTGCAGGGCAACGTGCAGGTGCTGCAGGGGGATCGGGAGCTGCGCGCGAACCATGCGCACTATGACCCGACGCACAATTCATTGGAACTCGAAGGCAGCGTCGAGTACACCGATTCACTCATGCACGTGACGGGCATCGGCGGAAATTACACACAGAATGAAGGCGCCGATTTTAGCGCCGCACAGTTCGAGCTGCACCAGCCACCCTCGCGCGGCTCGGCCAAATTCATGCACGTCACTCCCGATGGCAAGATTCGCCTGGAGCAGGTGCGCTTCACGACCTGTCCGAAGGAGGACACGGTGTGGCAGCTGCGTGCGAACGAAATCGATCTCGACACGCACGCACGCATCGGCACCGCGCACAGCACTAAAGTCGACTTCGAAGGCGTACCCGTGCTGTATTTACCATACCTGTCCTTTCCGCTCAGCAGCGACCGCAAGAGCGGCTTTCTCTTCCCGACGATCGGCAATTCATCCACCAGCGGTCTGCAACTTTCCGTGCCGTACTACTGGAACATCGCACCCAATGTAGACGCCACCATCGAGCCCACCGAATATCAAAAGCGCGGCGTGGAACTCGGCGGCGAGGTGCGCTATCTGACGAGCGCGCAGCACGGAGTTTTCGCGTTCAACTATCTGCCCGATGACCGCCTCGACACCGGCGCGGAACGCAGTTACCTCAAGCTGCAACAGGTGACGGAGCTGCCGGATAATGTCCGCCTGAGCATCAATGCGGAGAACGTAAGCGACCCGGAGTACTTCGAGGACTTCTCGCAGGGCACGGCGGCCACCAGCACCGCATTTCTCGAGCGCACGGCGCGCTTGAGCTACCGCGATGAGAACTGGCGCCTGTCGGGGGAGCTGCAGGAGTTTCAGACCCTGGTGCCCACTTACATCCTGACCGACTATCAAAGACCGTACGCGGAAGTGCCGCGTCTTGTGGCTGACGGCGATTTCTCCTTGGGATCGGCTGAGCAGCTGCACTACGGGTTCGCTTCGGAGCTTGTCGACTTCACGCGCGCGGTCGGCGTCAGGGGCTGGCGCTTCGATCTGCTGCCCTCGGCGTCGCTCGATTTCAGCGCGCCCGGCTACTTCGTGCGTCCCGGAGTGGCCTGGCGCTTCACGCAATACGAGTTGAGCGACATCTCATTTCCGCTGCCCCACGACAGCGCCCTGACCATGGCGCCAGCGATCGATGAGGAGTCACCGAACCGCTCACCCTCGCGCGCGCTGCCAACATTGAGCTTCGACACGGGACTGCTGTTCGAGCGCGAGGCCGACTCGGCCGGTTCGCGCATTCTGACGCTCGAGCCGCGCATGCTCTACGTGTACACCCCCTACCGGGCGCAGAATGATCTGCCGCTGTTTGACACCGCGCTGCCGGATTTGAACCTGGTGGAGCTGTTTCGCACCAACCGCTACGTGGGCGCGGACCGTGTCGGGGACGCGGATCAGGTGAGCGTCGGTGCCACCAGCCGCCTCGTCGATGCGACCGACGGAACGCAATTCCTCGCAGCAACGCTCGGGCAGATCTACTACTTCAAGGCGCCGCGCGTGGTTCTGCCGGATGAGCTGCCCGAGACCAGCGGCACTTCCGACATGGTCGCGCAGCTCGCGCTCACCGCCTACAAGCACTGGAGCGCGAATCTCGACCTCGAATGGAATCCCACGACCTTTGCGGGCGAGCGCACCGAGGTGGGGGTGCAATATCATCCGGCGCCGGAGCAGGTGCTGAACCTCACCTACCGCATGCAGCGCGACCAAATAAAGCAGATCGAGGCCTCAGGAGCCTGGCCCATCGGCCACAAATGGAACGTGTACAGTCGCTTTGTGTACTCGTTGCTCGATGAAAAGATGCTCGACCAGTTCGCCGGGT
>Ga0302314_10014226_pt1 | contig 13631 bp, 11 predicted proteins | sample III_Palsa_N2_3_FD_200533 | JGI IMG/M metagenome (GOLD analysis project Ga0302314, IMG submission 200533) | Peat permafrost microbial communities from Stordalen Mire near Abisko, Sweden - III_Palsa_N2_3 | ecosystem: Environmental > Terrestrial > Soil > Palsa > Peat permafrost | place: Sweden... | reverse complement strand
TGCTGATCCTGGTGCAGCTCGAAGCCGGCGCCGCCCGGCTCCTTGAAATTGATCTTCTCCTTGAACAGCGCGACCGGGCCGCCCAGGATTTGCTCGACCGCCCGGGCCAGTCGCGAGCGACGGACCAGCACATCGAAACCGGCATGATGCGGGCAGAAATTCTCGATGCGCTGCACCACCTTGCGCGTGGGGTCGAGCAGGCTCGGCTGGCGGTAGACCCAATGCGCGCCCGGCACTTCCCGCCGTTCCAGCAGGGCATCGATCCAGGCGGACATGTCGGCGACATCGCCGGGAGTGAAGAACCCTGGTGCAAAAGCCCAGCCGGTGGCATCGAAATGGCTCAGCGTCTCAGCCGAGAGCGGCCCGCTCAGCCGGTCGGCCGAATGAAGCGGGGGAAGCGCCTGGGCGGCAGCGATGCTCATGGGCGGGCCTCCAATCGGGGCAGGATGATGTCGCGGGCGCGGGCCACGTCCTCGACGAAATCGATTTCGGTCCAGGGAATGTCGCTGATATCGGTAAAGGCGAAACGTTCCGGCTCGGCCAGGATCAGGTCGCGGATCGCCTCTTCATATTCGAGATTGGTCTGGCCCCGAGCCACATAGTCGCTGCAGCGCTGGGCCAGATCACGCGACGTCGCCGGAGAGAACCGGAAGAATCCCACCGATTCGCCATGCCAGTCATGGGCATGCTCCGGCTTCTTGCGCAAATCGACGATCCGGTCGCCGCGCAGGCAGATCTTGACCGGCTCGTCGCCCGGTTCGATCTCGCGATCGAGCAGCAGCACGTTCTCCGCTGGTGCTGCCAGCAGCCGGCCGATCATTGCCGGGTCATAGAGCACATCGCCATCCATCAGCAATGTTGCGCGCCCGGCGCGGAGCCGCTTGGCCTGGACCCAGAGCGAGACCAGGCTGCCCGCGCGGAAATCGGGATTGTGGATCAGCTGCACCCGGGTTTCGAGGCCGAGCCGCGCCACCTCGCGCTCGATGGCCTCGCGCTGATAGCCGACGGTAAGCGCGATGTCCTCGACGCCATGGGCCAGGAGGATGCGCAGATGGCGTTCGAGCAGGGTCTGGCCGCCGAATTCGAGCAGCACCTTGGGGCCCGGGACGGCCTCGCCCAGGCGCCTGCCGACCCCGGCCACCAGCAGGATGACGGAGACTTTGTTGGGTTCGGTCATGTCCTGCATTCCGTCAAAGCGGGTTCATTCGGGGTTCCGTCCTGCAGCGCACCCACGACCTCTCGGATCGCCACCAGCAGGCGGCGGAAATCATCCGGTCCGATGGCGCCGATGCAGCCGATGCGGAAGCTGTCGGCCCGGCTGAGCTTGCCCGGATAGATCAGGAAGCCCCGTTCGGCCAGCCCGCGATAGAAAGGCTCGAACCGGAACCAGGCCGCTTCCGGATAGCGGAAGGTCGCGATGATCGGCGCCTGGATCGCCGGATCGAGGAACAGGCGGAAGCCCAGCGCGGCCATGCCGGAAGCCAGCACTTCGAAATTCTCCTGGTAGCGGCGTCGGCGTGCGGCGATCCCGCCCTCTGCTTCGAGTTGGCGCAGGGCTTCGACCAGGGCCGCCACGACCTGGACCGGCGGGGTGAAGCGCCATTGCCCATTGGCCTCGAAGCCACGCCACTGGTCATGGAGATCCAGGCTGAGCGACGGGCAATTGCCGCCCGATCCGGCCAGCGCCTGGCTCTCGATGATCGCGAAGCCCAGGCCGGGCACGCCTTCCAGGCATTTGTTGCTCGACGCCATGAGTGCCGTGATCGGCGTGGCCCGCAGGTCGATGGCGAGGGCCCCAAAGCTGCTCATCGCGTCGACCAGCAAGGCCTTGCCGCGGCCGGCGACAAGTGCCGCGATCTCGGCCAGCGGATTGAGCAGCCCGGTGGTGGTCTCGCAATGGACGAGTGCCACATGGGTGATGCCAGGATCCGCGTCCAATGCCTGCTCGACCCGGTCTGCCTCAAGCGCCTGATGCTCCGGCCAGGTCAGGACCTCGACCGGGCGGTTCAGGCGGCGGGCAATGGCGACCATGCGCTCGCCATAGGAGCCGTTGACCAGCACCAGCAGCTTGTCGGTCGGCCCGACCAGGGTGGCCAGGGTCGCTTCGACGATAAAGGTGCCGCTGCCCTGCAAGGGCACCGCGACATGGCTGGAAGCGCCATTGACCAAAGCCGGCAGGCGCGCGCGCAGCTCGGCGGTGAGCGCGATGAAGGCGCCGTCGCGCGAGCCGAAATCGCGCAGCATGGCTGCCTTGGTCGCCCGGCTGGTTGTGAGCGGCCCCGGAGTCAGCAGAAGCGGGACGGGCGCGTCCCCGGCAGACGGGCTTATGATGCAGCACCCCCGGCCTGCTCGGCCTGACTGCTCTGGCGGACGATGAGGCGATAGAGCCGCCAGGCCGTCAGCAGCGCCATCAGCGAGCCGCCGATGGCGGCGCCGACCATGATCGGCATCAGCCAGCCGAACCAGGCGAGCGGCGCGAAGAGATAGAGCAAATCGTCGAGATCGAAGCCGAAGGCGCCGGTATAGGCCTTGACACTCGGCCCCTGCCGCAGCTCCAGCGCCTTCGACCAATAGGCCCCGAGGAAGATCGAACCGCCGGCGATGATGCCGAGCGGAATGGCGTAGCCACCGAGCACGGAATGACGCAGACCGATGCCGATCGCCACGAAGAAGGCCGGGTTGACGATGAGGTCGCACTGATAATCCCAGGCCTGGCCTTCCAGCGACGCCATGTTGCCGACCCGCGCCAGCTCGCCATCGGCGCGGTCGAGAAAGGCCGAGAGCAGCCAGAGCCAGCCGGCCCACCAGGTCCAGGTCACATCACCCGGCAGCAGCGCCGCGGCCGCCATGAGGCCGGTCACCAGCCGGGCCGTGGTGATGTGGTTGGGGGTAATGCCGGTGCCGACCAGGGGACGCACCAGCGGGCGCGCCAGCCGATGGGTCCAGGAACCTCCGATCACGATAGCGTCTCCCGAGTGAGATCTTCTTGAGGGGGAATTGCGCTCGCGGCACGCGGGGCTTCGATCCAGTACCAGGCCACCAGCCCCGGCACGCCCAGCACCACTTCGCGGATTCGCCGCAACAGCGATAATTCGATAGCGCTCTGCGGCCCGATGCCCATGAGGCCGCAGATCAGGATGACGCCGCCTTCCTGCACGCCGAGCCCGCCCGGCACGGCAAAGCCCATGGCGCGGAACGCCTGGCCCAGGCTTTCGATGATCAGCGCCTCGCGGAAACCCACGGTGACGCCGAGCACCTGCAGCCCAACCAGGACTTCGAGCCCGCCGAGCAGCCAGGAGGTGAAGTGAAAACCGCCGCCCAGCAGCAGGCGGCGCGGCGATTTATAAAGCGCGACAATGGATTGGTGCAGCCCGGCGATGGCTTCGAGCGCCGTCCAGTTCCGCTTGCGCGCCAGGCGCAGCAGGCTGGCCTCCAGCAGTCGGAAGACGCCGAAGCGCTGGGCCAGCAGGAAGATGAGGGCGAGCACGCCCAGCACCGCGATGGTGGCAACAGTGACGCTGCGCGGCAGCCCCGTGCCCTCGGGGCTGGCAATCAGCAGGCCGACGCCGAGAATAGTGAAGGCCACCTGGGTCAACAGCTCGAGCGTGCGATCGACGGTGACCGAAGCCCCGGCCATACTGAGCGGCACCCCGCCCAGGGCCAGGAGCCGGGCCGCTACGAGATCGCCGCCGATCTGGGCGACCGGCAGCAGCCCGTTCACCGCTTCGCGGATGAGGCGCAGACCGAAGAACACCGCTCGCGACGGCAGCCGGGCCGAGGACACCACGGCGCGCCAGCCCTGGCTGGAAAACAGCACCTGCGGCAAATGCAGGAGGACGACGAAGCCGATGCCCCAGCCGGCGGCGGCGATGCCCTGCTCGATCTCGGCCGCACCATTCATCACCACAAGGGCGATGAGGACGGCGAGCCCGATCAGGCCGGAGAGGATGGCCGGCAGCCTCATCGCTTCTGTCCCTCGGCGAGGAAGTCCCGGAAGCGGCACGCGACCTCATGCGGCGCTACTGTCGGCCGCCCGAGCTTGGCCAGCGAGCCGGGCGCGATCCGGACATGGATCAGCGCCGGGCCGGGCTGGAGGCGGGCCTGATCCATCGCCCTCTCGAATCCTTCGAGGCTCCGGCACGAGGCGGCAAAGCGATACCCGCAGGCCACGGCGACGCCGGCGAAATCGACCGAGGCCGACACGGTGGCCTGCCCGCCGGTCGAGTCATGCACGCCATTATCCAGCACGATATGCAGCAGATTGGCCGGCGCATAGGCGCCGATGGTGGCGAGATTGCCGAGCTTCATCAGCGCCGCACCGTCGCCATCGAGCACCACCACCTTCCTGGCGGTATTGAGTGCCACGCCCAACCCCATGGCGCTGGCACCGCCCATCGAGCCGACCTGATAGAGATGCTGGCGCCGGTCGGCCAGGGTGAAGAGTTCCCGGCCGCATTTGCCGGTGGTGGCGATCACCGCGGTGTCGTCATCGGTCCCGGCCCGGAAGCGCTCCAGCACCGCGAACCGGGTCGGCAGCGGGCCGGTGGCGGCATCGTCGAAGCGGCGGCCCTTGACCGGCGGGGTCGGCGATACCGGCGCCAGGACCTCGTCGGCGACGCTGCCTTGCGCCATCACCAGCGCATAGGGCAATTCCCGGTCGCGCATGCGCTCGGCGGCCAGTGCCAGGGTCGGCGCGAGATCGGCGGCAGAGGCCGGAAACGGCGCGTGCTCGACCCCGATCAAACTCAGCAGATCCTGGGTGATGAGGCCCATCACCGCATGCTGCGGCTCGTCCGGAAGGCCCGGCTGGCCGCGCCAGGTGGTGATCAGCAGAGTCGGAATGCGGAACGGCGCATTGAGCGAGGTCAGCGGATTGACGGCATTGCCCAGGCCGGAATTCTGGCACATGACGACGCTCTGGCGCCCGGCCAGAAAGGCGCCGGCGGCGATCGCCACCGCCTCGCCCTCGCTGGCGGCGCCGACATAGCTGAGCGCGCTATCGTTGAGGACGCCGTTGATCAGCGGCGTCAGGAAGCTGCACGGCACCCCGGTGAAGAAATCAAAGCCATGGCGGCCGGCTTCGGCGATGAAGTCGCGCGCGCTGATCACGGCCGCCGCTCAGGCTCAGGTGAAATTGCGCGCATCGGCCAGATCGGTCAGCGTGTCGACATCGAGCCAATGCGCCGTGATGTAGTGAATCGCGATCGGATGCTGTGCGGCCAGCCGAGTGAACAGCAGGGGCAGATCGGCGCTTTCCAGAAGGCCTTCCGCCTCCAGCACCGCGATTTCCGCGCGAATCCACTCGGCGCCGCGGGCGCTGCAGCGGGCGAGCCCGATCCATTCCCCGGTCACGATCCCGGGCGCCAGATCGGCCGACATCGCCTGCAGATGTGCGGGCATATCGTCGAGATAGTCGCCGGAAAAGCGGCGATCGGCGGCGACCAGGTCGCGCGGCGTCGCGGAAGGCTTCGCGGCAGTGCCGAGCGCGTCCACCGCCAGCACGATATCGCCCGGCGTCTCCAGCAAGCCGCTCAGGATATAGTCGCGGAACAGGACATCGCCATAGACGATAACCGTTTCGCCATCGATCTGATCCCGCGCACAGGCCAGCGAAAACGCCTCGCCGGTCTCGGCATGGCGGTCATTATCGACGGTCTTGATGCCCTTCAGCGTCACCGCTTCCTTGTGCGCGCCGCGCACCACGGCAATATCCCGGATGCCGCCATTCGACAGCGTCGTCACCAGCCGCTGCAGCAGCGACTGGCCGCGGATATCGATCATGCATTTGGGGCGCAGCCGGGTCAGTTCGCCCAGATCGCCGGCCGAGGCCGCCAGGACAATGGCCCGCGCCGTCGCCTTGCCCGGCAGATAGCGCCGTTCGGCCGCTTCGAGCTCGGCATTGCCGACCAGGTGGAAGATCTCCTTGACCGTGGCGACCCGGCCTTCGACTTCGCGCAGCGACTGGTCCTCGAAGATCCGCCGGCTGGTCTCGCGCATGGCCGTGATCGCCGCGCGCAGATTGTGGTTCGCCCAGATCACCGTCGAAATCCCGGCCTGACGAAAGCTGTCAGTCGGCGTCGCGGCATACATGGTCGGCACGATCACCAGCGGGCAGGCGTTCTGCCAGTGCTTGGCGAAAGCCAGGATCTCGCCGGCATTGGATTGCTTGGAATGGATCAGAATGGCATCGGCGCCGGCCGCGTGATAGGCCTCGGCCCGGCGCAGCGCCTCATCCATGCCATGGCCGGAAATCAGCGCCTCGACGCGGGCGACCAGGACGAAATCATCATCGGTCTGGCTGTCCTTGCCGGCCTTGATGCGGCCGCAGAATTCATCAATATCGGCCAAAGGCTGGCGTTCACCGATGAAGGAATTGGTCTTGGGGAACAGCTTGTCCTCGATGCACACGCCGGCGACATGGTAGTCGCACAGCTTGCGGATCAGCCGGCGGACATTGTTGAAGTTGCCATAGCCGGTGTCGCCATCGACCAGAATCGGCCGGGTCGTCGAATCCGCCATATATTCCAGGACGTCGAGCACCTGCGTCCACGACGCCTCGTTGCTGTCGCGCAGGCCCAGGCTGGCCGAGATGGTCAGGCCCGAGGCCCATAAGCCGCGAAACCCGGCTTCCGCGGCGATCTTCGCCGACAAGCCGTTATGCGCTTCCATGAGGAAGGACAGCTCGGGCGAGAGCATCTCTTCGCGCAGTGCGGCACACTTGGTCCGCGGGTGCGCGGGAGGCCCGTCCGATTTTACCGGCCGGGCCTCTGTTGCCAGCTCCGTCGCCAAAACCGCTTCGGGATAGGGAATTCTTGCGCCGTCGCCGAACATCCGAGCTCCTGCCTACCCCAATACGTGGAGCGGGACGGTATCGCGCTATGACTGATTTTGAGAATCACTATCAGGTAGGGTCTGTATTGTAATTATTTCACGAAGATGACAGGTCCACCGACCCCATGCCATTCGTCACCCCGCTCCCGACTCGGCCGCGGCGAGCCCGGCCGCCGCCGGCCGGGCCGCGGGCTTGAGGCCGAAGCAGGGCCGCAGCACGCCGATACGCCGGATAATGCCCTCATAGATCGCCCAGGTGATGGCGAAGGTACCGAGGGAAACCAGCAGGAATTTCGACCAGGCCCGGAGGTCCCACTGCGTGACGTAGAACGCCAGGACCACGATCACGGTCTGGTGCAGGATATAGAAAGGATAGACCGCCTCGGTGGCATAGCGCAGCACCGGGCCCGCCCGCCGGAGATAGCGGGCGGCATAACCGATCAGGGCGAGCAGCCAGGCGATGACGAACAGAGCCCCGACCAGGGCAAAGAGCGGATAAGGGAAAACCGTCGCGGATTCGACCAGGGCCCGGTAGACCAGATAGCTGGTAATCCCGACCGCCAGCGTGACCGCCCGCTGCCGCTCGATCGCGGCCAGCAGCCGCTCGCTCGAATAGATCGCGTAGCCATAGAGGAACAGGGTCAGCGAGAACGCGACATTGTACCAATCGGCAACGAGATTGTCCGATTCGGGCCAAGCCCGCCGCAGCGTCAAGATGATGAACACCGGCAGCGGCACCAGCAGCAACAGCCCGCCCGGCCGCGCCAGGATATCGGTCGCCCGCGTCAGCAGCCCTTTGCCGCGGCCGCGCAGAAAGGTCAGCAGCGGCAGGCACACCAGTGAGAACACCAGGACATAGGCGACGTACCAGAGGTGCTCCCAGCTGAAATTCCCGACCGGCGCGATGCCCTCGAAGAAATGCGGATAGAAGGCGATATAGGAGCCCGCGAACGCATGCTCCTGCAGCCGCTCGAAATAGATCTGCGGCGGCACGATCACGAGAATGCCGAACAGCAGCGGCCAGCCCAGCCGGCGCAGCCTTTCCCGGGCGAAACCGCCGGCGGTGCGGCTGCCGAGCGCCAGCCGGACCGCCGCCCCCGAGACCAGGAACAGCAGCGGCAGCCGCCAGGCGTGGAGGAAACCCATGGCGGGTTCGAGTGCGGCGATGTGCTCGGCATTCTTGACCCGGAAGGCCCAGGGCACGAAGACCATGCCGGTATGAAAGAAGATGAGAATGCCGAAGGCGAGCACCCGGAGCCAATCGAGATCGAACCGCCGCTGTCCGGTCGGGTTCGGGTTGTTTTCGCTTGTCATCGCCGCCTGTCTCCATCGCTTTTCGATGGCACGGATCTGGCCGCGGGTGGGCGCTCGCCGCCGGGAAAATGTGACGAGCGGCATAGGGCTGGGACAAGCGGCTATGCTAGGGTGACGAGTGGTTGAACCCCTCCCCGGCATGATGACAGAACCTGCACCCGATAACGGCCGATCGACCGGCAGCCGCCTGCGCGCGCTGGCCGAGGCGGCGCCCCGGCTTTTGCTCGCCGCGATCTGGATCGTCCTGCTGGCCGTTTCCTGCGCCATCCATGTCTCGATCCAGATCGCCGATCTGGCCAGGGCCGGTGTTCACCTCGACGCCTGGGAGCCGATTACCTGGGAGGCCGTGAGCCACCTCACCATCCTGGCGCTGCTGCCGGCGCTCTATTGGCTCGACCGGCGCTGGCCGCCCTTGGCGCCGCGGCGCAACCTGCTCGTCCACGGCGCGGCAATCCTGCCCTTCTCGCTGGCCCATACGCTGATCATGTCCGCCGCCGATATGGTGGTCTATCGGCTGGCCGGCGCGGTCTACCAGTTCGGCCCGGTGCTGGACCGGATCGGCTATGAGCTGCGCAAGGATGTGCTGAACTATCTCCTGCTGATCGCGATCATCCACCTGGTCCGGGCCTGCCTCAAGCCAACCGCCGAGGCGGCGCCCGAGCGCCTGGCGCCGTCGAAATCGGTGCCGAGCGAGCCCGCGGAGGCCCGGCCGGGCGAGCCCCAGCGCTTCGCCGTACGCCGCGATGGCCGCGAGATCCTGGTGCCGACCAGCGAGGTCGCCCGCTTCGAATCGGCCGGCAACTATGTCGTGCTCCATACTGCCGAGGGCCGCTACGACGTCCGCACGACCCTGGCCGAGCTGGAACGCGGGCTCGACCCGGCCCGGTTCGTGCGCGTGCATCGCTCGAATATCGTCCAGCTCGACCAGATTCGCGAGATCCAGCCCTGGAGCAGCGGCGATTTCCGCCTGATCCTGCGCGACGGCAGCCAAGTCAATCTCAGCCGCCGCTACCGCCCGCGCCTCGACCGGCTGATCCTGGCCAAGGGCTGACCGAGACCGCAAAAGGGCGACTCCACGGGCCGCCCTGGATGAAACTGCTGCAGTGGGGCGGGCGTCCCTGGCCGCCGGCCGGCTGAAAGCCGGCATAAGCTTTCGCGCGATAGCTTTGTGCCGGCTGGCGCCGGCAAGGCGGCCAGGGACGACCGCCCCACTGGCCAATTTTCCGTTCACCCGATTGCCCTGCCGCTGCCTTGCAAGCATCTTGCTCGAAACCCGGCCGCGTGAAAGACTCGGGGCCGAGCATTTTTCCCGGATCGGATTGCCGCGATGCACCCCATCCTGCCCGCGACCCGCACCGTTTTTCGCGACCTCGGTGCCCGGATCGATGCCTTCATCCGCAATGAGAACACCGTCCTCATGGTGCTGGCGGTGGCACTGGGCGGGCTCGGCGGCTATTGTGCGCTGGGATTTCGCGCCGTGGCCTCGCTGGTGCTGTATCTTTCTTTCGGCAGCGTGTCGAGCGGGCTGGTCGCGCGCATTGCCGAGCTCGCCTGGTGGCAAATCCTGCTGCCGCCGGCGGCGATCGGGCTGGTCATCGGCGCGATGAACCGCACCCTGCTCGATGGCAGGCGCGCCCAGGGCGTCGCCAACATCATCGAATGCAGCACGCTCCACAACGCCAATATGCCGCTGAAACGCGGCCTCTTTTCGGCCGTGGCCAGCGCGCTGTCGATCGGGGCTGGTGCCTCGGTCGGGCGTGAAGGTGCGGTGCTGAACCTGACATCGACGCTCTCGTCCTGGATCGGCCGGCACAGCGGCCTCGCCGCCCATCACATGCACACCATCCTCGGCTGCGGTGTCGCGGCCGCGCTGGCGGCCTCGTTCAATGCACCGATCGCCGGCGTGTTCTTCGCGCTTGAAGTCGTGATCGGCCATTACGCCTTGAGCGCCTTTGCCCCGGTGGTGATCGCCTCGGTCATCGGCACGATCATCACGCGGCTGCATTACGGCGATTTCCCGGCCTATGTCCTGCCGCATTACGAGATCGTGACCTATTGGGAATTCCCGGCCCTGGTGCTGCTCGGCCTCGTCGCCGGCCTGGTCGCGGCGGGGGTCATGGCAACGGCGTTCCGGACTCAGGATCTGATCGCAGCGATCCGGCTGCCCGCTTGGCTGAAGCCGGCGCTGGGCGGGCTGGTCGTCGGTGCGATCGCGCTGCGTTTTCCGCAGGTGCTGAGCGTCGGCTACGAGACCACCGATCTGGCGCTGCATGAGCAGCTTGATCTCAGCCTGCTGCTGATGCTGGCGGTGCTGAAGACCGCGGCGGTCTCGATCAGCCTCGGCAGCGGCTTCGGCGGCGGCATCTTCTCGCCGACCCTGTTCATCGGCGCCATGACCGGCGGCGCTTTCGGCATCATCGCCGGCAGCCTGTTCCCTGGCCTCGGCATCCATCCCGGCCTCTACGCCATCGTCGGCATGGCCGCGACCTCGTCCGCCATCATCGGTGCGCCGATCTCGACCATTCTGATCGTGTTCGAGCTGCTCGGCGATTTCAAGGTGACCATCGGCGTCATGTCAGGCGCCGCCGTCTCGACCCTGCTGGTGCAGCAGCTGGTCGGCGATTCCTATTATATCCGCCAGCTGCGCCGCCGCGGCGTCGTGCTCGAGGGCGGCAGGGCGCTGCAGATCCTGCGCGCCCACAGCGTCGCCGAGGCGATGACCGCACCGCATCAGGTGATCGCGGCGACCACCAAGCTGACCGAGCTGAAACTGCTGCTGCAATGCCTGCCCGACGGCGCCGAGGCCATGGTGGTCGGGCCGGCCAACCGGCTGGTCGGCACGATCTGCCGCGAGGATCTGAAAGATGTCGCCTTCGACCCGCTGGTCGATGAACAGGCCATGGAGGCGCAGCATCTGACGCATCTCTATGCCTGCGTCCTGCCGATGACCGCCTCGCTGGCCCAGGCCCTCGACATCATGAGAGAATCCGGCGAGAACCGGCTGCCCGTGGTCAAGGATGCCGAGAGCCTGGAAGTGGCCGGCATGCTCGACCACAAGATCCTGCTCGGCGCCTATAACGACGCCCTGCTCCAGGCCGAGGCGGAAGCGCGCGGCAATGGCGGCAAGCCGTTGCGGCCTTAGCCGGCCTACTCGGCCGGCACCGCACCCGCGGCGACAGCATTTCCCGCCTCGCCATAGCGGCGCGCCAGCACGGCGCAGGCGATCAGCTGGACCTGGTGGAACAGCATCAGCGGCACGACCAGCACGCCGACGCTGGCCGCCGGGAACAGGATGCTGGCAAGCGGCAACCCGCTGACCAGGCTCTTCTTCGAGCCGCAGAACAGGATCGCGATCTCGTCCTCGCGCGAGAAGCCAAAGAGCCGGCTGCCGAGCACGGCGATGCCCATGATGGTCGCTAGCAGCCCGATATTGACACCCAGCAGCAGGATCAGCTTCGCCGCCGGCAATTGCTGCCAGAGGCCGCCCAGCACGGCCGCGCTGAAGGCGGAATAGACCACCAGCAGGATCGAGCCGCGATCGACGATCGCCATCGGCGCGCTGTTGCGGGCGAGCCAGGGGCCGATCCTGGTATGCAGCAGCTGGCCAGCGAGGAACGGCAGGACCAGCTGCTCGACCAGCGAGGCGACCGTGCCGGCCGACCAGGTCTCGCCGCTGGCTCCGGCGAGGAGTGCGACCAGCGCCGGGGTGACGAAGATGCCGAGCAAGCTCGAGGCGGCAGCGCTGCACACCGCCGCCGCGACATTGCCGCGGGCGATCGCGGTGAAGGCGATCGAGGCCTGCACGGTCGACGGCAGGGTGGTGAGAAACAGGATGCCCAGCGCCAGCTCCGGCCCGAGCGTGCTCAGCACGGCGGCATGGAGCGCCAGGCCGAGCAGCGGAAACACGACGAAGCTCAGGCCGAACACCATCAGGTGCAGGCGCCAGTGGCCCAGCCCCTCCAGTGCCGCCGCCCGCGGCAGGCGCGCGCCATGCAGGAAGAACAGCAGGCAGATCGCCGTCCGGGCCAGTATGTTCACGATGTCGGCGACGATGCCCTGGCCGGGCAGGAAGGTGGCGAGCACGACCGTGCCGAGCAGGGCCGTGGTGAAGCGGTCGGGCAGGAATTGCGTGAGGCGGGGCATGGTCGTCATCCGTCGTGGCGCTATGCCTCCGATTTAGCAATTCATGCGGTTATTGTGTAGCCGCATTAACATTGTTACTGTCATCATGAAACGTGATGAGTAGTGCGCGATGTTCGACCCGACCCTTCTCACCAGCTTCAAGCTGGTCGCCGAAACACGCAGCTTCAGCGAGGCCGCGCGGCGCCTCAATCTGCGCCAGCCGACCGTCAGCCAGCACATTGCCCGGCTGGAGCAGGAAATCGGCCGGCGGTTGTTCATCCGCGACACTCATTCGGTGGTGCCGACCGCCGATGGCGATGCGCTGCTCACCCATGCCGAGATCATTCTGCAGGCGCATGACCGTGCCCGGCGCCATTTCACCGGCGCCGAGCTGCATGGCAAGGTGCGGCTCGGCACCTCGGAGGATTTCGTCTCGAGCCGGTTGCCGGCCCTGCTGCGCGAGTTCACGCAGCGGCATCCGGCCGTCGATCTCGAGTTGGTGGTGGCCCTCAGCGGGCGCCTGGTCGAATCCTATGATGCCGGCCAGCTCGATCTGGTGCTGGGTAAGCGCCGGCTGGGCGATGATCGCGGGCGGCTGGTGCGGCGCGAGCGGCTGGTCTGGGTCGGCGGCAGTGCGCCCCTGCCCGGGCGCGACCGGCCGCTGCCGCTGATCCTGTTTCCGGAGCCGAGCATCAGCCGCGCCGCTGTGCTCGACGCGCTGGCCCGGGCCGGGCGCGCCTGGCGGATCACCTGCACCAGCGGCAGCCTGACCGGGCTGATCGCCGCCGCCGAAGCCGGGCTCGGCATCACCGTCCAGGCACGCAGCCTGATCTCGCGCGGCCTCGTCGAGCTGCCGCCGGAGCTGGGGCTGCCCGATCTGGGCGAGATCGAATTCACCGTGCTCGGCGCCGACCGGCCAGCGACGACCCCAGTCGGGGCATTGGCCGCCCTGCTCATCGCCAATACCCATCGGCTGCAGGCCGAGCGGTAGCCTCGCCTTCAAATCGGCACGGTATTGCCGATCTTGTCGCGGGACATGACCACGCTCGTCGTGAAGCGCCGGATATTCGCATTGTCGAACAGCAGGCGCCGGGTGAAGGCTTCGAAATCGGCCATGTCGCGCGCCACCACGATCAGGATGAAATCGGCCACGCCGGTCACATAATAGCATTGCTGGACATTGGGATCGGCGCGGGCGGCGCGGCGGAAGGCGTCGAGCATATCCGCGCGCTCACGCTCCAACTCGACGCCGATGACGAAGCTCATCGCCTGGCCGACCGCGACCGGATCGACGATCGCGACCTCGGCGGCGATCACGCCGGATTGGCGCAGGCGCTTGATACGGCGCTGCACCGCGGCGGCCG
>Ga0302314_10014224_pt1 | contig 13633 bp, 8 predicted proteins | sample III_Palsa_N2_3_FD_200533 | JGI IMG/M metagenome (GOLD analysis project Ga0302314, IMG submission 200533) | Peat permafrost microbial communities from Stordalen Mire near Abisko, Sweden - III_Palsa_N2_3 | ecosystem: Environmental > Terrestrial > Soil > Palsa > Peat permafrost | place: Sweden... | reverse complement strand
CGAGCGGCCGGAGGGGGACGACATCACCGAGTTCGTCAACGCGCACCGCGAGTACCTGCCGCAGAACGACCAGATCGTCACCGCCGACCCGCCCGTCCACACCGCCCAGCGGGCGCTGCTGATGGGGCTGATCACGCCCAAGCGGCTGAAGGAGAACGAGGAGTTCATCTGGCGGCTGACCGACCGCCAGCTCGACTACCTCCTGCCGCTGGGCACGGCCGAGATCATGGCCGACTACGCGGCGCCCTACACCCTGCTGGTCATCGCCGACCTGCTCGGCGTGCCGGAGGAAGACCACGCGATGCTGCTGGCCCGCCGCGGCCTCAGCCAGATGCCCGGCACCAGGCCCGGCGGCGTCACCCCGCGCGAGCCGGCCGCGCGCACGAGCGGGCACAACACGCTGGAGGTGTTCTACGACTACTTCTCCGAGAAGATCGCCGAGCGCCGGGAGCGGCCGCGGGGCGACGTGCTGACCGGCATGGCCCAGTCGCTGTTCCCCGACGGCAGCGTCCCCGAGCCGATCGAGGTCGCCCGGATCGCGTCCAACCTGTTCGCGGCCGGCCAGGAGACCACCGTCCGGCTGATCGCGACCGCCCTGCGCCGCATCGCCGAGGAGCCGCAGACCCAGGCCGAGCTGCGGGCCAACCGCGACCTGATCCCGCGGTTCATCGAGGAGGTGCTGCGCACCGAGGGCCCGATCCTGGGCGAGTACCGGCTGGCGATCAAGACGACCGAGCTCGGCGGGGTGCACATCCCGGCCGGCACCCAGGTCTTCCTGTCGAACGGGGGCGCCAACCGCGACCCGCGCCAGTTCGAGTGCCCGGCCGAGTTCCGCGCGACCCGCGAGAACGTGCGCCGCCACATCGCCTTCGGCCACGGCATCCACACCTGCCCGGGGGCGCCGCTGGCCCGGTCGGAGACCCGCATCACGGTCGAGCGGCTGCTCGAGCGGACGTCCGACATCCGCATCAACGAGGAAGCGCACGGCCCTGCGGGCAGCCACCGCTACGACTACATGAAGACGCACATGTTCCACGGCATCAACACCCTGCACCTCGACTTCACCGTGGGAAACTAGGGCCATGGCCGCCACCACCCACCGCGAGATCCGCGTCGACCGGACCCTGTGCATGGGCTCGGGGCAGTGCTGCTGGTACGCCCCGAACACGTTCGACCAGGACGACGAGACGATCGCGATCGTGACCGACCCCCAGGGCGACCCGGAGGATGCGATCAGGACCGCCGTTGACTCCTGCCCGACCGGCGCGATCTCGATCGCCTAAAACCCCAAAAAACCAACACTGAGGTATCGAACGGTCCCGGCTGACTCCGGCCCGGCCGCATCCTCGTCTGTCCGAGGTTGACCAGATCGCGGCCTCACCGCGCGGCCGGCTGGCCCGCCAGCGGCTGGCCGGCGTCGGCCGCAAGCTCCGGCGGTATGTACTGCCCGGCCGCGAGCGCCCGGCGGACCGCCAGGTAGTCACGCGGGGAGTTGACCGCGTGGACCGCGAGCAGCCGCCCGCCGCGGTAGTAGAGCACCGAGAACCGCTCGGCGGCCGGGTCGCCTCGCAGCACCGTCTGGTCGAACCCGGCCGCCAGCCCGGCGATCTGCAGCTTGAGCGGGCCCTGGTCGGACCAGAACCACGGCACCGCGTCGTAGGGGGCGGGCACCCCGGCCAGCGTGGCCGCGGCGACCTTGGCGTGGTCGGTCGCGTGCCCGAACGACTCGAAGCGGACCAGCGAGCCGTCGGCGGCGGCGGGATGCGGGGTGACCGCGCAGTCGCCCGCCGCGACGATCGCGGGATCGCTGGTCCGCGCGCAGGCATCGACCACGATGCCGCCCGCGCAGGCCAGCCCGAGCTGCTCGGCCAGCTCGGTCCGGGGCTCGGCGCCGATGCCGACGATCACCAGGTCGGCCGCCACGAAGCGGCCGTCCGACAGGCGCGCTCCGGTAACCGTGCCGTCGGCGTCGGCCGGCCCCGTGCCCTCGAACCCCGACACGCCGGTGCCGAGCAGCACCCGGACGCCGCGGCGCCGGTGCGCGGCGGCGTAGAAATCAGAGACCGCCGGCGCGACCACCCGGCCGATCAGCCGGTCGGCCGCCTCCGCCACCGTCACCGCCTTGCCCCTGGCGGTGGCGGCGGCGGCCGCCTCAAGCCCGATGAACCCGCCGCCGACGACGAGCACCCGCTCCGCCGCCGCCAGCCGCTCCCGCAGCTCGAGCGCGTGCCCGACGTCGCGCAGGTAGCAGACCCCGGCCAGGTCGGCCCCGGGCACCGCGAGGCGCCGCGGGCGCGCCCCGGTCGCCAGCGCCAGCCGGCCGAACTCGAGGCGGCCGCCGCCTTCTGTCACCGCCTCCCCTGGCCGACCGGGGGCCGCGGCCCGCAGGCTGGTGACCCGCTGCCCGGTTAGCACGGTGATCCGCTCCTGCTCGTAGCGTTCCGCCGAGCGGAACTCCAGCGTTGCCGGGTCGGCGTTTCCCGACAAGAATGCCTTGGACAGCGGCGGCCGCTGGTACGGAGCGCGGAGTTCCTCGCTCACGATGGTGACCGCCGCCTGCCAGCCGAGCTCGCGCAGCGAACTGGCCAGGTGCATCGCGGCCTGGCCGCCGCCCACGATGAGCACGCCGCCGGCCCCTGGCGAGCCGGCCGACGCGCCGCTTGACTGCACGCTTGGCATTGCTCGCCCGAACCTCCGCACTCGAAGTTTTTGTTCTGAACGGTCAGTCTGAATCGCACGCGCTCGAATGTCAACGTACTTCCGCCCACCTGTTGACTGCATCATCCCGATGGCGCATTCTTATGACCAACCGGTCGGTACAAATACCGGAATCCATCATAAGGACGACAGCGATGAAGCGTGCAGCCTTCGTTACCGGCGGAGCGTCGGGTATCGGGCTGTCCATCTGCCGGCACCTGGCCCGGGCGGGACACGGCGTCGCGGTCGCGGACTACAACGGCGACGGCGCCGAGGACGCGGCCAAGTCCATCAGGGACAGCGGCGGCCGGGCGATCGCCGTTCCCGTCGATGTCGGCGACCGGTCTCAGATTGACAAGGCGGTCGCGGCCGCCCGCGGCGAGTTCGGACCGATCGGGATCCTGGTCACCAGCGCGGCCGTGTCCCGCCGGGAGCCGTTCGAGCAGATCAGCGCGGAGTCCTGGGAGCGGATCATCAGCGTCAACCTGACCGGCACGTTCCACTGCGTGCAGGCGGCGATCGGGGACATGACCGACGCCGGCTGGGGCCGGGTGGTGCTGATCTCCTCGTCGAGCGCGCAGCGCGGCGCCCCCGGGATGACCCACTACGCGGCCTCCAAGGGCGGCGTGATCGCGTTCGGCAAGGCGCTCGCGCTCGAGTTCGCCAAGCGCGGCGTCACCGTCAACAACATCGCCCCATCGGTCGTCGAAACGCCGATGGTGGAGCAGCAACGGGCGGCCGGCGCGGTGCCGTCGAGCGAGGTGATGGCCCGCGGGGTGCCCGTCGGCCGCATGGGCACCGGCGACGACATCGCCGCCGCCTGCCTCTACCTGGTCTCCGAGGAGGCCTCCTATGTCACGGGCCAGACCGTGAGCGTCAACGGCGGATCGTTCGTCGGATGGTGACGACGTGCCCTCTGAGGAGTTGGTTAAAGATGACTGATATCCGGCAGGTGGTTGGCCGCGAGCGAACCCGCACGATCGCGGGCGCGCTCGTGGTCGCGGCGGTGGTCGCCGTCATCATCCAGCAGTCGTGGAGCGGGCTGCCGATCACGGGAAGCGCCATCATCGGCTTCCTCATCACCGGCGTCGCGCTCGGCTCCATCTACGGCGTTGCCGCGCAGGGCCTGGTCGTCACGTACGCGACGTCGGGCGTGTTCAACTTCGCGCAGGGCGCCATCGGCATGTTCCTCGCGTTCGTGTACTGGCAGCTCCGGGTCGACATCGGGCTGCCCACGATCGTCGGGATCCTGCTGACGGTGCTGGTCGCCGCCCCCCTCATGGGCGTGCTGATCGAGCGGCTGATCATGCGGTTCCTGACCGACTCGCCGATCGTGGCCCAGCTGGTGGTGACGATCGGCCTGATGCTCGGCCTGATGGGCCTGGCCGGGTCGATCTGGAACCCGAACAGCAGCACGCAGCGTGTCATCCCCACGTTCTTCGGCGTGAGCGGGTTCAGCCTCGGCGGCACCTTCCTGCCGTACTACCGGGTCGTCACGATCGCCACCGGCATCGCGGTCGGGCTGCTGCTCCGTTTCCTGCTTTATCACACCCGGCTGGGCGTCACCATGCGGGCGGTCGTCGACAACCGGGACCTGACCGTCCTCAACGGCGCGCGGCCGGCCTCGGCCACCATGACGGCGTGGGCGCTCGGCTCGTCGATGGCCGCGCTGGCGGGCATCTTCCTGGCCGAGGAGCTGAGCGCGCTCGACCCCTCGACGCTGACGCTGTTCATCGTCGACGCGTTCGCGGCGGCCATCATCGCCCGGCTCCGCAGCCTGCCCATGGCCTACGTCGGCGGCCTGATCATCGGCCTGACGCTGTCCTTCCAGGAGACGTTCCTGAACTGGAGCGGCCGGTGGACGTCGGCTCCGCAGGCCATCCCGGCCGCGCTGCTGTTCATCGCGGTGCTGTTCGTCAGGGACGCGCGGATCAAGGGCCGGTCGAAGCCGCGGCAGACGGCCGAGCGCATCCCCACCAACCGCAACGCCCTGCTCGGCTTCGGGGCCCTCATCGTCATCGCGGTGATCTGCTCGGCCACCCTCAGCCGGCCGAACCTGCGCGAGGTCATCCTCATCGTGCTGACCGCGCTGGTGATGCTGTCGCTGGTGCCGCTGACCGGCTGGGCCAACCAGATCAGCCTGGCCCAGATCACCCTGGTCGGCTGCGGCGCGTTCGCCTTCGCCGAGTGGGGCTTCAACGGCAACGTGCTCGGCCTCCTCGTCGCGACCGCGTTCGCGGTGCCGATCGGCCTCATCATGGCCGGGCCCGCGATCCGGCTGCAGGGCATCTACCTCGCGCTGGCGACGATGGCGTTCGCCCGCCTGGCCGAGTTCCTGTTCTTCGACCAGCCGAACGTGTTCGGCAACGGCAACCTGCCGGTGCCCAGCCTGTCGGTGTTCGGCCTGCAGGTGGAGAACCCGTTCAGCTTCCTCGGGATCTCGTTCGCCCAGGACGCCGGGCTGCTGATCTTCGTGACGATCCTGTTCTGCATCGTCGGCATGATCGTCATCCTGGTCCAGCGGCGCAGCTTCGGACGCCGGCTGGTCGCGCTGCGTGACAGCCCCGACGCGGCCTCGATGCTGGGCATGAGCCTCACGCTGACCAAGCTCAGCGTGTTCATGTTCTCGGCCGCGATCGCCGGCCTGGCCGGCGGCCTGTTCGCCATCTACTACAGCTCCGTCGGCACCACCGACTTCCAGCTCACCGTGGGCCTCCCGTACCTGCTGCTGCTGGTGGTGGGGGGTATGACCACGGTCGGCGGCACGATCATCGGCGCGCTCGCCCTGGTCCAGTTCCAATGGTTCAACCAGGCGTTCCCCGACAACACCTTCCTCACCTGGTTCAGCAACCTCGGCCCGGGCCTGATCGGCATCGGCATCGGCCGGAACCCGGAAGGCGTCTGGGAGCAGAACGTCCAGGCGGTCAACAAGCTGCGCAGGCGGATCACCGGCGGCGCGGCCCAGCCGCCGCCGACGGAGGCGACGCCCACCCTGTCCGGGGTGCGCGAGGCGACCAGGCTGCCCTCGCCCGCTCCGCGCACCGCCACCGACCGCCCGGCGGTCGAGCTGCGCGACATCACCGTCCGCTTCGGCGGCCTGCTCGCAGTCAACAAGGTCAGCCTCGACCTGCAGGACGGGCAGATCATCGGCCTCATCGGGCCGAACGGCGCGGGCAAGACGACGCTGTTCAACGTCGCCACCGGCATGCAGGAGCCGAACGAGGGCCGGATCTTCGTCGACGGCCGGGACGTGACCGGCGCGCGGCCGCACCAGTTCGCCCGGCTCGGCCTCGCCCGCACCTTCCAGCGGCTCGAGGTGTTCGGGTCGCTCACCGTGCGGGACAACATTCGGGTGGCGGCGCAGCTGCACCGCAGGCGGTGGGCACGCACCGGAGCCGGGAGCCCCGACGTCATCACCGACACGATCATCGAGCACCTCGGCCTGCAGGCGGTCGCGTCGATCCGGGCCGAGCTGCTGCCGACCGGGACCGCCCGGCTGGTCGAGGTGGCCCGCGCGCTGGCGACCCAGCCGCGGGTGCTGCTCCTCGACGAGCCCTCCTCGGGGCTGTCGGCGTCAGAGACCGAGACGTTCGCCACGCTGCTGCGCGGGCTGGCCTCGACCGGCATCGCGATCCTGGTGGTCGAGCACGACATGGGGTTCATCATGAACCTCTGCCACCACATCGTCGTGCTCGACGCCGGCCAGGTGATCGCGACCGGCACGCCGGCCGAGGTCCAGACCGACCCGAAGGTCCTCGAGGCCTACCTCGGCACCGGCGCCGGGGAAGCCGGCCGTCCCGCGGCCACCGCACCGGGCACCGTCGGACCGGTCGCCCCGGTAGCGCTGGTGACCGAGTCGGCCGCCGCGTCCCAGCCGCGGCCGCAGCCGGAAGCCGACCGGCCGGTCGCCGTCCAGCTCGACGGCGTGTCGGCCGGCTACGGCGGCATCGACGTGCTTCAGGACATCAACCTCACGGTCCGCGCGGGCGAGGTCTGCGCGGTGCTGGGGCCGAACGGCGCGGGCAAGTCGACCGCCCTGAAGGTCATGTCCGGCCAGCTCACGCCGTCCAAGGGAACGGCGTCCATCAACGGGCAGTCGATCGCCGGCGTCCCGACCGAGCGCCTGGTCCGGAGCGGGCTATGCGTGGTCCCCGAGGGACGGGGAATCTTCCCCAACCTCACCGTGGTCGAGAACCTCAAGATGGCCAGCTTCTCCGGGACGGGCTACACCGAGATCCTGGAGAAGTCCTTCCAGCAGTTCCCGAGGCTGGCCGAGCGCCGCACCCAGCTCGCGGGCAAGCTCTCCGGCGGCGAGCAGCAGATGCTCTCGATGGCCCGCGCCCTGGCCGTGAACCCCTCCATCCTGCTTGTCGACGAGCTGTCGATGGGCCTCGCCCCCAAGATCGTCGAGGAACTGTACGAGGTGCTCGCGGGCATCGCCCGGCAGGGCCTCACGATCCTGGTGGTGGAGCAGTTCGCGGCCGAGGTGCTTAAGGTGGCCGACTCCGGCGCGCTGCTCATCAACGGGCGGATCACCTACCACGGCGCCCCCGACGTCATCGGCGACATGATCAGCTCGGCCTACCTCGGCGGCGAGCACGCCACCCCGGCCGCCGCTCCCGAGCGCGTGCTCGAGGGGCAGTGAGCGAGCGACCAGGCACCATCCGGCTGCCCGCGCGCGACATCGCCGTTCCGTCCACGGTCAGCCGGGAAGCCCAGGCGGCGCTGGCGAACCCGTCGGCCGAGCGCGCGGAGTATCCGCCGCTCGACGACCCGGCGGCGTGGCGCGCGATGATCGCCGCCCACGACGGCGCCATCGCGGCGACGAGATCAGGCCGGCCGGCCTCGGCGAGGACGACCAACGGGTCTACCTCGACATCCACGGCGGCGGGTTCATCTGGGGTGGCGGCGAGCTCTGCGCCACGATGGCGGTCGGCACCGCGACCCGGATGGGCGCCCGGGTGTGGGCGGTCGACTACCGGATGCCGCCCGACCATCCCTTCCCGGCCGCCCTCGCCGTCGCCATCGCGCATTTCCCTCAGGTGCCGTGCCTGCTCGGCCACCGGCACGTGCCCCTGGGACTGGGTGCACCAGGTCCAGGCCGTGGTCCTGGCGTAAGACCCGGACCAGTGCCTCGGCGGCGCGCTCGATCGCCCGCCGGTCGGGCAGCCACTGCTCCTCCAGGTTCGGCGCGTAGGGCGACGGCGTCGGCGGCGGCGCCACCCGCATCACCGGCGCGTCCAGCGTCCAGAATCCCTGGTACGCGGCCAGCGCGGCGATCTCGGCGCCGATGCCGAAGTCGGTCACCCCCTCGTGCGCGATCAGCAGCCGGTTGGTCTTCGCCAGCGACGCCAGGATGGTCTCCTTGTCAAGCGGCGCCACCGTCCGCAGGTCGATCACCTCGACGCTGATCCCGCGCGGGGCCAGGGCCTCGGCCGCGGCCAGCGCCTCGTGCACCATTCGGGAGACGCTCACGATCGTGAGGTCCGTGCCTTCCCGCACTACCTTCGCCTTGCCGAGCGGGATGAGATAGTCGGCCGGCGGCTTTGGGCCCTTCATCCCGTACTGCTGCCGGTTCTCGATGAACACGACCGGGTTGGGGTCGAGGATCGCCGACCGCAGCAGTCCGTAGGTGTCGGCCGGGGTCGACGGCATCACCACCGTCAGGCCGGGGATGTGGGCAAGCAGCGCCTCGAGGGACTGGGAGTGCTGGCTGCCGGAGGACCGGCCGCCGCCGAACTGGGTCCTGATCACCAGGCCCATGCGCGCCTTGCCGCCGGTCATGAAGCGCAGCTTGGCCGCCTGGTTGAGTATCTGATCGAAGCAGACGCCGAGGAAGTCCAGGTACATCAGCTCGACCAGCGGGGTCATGCCCGCCATCGCGCCGCCGACCGCGAGCCCCATGACGGCGGTCTCCGAGATCGGAGTGTCGAGCAGCCGGTCGGGCCATTTCGCGTGCAGGCCCCGGGTGAGGGCGAACACGTTGCCGCCCTTGCCGACGTCCACGCCGGCCACGAACGCGTCCGGGTTGGCGTCAAGCTCTCCTTCGAGCGCCAGTCGCACCGCGTCCATCGTGCGGAAGATCTCGCCGTCCGGGGCCGGCGCCCAGTCCGGCTCGGTGATGGCCGGCCGCGGTGCGTACACCGACGAGCGGAGCATGCCCATGTCCGGCGGCGGCGCCTGCCTGGCGGCGTCGACGGCGGCGTCGATCCTGGCTCGCACCTGAGCCTCGACCGAGTCGATGACGTCCTGCCCGACGCCGCGGCCGAGCAGCCGCGCGCGGGTGATGACCAGCGGGTCGCGCTGCTGCCAGTCCGAGAGCTCATCGGCGCTGCGGTACTTCTCCGGGTCCCCCTCGTAGTGGCCGTGCCAGCGGTAGGTGGCGGCCTCCACGAACACCGGGCCGGCGCCCGCGCGAACGCGCCGCACAGCGTCGGTCATGACGGCGGCGACCGCCTCTACGTCGTTGCCGTCGACCGCAACGTAGTCGAGGCCCCACCCGGCGGCGCGGGCGGCCATCGGGACCGGGTGCTGGTCGGCGATCGGCGAGAACTCCGCGTAGCCGTTGTTCTCGCAGAAGAACACGATCGGCAGCCGCCACAGCGCGGCCAGGTTGGCGGCCTCGTGGAAGGCGCCCTGCGCGACCGCGCCGTCGCCGAAGAACGACACCACCACGCCCCCCTCTTCGCCCGCGCCGCCCGCCCCATCCGACCCGCCCGCCTCGCTCCGCCGCCGTCCGCGCAGTTTCGCGGCCAGGGCGGCACCCCCGGCGATCGGCACGCCCGCGGCGACGATCCCGTTGGCGCCGAAGATGCCCAGGTCCGGGTCGGCGATGTGCATCGAGCCGCCCAGGCCCTTGTTTGTCCCCGTGGCCCGGGCGAGCAGCTCGGCCATCATCGGCTCCGGAGCGAGGCCCTTGGCCAGGCAGTGACCGTGGCCGCGGTGGTTGGAGGTGATCACGTCGGTGACGGCCAGCGGCCAGCAGGCACCGACCGCGGAGGCCTCCTGGCCGATCGACAGGTGGACGAAGCCCGGCACCTCGCTATTGCGGTAGAGCTCCGACACCCGCTCCTCGAATACCCGGATCAGGGTCATCCGCCCGTAGGCCTCGAGCAGGCTGTCGGCCGGCAGCTCGGGGAGCTCAGGGACTGCGCTTGCTGGGACTGAGGTTGCCCGCACTTGGTTACCCTTCCGTACTGCTTTTGAGCTCGGGAGCCGCCTCGCGCAGCTGGCGCTTGAGCACCTTGCCCGAGGGGTTGCGCGGCAGCGCTTCCATGAACACGACCTGCTTAGGCGTCTTGAAGCCGGCCAGCCGCGAGCGGCAGTGCGCGATCAGCGCCTGCTCGGTGATCTCGCGGCCGGGCCCCAGGACAACGAAGGCGCGCGGCACTTCGCCCCAGCGTGCGTCGGGCATGGCGACCACGGCCGCCTCGAGCACCGCGTCGCACTCGTAGAGGACGCGCTCCACCTCGGACGTCGCGACGTTCTCGCCGCCGGAGACGATCATGTCCTTCTTGCGGTCGTCGATGTAGAGGTAGCCGTCCTCATCGAGGTGGCCGATGTCGCCGGTGCGGAACCAGCCGTCGTCCGTGAACGCGGCCGCCGTGGCGGCCGGGTTCTTCCAGTAGCCGGAGACCACCTTGGGTCCGCGCAGCGCGATCTCGCCCTGGGCGCCCGGCTCGGCCGGGGCATCGTCCGGGCCGAGGATCCGCAGGTCCAGGTTGACCACCGGCTTGCCGACCGAGCCGATCTTCGACAGCGTGTGCGCCTGGTCGTTGAACGTGTCGCCGGACACGGTCTCCGTCAGCCCGTAGGCGTCGGCGAACCGCGCGTTGGGGAACGCCGCCAGCAGCCGCTCGATGAGCGTCACCGGCGTCTTCTCCCCGCCCCCGGTGATGAACCGGATACTCGCGGTGCTGCGCTGGCGGAGCTCGGGGGACTGGGCGATCTCGTTCAGCGTCGCGTTCACCATCGCCGGGGCCAGCCAGACGTTGGTCGGCCGTTCCCGCTCGATGGTGGCGAGCAGGTCGGGCACGTCGAAGCGGGGCAGGATCACCAGGCTGCCGCCGACCCACCAGGTGCCGATGCCGGGCAGGTCGAACGCTCCCACGTGGTACATCGGCCCCGCCATCAGCGTGCGGTCCGTCGCGCTGAGGCCGAACTCGGCGACGTGCCCGATCGTCTTCCAGTAGAAGTTCCCGTAGCTGATCGGCACCCCCTTGGGGTGCGCGGTCGTCCCCGAGCTGTACATGAGCCGGTGCAGTTCCGCCTGGGTGACATCGGCCGGGGGAACGGAGGCGCCGCGGTGCGCGCCGAGGAACGTCTCGTACGGGACCCCCGCGGTCGTGGCCTCCTTGCCCTGGCCAGCCACCACCACCATCGTCCACGGGGTCGTCAGCCGGCCGCCGATGGCGGCGACCGGCCCGGCCAGCCCCGGCTCGGTCACGATCGCCGCCGCGCCCGCATGCCTGATGATGTACTCGAGTTCGGGCTCGGCCAGCCGCACGTTGAGCGGCAGGAACGCCGCGCCGACCCGGTTCACCGCCAGCGCGCTCTCCAGGAACTCGGGGCAGTTGCCCATCAGCAGCGCCACGATGTCGCCCTCGCCCACGCCGGCCGCTCGGAACGCGGCCGCCAGCGCGTTGACCCGGCCGAGGAGCTGCCGGTGGGTCAGCCGGGTATCGCGGAAGATCACCGCGGCCTCATCCGGCGTGCGGTCCGCGTTCCGGTCGAGGGACCGGGCGAGGTTGAACATGGTCATCTCCTTCGACGTCAGGTCGGGAGCCTTGCGATCGTCATTGGGATCGAGCGTCACAGCAGCGAGTAGCCGCCGTCAACGGTGATCGTGGTGCCAGTGATGTACGCCGACGCGGCGGACGCCAGGAACAGGTAGACGCCGGTCAGGTCCTCCGCCGTCCCCCAGCGGCCGAGTGCCGTGTGCGCCGCGATGTCCTGTTCGCGGTCGGCGTCGCGGTGCCAGAACGCGCCGAGCCCGGTCTCGAACCAGCCCAGAGCCACCGCGTTGGCGGTGATCTGGCGGGGCCCGAGTTCCTGCGCCAGCGACCTGACCAGGGCATGGAGGCCGCCTTTGGACGCCGAGTAGGCGGCCAGCCGACCGTGCGGCCGGTCGCCGAGCACCGAGCCGGTGACGATGATGCGGCCGCCGGCCCCCATCCGGGGCACGGCCGCCCGCACGCCGAGGAACGTTCCGGTCAGGTTGGTGTCGATGACGTCGCGCCAGGCGTCGGGGGATAGGCGGGTGATGTCCTGGTCCTCGCGCGACACCCCCGCGTTGGCGATCCACACGTCGACGCCGCCGAACCGCTCCGTCATCCGCTCGGCCACGGTCTCGTTGAACAGGTCGTCCCGCACGTCACCGGGGCAGATCAGGTGGCCGCCGGCGAGCTGGCCGGCCACGCCTTCGAGGGCGGGCTTAGACCGTGCGACCAGGGCAAGCCGCGCGCCCGCGGCGTCGAAGGCGCCGGCCAGCACGCGGCCGAGGCCGCGCCCGGCGCCGGTGATCACCACGCGCCGCCCGGCCAGCCCGAGGTGGTCGGCGGCAGGCGCGTGCGCGGCGGATTTCTCGTCTTCCACGGTCGCTAGCAGCCGAGTTCGCGGGCGATGACGAGGCGCTGGATCTCGTTGGTTCCCTCGCCGATCTCCAGCACCTTCGCGTCGCAGTAGAACCGGGCGACGTCGCTGTCCAGCATGTAGCCGGCTCCGCCGAAGATCTGCACCGCCTCGCTCACCGCCGACGTGGCGACCTGACTGGCCTTCAGCTTGGCCATGGCGGCCTCCTTCTTGAACGGCTTGCCCGCATCGCGCAGCGCGGCGGCGTAGTAGGTGAGCCAGCGGGCGGCCTCGATCTCGGTCGCCATGTCCGCCAGCTTGAACTGGATGGCCTGGAAGCTGGCGATGGGAGTGCCGAACGCTTCGTGCTGCTTGGCGTAGGCCAGCGCCAGCCGCATCGCCCCCGCCGCGGTGCCGATGGCGAGGGTGGCGACCGAGATCCGGCCGACCTCAAGGGCGGAAAGGAACTGGCCGAGCCCGCCCCCCGGCTCGCCGACAACCTGGCCGTCGGGCACGAAGACATCGTCGAAGAACAGGTCTCTGGTATCCGCCGACTTCCACCCGATGCCGCGCAGCTTCGGCCCCAGCGTGTAACCCTCGGCCCCCTTCTCGACGATGAAGCTGCCGAAGCGCGGCTTGCCGTCACCGTCCTCGCCAGTGCGGGCGAGCACGGTGACGCCGAAGCTCATGTCGGTGCCGGCGTTGGTGATGAAGGCCTTCTGGCCGTTCAGCACCCACCCGCCCGACACCTGCTCGGCCCTCGTCCGCAGCGACCGCACGTCAGAACCCGCCCCCGGCTCGGTCAGCCCGAAGGCGCCGAGCTTGCGGCCCTCGGCCAGCGGCCGGAGCCACCGCTCGCGCTGCTCGTCGTCGGCGAACAGCAGCAGCGGGAGGCTGCCGATGGTGGAGTGCGCCTGCCAGGCCGTCGCCACCGACGGGTCCACCGTTGCCAGGGCCTCGAGCAGGGCCACGTAGCCGACGGTGGTGGAACCGATGCCGCCCCACTTCTCCGGCACCAGCGCGCCGAGCAGTCCGAGCTCGCCGAGCCCGCGCAGCAGTTCGGTCGGACAGCGCTCCTCGTGCCAGGCCCGGGCCGCCGCCGGGGCGATCTCGCGTTCGGCGTAGGTGCGGCCCAGGTCAAGCAGCTCGCCCTCGAACTCGGTGAGTGTGAAGTCCATGGCCCTCTCGCCTTGCGATCTAGCCTGACTGGTCAGTACATAATAGGAACAGCAAGGTGAACAGCGCAATGAGCAAACCCCGAGCAACCCCAAGACCGGCCGACGATTCTCCCCGGCCGTGGCCGCGCCCGTCGTGCTGTCATTGATTCGACTGACCAGTCAGCTGTATCCTGATAGCAGGCGGAGCA
>Ga0302314_10014223_pt1 | contig 13633 bp, 15 predicted proteins | sample III_Palsa_N2_3_FD_200533 | JGI IMG/M metagenome (GOLD analysis project Ga0302314, IMG submission 200533) | Peat permafrost microbial communities from Stordalen Mire near Abisko, Sweden - III_Palsa_N2_3 | ecosystem: Environmental > Terrestrial > Soil > Palsa > Peat permafrost | place: Sweden... | reverse complement strand
GCAACCGGCCAGCGCCAACGGCAGGACCAGGAGAATCGTCAGTTTCTTCACGCTCAGCACTGGTCGGAATCCTCAGTTCTTCAAGCCGTTGACGATTTCGGTCGCACGCGAACGCAGCGACGCCGGCGCGTCCAGATCGTCCGCCAATTTCTGATAGGTCGCGAGCGCGGCGGGTTTGTCGCCGGCCTTCAGCTGGGCCAGCGCCGTCACCTCGAGCGCGGTAAACCGCCACGGGCCGTCGCCGAGCGGCTTCATCCGCGCGATCGTGTCCTCGGGCTTCGACTGGTCGATGCCGTAGAGCCCGCCCAGCACCGTCGCCAGATTGCGGTAGACCGGGTCGACCGAGCCGTCGGCCGAGATCGCGGTCAGCGCCGCGAGGCCGCCTTCCTTGTCCTTGCTGTCCTTGGCCTTGAGCGCTGCGGCCTCGATCCGGGCCAACAGGCCGTAGCCCGACTTGTCCTGGGCGGCCAGGCTCTCGTAGCCGACCACGGCCTTGTCGTCGTCGCTGGCGCGCACCAGGGCGCCGGTCTCGGCATATTTCAGGCCCAGCGCCTGGTACTGCTGCAGACGGTAATTCTGATAGGCGACACCGACGGCGGTCGCGGCCACGAGCAGCACGGCGGCGCCGATGGCGTATTTACCGTAGCGCGTCCAAAGCTTGGCCATACGGTCGCGCCGCAGGTCCTCATCGATCTCTTGGAAGATGTCCGCCAATGCGAGACTCCGGCAGGATAGCAAATTACAGCAGGCGGATCGGACCGGGCAGCATGGCGCCAGCCGGAATCGAACCACGAGAACGGGGCCGGACCATAGCGGGTCGCGCGGTCAGACGCAAATCCGCCCGCAATCCGCCAGGTCATCGCGGCGCATTGCTGTCGCCCATTTTTTGGGCCCGCACCTAGGAAAATCGTATCGTCGATCAAAGATAGTCGGAACGATCCCCGTAATCGGCCGTTCGCCTGTGGTGGAGAAGCGTGCATCGCGGCAGGAATAGGCCCGGCCCGAACGACAAGGATCTCGCGGGACGTCATGAGTATCGCCCCACCCGAAGGCCCCGGCCCCGCCGTCGATCCCGTATCGACCCAACCGTGCGTTTTGATCGTCGAAGATGACGCGATGGTGGCGAGCTACGTCGCCGAGGTCCTGGTCGAGGCCGGATTCCTGGTCGCCGGCGTGGCCTCGACCGCGTCCGAGGCGCTCAGCCTCGCCGAACAGCGCTCCTGCGTGCTGGCCCTGGTCGATATCCGCCTGCCCGGCCCCCAGGACGGCATCGAGATCGCCGGCGAATTGCGCCGCCGCTTCGGCGTCGGCGCCATCTTCCTGAGCGGCACCAGCGATCCCGACCATATCGCGCGCGCCAAGCGGGTCAGCCCCTACGGCTTCCTGCAGAAACCGTTCCTGCCCAGCCAGATGTACAAGGCGCTCGACAAGGCCCTGAAGCAGCGCGAGGCCGAGCGCGCTGGCCGCGCTTAGAGACTGAGCCCCCAAGCACCGGATGCTCGGCAACCGCGCAATCATTGCCGGTCAAGCCTGGACGATTTGCGCTATGGTGACGCCCTCTTTCGGGGGCCCCAAGAGACCGGGCCAGCAAATCGGGATTGATGATGGCGACCAACGACATGGTGAAGACCCCGGCCCTCCAGGCCTATGCCGGCCTCGTGCTCCGCGATGCCGCCATTCCGGAGCTGCCGAACCATTACCGCGGCAAGGTCCGCGAGAACTACGATCTGCCCGACGGCCGCCGCATCATCATCGCGACCGACCGCCTGAGCGCCTTCGACCGCATCCTGACCGCCGTGCCGCTCAAGGGCCAGGTCCTGACCCAGATCGCCCGGTTCTGGTTCGACCGCACCCGTGACATCTGCCCGAACCATGTCATCGAATATCCCGACCCCTGCGTGCTGGTCTGCCGCGGCCTGAAGATCATGCCGGTCGAGATCGTGGTGCGCGACTATCTGGCCGGCACGACCTCGACCTCGATTCTGTCGATGTACAACGGCGGCCGGCGCGAAATGTATGGCCACAGCTTCCCCGACGGCATGAAGCCGAACCAGAAGCTGCCGCAGCCGATCATCACGCCCACGACCAAGGCGTTCGACGCCGGCCATGACGAGGAGCTGACGCCCGATCAGATCGTCGCCAAGGGGCTGCTGAGCGCCGAGCAATGGGCCCATGTCTCGCGCCTGGCGCTGGCCCTGTTCGCCCGCGGCCAGGAGATCGCGGCCCAGCACGGGCTGATCCTGGTCGATACCAAATACGAATTCGGCTTCGATGCCGACGGCAACATCGTGCTGGCCGACGAGATCCATACGCCGGATTCCAGCCGCTACTGGTTCGCCGAAAGCTATCCCGCCCGCTTCGCCGCCGGTGAAAAGCCCGAGAGCTTCGACAAGGATTTCGTGCGCAGCTGGGTCGTCGCCCGCTGCGATCCCTATGTCGACGAGATCCCGGCCATCCCGGACGAGATCAATCTGGAAGCGGCGCGGATCTATATCAGCGTCTACGAGACCATCACCGGCGAGAAATTCCCGCTGCCGCCGGCCGACAAGCCGGTGCTGGAGCGCATCCGCGCGAACCTGCAGCGGTTCTTTTAGAGGGTCCGGCAACGGCCGCTTATCGAGCTGCGACCGTTGCTCCGCTTGACGCTAAACCAGCTTGTATACAAGTATACCCCCACGCTGTGGACGAATGCGGCCGCGAGAACCGCTCGACAGACGAAATGGGGGAAATTCCGATGCTTTCAGTCAAACGCGGCACCATCGCGCTCGCTGTCGTCGCCAGCCTCGCCCTCTGGGCCGCACCGGCCCGCGCCGACGAGCCGATCCCGACCGGCAGCCCGCGCGTCCAGGCGATCCAGAAGGCCGGCGTGTTCCGTGTCGCCGTCCTGGCCAACCCGCCGTGGCTGGTCGAGAACACCAGCGGCAGTGGCGACCAATGGGCCGGTCCCGGCTGGACGCTCGCCAAGGAATATGCCCGCCTGTTGGGCGTGAAGCTGGAGCCGGTCGCGGTCTCGCACGAGACCAAGGTGCCGGTGCTGGCGTCCAACCAGGTCGATATGACGATCTCGCCGCTGTCGGTCACGCCCGAGCGCCTGAAGGTGATCGACTTCATCACCTATTCGGCGACCAGCCTGTGCGTGTTCGGCCGCGCCGACAATCCGAAGGTCGCGAGTGCCAAGAGCATCGATGATTTCAACAAGGCCGGCGTGGTCGTGGCCTATTACACCGGCGGCGGCGAGGAACATTGGGTCCAGACCCGCTTCCCGAACGCGACTTTGCGCGGCGTCTCGACCGCCGGCACCGCGGCGCCGGTCGAGGAAATCATGGCGAAGCGCGCCGACGTCACCCCGATCAACCGGATCCCCTGGGTCGCCCTCAACAAGAAGGTCAAGGGCCTGAAGGCGTTCCCGGAAGGCGACAATTGCCAGGCCAGCAAGGAAATGGGCACCGACATCGGATCCGCCATCGACAAGGGTCAGCCGGAGTTCCTGGCCTGGCTGCGCGCGATCGAGACCCGGATGCAGCCGGAACTGACCGCCGACGAGACCAAGATGATCGACAAGATGTGAGGCGGCGGGACCGGCCGCGCCTGGCCGGTCCCTCGTCTATCCAACGATCATGGATTTCGACTTTTCCCCGCTGATCGACAGTTGGCGCTTCCTGGCCTCCGGGCTGGGTCAGACGCTGCTGCTCTCCGTGACCGCCGTCGCCTGTAGCTTCGTCCTCGGGCTGGCGGTCGGTCTGGGGCGACTCTACGGGCCCTTCTGGCTGCGCATTCCGCTGGTGTTCTACATCGACTCCATGCGGGCCATTCCGGTGTTCGTCGTGCTGGTCTGGATCTATTTCTCCGTACCGATCCTGACCGGCCATAGCTTCGCGCCGTTCTGGGCGGCGCTGGCGGGCATCACCATCCATGTCGCGGCCTATGTCGCCGAGGCGATCCGCGCCGGCATTACCTCGATCCGCAAGGGCCAGGTCCAGGCGGGATTGGCGCTGGGCATGTCGCGCGCTCAGATCGTCCGCGACATCCTCTTGCCCCAGGCGATCGTGCGCATGCTGCCGGCCTTCGGCTCGATCATCTCGGTCACGATCAAGGATACCGCGATCGCGGCCGTCATCGCCGTGCCGGAACTGATGCGCCAGGCCGAGACGCTGGCTGGCGAGAGCTATCGGCCGATCGAAATCTTCTCGACCATCATGATCATCTATTTCGCGATCATCTTCCCGATCACCCGGTTGATCGACCGCTTCTATGGCCGCGTCGCCCATCTGGGCCGGTCATGAAGCTCGATTGGTCGATCGTCTGGCAAAGCCGCTGGCTGCTGTTCGACGGCGCGCTCGTCACCATTCTGCTGACCGCGCTCACCATGCTGATCGCGGTGCCGGGCGGCATCGTGTTGGCGCTGATGCGCAATTCCCGCTTCAAGCCGGTGGCCCTGTTCGCGACCTGCTTCGTCGAGCTGTTCCGCAACCTGCCGCTGCTGCTGCTGGTCTATTGGGCGTTCTATGTCATGCCGGTGCTGACCGATCTCAGCCTGTCGCCGTTCACGACCGGACTGGTGGCGCTCTGCCTCAATGTCTCGGCCTATAATTCCGAGACGTTCCGCTCCGGCATCAATTCGATCCGCAAGGGCCAGACCGAGGCCGGCCTCGCCATCGGCATGAGCCGGACCCAGGTGTTCCTGCAGATCATCCTGCCCCAGGCCTGGCGGCGCGTGCTGCCGGTGCTCGCCAGCACCTGGGTCTCGCTGTTCAAGGACACCTCGCTGGTCTCGGTCATCGCGGTCGGCGAGCTCGCCCATACGGCGATGCAGATCCGCTCGCAGAGCTTCCGCGTGCTGGAGATGCTGACGGCGATGGGGGCGATCTACTGGCTGATGGGCTATCCGCAGGCGAAGCTGACCGACTGGATCCACCGGAGATACGGAGTGCGGGAATGACCGCTTTCACCCGCAAGAACGCCGACAAGCCGGCCATGCTGGTCTATGAGGACGTGCGCAAGCGGTACGGTGGCTTTACCGCGCTCGACGGGGTTTCGCTGCATGTGAACGCCGGCGAGGTCGTGTGCCTGATCGGCCCGTCCGGCTCCGGCAAATCGACGCTGCTGCGCTGTACCAACGCGCTGGAGACGATCGACGGCGGCGAGGTGCGGTTCGAGGGCAAGCCGCTGCCGAAGGCCGATGCCGAGATCCGCAAGATCCGCCAGCGCATGGGCATGGTGTTCCAGAGCTTCGAGCTGTTTCCGCACAAGACGGCGCTTGAGAATGTCGCGATCGGCCTGATCACCGTCCGGAAAATGCCGGCCGCCGCGGCCGAGGAGCGCGCCCGCGCGCTTCTGGCCAAGGTCGGGCTCGCCGACAAGACCGCCAATTACCCGGCCAACCTGTCGGGCGGCCAGCAGCAGCGCGTCGCCATCGCCCGCGCGCTCGCCATGGAACCCCATGTCATGCTGTTCGATGAGCCGACCTCGGCGCTCGATCCGGAGACCGTCGGCGAAGTGCTGAACGTCATGCGCGACCTGGCACGCGAGGGCATGACCATGATCGTCGTCACCCACGAAATGAGCTTCGCCCGGCGCGTCGCCAACTGGGTCGTCGTGTTCGAGCGCGGCAAGCTCCTGGAACAAGGCCCGCCGGAGCAGATCTTCGAAGCGCCGACGGTCGAGCGCACCCGCGATTTCCTGAGCCACCTGGGCTGGAACGATTAAGGGCCTCAGGCCCTGGCATCACTCGGTTTCCGGTCCCTTCCGTGCGGTCGCGAGGGCTTCGTGAAGCGTGGGGAAAATACCGACGTAGCGATTGGCGTCATCGATGCCGTGGCGCTGCATGTCCGCCCGCAGGAACGGGCCGACCCGGGCAAACGCGATATTGACCTTCAGCGGCGCCATGTCGTTCAGCAGATCGCGCAGCGATCTTGCCGCCGAATAGTCGAGGTCGGTAATGGCTGCAGCTTCGATAATGAACCAGCGGACCGGGTCGGGCGCGTGCGCCACCAGGGCGCGCACCTCGTCGGCGAAACGATCGGCGTTGGCGTAGAACAGGTCGGCGCCGTAGCGGTACAGGATCAGCCCGGGTTCGGTCTGGATGCCCGGTCTCGCCGGCACGGTCAGCCAGCCGCCGGCCGGATCGGGCTGCAGCACCATCGTATGCGGACTGTAGCTGTGGCGCACATGGGCCAGCAGCGAGAGCGCCACCGCCAGCAGGACACCCTGCTCGACGCCCGCGGCCGCGACGGCCACAGCGGTGAAGACCGACAGATGGAATTCGCTCGGGCTTTCGCCCCTGATCGCCAGCAGGCCGCGGATGTCGATCATCCGGACACCGATGGCGAACACGACCGCCGCGAGCACACATCGGGGCAGGTATTGCAACGGCGCGGCAAAGAACAGCAGAACGAACAGAACCACGGCGGCAAACGTGATTTGCGCGAGTTGCCCGCGGGCACCCGCCCCTTCGGCCATCGCCGTTTGGCTGGGGCTGCCGTTCACGACGAACGTCCCGCCGATCGCGGCGACCGCATTCGCCGCTGCCAGTCCCAGAATATCGGCATTGACCTCAAGCCGTTCACGGTAGCGCGCCGCGAAGCTGCGCGACGTGGCGGCACTCTGCGCGATGATGACCACGAAGCAGGAGGCCGCGACGGGCACCAGTGCGAGACATTCGGTCCAGGCGACGTCGGGGAAGCCGAAGCTTGGCAGTCCTCCTGGAACCGGGCCAATGGTCGCGATGCCGCGCGCGGCAAAGCCGAAGCGCCAGCTTGCCGCGATCGAGGCCGCGACCAGGAACATCGAGACCGGCACGCGCGGTGCCAGGCGCCTCCCCAGCAGGATGACGCCGACCACGACGGCCGCGAGTTCGAGCGTTGGGATACTGGTGTCGCCCAGTTCCCGCAGGATCTCCCACAGCTGCAGAACGGTACGGCGGGAAGCGACCGCAATACCGAGCATGTCGCCCAGCATGCCGATCGCGACCTGGATACCGACGCCGGTCAGAAAGCCGACCAGCACCGTGCGGGACAGAAAGTCGGCGAGGAAGCCGAGCCTGAACAGGCGCGCCAGCAGCAGCAAGACCGCCGTAATCAAGGCCACCATGCCGACCAATGCCAGATATTGCGGGCTCGTCGGATCGGCCATCGCGGGCAACGAGCCGGCCAGGATCGCCGCGGTCCCCGAATCGGCGGCAACCACCAGGTGACGCGACGAACTGAACAGGGCGAACGCGACCGGGGCCAGCAACGCCGTATAGAGCCCGGACACCACCGGCATCTCGGCGATGCGGGCGTAGCCCAGGACTTGAGGAATATCCATCGAGGCCAGGACCAGGCCCGCGACCATGTCCCGCCACGCGGCGATCCGGCTCAGCGGGCCGACGCCGCCGAAGAATCTCACGGGCCCTATCCGACGACCGGCCCGCACCAGCCGGGCAAATAGTCGGCCTCGCCGCTCTTTGCCAGCCTGAGCGCCCATTCCAAAGCGGCCTCGAAATCCGCCTCGACAGTCTGGCGCTTCGTCCGGCGTCGGAGAAAATCGGCCCACAGGAATTCGCTGAACGGTGTCGTGTCCTTGGCGAACCCGCCGAGGCGCCTGAGTTCGCCCGCCAGCGAACGGAAAGGGTCGTCGTCCAGGTCCGCGACGGATTTCGGAATGTCCTCATAGCCGCGGCGCCGGCCTTTGGCGTCGAACGGATGCATCCATCCGCGATTGTCGAGCACGAACCAGAAAGATTCCGTCTCAAGACGCGACAGCTTGGCCACCACCGTCACCAGGACGTTCTTTACCTCCTCCTCGTACAGCGCGCGGGCCAGATGATGATGGTCGATGATAAAGCAGCGGTCTTTCGGCCCGAGGATGACGGGGATCATGTGCCGGCCGAGGAACTCCGCGCCCTTGTCGTCCGCTTTGGCGCGCCAGGCCCTGCGCTTGGCCTCGACCTCTCGCATGCCGACGGTGATCTGGGTCGGACGGAGATCGCCGATATCGACGGGATGAAGAATCGGCTCGCGATTGGTAACCATCAGGTTTTCTCCCTCTCAAGGCCCACGCACCGATCGGGCACCATCACAGCCGCCGATGAGCCGGGAACCGGATGACCGCCCGCGTGCCGCCGCCGGGCTTGTCTTCGACCAGCAGCCGGCCGCCATGGTCATGCGCCATGCCGCCGACCAGCGCCAGCCCCAGACCGGCGCCGTTGGCACCCGACACGAACGCCTCGCCCAGATGCTCGCGGATATGCGGCGGCAACCCCGGACCCCGGTCGACCACGACCAGATCCAGGCTGTCGTCGGGCCCGGTTTCGACCGAAATCGCGACCGGCGCGCCGGGGGCATATTTGAGTGCGTTGCCGACCAGGTTCAGCAGCATCTGCCGCACCATGCGCGGGTCGGCACGCAGCCGGCACGGCACCGGCAAGGGCGCTACCATCAGGCGGCTGCCGCCGACGCCGCGGGCACTCATCAGGCGCACGACACCGGCGATGGCATCGGTCAGATCGACATCGGCCTGCTGCAGCTCGACCTTGCCGGCATCGATCCGGGCCAGATCCAGCAGATCCGAGATCAGGCTCAGCAGATGCTGCCCGGCCTCGACGATATTGCCGGCGGCCTTGCGGTATTCGGCCGCGATCTCGCCAGCCATCATGGCGTCGCGGATGATCTCGGCATAGCCGAGGATGCCGTTCAGCGGCGTGCGCAGCTCGTGGCTCATCGAACCCAGAAACGTCGATTTCGCGCGGCTGGTCGCCTCGACCGCCGCCAGCGCCACGCGCAACTGGCCCTCCAGCTGCTTCTGGTCGGTGATGTCGTAGCGGGTCGAGACCTGATAGCCCGACGGGGTCACGATGCGCTGCAGGATATCGCAGCGGCCGTTCTCCGCTTCGTATTCCCGGCGAAACGGCGCCGTCGAGTGCATTTCCGCCAGGCGCGACGCCACGAACGCGTCGATCGCCGCCTGGGATTGCAGCGACGGCCGCTGCGGCCCGTCGGCAATGGTCGCGCGCAACATCGCCTCGAAGCTCCAGCCGCGACGGCTGCCGTCCGCGGGGATGTGCGGAAATAATTTATAGTAGGTGTCGTTGGCGAGCACGAACCGCAGGTCCGGGTCGTAGACCACGACCGACAGGTCCAAGCTGTCCAGGACCTCTTTCAGGAAGGCTGAGTCGGCGGTCGGTATCATCGTTTCCAAACACTTGGGCCAGGCAACATCTTAGGGTCGCATCTTTGGATCACGGAAGAAAGAGGGCCCGAGCATCGCCGCCGGCGCCAAATTGTTGCCCATGAGGCAATAAACCCTCGCCATATCCGCCCATTCTTCGCCGCCAATGCAGGACTATCTTCCCAATCATCGAAGCGCGATTGCCGCGCCGACAGTTGAAAGGAAAGCCATCATGGATCTGCACCTCGACGACAAGATCGCGCTCGTCACCGGCTCGACCGCCGGCATCGGCCTGGAAATCGCCCGCAAGCTGGCGGTCGAAGGCGCCAGGGTCATCGTCACCGGCCGCAATCCGGCCAAGCTGGAGCAGGCGGTCGCCAGCATCAAGGCCTCGGGCGGCGCCCGGGTCGAGGGCGTCCTCGCCGATCCGGCGACCGCCGAGGGGGCGGCCACGCTGCTGGCGGCGGTGCCGGTGGTCGATATCCTGGTCAACAATCTGGGCATCTACGAGATGAAGGAGTTCGCCCAGATCAGCGACGCGGATTGGCTTCGCTTCTTCGAAGTGAACGTGCTGAGCGGTGCTCGGCTGGCGCGGGAATATTTCCCGGGCATGCTGAAGCGCAACCAGGGTCGCGTCATCTTCATTTCCAGCGAATCGGGCGTCTCGACGCCGGGTGCCATGATCCATTACGGCATGACCAAGACGGCGCAGCTCGCCATCTCCCGCGGCATGGCGGAGCTGACCCGGGGCACCCAGGTCACGGTCAATGCCGTACTGCCGGGCCCGACCCGTTCGGAGGGCATCGTGGATTTTCTGCGCAGCGTGTCGAGCGATCCGGCCGCGACCGCCGATGAGCTCGAGGCCGAGTTCTTCACCAAGCATCGCGCGACGTCGCTGCTGCAGCGCATGATCGAGCCGGAGGAAATCGCCGACCTGGTGGCGTTCGTCGCGAGCCCGCTGTCGGCGGCGACCAATGGCGCTGCCCTCCGCGTCGATGGCGGCGTCGTCACCACCATCGCCTGACGCCGGACAAGAAACGGGCTTACGGAGCGCCTGCCCCGTAAGCCCGTCGTGCTTTATTCGGCCGCTTGCACTTCCATCTCTTCGATCATCGTCTCGGTATCGTAGTCGGTGACCAGCTGGCCCTCCCACTTGGCCACGACCGCCGTCGCCAGCGAATTGCCGATGACGTTGGTGGCCGAGCGGCCCATGTCGAGGAACGTGTCGATACCCAGGATCAGCAGCAGGCCCTCTTCCGGCAGGCTGAACTGGCTGAGCGTCGCCGCGATCACGACGAGCGAGGCGCGCGGCACACCGGCCACGCCTTTGCTGGTCAGCATCAAGGTCAGCAGCATCGCGATCTGCGTGCCGAGGCTGAGCGGGATGTCGTAGGCCTGGGCGATGAACACGCTGGCGAAGGTGCAATACATCATCGTGCCGTCGAGATTGAACGAATAGCCCAGGGGCAGCACGAAGCTGGAGATCTTGCGGCTGATCGGGAATTTCGCCAGCTGTTCCAGCATCTTCGGATATGCGGCTTCCGAGCTCGCGGTCGAGAACGCCAGCCAGAACGGTTCCTGCACCAGCTGCACCAGACGCTTGATGCTGGGTCCGAGGATGAGGAAACCGGCCGCGACCAGGATCATCCATAGGCAGACCAGGCCGAAGTAGAACTCGCCCATGAACTTGGCGTAATTGACCAGGATGCCGAGGCCGTTGGTCGTGACCGTCGCCGCCATGGCGCAGAACACGGCAAGCGGCGCCAGCTTCATGACATAGCCGGTGACGCGCAGGATGATGTGCGACACGCCCTCGATCGCTTCCAGCACGACCTTGGCCCTGTCGCCGATCGAGGCGCAGGCGACGCCGAAGAAGATCGAGAACACGACGATCTGCAGGATCTCGTTCTCGACCATCGGCCGGAACGCCGAGTCCGGGAACACATGCTTGACGAAGCCGTCGAGCGTCATGGCATGGGCATCGATGCCGGTCTGGGCACCGCTGACGATCTTATGCACGCCGTCGCCCGGCGCGAAGATATTGACCAGGATCAGGCCGAGCGACAACGAGACCAGCGAGGCCGTGACGAACCACAGCATCGCCTTGCCGCCGACGCGGCCGACCGTGCCGGCATCCGACATATGGCCGATGCCGACCACCAGGGTCGAGAACACCAGCGGCGCGATGATCATCTTGATCAGGCGCAGGAAGATCATGCTGCCGAACGAGATATAGGTCGCGATCGCTTTCTGCGACGCCGCCTCGGCAACCTGATCATGCACGATCCCGCCCACGGCGATGCCCAGCACCATCGCGAACAGGATAAAAGTCGTCATTCGGCTCGATTTCATCGCAGCAGCGCCCCCGCTCCAGCTGTTTCACCCTTCGCATGTGCGAGAGCACCGAGGATGTTGCAGTGATGTTGCAGCACTGTCCAGGCCTGGCTGCAATTTTTGCAGTCATCGAGGCAAGAGCTTTGTTCGCAAATCTGGCATGTTCCATTTCGCGGAACTTTGCGGCGTTCTAGTCTCTAATGACCGGACGACAGGGAGACGAAGACATGCCGTTCATCGAACAGGCCGGGGCCCGGCTCTACTACGAGGAGGCCGGCCAAGGCGATCCGATCCTGTTCGTGCATGAATTCGGCGCGGATCTGCGCGAGTGGGAGCTGCAGATCCGCGCCTTCTCGCGCGACTATCGCTGCATCGCCTTCAACGCGCGCGGCTATCCGCCATCGGCGGTGCCGAGCGACCCGGCCCAATACGGCTGGGAATTCGCCCGTGACGATATCCTGGCCGTGCTGGATGGGCTGGGCTTGGCCCAAGCCCATATCGTCGGGCTCAGCATGGGCGCCTACGCCGCCGTGGCGTTCGGTCTGAAATATCCGCTGCGTGCGAGCGCGCTCGTTGCCGCCGCCTGCGGTTCCGGCTCGCCGCCGGCGCGTCAGGCGGATTTCATCCGGGATTCGCTGGCCAATGCCGAAGCGTTCCGGACCCAGGGCAGCGCCGCCGTCGCCGAAATCATGGGCCATAGCCCGACGCGCATCCAGCTGAAGCGCAAGGACCCGCGCGCCTGGGACCAGTTCATGGCCCATCTGCGCGAGCATTCGGCCGAGGGCTCGGCCCATACCATGGCAGGCTACCAGGCCGGACGCCCCTCGCTCTGGACGTTCGAACCCCACCTGCGCCAGCTCCAGCTCCCGGTGCTGATCGCGGTCGGCGACGAGGACGAGCCGTGCCTGGAGGCGAGCCTGTATCTGAAGCGCCAGATCCCCAGCGCCGGCCTGTGGGTCGCCCCCAACACCGGCCATGCGGTCAATCTGGAGGAGCCGGACGCGTTCAACCGGGCGCTCGGCGAATTCTTCGCGGCGGTCGAACGCGGCAGCTGGCGGCGCGGCTTCTAGCCGAACGCGGCCGCGTAGTCGGCCGGCTTGAAACCGACGATCAACGCGCCGCCGATATCGAGCACCGGCCGCTTGATCATCGACGGCTGCGCCAGCATCAGCCGGATCGCCTTCGCCTGGTCGAGACCGTCCTTGTCGGCGTCCGGCAGCTTGCGGAACGTGGTGCCGGCGCGGTTGAGCAAGGTCTCCCAGCCGACCTTGGCCGACCAAGCCTCCAGCAGGTCGCGCGTGACGCCCACGGCCTTGTAATCATGGAAGCCATAGGCGACGCCCTGGCCATCGAGCCAGTCGCGCGCCTTCTTCATGGTATCGCAGGCCTTGATGCCGTGGATGGTGACGGGGTTGGTCATGGCACTCGCCTCACGGCCGCTTCGGGATGTCGAGCCCGCGCTGCACCGCCGGGCGCGCCAGGCAGCTTTCGAGCCACGCTGGGACGTTTTTGAGCGCGGCATAATCGACCAGTTCGCCGGCACCGTAGAACCCCACCAGGTTGCGGACCCAGCCGAGCAGCGAAATATCGGCAATGGTGTAATCGTCGCCCATGATCCAGTGCCGGCCCTCAAGCCGCGTCTCGAGCACGCCCAAGAGCCGCTTCGATTCCGCGGCATAGCGGTCGCGCGGGCGCTTGTCCTCGTAGTCCTTGCCGGCGAATTTATGGAAGAAGCCCAGCTGACCGAACATCGGGCCGACCGCGGCCATCTGGAAGAACACCCATTGGATGGTCTCGTAGCGCTGCGCCGGGTCGGTCGGCAGCAGCTTGCCGGTCTTCTCGGCCAGATAGATCAGCATGGCGCCGGATTCGAACAATCCCAGCGGCTTGCCGCCCGGACCGTCCGGATCGATCATCGCCGGGATCTTGCCGTTCGGGTTGAGCGACAGGAATTCCGGACCCCAGGTCTCGTTCTTGCCGATGTCGATCGTATGCGGCTCGTAGGGCAGCCCGAGCTCTTCCAGCATGATCGAGACCTTCACGCCATTGGGCGTCGGCAGCGAATAAAGCTGGATCCGATCCGGATGCTGGGCCGGCCAGCGCCGGGTGATCGGAAAGGATGAGAGATCGGGCATGCGGAACTCCATTCGGT
>Ga0302314_10014222_pt1 | contig 13635 bp, 10 predicted proteins | sample III_Palsa_N2_3_FD_200533 | JGI IMG/M metagenome (GOLD analysis project Ga0302314, IMG submission 200533) | Peat permafrost microbial communities from Stordalen Mire near Abisko, Sweden - III_Palsa_N2_3 | ecosystem: Environmental > Terrestrial > Soil > Palsa > Peat permafrost | place: Sweden... | reverse complement strand
TGGGCGGAAGTTTAAGATCGTCGAAGCTATGGTCGACCGGCGGGGCCGGAGGAGCGCCACCGGGGGGACCGCCTGGACCACCGGGCGGAGGAGCTTGAGCGAAGGCGGTTGAAGCCAGTGCCAGCGCCAAGCCGAGGGTCACGGCGCAGACGGGAGAGGAAGAACATCTCATGACTATCACCGCTTGATCATGGGAAGGGGCATCTGCCCGGTGTTGAGTCGATCGAGGCAAATATCCTCGGCAAAAGCCTGATCGGGTTGCCGCGTGTAAGTTACCTTGGTGTGCCAGGGACGGGTGAAACTGTCGGGATCGGTGATGGTAAAATCGTCCTCGAGCGTGTTGGCACCCTTCAGATGCAGCCGTTCATCGACCACCATGCTGTCGCTGTGGGGCACCGCATCGTCGATTAGCGTATCCTCGGAGAAATACTGACCCTTGATCACCAGCGCGCCACCTTCCCAGTGGCCCTGCGAAATCCCAATCGCGGGACCGGCAAAAGGAGCATCAAATTTGCGCCCGGTCAGATCGACCGTGCGGGTCAGGCGATTCCATTCGTACTGAAACGTCACCGCCAGGGGGCGCACCCAGATGCGGAACGGCAACGGAGTAAGCGACAACCGCGGGACGCCAGGCGAAGAGCACCGTGATTGGGTGCGATCGAAGCTGAAATCGCCTTTGACCAAAGAGGCCTGGTTATCCTCATAGTCCTTTTTGGTGTCTGCCGTAAACGGAATCGGGCCATTGGTGGGAGTGAACGAACTTGCGGGCGTGCTGATTTTCCACGTGCCCTCGATGCTGGCTGCTGCGGCCGGAACCACCGACAACGCGACCGCGCTTGCAGCCATCATTGCCCCTGCCAGGGCGCACCCTTGTAGGTTCGACATCATAAGTGTTCCTCCTTCACCGGGTTTGCCGTTTATATTTTCGCGAATTAATCGATTTGCGTTTGGCTGAGCGGTGCGGTTGACCACAAAGTAAGTACTCTCTCAATGGCTGCTGCCGGTTGGAGAAGCGCCGCTGCTGCCAGGTCCGGTATCACCGTATTTGCGTCCGTCAGGAAACACAATGCCAGCCAATGAACCGCCGCTGGTGCTCCCGGTGCGCAACGGATGGTAGATCAAGGTGACCTTGATGCCTGGCTTGAAATCGTGAGCATGAAAGCCTTGGCTGGAAAAGGAGTTCGGTGCCCCGGCCACCAGGCTCACAACTTTGACCTGACCGTCGGGTTGCAGGATCATGAACGAGCCGGACGAATGAGGGGCGCCCCAATCAAATTCCCTGATCGTGGCCTGAACCGTGATGGTCTTGCTCGTATCGTAGGCCGCGAATGAATGATGCGCGGCAGCGGTTGTCGCCAGAAGCGGCAAGACTATCGTCAGAACAACGGAAAACTTCGAGTTCGACATTCTAGCTCCTTGTCAGAAAGCGCAGTGCCGGAAAACGCTGTACACCGCAGATAAGATCAAAAGTCATTGCGCAGCTCAACCTCGCAGTTGCGACCGCCGCCGTATAACGTCCCGCCGGAAAATCGAGCCGCCGTGATTCCCGATCGGGCGGGTCAATTTTTTTATCCAATTGGGCAATGCGAGAGAACCTACGACGCTCTACCAAAACCCATGCGGGCGAACTCACGATGACCGTCTAAGAATTGATGTTTCAGCGCGCCAGCGACATGCAGCACTAGAAGGGCGAGCAGAATATAGCCCCCGATCGTGTGGGCGGTAACGAGATTCGCGTGCATTTGCGCCTGGAAATGGGGGTCAAGACTCGCGATTGGCCCAATCGCAGGCAAGTGTACTGGGCTTAACCACAGACCTGCGCCGGCAAAGTGCGGATTGGGCTGGTGAGCCGAAATGATCGACCAGCCCGTCAGCGGCATAAGCAGCATCGCGGCGTAAAGCAGGAAATGCACCGTATGTGCCGCACCGGCTTCCAGCGGCGACAGGCCGGGGGCGAAAGGCGGCGGACGATGGGTGAGGCGCCAGACGATTCGAACCACAGTCAGTGCCAGCGCGGTGATGCCGGAAGATATGTGGAGGTCGAGGATGAGAAATCTCAATGGCAACTTAAATCCTTCCATGAAGAATCCGAAGCCTAGATTGAACAGGATCAATATTGCGATTGCCCAATGCAGAGCCGCCGCGACGGCACTGTAACGTTGAAGGTCTTCGCTCACGACTATCCCTCATTTATTGTTAAGCTGTCTGCCACGAAGGTTTGCGCGGGCCGTCATCAACCCGGTGGTCGAACGTAGCGCCGTTCGGCGCCTTGCGCGGGGCGCCGCCAATCAGCAGATCAAGCTCAAACATCACATTTCCTCCTTGGCGCCGCCGCTCAGGCTTCGTCGACGATGAGGTTTTCGATCGCGCCGAGCCCTTCGATCTCCACCCGTACCACATCGCCGGGCTTCATCCAGTTCTGATCCACCGCGGCCACGCCCGAGGGCGTGCCGGTGGCGATCACATCGCCGGGATAAAGGGTCATCACAGTGGTGAGATAGGCGATCTGTTGCGCGATCTTGTAGATCAGATCATTGGTCTTGGCGTTCTGGCGCACGATGCCGTTGACCGTGAGGCGCATCCTGAGGTCTTCGGGATTGGCGATTTCGTCGGCGGTGGTGATCCAGGGGCCGATCGGGCCGTGGGTGTCGAACGACTTGCCCAGCGTGTAGGTGGGCGAACGATGCTGCCAGTCGCGCACCGAAACGTCGTTGCAAATCAGGTAACCAGCGATCACCGAATGCGCGTCGGCTTCGGACACATGCCGGCATTTCGTGCCGATCACGTAACCCAGCTCGGCTTCGTAATCGAGCTTGTCGGAAACCTTGGGGCGCACGATCGGATCGAACGGACCGGCGATGCAGCTGACCTGCTTGTTGAACCAAAGCTGGCTCTTGGGGGCGGGAAAGCCCGCGGCGGCGGCTTCATCGGCGTGAGCCTGATAGTTCATGCCGATAGCGAGGTATTTCTGCGGGTCGTCGATCGGCGCGAGTAGCTTGACCTGGGCGAGCGGGATCGCGGGGCCTGCCACGGCTTCGAATGCCGCGCGCAACTCAGGAAGGCGCTCCAGCACGCGGCGCATGGAAGTCTCGCCGTCCACCACAGCCGAGAGGCTGACCACCGTATTATCGGCAATGACCTTGCCGATCTGAATGGTGTGATCGGTCTCGAAGCGGCACAGATGCATGTTATTATCTCTCGGAACGGTATGAAGCGGGACACATCACGCCTGCCATGGGCTTCGGCGCTGCTGTCAGCTTTTTATATATATTTTATCGTGAGCGCCAGCCCATACCGTACTGTAACCAGCGCAAATCTGGCCCTGTCGGGCAAATATCATGTAAAGAAATATTATGACGTCACTCAGACAGGACACCTGCCTGCAGTCCCGCTACCCCCAGCCGCCGCCGGAAGCGGACGATCACAATTTCGCCGTGAGCAGAATCCCGTATAAGCGCCGCGTCGCGTATCACCCTCGCCATAAAGCTTGCATCCCGACGACGGATCGGGCGTGGCGCTCCCGAGAATATTCACGTAAGCATCGATCCGCCCCTGACGCGCGGAGGGTTTTGACGTTCCGATGTCCGGAATATATATTATAGTCCATGGCGAAGCCCTCTCGCGGGTTGAGCCGCAGCCGGGCCGCGCCTAGAGTACAACGACCTCTAACCACGGATTTTTCCAATGGACATCCACAGTAGCAGCCAGTCCACGCGGGTTTATCTCAGATTGCGGCAGTTGATCGTGGATGGCGCTCTTGGCCCTGATGAGAAGCTCAAGATCAATCACCTCGCCGAGCAATTCGAGGTGAGCCCAGGCGCCGTGCGCGAAGCCCTGTCCAGGCTGGTCGGCGAAGATCTTGTGGTGGGGCTGGAACAGCGCGGCTTCCGGGTCGCTCCTCTGTCGCGTGAAGACATGCTGCATGTCTATAGCACCCGTTGCATCGTCGAGGCCGAAGCTTTCGGTTTGGCCATAAAGCAGGGCGACGTGGAATGGGAACGCCATCTGCGCGCCAGTTTCGACCTGCTGCAAGCTCAGCATGCGCGCCTGCGTCAGCAATTGCCGGTTGGCGAATTTGCCCAGCAGATCCACGAAGATTTCCACATGGCTCTGGTTTCGGGCTGCAACAACCCATGGACGATGCGGACCTATAATATTCTTTACCGGGGCTGCGAACGCTACCGCTCGATGGCGGCGCGGTTGGAACCCCAGAGGCGCAATGTCGAGTTGGAACATGCGGGCCTGATGGTTGCGGCGTTGGAACGCAACGTCGACGAAGGAAAGCGCCGCATTCGCGAGCATGCGATGCGTACCTGCGAAGTGATCTGCGATTGGCTCGATGCCAATCCCGGCGCGGCAGGTTTTTCGGTTGAACCCGCTGCGTGAGAAAATTCCGGCGTGCCATCGCGGCCCGGCGGATTACTATACTCGGTACGCTTGAAAAGCCGAGAAGAAGGCAGGCGAGAAGCATCTTTTTTGAAAAAAAGAAGCAAAAAGCTTTTGTCAATTAGGAATCGGGATGCACGGGTCTAAAGACGGAGTTTTCCGACCCCATTTGAACAAAAGTTTTTTGCTTCTTTTTTTCAAAAAAGATGCTTCCTTCCTTTCCTGTAACATGTGATTTCGCTTAGTATAATTCAGAACTGGCGGTTACTTCTTCGCCGATCGCGGCTCTTTTCGGCTTTTCAAGCGTACGAAGTATAGTTCAGTATATCGCTGGATTATTCAAAGAATGTCGGCTTCGGCTCCGGCCCCCATTGAAAGATCGCACTCGGAGAGGCGATGTTGCGCTGCGTCGGATAGGTTGCGTCGAACACATCGCCGTCGGTGAAGCGCTCGATCATGAAATTGTCCGGATCGCGCCAGTAGGAAAACACCTGGCTGCCCGCGCCGTGGCGGCCGATGCCTTGCTCATGGAAATAGCCTTGCTTGGCCAGATGGTCGGCGCCGTTGAACAGCGCGTCGAAATCCTCCACCCAGAACGAGGAATGATGGATCGCCACGCGCTCGTGCCTGACCCAGGCGATGACGTGGTGATCGACCAGGGCGGAGCCATTGTCGGGACGCACGAAGGAGCCGAACAGCGGGCCACCGTCCGGCCCATCGACGTAATCCGAAACCAGGAAGCCGAAATTCTCCACCGTCCAATCCGTGGCCGCGGCGGCGTCATGGACATAGAGCGCGACATGGCTGATGCGGCGGATGTCGCTGGGGCCTTTATCGATGCGCACCACGCTGTTGATGCGCTGCATATCGTTGGCGAAGTTGGGCTTGAAGGCGCGGCGACTCAGCAGTGGCTGCACTCGTTCGATGCCGTAAACCGCTTCGAACGGAAAACTTTCCGGCCCCGGAAAGCTCACGCGGTGGCCGCCGCCCGGCGCGTCGATCGGCTCGATGCCCGAAGCGCCCGGCATTTTGGCGGCAGCTTCGAGATCGGCGAAATTGCGCACCTCGAAGGCAATGGAGCGCAGCTTCGGCGTCTCCGCCTGATAGGCGACGTAGGCGTAGTTCACGTCATCGGTGGCCCGCAAGTAGACGGCACCAGCCTGCTTCGCCTGGGTCTTCATGCCGAAATGCTGCATGAAGGCTTCCGAGCGGTCCACGTTGCTTACGTCATACGCGACGTAGGCGATGTTCCTGACATCGATCATTTTTTCACTCCCGAAACATGCGCGGCGCTTGAGCGTGGCCGGAAGAAGCATCTTTTTTGAAAAAAGAAGCAAAAAACTTTTGTCACTTGGAGCTCTGACGCCGATGGATCAGGGGCATCCCTTATTGACAAAGTTTTTTTGCTTCTTTTTGTTCACAAAAAGAAGATGCTTCCTGTAATTCAACCTATTGATTTCACTGACTATTACTCCGGACGGACACGGAGATTCGCCATCAGCCGCCGCTTGGCCGGGCGGCCCGTAACCCACGACGACATCGGCGATTGGATTTGGCATGCGCAAAACTCCCTTCTCGGAGTGGATGAGTGTTTATTTTGACAGTTTTGTCAAACTATACATTGCATTTAATTTGGCCCTCACGCACAAAAAAGCCCGGCACTTGCGGTGCCGTCCTCTTGTCGCAGCGATGTGGTGAGCCATCAGGTCTCGACGGTGCGCATCGAGTTCGCCCACACGCCCGTGCCTGGACCGGAGAATTCGATCACCACGGTGTCGCGATATTCCAGGATATCGAGCGCGGCCATGCCGTTCACGACGTGGAAGGTGAGTGGCAATTGTTCGAACGTGGCTTTGTGCCATGCGAGATGGCCCCTGGCTTTCCACTTGCGGTAATTGGCATCGTCGAATTTGATCGGAGCGGCACCGGCTTCTACGCCGGGACGCGGCGCCGAAGTGGTGACGACGCTGACGTCGGCGCCCTCTTTGCCAAAGGGCGAGGTACGCGGCATGTGCTTGTAGAACAGCGCGGCACCGCCCCCGCCCGGGAGGGTACGATCGCCGAACACTTCCTCGAGTTCGTTCACCTTGAAGTCGAGGAAGGTAAAATCATACCAGGAAGCAAAGCCGCTAACCGTGCCGGTCCGCGGATCGGTCTTGTACTCCGGAATGTCGGCGAAAATCTTGTTAAAGCCCAACTCTTCACGGCCGGTCATGATGGCTTCGGGGTTGCCTTCCCATAGCACCGGGCTGAAGTGGCCCTCGATGGTTTCTTTCGGGCCTTTGTAGGTAACCGGGAAATCGACGAATACGATGCCGTAGCCGCGGCCGGCGAGCCACCAGAGATTCTTGAAATAGGCGAAAGAGATTGAAATCACCGGCTCCCCGCGCAGCTTGAAATGCGGCGGCAGAAGCGCTTCGAGCTGTTCGGCGCGCGTGAGATAGTTGATGGTGATCCATTGCGCGTTCATGGTGCCGGTTTCTTCCACCGTCCACGGACGTCCCTCGGGGTGCTGGCGCGGCCCTGGGGTAGGTCCAAACATCACCGGCATGCGGTAACGAACGCCATCCTTTAATTCAAACGTCATCTGCGGTTTCCTCCTTTGAGTGGCCGAGTGGCTGCCGTCATCAGCCAGGCAGCAGAATCTCGCCCAGGTTTAAGCTCTCGTTGCCGATTTCGATCTCACGCTCGGCATAACCGAAGCGCTCGTGTTCGATTTTCAACCGGTAGACCCCCGATTCTTTCGCGATGCGATCAAATTTGAAATCGCCGAACGCATCAGTGCCGAGGTTTGCGTGCAGGTTGGCGCCCCCCAGCGTTACCTTTGCGCCTTCGACGCAATCCTTGATCCCGTGATCGAGGATCGCCACCGACCCCGCGATGAACAGCGCGTGGCAGCGGTGCAGGTTGCGGTAGTAGATGCGCGGCCGGGCGCCTAGCTCCGGCTTCAGCACCTCCAGCCCCTCAACCGCCGCCTTGCGTGCCATCTCCTCGGCGCTTGCGCGTAGCGTGGTGAAGGCGGCGGTGGGGCAAACGCTCTGCACGCGGGGCTCTTTCCAGCCCTGATCCAGCAGGTGCGCATCGAAGATCCATTGCTGTGGCACCTGTAGCGCTTCGTTCCAGATGATTGCGCCGTAGGGGCAAGAATCCACGATGTCTTTGCGACCGTGCGCCTTGCCGGCGTCGATCATCACGATGCCATCGGGCCTGCGGCTGATGGCATCCGGCGCGTGCTTCATGCAGGGGGCGTCGGCGCAATGGTTGCACATCTTGGGCAGGTAGGCGGTATCCACGAGGTGACCTGTACCGCGCACGAAACGCTCGATCTGCACCACGCCGGCGCCTTGCGGCGGGTGGGAGCGCGTGTAGCCTGGAAAATCATTGCCGACGTATTCATCCTTGGTCGCAAGCACGCAATTGTTGCAGTTCTCGCACAAGGCCACGTCGATGATCATATGGCGTTCGGTCATCAGGCCGCCCACTTCACGACTTCGACCAGACAGGAGTTCGGCGACATCGAGCTGGTGCCCTTCATCTGCGGCCGATCCGGGGTGAGCACGTTCACGCAGCCGCCAAGCTCCACCTGCTCGCCGTTGATGATCGCAGGTTCATATTCCGCGCTCGACTCGAAGGATTTCACCACGCCGTTCACCATGGTGCCCGCTACGTCCGCGGCACAGATGACGGCACCACGGTCGTTGAACACTTTTACCAGCTCGCGGTGACCGATGTTGCGCTTCATGGCGTCTTCGGGGCTCATACGCAGCAGCCAGTAATAATGGCCGTTTATCAGAGCGCGGTGGTCTTCGATGTCGTTGACGAAGCCGTTCTTGCCATCCGAATTGGTATGGAAGCTGTAGCGGCTGTGGGTCGAGATCATCTGCAGCGGGTATTTGCGCGCCAGCTCGCCGCTGTGCGGCCCCTCCCAGGCCGGGATGTAGCGGTTGAGCACGGGCCGGTCCGGGTTGTTCGGGTCGGAGCGCTTGAGCGTTTCGGGCAGGAACTCGATCTTGCCGCTGGGGGTTTGCAGGCCGAAGGGAAATTGTTCGGCGTATTGCGAGGGCAGCGGCATGGCTTCGGGCAGGTCTTTGGGACGGCCCTCCGCGAACCAGCGCATGTTCACCGGATCGCGCAGCGCCTCCTGCTCGGCGGGCACCACGAAATAGCCCTTCTTCAGGAATTGCTTCCAGCTAATCCTGCTTGGCAGATCAGAGCCATCGAACACGCGCTTGCACCAGTCGAGCTCCGCGCAACCTTCGGTAAACACGGCGCCAAGGCCTAGCCGATCGAGGATTTCCGTGAAGATGCGATAATCTGATTTCGACTCACCGAGCGGCTCGATGCATTTGTGCTGCAGCACGATCACCCGGTGGTTGAGGCCGTTGTAGCCGTGCGGCAAATAGCCGCCAGCGTTGCCCCATTCGCCGATGTCGTCTCGCTCGAGATAGGTGCAGGCGGGCAGGATGATGTCGGCGAACTGGGTTTCGCCTTCGTGAAAGATCGACTGGTTCACCACGAACTCGATGCTCTCGTGGCGGTAGGTGGCCTCCATGCGCCGGGAATTGGTGAGCGTGCTGAAGGCCGAACCGCCGTATTTGTAGATCATGTGGATCGGCGAATAGCCGGGCATCGGGTATTGGAACGGGGCGAACTGCACCTCGGTTGCCGTGCCGTCCCATAAATAGCCGCTCGCCTCGCCGTTCAGAATTGCTTCGGGGAACTGCTGGCGCGGCACCATCTGACGGCACGGGTTCATGGTGAGCACGTGTGGCATACGCTGGTAATTATTCACCGCATTGGCGTTCCATTGCAGCTCGCCCGATATGCCGCCATCGGCGTAACCCGGGAAATAGAACTGCAGATCCACGGGCGTGCCGGCCTGCAGATTGCCCATGTTGACGCCGGGTTTCCCCCAGCCCTGCATCGCCATCATCAGCACGCAGGCGCGCGCCCATTGCGCGCCGGTCGCGCCGCGACAGGCACCGCCGTAACCGGAGCCGCCGGTGCCGGGCGCGAGGTAGGTCTTCTTGGTTGCCCATTGCCGCGCGAGTGCCCGCACCACCTTGGCCGGCACGCCGGTTTCAGCTTCCTGCCATTCTGGCGTTTTGGGCACGCCATCGTCGAGCCCGAGCAAATGATCGCGCCATTCCTCGAAGCCGGTGCAACGGGTGGCGACGTATTCCTTGTCGTAGAGACCTTCGGCGACCCAGACATGCATGATGCCCTGGGCGAGGGCCGCGTCCGTGGTCGGCTTGATCGGAATCCAGCGGCCGCCCAGCAGTTGCGCGGTGGGGTTATAGTGCGGATCGATGTGGACGAATTCGATGCCCAGCTGCTTCGCCCACAAGCGGCGCTGGGTGGCCTCGAAGCCCATGTAGGCGCCGTTGGTGCTTTCCGGGTCCGAGGACCAGAACACCATCAGCTCGCACTCCTTGAGGCAATCCTCCACCGTGCCGTAGTTGCCGGAGACGCCGACCCGCATGGAATTGCCGTAGTGGTGCATCGCACCCCAATACCAGCCTTCCCAGCTATCCGGGTTGGCGGCAAGACGAGTGAAGCCGATCAAATTGCCGAAGCGCAGTAGCGCGCTGAGGTAATAGCCGACGTTGCCCCACTGGTGATGGGAAGACAGCGGGAAAGTGATCGAACCCGGCCCGTGCACGCGCTTCTGGCGGTTGATTTCCTTGGCGACAATGTCGAGCGCTTCGTCCCAGCTGATGCGCTGGTAGCCGGAAATGCCGCGGTTCTGAGGATTGCGCGCGCCATTGGGATCGAAATCGACCCGCTTCATCGGATAGAGCAGGCGCTTGTCGGAATAGACCACCGATTTGGCAGCCAGCGCGTGTGGCGCCACCGTGCCCTTGCGCCAGGGAGTGAATTCGTGGCCGCGGGCCTTGATGGTCCAGCTGGCGCCGTCTGTGCCGTCGAAATCGATCGGGGTGGTGCGGATGATCTTGTCGTCCTTGACGTAGACGAACAGCGGGCCGCCGTTGGTGAGCGAGGTGAAGCGGGTGGTGCCATCGGGCATTTTGGTGCCCTTCTGCATCGTGGCGTTCATCATGCCGTTCAGCAGCTGACTGAACCAGACCACGAGATGGCTCGGCCCGATGGTGAGCATTTTGAAACTCTTGGCGCAGTGAACCACGGTTGCCATGTCCGGGTTCGGCTTGAGCAGGGCGAGAGCCGTCTCTTCATCCTTGATGCGCAGCGTGACATGCGGGCGCGGATGGATACCTGCCTTGGACGTGATGCGGCCTTTTGCGAAGACGTAATAGCGCCCGAGGCTGTCGTCCTGCAGTTTGATCTGGCAGACGCAATCATGCTGCGCCAGCATCTTTCTGTAGCCAGGATTCTTCTTCGCGGCGATGCGCAGCAGAACCGAAAGGCCGAACAGCACGGTCTTGATGATCTGACGCTTCATTCCTGCCTTGTCGCAACATCGTTTCCAGGTGCAGGATGTTATAATTTGACTTATCTGTCAAGTTGACCAATATGTCACTTTATAGGGACGGCTCTGGCTGGGTTGCCGGAAGATGAACTGACGTGGGGCAATGGGCAGGCGGATTTGGTGAACGCGATTGAAACGAAACCCAATCACGGCACACGGGTAGCGCAGTAGCGGCGCGCGCCCCCTCACGGAGCGACGGAACGGTCCTTCGAAGATGAACATAAACTCGCCTGAACAAGATGCAGGCATCGGGGAAAGTCTAATGAATAGAATTCAACTTCTGGTGTCGACCTCGCTGTTGGGGTGCGCCGTCATAGCTCAGCCAGTGTTCGCCCAGAACGCTTCCGTCCAGGGGAACCCTTCGGCGATCGGCCAGGCCCCCAACAACGCTCCGGCGCTGCAAGAAGTCACGGTCACGGCGGAGCGCCGGACCAGCACGGTTCAGCGGACCGCCGCCTCCATATCCGTCAGGTCCGGTCGGGACATGCTCCTCCAAGGCCGCTACCAGCTCAGGGACATCCTCGAGGATGTGCCCGGCGTGGTCGGCGGTGCCGCTTCCTCGACGAACACGTCCCCGGGCAGCGGCACGGACAACCCGGCCACGGGCCTCATCATTCGCGGCGTGCAGTCCAACACCGGCACCCCCGGGAGCATCACCTCCACCGCGGCGGCGGCAGCCATCTATGTCGACGATGTCTACAACGGGGTCGGAAGCAGCTATGACATCGACCGCGTCGAAGTCTTGCGTGGGCCGCAGGGCACGCTCTACGGCCGGAGCGCGACCGCGGGCGTGGTCGCCATCCACACTTACGATCCCAACACCAGGCGGGTAAGCGCGGAAGCCACGGTGGAAATCGGCAACTACGACCTGCGCCACTACACTGGCGACGTGAACCTCCCGCTCATCCAGGGCAAGCTGGCGGTGCGGGTGTCGGGCAACCTGTACGAGCGGAACGGCTATTATTCCGCCGATGGCGATGCGCGCTCGAACTCGGATTTCAGGGCCAAGGCGCTGTATACCCCGACCGACAATTTTTCCGCCCTGCTCGGTTACGCTCAAGAATACAACGTGACCCACACCGGGGGGGTGTCGATCAATCAAGTCAATTCGCCGACCAACTTCACTTATACACCGCAGGCGGTCGCACCGGGGAAGAACAACTTCCATCAGTATTGGGGCAACTTCAATCTGAACCTCGGGCCGGTCGCGATCACCTACATCCCGGCGTATCGTACCTGGTACGAGAACACGGACCTCTTTCTGCGCGGCCCGTACAACGCCAACCAGACCGTCTACACGCCAAACGACACCTTCCTCACCCAGGAGGTGCGGATCCGGAATTCGGACGGCGCCGCAAAGCTCACGTGGCAGGCCGGGTTCATGTACTACGACAACACCCTGAGCAACGTGGACAACCAGTACCACTTAGATCCGCTCCTCCCTCCTCCGGGAGCCCCCCCAGGGATCCCTCCCATCCCTCCGGGATATCAGTTCCAGTCGGCCTCGCACAAATCCACCACCGCTGAAGGCGGCTTCGCCGAGGCCACCTATGCTTTCTCGCCGGCAGACCGCCTGACCGCGGGCGTCCGTTACGACCACACCCAGGTGCTGAACACGGAGTCTTACTCCGTCTTGGGCGGCCCCCCTTCGACGCTGACCGGCAATCAAGGGCTGCGGAACTATAACAACTTTACTTACAAGGTGCGGCTGGAGCACGACCTCACACCGCGGAATCTGCTATACGCGGCGATCGCCACCGGCTTCTCGCCCGGCGACATCACCCTGACCACGAAGAACAATCAGCCCACGGTGGAAACACTGCAGTCCGAAACCTTGACCGCCTACGAAGCCGGATCGAAGAACCGCTTCCTTGACAATCGCCTGCAAGTGAACGGCGACGTCTATTACAATGATTATAGCGGCTACCAGGTCGGGGTGAACTCCACGCCGCAGACGCTGGCGGCGCCGAATTTCATCATCGTCGCCGCTCCGATGAAATCCTACGGCGCTGAATTTGAAGTGCAGGCGCGCCCCACGGCCGACGACACGGTCAGCTTCAACGCGTCCTACACAAACGCAAGGTACGGCAGCTTCGGCCAATATGAGTTCCTGTTCTCCAAGAGCGTTGTCCCTGGCGTCGCCCCGTTCCAGGGCAGTGTGAACTACACCCACACCATTCCCATCGGCACCGCGACTCTGCTGCTGCACGGCGACGTCCACTTCTTCACGGCTCACGACACTTCGTCCATCAGCCAACTGGAGCAGGCTTATGGCGGCGAACCCTACGTCCACGTCCCGTCCGAGGCCATCGGCGACTTCGACGCGACCTTGCTGCTCGGGCCCAGCTCCAACTACTCGATCACCGCCTACGTCCGGAATGTTGCCGACACCCGTTTCGTTCCGGATGGTTGGGCAGTGGGCAGCGTCTCTCCGAGCCCGGTTGCCGGGGGGCCGCCCGTGGTGCTTGACGCCGGTTCCGCCCTCAGCGATCCGCGGACCTTCGGGATGATCCTCGACGTCAAATACTGAGACTTTGCGGCCGCAGGCCAAGATGAAATCAGTCGGAATCATGAAGGGAAGGAAGTCTTCTTTTTGAAAAACGAGCTCGGATCGGCGGCCCGCCTATAGCGGTAGAAACCGGTCGCGCTATTCTTGACCCCGAGGGGAGCGGCCGAGGCTTTTTTGGTGGACTTGACCCCGCATAAAAACGTGGCCCATGGGTTGTTGCGGACTTGCGAGTGGTGACGCTTTCAGGCGATCCCGTTTAGGAAATTGATCTTTCTCCGCGACCCAGCCCCTC
>Ga0302314_10014221_pt1 | contig 13635 bp, 11 predicted proteins | sample III_Palsa_N2_3_FD_200533 | JGI IMG/M metagenome (GOLD analysis project Ga0302314, IMG submission 200533) | Peat permafrost microbial communities from Stordalen Mire near Abisko, Sweden - III_Palsa_N2_3 | ecosystem: Environmental > Terrestrial > Soil > Palsa > Peat permafrost | place: Sweden... | reverse complement strand
ATCGGCATCGACCTCGGCTACCACTTCTAGCCGACACCAGGACCCCGCTCGAAGCGACGAGCCGCTGCCATAAGGCAGCGGCTCTTTGCTGGACGGCCGGGCTCGTCGCCGCGGCCATTATTCAACTGAGCGGGTCGGCCCGCGATCAGCAGGAACCGTTCGATGCGGCAAGATCAGCTGCCCGCAAGGCCATATGCATATTTCCCGCGATGCCCGAGTATCGTCATGATGCAAGCTCCGGCTTGAACGTTAGAACAGGAGCGTGTTCGATTGCCTGCATCCGTCATGGACAGCGCCCCGCGACAGGCATGGGGACCGCGTGAGCGAATCACGCCGATTCGGAAACCGGATGGGTTCATCCCGGCGGTGCAGCGCTGGTCGGCACAGCTTCCCCAGGCAAGCTTGCGCGTCGCGTTTTTCGCTGCCCAGGGGCCGGATGCGGCCGCCTTGACCTTTTCCGGCTTCTTCACCTGGGTGACGGCGGCCCTGGAGCGCCATCCAGATCGACCGACCGCCCATGATCACGCGCGCTTTACCGATGCGGCGGGGTTGCTGAACCACGTCGTTACCGCCTATTGGATCGATGAAAACCGCTGGGCTGCCTGGGCAGCGGATCGGGCGGTTTCAACCTGGTGGGAGGCGGCGGAGCGCCTGGTGGGACCGGTCGGATGCTGGCGGGAGATTCTCAGCGTGCCGGCCGATCGGCAAGAGTCGATTTACTGGCTCGACTACGCCGGCGGCCTCATGCGCAGTTCCGATGTCAACATCTACCCGACGCCCTATTGCGGCTATTACGGTGCCATGCGGGATCGGATCGTCCTGGCCGGGACAGATCCGCTCGAGCCGGAAGCAAAGGCGCTCCAGCCTGCTCTCACTGCGCGCGCCGGGCGAGGAGAGCGCTGGCGGATCCGTCCGCCGGGAAATCTGGCGGTGATCCGGTCGGCCAATGGCTGGGGCCGCTTGGACCCGGAACAACGGGCCGATTACGAAAGCCAGCTGCGCGCGCCGCTCAACCGTGGCATGGATTTCCTGCAGCGCAATGCGACGGAGACCGGCTGCGCCTCGTTGCGCATGATGACGACAACCGGTGCCGAGGGAGTGCCTGAGCCGGAGCAGCACGCGCTCGGCTATTTTCTGTCGCTGCGCCATATGGAGAATTGGGCCGAGGGACACGCCACGCATGCGGCGATCTTCTCCGCCGCTGTCAAGCGCTACAAGCAATATGGCAACCGCAATCAGCTCCGGACCTGGCACGAGGTCTTCGTCTTGCCCCCGGACGGGCAGCTGTTCGAATACATCAATTGCCATGCCGGGACCGGATTGTTGCCATGGTTCGACGCCGAGCAGCTGGCCTGACACCGTCGCGCCAAAGCGTGAATTGCCTTCCCGCCGCGATCGTGGATGATGCCGGACGTTCCGACACCTGCTGGGGAGGCAGAAGACCATGCTGACGATCTGGGGCCGTGCGACCTCGTCGAATGTGCAGAAGGTGTTGTGGTGCTGCGACGAGCTGGGGCTCGGCTACGAGCGGATCGAGGCCGGGCGTGAATTCGGTCGGGTCGGCGACGCAGCCTACCAGGCGATGAACCCGAACGCCCTGGTGCCGACCCTGGTCGATGGCGACCTGGTCGTCTGGGAGTCGAACACGATCCTGCGTTATCTGTGCAACCGCTATGGCGGTGAACACCTCTATCCGGCCGATCCGGCGGCGCGCAGCCGGGTCGATCGCTGGCTTGACTGGCAGCTCAGCACCATGGCGCCGGCGATCGGCCCAGTCTTCTGGGCCTTGGTGCGGCCGCCGGAAGGCGGCAGCGACCCGAAGGTGGTCGCAGCGCTGGCCGAGAGGCTGGCGCAGGTCTGGACCCTGCTCGACCGGCAGCTGGCGGAGCGGCCCTATGTCGCCGGTGCGGCGCTTTCGCTCGCCGATCTGGCGCTCGGCAACTCGATCCGGCGCTGGTATTCCTTTGCCGCGGCACGCCCCGAGCTGCCGCATGTCGCCGCCTGGTACCGCCGCCTGGGCGAGCGGCCGGGCTTTCGCACCCATATCATGACGCCGGTGGTGTAGAGCAGATCGCGATCAGGCGGGTTCACCTGATAGCGTGAAGATGCTCGCCAAACCAAGGACTCTTGCCGGAGGCTCAGCTCAGCACACGATCGGCGTCGCGCTGATAAAGCTCGGCGATCTGGCGCAGCCGTGCGGCCTGGGTCGCAATCGGCTCGACGGGGAGTGCCATGCGGCAGCGCGTCAGGAACGCCTTGTCGCCAGCGCCGAGACAACCCGGGGCTTCGCGGCGGAAATAGCGGGTGCAGCGGGCCGCCTGGCGCCTTGCGGCATAGGCGGCGTCGCGCCGGGTCACGCCGGTGCCGAGTTCGCCGGCGATGATCAGGCAGATGTCGCGATACATCGCCGCCACCCGCCGCGACAGGCGGTTGGCGGCCTCGACCGGCTGTGCCGTGACGATGGCGGTGCTGCGGACGAAACGACCGGCCTTGGCCAAGCGCAGCGCCACGCAGACATCCTGCGAAATCTGCAAGCCCTGGGGCAGCGGCAGCACCGAACGCAGCGCCGCGGCGGGCATCACACTGGCCGACAGGTTGAAGTCGACATTGCGCAACAGGCCGGAAAAGGGCCGGTCTTCGACCACCACCGCGGCGGCGGCGTAATCCTGCGCCGGTGGCGTGGCCGAGCCGCAGACGCCCCGGGCCAGCACGGCATCGTGGCGCTGCAGCAGACCCAGCAGATGCGCGGTGCTGCCGGGCAGGGCCTGATCGTCGGCATCGATGAGCCGGAGATGGGGCTGCTTCGCCCGATCGATCAGGATATTGGTGGCCGCGAACACGCCGCGATTGGTCCCGCCCTCGATCAGGGTGATCGGGTGCCGGGCCGCCAGCGCCGCGACGAGGGCGAGCGAGCCGTCGGTCGAGGCGTCGTCATAGACCAGTACCTCGCCGCCGGTCGCCGCACGCTCCTGCACTGCCGCCTCGACCACGGCGGCGATATAGCGTTCCTTGTTGTAGAGTGGAATGCAGTAGGACACGGTCATGACAGGCGGTGGCTTCTCCGTTCCCGGCGGCCGGGCGGCGGCACAGTAGCGTCGGGGGCGGCCGGGCGGAAGCACGTTGCGTCGGTAAATGGGGTGCGTCATGACAGTGACTTATCGATCGGGTAGGGTGAAGGCTTCGGCCAAAGGAGACAGAGTCGTGACGCGCAGTGCCGCCGCCCGTAAACATGCGATCGAGGCTTCTTCGGAAAAGCGCTTCATCAACCGCGAACTCTCCTGGCTCGCCTTCAACGAGCGGGTGCTCGAAGAGGCCGACAATACCCGGCATCCGCTGTTCGAGCGGCTGCGCTTCCTGTCGATCTCGGCCAATAATCTCGACGAATTCTACATGGTCCGGGTCGCTGGGCTGCGCGGCCAGGTCAGCGCCGGAATCGAGACGCCGAGCGAAGACGGGTTGAGCCCAGCCCAGCAGCTGGCCGCCGTCCACAAGAAGGTGAATTCGGTGATGCAGGCGCAGCAGCAATGCTATCGCCGGCTGCGCGACGAGCTCAGGAACGCCAATATCGCAGTGATCAATGCCGATGAGGTGACGGAGAGCGAGCGCGTCTGGCTGCATGACCGCTTCATGGCCGATGTCTTCCCGCTGCTGACGCCGCTCGCCATCGACCCGGCGCATCCCTTCCCGTTCATCCCCAATCTCGGCTTCGGCCTGGCGCTGCATCTGACGCGGCTCGCCGATGACAAGCGGATGCAGGCGATCCTGCTGATCCCGCCCTCGGTCGGGCGTTTCATCCGGCTGCCCGGTACCGCGATCCGCATGGTGCCGATGGAGCAGGCGGTCGGCATGTTCCTCGGCCGGCTGTTTCCCGGTTTCAGCGTGGTCGGCCAGGGCGCCTTCCGCGTGCTGCGCGACAGCGATATCGAGGTCGAGGAAGAGGCCGAGGATCTGGTCCTGCTGTTCGAGACGGCGCTGAAACGGCGCCGGCGCGGCCATGTCATCCATCTCGGTGTCGAGGCGCGGATGCCGGTCGATCTCTGCCTGTTCCTGACCGAGCGGATCGACGCGGCACCCGACGACGCCTTCCAGCTCGACGGACTCTTAGGGTTGGCCAATCTCAGCCAGCTCATCATCGACGAGCGGCCCGACCTCAAATTCGTGCCCTATAATGCCCGCTTCCCCGAGCGGATCCGCGATTTCGGCGGCGATTGCTTCGCCGCGATCCGGCAGAAGGACATCGTCGTCCATCACCCCTATGAGAGCTTCGACGTCGTCGTCCAGTTTCTGCGCCAGGCGGCGCGCGACCCGGATGTGGTGGCGATCAAGCAGACCCTCTACCGCACCTCGAATGACAGCCCGATCGTGCGCGCGCTGATCGAGGCGGCGGAAGTGGGCAAATCGGTGACGGCGCTGGTCGAGCTCAAGGCGCGTTTCGACGAAGAGGCCAATATCCGCTGGGCGCGCGATCTCGAACGCGCCGGCGTCCAGGTCGTCTATGGCTTCGTCGAGATGAAGACCCATGCCAAGGTCAGCCTGGTGGTCCGGCGCGAAGCCGGGTCGTTGCGTTCCTATGTCCATTTCGGCACCGGCAACTATCATCCGATCACCGCCAAGATCTATACCGATCTCAGCTTCTTCACTTCCGATCCGGCGCTGTGCCGGGATGCCGGAAGGGTGTTCAACTACATCACCGGCTATGCCACGCCGGAGCGGCTGGAAAAGATCGCGATTGCGCCGATCAATCTGCGCCAGCGCATCATCGAGTTGATCGAGGGCGAGATCGCCCATGCCCGCGCCGGCCGGCCGGCCGCGATCCTGGCCAAGATGAACCAGCTGGTCGATCCGACCGTGATCGACGCACTCTATCGCGCCTCGGGCGAGGGCGTGCAGATCGATCTCATCGTGCGCGGCATCTCGTGTCTGCGGCCCGGCCTGCCCGGGTTGTCGGAGAATATCCGGGTGCGCAGTATCGTCGGCCGTTTCCTCGAGCACAGCCGCATCTACGCCTTCGGCAATGGCACCGCCCTGCCGAGCCGGGATGCGCTGCTCTATATCAGCTCGGCCGACTGGATGCCGCGCAACTTCGATCGCCGGGTCGAAACCCTGGTGCCGATCGAGAACCCGACCGTGCACCAGCAGGTGCTGGACGAGATCCTGATCGAGAACCTCAAGGATGAGGCGCAAAGCTGGACGCTCGGCTCCGATGGCGTCTATACACGCGTGCCGCATGGCGCCGAGGCGGTGAATGCCCAGAATTATTTCATGACCAATCCCAGCCTGTCCGGGCGCGGTTCCGCCCTGCACAAGCCGCAGGGTGCGCCGAGGCTGGTGCTCGACAACCAATGAGTCTGCGGATGGATCGAGGAAAGCCCGCCCTGATCGCGGCCCCGCTTGCCGAGCGTCAGCGCAGCATGGTCGGCGTCATCGACATCGGCTCGAACTCGCTGCGCCTGGTGCTCTACGATCGCATCAGCCGGGCGCCCAAGATCCTGTTCAACGAAAAGGTCATGTGCGCGCTCGGTCGCGGGCTGAACAGTTCCGGCCGGCTCAATCCGGAAGGGCGGGTGCTGGCGCGCGACAATGTCGAGCGCTTCGTCATGCTGTCGCGCCAGCTCGGCGTCGGGCAGCTCGACATATTGGCGACCTCGGCCGTGCGCGATGCCACGGACGGCCCGGCCTTCGTCGCTGAGATCGAGCGCCGCTGCGGCGTCGTTGTGACGGTCATCGACGGCATGCGCGAGGGCAGGCTGTCGGCCTCCGGCGTGCGCGCCGGCATTCCCGATGCCGACGGCATCACGGGCGATCTGGGCGGTGGCAGCGTCGAGCTGGCCATGACCGGCGCCAAGGCCGCCGGCCTGGTCGCCAGCCTGCCGATCGGCCCGCTGCGGCTGATCGAGGCCTCGGGCGACGATTCCCGGCCGCGCGCCGCCGTCGACCAGGCGGTGGCGAGCCTGCCCTGGCTGGCCCAGGCCCGCGGCAAGCCGTTCTACGCCGTGGGCGGCACTTGGCGCGCGCTGGCGCGGCTGCATATGGAGCAGACCGGCTATCCGCTCCACGTCATCCAGAACTACCAGTTGCCGCGGACCGAGGCTGAGAACTTCCTCGAAGTCATCAGCCGGCTCTCGCGGCGCTCGCTGGAAAAGGTGACCGGCATCTCGCGCAAGCGCCTGGAGACGGTGCCGCTGGCGGCCTATGTGCTGTACCGGCTGATCCGCACGATCCAGCCTTCCGAAGTCGTGTTCAGCGCCTATGGTTTGCGCGAGGGCCATCTGTTCGAACTGCTGTCGCCGGACAAGCAGCGCCAGGATCCGCTGCTGGTCGCCTGTGAGCAGATTGCCGGCGACAACCCGCGCTTCGGCGCTGGCGGCGAAGAGCTGGTCGGCTGGACCGACCCGCTGTTTGCGGGCGAGACCAAGGCGCAGCACCGGCTGCGCCGGGCCGCGGCCCTGCTGTCGGATATCGGCTGGGGCGAGCATCCCGATTACCGCGACGAACAGGTCTTCACCCATTGCCTGCGCATGCCGGTGCCCGGGATCGACCATGCCGGGCGCGTCTTCATCGCCGTGGCCCTGCAGGCGCGCTATGGCGGCGATGCCGATGCCGCGGTGATGGCCGATCCGCGCCGCCTGCTCGACGAGGTCGATTTCGCCCGGGCGCGCACCGTGGGCCTGGCCTTCCGGCTGGGCTATACGCTCACCGGCGGTGCCCCCAGCCTGATCGGCAAGACCGCGGTGGCGCTCGATGCCACGACGGTGGCGCTGACCATTCCCGAACACACCGCGATCTATACCGGCGAAGCCGTCCAGCGCCGGCTCGACGCGCTCGGCCGCTCGCTCGGGCGGCGCACGATCGTGCAGACGGAAGAAACGCAGCCGCCACCGGCGAAGAAGCGGGCGGGCAGGGGCGGGTGATCGGCGATAAGATAAGGCCGGAAAACAGCTTTCCGACGGCAGGACCCACCTCACCCCAACCCTCTCCCCCCTGAAGGGCGGAGAGGGAGTTGCAGCGGAGCGCGCGGAAAGTCCTTCTCCGCCCTTCAGGGGGGAGAAGGATTTAGGATGAGGTGGGTCCCGCCGCATGCCCGGTTTGCGCGCGTAGCGAGGCGGCTTCTCCGGCATCTTCGCGAGCATCGATAAATCATGACGCTCGATGTCAGTTTAAGCGCCCTATAACCCGCCTCGCACTCTCGAACGAGGTCCCTATGACGCCCGATATTGATCGCCGCAACGTGATGCGCCTGTCGCTGCTCGCGGCGGCCGTGAGTTCGATCCCCTTGGGCGCGGCGAAGAGCCTTGCCGACCCGATCACACCGGAGAATCCTGCCATGACCACCGATCCGCTGCATGATTTCGATTTCTTTTTCGGCTCCTGGACCGTGCAGCACCGCCGCCTGAAAGAACGGCTGGTGAACTGCACCGAATGGGTCGAGTTCGACGGCGCGTGCACGGCGCAGAAGCTGCTCGGCGGCAGCGGCAATATCGACGACAATGTGGTCAATCTGCCGGGCGGCGCCTATCGCGCGATCAGCCTGCGCGCCTTCGACGAGAAGACGCGGAGCTGGGCGATCTGGTGGCTGGATGCCCGCACTCCGCACGCGCTCGAGACCCCGGTGATCGGCAGCTTTGAAAATGGCATCGGCACCTTCCTGGCCGACGACACGCTGCGCGACCAGCCGATCAAGGTGCGGTTCCGGTGGTCGGATATCACGCCCACCGCCTGCCATTGGGAACAGGCCTTTTCGCCCGATGGCGGTGCCAGCTGGGAAGTGAATTGGGTCATGCAGTTCACCCGGACCGCCTGACTGTATCTCGACCATCCGTCTGCGGTCCGGCAGGATGATCGAAAGTGCCGGCCGTGACCCGAGGAGTGAAGACCATGCCGACAGATTTCACCAGACAACGGGCGGCCTTCCGCGCCCTGCACGACAGCGGTTGCTTCACCTTGCCCAACCCCTGGGACATAGGCAGCGCCCGGCGGCTGGAGAAGCTTGGCTTCAAGGCGCTGGCCTCGACCAGCTCGGGCGCTGCCTGGGCGCTCGGCCGGACCGATGGCGAGATGTCGCGGGACGAGGTACTGGATCATTTGCGGCTGCTGTGCACGGCGACGGCACTGCCGGTCAATGCCGATTTCGAGGCCGGTTTCGCCGATGACCCGACGGGGGTCGCCGCCAATATCGCGCTTGCGGTCGAGACCGGCGTCGCCGGGTTGTCGATCGAGGACCGCACCGGCCGCGATCTCTATGAGATGACCCTGGCAGTCGAGCGGATCCGGGCGGCGCGCGCCGCGATCGAGCGCTCGGGGCAGGATGTGCTGCTCGTCGGCCGCACCGAGGGTTTTCTGATCGGGCGCACCGAGCTCGGCGCCACCATCGAGCGGCTGGTCGCCTATGGCGCGGCCGGTGCCGATTGCCTTTATGCTCCGGGTGTGCGCGACCCCGGTGCCATAGCGGAACTGGTTGCCGCTGTCGCACCGAAGCCGGTCAATGTCCTGCTGTTCGGCCCGGAGATGAGCGTGCCCGATCTGGCCGCACTGGGTGTGCGCCGGGTGAGCGTCGGCGGCGCGCTCGCCGCGGCGGCCTGGGCCGGTTTCGATCACGCCGCCCGTCAACTGGCCGAAACCGGTACGATGCCGAAGCGCGGGTGAGGGCGGCGGGGCCGGCGGTTTAAGGAACAGATGCGGAATTGTGGCATTAAACTCCTCCTCCCCTTGCGGGAGGAGGTTGGGAGGAGGGGTGCGCCGAAGGCGCCCGCGCGGCCTGACTACCCGATCATCACATTGATATAGACTAGAAATTTCGCCGTTCTGCAACGACACCCCCTCCTCCCGACCTCCTCCCGCGAGGGGAGGAGGAGTGAGACAGCCGGAAGGCTTATAGAGATTGGGCCTAACCCGGAAATCCTGGGCAATGGTTGCGAAGATCGTGCTCGGCCTTGTCGAGTGTCTCGCTCGGGATTAGCACGTCGTGTTCGGCCGATCCCGGGCTTTCCGGCCCTGCGACACCGGTGAGGACTAGTATGCCACCATTCGGGTCAGACAGCACGGCGACGGTGCGCCCGATCGAACCCTCTCGCCGCTGATCCGCCAGCCCGGAAAAGATCTCCTGGTCGTCGACGGCGGCGTGCCGGGTCACGGCATAGAGCGTCTTGTCGAGGGTGACGTCCCAGGCATGGGGGCCATCGACAACAATGGTTTTGGCATTCGGCCCGAGGCTCTGCAAGACGTCGTCGCGGATGACATCGACATGGATGTGCTGGCGGTCCTGGCTGCCGCCGAAGCGGGAATTGATGGCGATGCCGATATGGTCGAGCGGCACGTCGCGATGGTCGAATTCCTTGAGGATGTCGCGAACGCAGAGTCGGGCGGCCCAGGCGGCACTGAACAAGGCCGGTTCCGGTTGATCGTAGTGGCCGAGCCGGAGCACCGGGTCGCGGGCGACGACCAGGAACTGGCTCGGGCCGCGGGCGTCTTTCAGCAGCACCCAGCGTTGATCGGCACCAAGCGCGAGGCAGGGCTTGGAGCCGTCCAAGCCGGTGGTCGCCGGGGTGCAGGTGTCGACGAAGGCGCCGAGGCCGGGCTTGAGCACAGGCTCCGGGACCGGTGCCGCAGTGCAGCCGGCAAGAGCGAGGCCGGCCAGACCGAGCCAGCCTAACAGGAATTGCAATGACACTGCCCCCGTGTTCCTCTTGTTCGCCGCGCTCTCGCCAGCGGCTGGCAACTATAGCGCTTTCGGTGCCGCCTGGCGCATGGCGGCCGCGAGTGCGCGATCATTGTCACTGCCGCTCGCGTCGAGGGCGGCGATGACGCCGGCAATGTCGGCGGCGGAGCGGTTCTGGCTGAGCTTGCGCTTGGCCTCGATGCTGGTGATCGTGATCTCGAGGCCGATGATGGCGCGGGTCATGCGGCTGACGTAATCCGCCGGCAGGGCTGCCATCGACCAGGCCTGATCATATTGCGCCGTCAGGGTTTCGAGGATGGGACGGAGTGCTGCCTCGCCTTCGAGGACCCGGACCGTGCCCTGGACATGGACCGCCTCGTAGTTCCAGGTCGGCACGCTGTCGCCTGGCTGATACCAGCGCGGCGAGACATAGCCATGCGGGCCGCTGAAGATCGCCAGCACCGGGCCGCCGCGCTCGAGGCTGCGCCCCTGCCCATTGGCACGCGCGATATGGCCGCGCAGCACACCTTGGTCGCCGATCTCCGGGTGGTGGGTCAGCGGCAGATGGGTCGCGACCAGCGCATCGCCGGCGCCCGAAATCAGCGTCGCGAAGCCGTTATCGCGGATCAGCCGGGCGATCACCGCCGGGTCCGTTTCGTTGAAATGCCCTGGGATATACATGGGACGCCCCTTCTCGATCGACCCGATCATCGGCCACGCCAGGCGTCTTGCCCAGTGCCGGCGCTTGCATGGTCACCTCGATTTCCCGGTCGCTGGACACTACAATAGCGCGAGTGTAGACAGAATGGGCCCCACGACCGAGCGCCGCCCGGCTCCGGCCGCCCGAGAAAGCGCCCGATGACGAGTGTCGACGCCGTAGTACCTTCCGAGGAAAAAACCCTGTTCCGGCTCGTGTTTACCGATCGCCCGGGACTGTTCACGCTGCTGCTCAAGAATATGGGCTTGACCATCATTACGCTCGGCATCTACCGCTTCTGGGCGCGCACTGCCTTGCGGCGTTATTGGTGGAGCAATGTCGTCATCGACGGCGATTCACTCGAATACACCGGGACGGGCGCCGAGCTGTTCCTGGGCTTTCTGTTCTTTCTGCTGGTGGTGTCGCCCTTCGGCCTGGTCTGGGGCCTCTTGAAGGCGTTCGCAGCCGATCCGAAATGGCAGGCCGTGCTGACCTTGGGGTTCTATGTCTTTCTGCTGTTCATCTTGTTGCCGGTCGCGATGTTCCGGGCCCGGCGCTATCGGATGTCGCGGACCCGCTGGCGCGGCATTCGCGGCGGCATGACCGGTTCGACGCTGCGCTTTCTCGCCATCACCATTGGCGGCTTCGTCGCGACGATCCTGTCCTGCGGCATCCTGGCGCCGTGGATGCGGATCATGCAGACCCGCTACATCACCAATTGCTCGAGCTTCGGTGACCAGGACCTGAATTTCGACGGCAAATCCGGCGGGCTCATCCTGCGCTGGCTGGCGATCCTGGCTCTGCCGGCCCTGCTGGTGGTCGTAGCTGGGCTAATGCTTGCGGCGGCTGCGGCCAAGCATCAGGCGAGCGGCGAGCCCGTCGTTCCCGAGGCCAGCATCCTGGCGATAATCCCGATCGGACTGGCCGTGGCAATCTTCGCCATCGGGCTCATCTGGTACAATGTCTATGAGTTCCGCTACACGCTCAACCACACTTTGATCGGCACTCTGCGGCTGCGCTCGTTGATCGAGCCGTTCGTCGTTGTCGGCTACGTTCTTGGGTTTTTCATCGTCGGCGGCTTCGCCATCACCCTGTTTCTGGGCACCGTCATCGCCTTCGTTGTCGGAATTGCCGCCGTCTTCGCCCAGGGGCAAAAGGAAGCGATGGGCGCGATCATCGTCGTAGCGGTGCTTGTCCTTTATCTCGTCGCCTTCATCGCCATGAGCATTCTGCGCGTCCTCATCCTGGACAAGGCGATCGTCAAGATGCTGGTCGATACGGCGGCTTTGGCCGGACCGGGCGGATTGGGCGAGATCCGCCAGTCGACGGTGCCGATGCCGGGCAGCGGCGAGGGTATGGCCGACGCCTTCGATCTGGGGGCCTTCTGAGCCCATGGCAATCGAGGGCAAATACTTCAACGGCTTGAACAGTGCACGGCACGATGTGACGCTGTCGGTGGATGTGGCGTCGCAATGCCTGGTCATGAGGGATGCCGGGGGCGCGGCCGAGCGCTGGCCGTTGGCCGAGATCCGGCTGGTCGAGCGGCCGATATCGGGGTTTCCGGTTCGCTACCGCAGGGCCGATCGCGACGGGCCGCGCCTGAGCGCCGGCGATGACAGCCTCTTCCTGCTCAAACCCGCCTGTCCCAATTTGCGAAAGACGCCGCCGCGGGAACGCAAAGCCGCGCGTCTTGCCTTCTGGATCGGTGCCGCCGCCTTCGGCGTTGCGGGATTGGTGATCTTCAGCCTGCCATACTTCGCCCATGAATTGGCCTTGGTGTTCCCGCCGAAGCTGGAGCAGAAGATCGGCCTCGCCACGGATCAGACGATCCGAACCTTGCTCGGCGGCGGCCATCAGGCGCGGCTGTGTCAGACGGCGGCCGGGCATGATGCGCTCGACCGTCTGGCCTTTCGGCTGGCCCGGGCCGCGGGCATGGAGAACCCGCCGCATATCGAAGTGGTCGATACGCCGGTTCTGAACGCCCTGGCTCTGCCAGGCAACCGGGTTCTGGTGTTTCGCGGGCTCATCGACAAGGCGCCGGACAGCAACGCGCTCGCTGGCGTGGTGGCTCACGAGTTCGGCCACATTGCCTATCGCCATCCGCTCGAAGCGGCGATCCGGCAATCGGGCCTGTCGCTGCTGATCGGGCTGCTGGTTGGGGATGTCTATGGCGGCTCGGTGGTCGGCGGCGCCGCCTTGGTGCTGCTCAATTCGGCCTATTCGCGCGAGGCCGAGGAGGCCGCCGATCGTGCCGCGCTGACGACGCTGGCCACCGCCGGGATCGACAGCGACGGCATGGCGAAGTTCTTCCGCATGGTCGCGCAGGAAGAACGCAAATCCGGCGGCAAGACCTGGCCGACCTTTACCATGAGCCATCCCGATACCGGCGCGCGCGAAGCGATGTTCCGGCAGGAGGGGCATCCCGGCGGCCTGGCCATGCCCGACGCCGATTGGCGGAAGGTCAAGACTATTTGCGGCGTCGACTAACTCTCGAGCGTCACCACCAGGATGCGCTTGCCGCGCGCGGTGAGCGCCAGCTTGCCATGCTTGAGTGCCAGTGCGTCCTTGCCGAAGACCTCGTGCCGCCAGCCGTGCAGTGCGGGGACATCGGCGGCATCATCGGCGGCGATCATTTCCAGGGCGGTCGAATTGGCCACCAGCTTCTGGGCGACCTCGTTGTCCTCGCAGCGCAGCTTCAGCAGCACACGCAGCAGATCGACCAGCGGACCGAGGCCGGGCGGCAGATCGATGCGTGCCGGCGCTTCCGGTGCATCGGCTTCGGGGGCGGCCAGACCGCGGGCAACGCAGTCGAGCATCTCGGCGCCAAGCTTGCCCTCGGCGACCGAGCGGCCCAGGCCGCGGATGCGCGACAGCTCGTCGATCGACTTCGGCGCATGGGCGGCAATCTCGAGCAGCGCCTCGTCCTTGAGGATGCGGCCGCGCGGGATGTCGCGCTGCTGGGCCGCGATTTCGCGCCAGGCCGCGATCTCGCGCAGGATGGTCAGGAAACGGCGGTTGCCGCCGCGCGTCTTCAGCCGCTTCCAGCTTTCCACCGGGGCCAGTTGGTAAGTCGAGGGATGAGTCAGCTCGGCCATTTCCTCGTCGAGCCAGGAGGCGCGGCCCGAGGCGTCGAGCTGGGCCCGGAGCTTCTCATAGGCCGTGCGCAGATAGGTCACGTCGGCCAGCGCATAATCGAGCTGGCGCGGCGTCAGCGGCCGATGCGCCCAATCGGTGAAGCGCGATGATTTGTCGATGCGGGCATTGGCGAGCTTGGTCGCCAGCG
>Ga0302314_10014219_pt1 | contig 13635 bp, 7 predicted proteins | sample III_Palsa_N2_3_FD_200533 | JGI IMG/M metagenome (GOLD analysis project Ga0302314, IMG submission 200533) | Peat permafrost microbial communities from Stordalen Mire near Abisko, Sweden - III_Palsa_N2_3 | ecosystem: Environmental > Terrestrial > Soil > Palsa > Peat permafrost | place: Sweden... | reverse complement strand
CATGGGCGAAGCCGGCGCGGGCACCGCGCTCGGCGCGGCGGCCGTGCCCTACCTGGCGCTGGCCGGCCTGCTGCTGCCGAGCGGTCCGGCCGGACCGGAGCTGACCGGGGCCCAACTGCTGGCCGGGGCCTCGGCCGCGGCCGGTGCGGCGGTGCTGGCGCTGGCCGCCGTCGCCTGCTCGGCACCGCTGTTCCTGGCCGCCGTGCTGCCCGCGGTGCTCGGCGTGGTGGCCGGTGTCCTCGCCCTGGCCGGGTTCGCGCCCGCGCACACGGCGGCGCTGGTGGCCGTGGTCGCGGTGATCTTCGGCGCGTTCATCCCCTCGCTCTCGTTCCGGCTCTCCGGACTGCGGCTGCCCGCGCTGCCCCGCAACGCCGAGGAGCTCCAGCAGGGCATCGAGCCCTTCCCGGCGGCCGAGGTGATGGACCGGGGCCACATCGCCGACGGCTATCTCACCGCCTTCCACCTCGCCATCGGCGCCGTCGGCGCGATCTGCCTGACCCTGGTCGCCCTCGACGGAGGCCACGGCTGGGAGTCGCCCGCGTTCACCGGGGCGCTCAGCCTGCTGCTGCTGCTCCACAGCCGGTCCCTGGGCGGCATCTGGCAGCGGGTCTCGATGCTGGTGCCCGGCGCGTACGGGGTGGTGCTGCTCACCGGACGCTGGGCGCTGGGCGAGTCCCCGGCGGGCCGGCTGCTGGTGCTGGCGGCGCTGCTGGCGGTCACCGTGGTGCTGCTGGTCGTCGCCTGGACCGTCCCGGGACGTCGGCTGCTGCCCTACTGGGGGCGCGCGGCGGACATGCTGCACACCCTGACCGCGGTCAGCCTGCTGCCGCTGGGCCTCGCCGTCTCCGGGGTCTACCACCTGCTCCGCGCCATGAACGGCTGACGTTCCGTCGGTCGAGGCGCTGCCGAACCACATAACCGCCCAGGAGGAACCGGATGCAGTCCCGACGCGACCAGGTGCAGGCGCACCTGTTCGTGATGAGCAGGCTCTCCTCCGGCATGCTGCGGGCCGAGCCCGACGCGCCGGACACCCCCCACGGCCGAACCACCCGCGGCACCCTCACCGGGGTGATCCTCGGCGGGCTGGCCGCGGTCGGGATGACGGTCTACGGACTGATCTCCCCCGGCGGCAGCACCGGCTGGGCCAAGGCCGGGACACTGGTCGTGGTCAACGAGACCGGTGCGCGCTACCTCTACCTCGGCGGCGAACTCCACCCGGTGCTCAACATCGCCAGCGCCCGGCTGGTCGCCGGAGCCCAGCTGACGGTCGACCAGGTCAGCCAGAACTCGCTGAGCGGGGCCCAGGTCGGCGCGCCGCTCGGCATCGTCGGCGCGCCCGACACCCTGCCGGACGGCGCCGCGCTGGCCGACGGCACCTGGCTGGCCTGCGGCACCCAGCCGACCGGCGGCGGCGCCGCCGAGCTGACCCTGGCGCTGGCCCCGCGATCCCGGGGCACCTCGCTCACGGCCGGCCAGGGCACCCTGGTCTCCGCCCCCGACGGCTCGGTCTACCTGCTCTGGCAGGGGCAGCGGATGCAGGTGGCAGCCGGGGAAGGGGTGCTCCAGGCCCTCGGCTACGGCACGGCCGTCCCGTTCCCGGTGACCGAGTCCTTCCTGGACGCGCTGCCGGCCGGGCCGGTGCTGGCCGCGCCCGACATCCCCGACCGGGGCAAGGCCGGGCCCAGGCTCGCCAACAACCCCACCCGGATCGGCCAGCTCTTCGCCCTCCCCGGCGGTCAGCGCTACGTGCTGACCAAGGCCGGGCTGGTGCCGATCGACGCGATGCTCTACAAGCTGCTCAGCGGCGACCCGCGGACCCAGTCGCAGGCCTACCGGGGCGCGGCCGTGACCACCGTCCTGATCGGCGCCGAGGACCTGGCGGCGCACTCCGCCCAGGGCGCCGCACCGACCTCCACCCTGCCGGCCGACGCTCCGCAACTGGTGACGGTCGGCCAGGGGCAGGGCGTCTGCGCCGAGTCGCGGCTCGGCAGCGGCGCCCCGGCGGTCGCACTGACCGTGGTCTCCGCCGCCGCCGTGGCCGGGCAGGCCCCGACCGCCCAGCCCGGCGTGGTCCCCGGCTGCGCGGCGGCCGACCTGGTCGCGGTGCCCGCGCAGGGCGGGACGCTGGTCCGGGCACTGTCCGGGGCGGGCGTCGGCACGACCGAGTACCTGGTCACCGACGCGGGTGTGAAGTACCCGCTGGCCTCCGCCGACGCGACCACCGCGCTCGGCTACAGCGGGGTCGCCGCGCTGGCCGCACCGGGCGCGCTGCTGGCGCTGCTGCCGACCGGTCCCAGCCTCGACCCGGCCGAGCTGGCCGCGGGCGGGGTGGTGGAGCCGGCACCGGCGGCGGGGGCCTGCGCGAGCTGACGGCGGCTCAGGCCCCGGTTCGGGCCCGCCGGGTTGAACCGGCGGGTTCCGCAGACCCGTTCAACCGGATGGTGCGTGGTCGCTCCACGCACCCGCCGGCCCGCGACCGCGGGCCGGCTGCGGCGCACCGGCCGCAGCAGGACGACGATGGAGGATTCCGTGAGCACTCCCGGCATGTTGAAGAAGGACGACGGATCGATCCAGCAGGCGCTGGCCGGTCTGGAGACGCAGATTTCGAGCATGATCTCCTCCGGCCAGACCGTCGAGCGGATCAACGAGGAGATCGCGGCCGGCTACATCTCCGGCGCCAGCACCGTCTTCCAGGGGAAGGTCAGCGACTGGGTCGACCGCTACAAGAAGGTGATGCAGGCCTTCGACCAGCTCACCGAGAGCCTCTCCGGCGCCAGCAAGACCCTGACCCAGGCCGACGAGGACGCCGGCGTCGCGGGCGGCAACTGGGGGGCGTCCGACGGCGTCTACAGCGCGCTGCAGGGCTGACCGAGCCCCACCCCGCCGCTTCCCGTCACGCAACGCACCCCATTCCAGCGAGAGTTCGAGAGGACAGCACCATGTCAGTCCAGCTCCAGCACGAGGCCCTGAACCAGGCCACCGATGAACTGCGGTCGGCCGGCAACACCATGAAGAGCAACCTCGACGACCTGGTCAGCACCCTGAAGGGGCTCCAGGACGGCTTCCAGGGCGCCGCGGCCGAGGCGTTCAACAACTTCCTCAACGTCGTCAGCCAGAACGAGAGCCAGATGTCGGACGACCTCAACAGCGCGGCGACCACGCTCGAGACGATGCACCGGACCATGATCGATGCCGACAACAGCGCCCGCAACCACTTCTGATCGGACTTCCCCGGAAGGGAGTTGAGCGTCAATGAGCAAGTCTTCAGATGGCGGCGGCGGTGGCGACGGGTCGATCACAGTCGACGACGACTTCCTGACCGATTTCGCCAACAAGCAACTCAACAGCTTCAACCAGGCTGTCCTGACGTCCGCCCCGGTGCTCGATGTGTACAACTGGACGGCCCCGCTCAACCTGCCCAACACGACCCCAGGCACCTACGACCAGATCATGGGCGGGGGAGGTAGCGACTTCGCCGGCATCACCACCGACGCCACCAAGCTCTTCTCCAGCATCTATACGCAGATCGGCTCGATGCACACCGAGATGCAGAAGCTGTCCACGAGTCTGCTCGCGGCGAAGACCACACTGAGCAACGGTGAGAGCGACAGCCTCACCACCGCACAGATGATGGACCTGCTCAACCCGGCGCTCGGTTCCCCCTCGACCACCTCCACCCAGCCCCCTCTGCCCTAGCAGCACTGTCCGGGGCGCGGGTCCGTCGGCGCGCCTTGCGCGACGGACCCGCGCCCCCCGGGACGACGACATCGGCCAGCCCAGACGGCAGGGAGACCGCACAGATGGCCCAAACGAAGTGGGAAGACATTCTGAAGGCGTTGGGGCCGGCGAATCCGATTCCCAACGGGCGTAGCACCATCACCAACTCGACCATTGTGCAGCGGGCCGCTATCGCCGACCCGACGACTCCGGGCACGGCCTGGCTCGGTGGCGGCTCGGTCACCGAGAAAAACACGGACGACGCTGCAGACAACGGTCTGACGAATACCTACGCCTTCGAGAAGGCACACGACTGTTACTGGTACTTCAGCTACGAGTACTGGGGCAGCAATTACAACTGTGTCGTGGCCGTGAACTTCAACTATGCGCTGTTCGACGCTGCGGGCAGCCCCTGGAACAACTGGTTCGGGCAGATCCAGGACATCCTGGGTTCGCTGATGAACAGCCCGTACGAGAACGACAGCGTCAGCCTGCCGAGCTTCGACGCGGCGGTGACCGCGCTCCAGCAGGTCGGGTACTGGTTCGACGGATGGATCGCGGCGGTGAAGGGCTGGGCGGACGATCTCGACGTGTCCGGCAGCAACTGGCAGGGCAGCGCAGCCGCCGAGTTCAAGGCTCTGCTGACCAATTTCCACGACGGGATGGTCGCGGTCAATCAGAGCATCGAGTCCCCGCCCGTCCCCTTCTCGCAAGTGTTCGGCAACGCGAAGGCGGCGCTGGCGCAGGTCGTCAGCGACCTCAACACCGCGTACCTGGCGTGGAAGGCGCTGCCCAACGGCTCGCCGCCCTACTGCCTCAACGAGGCATTCCAGACCATGATGAACGACACCTCGGACATCAGCTACAAAGTCAACATCCTGGGCAACCCGCAGGTGAAATCGGCGCAGTACGGCGACATCCGGGGCAGCGCCTTCGCCCAAGCCCTGCAGGCGAAGGCGCAGACGCTGTGGCTAGCCAGCCTGAGCGGTCTGGACACGGCCGCCCAGAAGGCCGATACCGACCTGCAGAAGGCCTACCGCACCGCCGGAATGGTCCTCACCGGGCAGCCGATCGACACCTTCACGGCCGCCCTCCCGGCGCCGACCGCGCCGAACGACACCACTACCCCGCCGCCCACGACAACGCCGCCTCCGACCACCACGCCGCCGCCCCCGACGATCACCGGTACCGGTGGCGGTACCGGTGGCACCGGTGGCGGCACCGGCGGCCCGGGTGGTGGCGACGGTCCGAAGAACTACACCTCGCCGCCGCCGCCCGTCATCACCGGCTCGGGTGGCGGGACCGGCGGCAGCGGCGGCGATGTCCCGTTGATCGGTCCCAACGGCATGGACATCACCGGCCCCAACGGCCAGCCGCTGATGGTGCCGCCCGGCTCCACCATCAACTCGGCCGGCGAGGTGATCGGCCCGGACGGCAAGCCGGTGCTCGGCGCCAACGGCAAGCCGATCACCGTGCCCAAGGGCACCACCCTCGGCACCGGCGAGGGCGACGGGATCGACAACCCCGGTGACGAGTCGTTGAAGGTGCCGCCGGGCTCGCACATCAACAGCGAGGGCGAGGTGATCGGCCCCAACGGCAAGCCGGTGCTGGACTCCAACGGCAACCCGATCGTGCTGGGCAAGGGCGACACCATCTCCAAGGACGGCACGGTTCTCAGCTCCAACGGGAAGCCGATCTCGGAGGAGGACCAGCTGCTGACCAACGAGGAGGCGGCGATGAACGCCGCCGACAACCCGCAGCTCGGCGGGATCGGTGGCGGCGGTGCCGGGGACTTCAACCTGCCGACCTCCGGTGGTTTCAAGATGCTGGGCACCGGCGGCGGGATGAGCCCGGCGGCGGTGGAGCGGAGCAACGCGATGATGTCGGGCGAGCCGGCCACCGAGGCGACGCCCGCCGAGAGTGCGGCCGGCGAGGAGGAGCTGGAGAGCGCGGCCGAGGAGTCGCAGATGATGGGCCGCAACGTGGCGACCAGCAGCGGCAGCGACGGCTCGATGATGCCGCCGATGGGCGGTGCCGGCGCCGGTGCCGGTGGCGCCGGGCAGAGCGGCCAGGACAAGCAACGCACCACCTGGCTCGCCGAGGAGGAAGAGGTCTGGGGCACCGACACCGGCGGGGTGGCCGGCGTCATCGGCCGCTGACTTCAGTCATTCTCCAGCCATTCACAGCACGAGGCGCCCCCGGTCGGACCGATCCGACCGGGGGCGCTCTCGCTGCGGTCGAACCACAGGGCGTTCCGTTCCCGTTAAGACAGGTGGCGGCAGTCGTCGAGGCAACTGAGAGGTGGAACAGCATGACGTCCCCGTTCGCGGACCGGATCGAGCAGGCGATGGACATCCTGCGCGAGCAGCAGAGCAAGATGACGGAGGTCCGCAAGGAACTCTCGGAATCCAGTGCCTCGGTGACCTCCAAGGACCGGATGATCACCGCCAAGGTCGGCCCGCAGGGCCAGGTCATCAGCCTGACCTTCCACACCACCGGCTACCGCTCGATGGCGCCCGCCGAGTTGAGCAAGGCCCTGGTCGACGTCCTCAACGAGGCCCGTGCGGACATGGGGACGAAGGTCATCGAGTCGATGCGCAGCTTCGACGGCATGGGCGAGATGCTCCGTCAGTCCCTCCACGTGGGACCGCCCCCCGGGGAGGGCGCCGAAGGCCTCGACCTCGACGAGCTGCTCGCGCCGCTGCGGGCCATGCGCCCCAACTACGAGGCGGAGCTGACCGGCCGGACCAGCGCGAAGCAGGAGGAGTTCAATGGCTGAGAAGATCACCGCGCTGGATGACCTGAAGTCGGCCTTCACCAACTTCGGCGATATGTCGACCCTGATCGACACCATGCGGCACACCGCAGCAGAGATCAACATCGACAACACCAACGCGGCCGGCAGCGACGACGTCGGCACCCAGTACCACAGCACCGTCGACGCGCCCACCAAGGCGCTGACCGACCTGCTGCAGGCGGTCCGTGACGCCGTCGACTCGATCAGCAAGGCGGGCGTGGACGCCGCCAACACCTTCACCAGTGCCGACCAGGACGCCCTGGACCAGGTGAGCGGCTCCTAGCCGCTCGGCACAACCCGCCGCCGACCGGCGCCCCGGATGACGACGCACGAGCACAAGAGGTCCCTGGCATGTCGATGATGATCCCCGAGGGTCTGGCCAAGCTCTTCTCGGCGCTGACCGGCATGCAGTGGCCGGAGGCGGACGAGGACGAGCTGCGCGTGGTCGGCGACGACTACACCCAGCTCGCCTCGGAGATCCCGCAGCTGGAGACGTACATCAACCAGATGATCGGCGTCATCAACGACCAGTTCGAGGGCGACGCCGCCACCGCGTTCCTCCAGACCGTGCAGCAGTTCGTCGGTCAGAGCGGCGGACCCGACTACCTGGGGCTCGCCGCCAAGGAGGCCACGGCGCTGGCGAGTTGCGCCTACGACACGGCCAACCAGGTCGAGTACACCAAGTGGATGACGATCGCCCAGCTGATCCAGCTGGCCTTCGAGATCGCCATGGCCATCTTCTGGTCGCCCTTCGACGGCGGGCTCTCGCTGGAGATGCTGCCCACCCTCTACGCGACGGTGCGGGCCGCCATCCAGAAGATCTTCGTCTGGCTGCTGAAGACCATCGCGCTGCACACCTTCATGGGCATCGCCGGCGGCGTGGCGATGGACGCGATCATCCAGGGGATCCAGATCGCCGAGGGCAACCGCCACGGCTGGGACTTCAGCAGCACCCTGTCGGCGATCGAGTTCGGCGCCATCAGCGGGGTGCTGTCCGGCCCGATGGACCTCTTCGGCAAGGGGCTCGGCCACGTCCTGGGCGGGGCGATCGGCCACGGCGCCGGGGACGCGCTCGCCGACGACCTCTCGCACGACGCGGGCGCGGCGGTCAAGGACGCCGAGAGCGGACTGAAGGACCTCGACCACGACCCGGACAACCCGGCCGACGACCTGGACCACCCGGGCGGGGACGAGGCGCCGGAACCGGTGAAGACCGAGAGCGGTCCGACCGAGGACGAGGCGCCGCCGGCCGACGAGGAAGCCCCGCCGGCGTACGAGGAGCCGTCCGAGGCTCCGGCCACGGAAGACGCCCCGGAGAAGGCTCCCGCCGAGGCCCCGAGCGAGGCCCCCGCCGAGGCCCCCGCCGAGGCCCCCGCCGAGGCCCCGGCCAAGGCGTCGGAGGCCGGACGCCCCTCCTGGCTGACCGACAAGGCTGCCTCGGACGCCTTCACCAAGGACATGGGCAAGCTGGTCGGCCGCTTCGAGCAGCACATCAAGTCCGGTCTCAAGGACTTCGGCGACGCCTTCTACGCCGATGCGTTCGAGAAGGGCATGGGCCAGACCTTCGAGACGCACCTGGGCGAGCTGCTCGGCAAGGAGACGGCGTCGAAGCTCGGCCAGGAGTTCGGCAGCACCATGGCGGCGAACTGGACCAAGGAGGAGGACCGCTCGCTGCTCAAGTCCTCACTGCGGGACGTGCTCCAGGACTCCGGCCTCAACGAGTCCGCGCTGAAGATGCTCACCGAGACCCTGCCGGACAGTGCGCTCACCATGGAGTCCAACCTGGCGTTCAAGCTGGGCGAGCTGGTCGGCGAGCAGCTCAAGGGCGGCGTGACCAATGCGCTGACCCAGGGCTTCTACAACCTCATCTTCGACCCGAGCCACGACTTCACCATGACCTGGGGGACCTTCGGCTCCGGCATCGGCATGGGGCTGCTCGGCGTGCTGGGTCACCATGCGGTCTCGCCGATCACCGAGAAGTACCGGGCGATGGTGCACAGCTACTTCGAGAACTCGGACTCCAGCGACAAGTACTTCGGCCCCACCCACCCGCTCACCCTGCTCTCGTTGGCCCTCAACCTGAGCGGCCACAGCGCGCCGTTCCCGGTGCCGAGGCCGACAACCCGCGCCGGGGACGAGCCCCCGAGCTACCAGGAGGCGCTCGCCGACCCGCCGCCCGCCTACCGCGAGACGGTCGGCGTGACGACGACCTCGGAGGAGCAGGCGCCGCCGGCGGTCCAGCCCCCGGCGTCCCGGGGGAGCAGCTACGACCCGACGGAGGAGGAACAGCAGGGGCCGGCCAACCAGTCCTCGAACGGGCAGAACCAGACGACGGCGCCGCCGCCGCAGGTGCCGACCCAGTCCTCCTTCGGGCAGCCGTCCCCGAACCACAACTCCGAGTCGGGGCAGGGGGACGGGGACGGGCAGCAGTCGGACCCGAACGTCGAGCCGGTGGCTCCGCCGACCCCGCGTCCGACGACCAGCTCCCAGGGGCCGGGCGCCGTCCATCCCCCGGAGAGCTCCGAGCAGCCGGTTCCGACCGAGCCGCCGCCCAGCTACGAGCAGGCGGTGGCGGCGGGTGCCACGCCCAACCCGCAGCACGCGGTGGAGCCGCCGGTGCAACACCCCGGCACCGTGTCCAGCAGCGACCCGCTGAACGTCGTCCCGCCCGCCCATACGCCGAACCGGCCGTCGCACGAGGAGCCGCAGCCGACGCTGCTGCCGCCGCTGACAACGCCGCACTCCGCGCCGAGGCCGGAGGGGCCGACCGAGGTCGGGCAGTCGCTCGCGGACTACGGCAGCGCGCAGCGCGGCCGCTGGTTCGACAGCCCGTCGATGGAGCCCGAGGCGCGGCAGCAGGTCGAGCAGGCGCTGGCGCACCTCCCGGTGCACGACGGGGTCTTCACCCTCGCGGTGCACACCTCGGACGACAGCGGACTGCCGGTTCACGACGGGGTGGAGCTGACGCCGGACGACTTCGTCCGGACCATGGTGGAGCTGCACGCGTCGGGGGAGTGGAACGGCTCGGACCAGCTGCAGTTCGTCGCCTGTGGCCTGGGCTCCGCGCTGCACGGCGACTATGTGCCGGAGGTCATGCGGCAGTTGTGGGAGAAGGGGCTCGGCACGACGGCGCTGGCGGCGGACGAGCCGGTGTGGTTCATGCCGAAGACCGGCGACGCCCCGGCCGGTGACGGCTCGGGGCACCTGGTGGTCGCGTCCAAGGTCGGCTTCACCAGCGACGGCCGGCCGGTGCTCACGGCCGACGGGCACTGGCTGGAGTACCGCCGCCCCACGGTGGCGGAGATGGAGGCGCGTGCCGAGGAGTCGCCGTGGGGCGGGGCCGCCGTCGATCCGCTCGCCGCCGTCGTCGTCCGGCACGGTGCGCATCGGTCGGCCGACGGCAGCTTCACGGACCGGCCCGAGGGCTTCGGCCACGCCGCTGCCGACGAGATCCGTGAGCCGCTTCCGGACGCGGTGAAGTTCGCCGACGGGCCGCAGCGGTTGATGCCGAGGGAATGGCGGGAGGAGGTGTCGAAGAGCGGTCTCTGCGTCCTCGATGCGCTCTACGCCGGCGACCGCGAGTGGTTCGACACCCTTGAGGGCTTCAGTCGCCCGGACCGCGAGTCGCTGGACCCGGCGCAACGGATCAAGGCCATGGTCGACGACTATCTGGACCGCACGCCGAGTTCGGATTGGCCTTCGACGGTCAAGGAACACATCCAGGGGAAAAAGCGGGAGGAGCTGGAAAAGCTCAGCGACGAGGACCTGATCGACCGGGTCGCGGAAGGTACGACATTCCCCGGTCAGTCGGCCGTTGACAATCGTAGGACGATCGCGGAAGCAGTGAGCGCGGGCTTCTTCGAGAAAACGGCCCTGCTCGACATAGCCGTGCGAACGGCGCCCATCACCGCTGACGACGTGACTGCGCTGCGCACCCAGGTGAAGGACTGGGAGAAGGAGTGGAAGCCTGAGACGGGGGACATGTTCTCGACACTCGCTGCGCACGCTCTGGGTGTCAGGCTGGACAAGTACCAGGACTTCCTGGACGACGCAGGACTCAATTACCTGGTCTCCATCGGCCCGGAGAACGGCCACCGGATTCCGGTCGAACGAGTCGGGGACCGCCACTACGACGCCATCGTCCGGACCGCCACCGAGAGCCACCAGGAGGAGACGGAACAGCCGCCGGAGGCGGAGTCGGAGCATGGCACGGACGCCTGGCTCGAACCGGGCCCGCTTCCCGCGCTCCGGAGCGCGCAGGTCGTCGATTTCCATGACGGCTACGCCGTCTACGGGTACGACGGGTCGAACAGGCCGATCTATGGATACGACGGGTCGAACACGCCGATCCTCGGGAACGACGGGCGGCCGGCCCACCTGGTCCGCTCGCTCGACGAGCGGACAGGCCTGCACGTCTACGGGGTCGATGAGCGGACGGGCGCGCCGATCTTCGGCTTCGATCGGCAGACAGGTGCGCCGATCTACGGAGTGGACGAGCGGACGGGTACGCCGATCTACGGGTTCGATCGGCAGTCGGGTGCGCCGGTCCACGGATTCGATCCGAACACGCGCCAACCGTTCGTGCTGAACTCCGCAGGGACGCGATGGGTGAGCATCGAGCCGGTGTCCGAGGACCGGACGGTGCTGTCCTACGATCCGGAGACGGGCGCCGCACTCTTCGGGTACGACCCGGTGTCCGGTCACCCGGTCCTGGGTTATGACGAGGACACCTCGGAGCCGGTGTTCGGCTATTCCCCGAAATCGGGCTTCCCGCTGGTTCCCGACCGCAACCCGAACCCGGGCCCCGACTCCACGGGGCTGGTTGCGGACGGGAGGGGGACGCCGGTGCTCGCTCGCGTGAACGGTGAGTCGTTCGAGGAGTTGCCCCTGCCAGTGCGGATCGCTCTCGCCGACTACGAGCTGGCCGCATCGCGTCGGGCGCAGGACGGCGTTCCCGCCGTCCCCGGAGCCGTGACATTCCCCCGGGGCGCGGAGGCCGACAGGTACGCCGGCCGGGCGTGGAACGACCGGGTGGACAAGCTCCCCTTCGACCAGCGAAAGGCGCTGCACGACTACACGGGCGAGCTGGGCCTCAATTCGTCCTCCACGACCACGACGCACGAAAAGATCAACCTGATTCTCCGGGACCTCGCGAAGGCTGGTCCGGAGCTCGGTGTCGATTATTTCGAGCGGGTGTTGAAGCTCCATCAGTCCGACGACGGCACTGTGATCGACCGCGGCGTTCGTCGTGCCGAGACGGAAGATGAGCGGGCCGCCTTCGCGGCTGTGGACGCACTCGGCGGGCGGACGGGGCTCTCGTCGGTCGTGGTGCTGCGGGCGCTGCGCACGATCGATGCGATGGACCGGGCGATGGAGGGCCTTCGGACGCCGGAGGACATGGTCGTCGTGCGCGGAGTGCAGGCCGCGCGGATCGTAGCGAACGGGGACCTGGCGTCGGTTGTGGGGCAGAGGATTCGGGCACACGAGTTCACTTCCACGTCCGCTGCCGTCGAACCCATTGCCGACTACGGCCTGAGGGAAGTGGCGATGCATCTGCGGGTGCCGGCGGGCACTCCGGCGATCTGGGTGGAGCGGGTCTCCGCGTACAACGCCGACGAGAAGGAACTGCTGCTCGGTCGGGACAGGTATTTCACGGTCGACCGGCTGATCAGTCATGACGGGCAGACGCATCTTTATGCGAGGCTGGAGCCGAGCACCGCGCCGGTCGACGTCGCTCCACAGCCGGTTGGGGGGCGGGGTGAGCGGCTGGAACTCCCCGGAGGTTCGTCGATGCACTACATCGCGGACCGGACCCTTGACAAGGAACTGCAGTTCAAGCAGGCCGAGGCACTCATGCGGCTGCCGCACTCGGACGAGACGTTCCGGGTTGCGCTGAGCATCGACGACAAGGGTCTTCCCCGTTACGACGGGCAGGAGTTGACGACAGCCGATCTCTCCGAAACGTTGCTGGAGCTGTGGGACTCGGGTGAGTGGCCGAAAGGTCACGTGCTGGAGTTCATCGCCTGCGACCTCGGTCTGCAGGAGCCCTATGTGCTTGAGGTCATGTCGGTCCTCTGGGACCACGGCGTCGATGTGCAGGCGCGGGCGGCGGACGGTTCCGTGTGGGTCGCTCCGGTGTTCAAGGAGTACAGCCTGTCCGACCCGATGCGCTACAAGAACTTCAACCTGCCCGACCAGGTGCACGAGATGGTTCCCGACCTGCACTTCCCGGCGTACCCGCTGGTGGGGAAGAAGGTGGGCTGGAGCGAGGACGGTCGTCCGATGCTCAGCACCGGTGGGAGCTGGAAGGTCTTCAGTAAGCCGAAGGAGGGTGAGCAGCCGGAGGTCACCCGTCAGTCAGTCGTGCTTCCCAAGGGCTGGGTCCTCGACGAGCAACCGCGGGGTGCGGTGATCGGTCCGGTCCACTTCGGAGCGGGCGACTCCGTCACGCCCGCCGAGCGGCTCGCGGCGGCTCGGGTGGAGTTGGCGCGGTTGGAGGGGGCGGCGCCGGAGCTCCAGGCCTCTGTGGACAGAGCGGAGCAGTCGGTCGACGAGGCGGATGGGGCAGCGCTCATGCGTCAGTTCGATTCCGAGATGAACCGCCCGGAGGCCGACGGTACGGCGACTCCTGCGTCGCTGGCGGCGGACGCGGCGCACGCGGTTGCAGTTGAGCGGCAGTCAGCGGCGCAGCAGGAACTGGATCGTGCGCGCGATGCGCTTCGAGCCAATGCCGACGCCCGTCAGGCGCAGTCGCACACGATAGCCGAGCTGACTCACGACGGGGCGGAGACAGACGCGGAGGCAGGCGCGCAGACCGCGCAGGGGGTGACGGACGACGAGCCGCTCGCGGCGGTGTCCGAGGTGCAGCCGGTCACGGAGGTCACCGCCCCGGACGAAGCGGAGGCGCAGGTCGCCCCGCCGGTCACGGAGGTCACCACTCCGGGCCAAGCGGAGGCGCAGGCCGCCACGCCGGTCGCCGAGGTCACCACTCCGGACGAGGCGCAGACGCCGGTCGCCCAGGTGGAGCCGGTCACGTGGGACGTGGTCGCGCGCGCCGAGATCCTGAGGCCGGCGCCGTCGGGGGGTGGGTACAATGCTGCCCCCGCCTCACTGGGCATCAG
>Ga0302314_10014216_pt1 | contig 13637 bp, 14 predicted proteins | sample III_Palsa_N2_3_FD_200533 | JGI IMG/M metagenome (GOLD analysis project Ga0302314, IMG submission 200533) | Peat permafrost microbial communities from Stordalen Mire near Abisko, Sweden - III_Palsa_N2_3 | ecosystem: Environmental > Terrestrial > Soil > Palsa > Peat permafrost | place: Sweden... | reverse complement strand
CCAACGGGCCGCTGGCGCTGATTTCCTGCGCCAGCCGCGCCTTTTACCGCCGCTGCGACGACTGTCACGACGAGGCGACCTGCATCCTCCGCCGCGTCATGGGTTCGGTGCGCGACGAGGTGTCCGAGATCCTGGACCGCACGACCCTCGCGAGCGCTCTGACGCCCGGGGTCCAGCCGTTGCTCGCCGAGGATGAGGCCGTGCGCGCCGAACCCGCGGGAGGGTAGGGGCCGGCGCGCTTGCGCGCATGGCTGAAGTCGTCCCATCTGCGGACAACAAAGGGAGGTCGCCGTGCGTCTCAAGAGTCCCCGCATCCTGCCCGTGGATCTCGACAACCTGGACGAGGATCAGCGCGCGGCGCTCGCGCCGTTCGGGGGTCGGCCGCTCAACATCTTCCGCACCCTGGCCCACGCGCCCAAGGCGCTGGCGCGCTTCAACGAATGGGGCGCCTATGTCCTGTCGCGCCGCAACGGCCTGGCGCCGCGCGAGCGCGAGATCGTCATCCTGCGCACCGGCTTTCTGTGCCGTTCCGGCTATGAATTCACCCAGCACACCGCCATCGGTCTGCGCGAAGGGCTGAGCGCCGAGGAGATCGCGCGGATCAAGCAGGGCGCCGAGGCCCCGGGCTGGTCGGCCGCGGATCAAGCCCTGCTGAGAGCCAGCGATGAGCTGCACACCGATCAGTTCATTTCGGATACGACCTGGGCCGCACTCTCCGAGCACTTCGACGAAAAACAGCGCATGGATGTGGTCTTCACCGCCGGCCAATACACCCAGGTGTCGATGATGCTGAACAGCTTCGGCGTGCAGCTCGACGAGGGGCTGACGCTGGATCCCGACCTGGCGGCGGACTGACATGCGCCTTCAGGGCAAGGCCGCGATCATCGTCGGCGCGGGCCAGACGCCGGGCGAGACGATTGGCAACGGCCGGGCCATGGCGCTGTTGTTCGCGCGAGAGGGCGCCCGCGTCCTCTGCGTGGACCGGATCGAAACCCGGGCAAGGTCGACCGCCGAGGAAATCCGGGAGGAGGGCGGCGAGGCTGCGCCGTTTTCGGCCGACATCGCCAATCCGGAAGACTGCGCCGCCCTGGTGCGGGCCGGCGTCGAGGCGTGGGGGCGGCTGGATGTCCTGGTCAACAACGCCGGCATTGGCGGCGGCGATGCGCCGGCGCACTTGGTCGAGGCCGCCGCCTGGGAGCGGATTTTCTCGGTGAATCTCACCGGCATGCTGTGGACCATCAAGGCGGCCCTCCCGGTCATGCGGGCTCAGAACGGCGGCGCGATCGTCAATATCTCGTCCCTGGCCTCGGTCGCCGGGGGATTCCAAGTCGCTTACGAAGTCTCCAAAGCTGGCGTGAACCGCCTGACCACCAGCGTCGCCCAGTCCAACGCGCGGCACGGCGTGCGCTGCAACGCCATTACGCCGGGGTTCATGGACACGCCCATGGCCGTCTCCGGCATCGCCGAAGCCAGCGGCCGAACCACGGACGAGGTCAGGGAGGAGCGCGACCGGCGCGTGCCCCTGCGCGGCAAGATGGGCACGGCTTGGGACACGGCGCACGCAGCTCTGTTCCTGGCTTCCGACGAAGCGGCCTTCATCACCGGCGCCATCCTGCCGGTCGACGGCGGCATGGGCGTGAGGATCGGGTAGGAATTGAACCCAAAACAGGGGAGCAGGCTCGGCTGCGCCTAGGGTGGGTACGATCTTGGGCGCCATAGGGTCCGGTCTCCACCCGTTGCCGACATATAACTGCGGGACCGCGTTCGACCCTTTGCGGAAATATCCGACCTGGGTCTAAAGCTCGCACACGATCAACTCGCACCGGGAGGCGACCCCATGCCCATGATCGTCGCTCTCTTCGCGGCCCTGGCGTTGCAGGCTGGGCCGGCCGACGCATCGGCTTCGGCTCCGCCCCCCTCCGAAGCTCTGATTCTGGCTCGCAAGGTCGCCGCCAAGGATGACTTCCTCGACTTCCTCGACGCGGCGGCGCTTCCCCAGGTCGCCAGGATCAAGCTTGGCTTGGGCGTTCTGACCCCCGCCGAAAGCGCCAAGTTCGGCGATATCGCCAGGGCCAAATATGCAGAGAGAAGAGCCGCGCTGATCGAAGGCCTAGCGGTGGCCTATGCCCGTTATTTCGACGCCGAGTCTCTGCGCACCATTGACGCCTTCCTCGAGACGCCGGCGGGCACGTCCTACGCCCACCGTCTGATGCCCGAGATCATGGGAGGCCATCTGACGAGCGGCTACAATCTGCAAGGCGAGATCCGCAAGCAGACCTGCGCGGAGTTCGGGAAAGGCTGTGATGACGGGTCACCGAAACCGCTGTCGACGCCGGCGCCTCTCTCAACAGCACCTGCCCAAGCAGCGACGGCCGCCTCGCCGCTCCGAAGCTTCGATTGGACCTATCGGGGGGCGCCTCAACCCGGCGATCGCCACTGGTCCAGCACGGATGGCGCGACCTGGACTGAGGCCTACCCTAGTGGCTACACCGAGACACAGAAGGTTGCGGCGACCGCTCTGGTGGGCGGTTGTCACGGTGTGATCACCACGAAGGCCGCTTCGCCCACGTCGCAGACGTTCATTCCGGATCCGGACTGCCCCACCATGGTGCTGCTGTTTCGCTTCAGCAATCAGCCTTGGCGGATCTTGGGGGAACTGCGGTCGATCAGCACGCGTCCTTGACGGTGGTGTCGCTCTTCTGACGGCCGGCGACGCACACGCCTTCCCGCTTCACCGTAGTTATTTACGTCGCCGAAACGGTCGACGAACACAAAGCCGCCGCCGGGCGCAGCACTCGCAACGCCTCATTGACAGCCACGAGGAAGCGGGCGGCGGCGCTCAAACAGCCGTGAAATATTCAATTGACTCTCTGACATGCGTCAGATAATTCTGACATATGAAATCGCGTATTGACACCACGACGGAAGGCGACCGGCTCCTGGTGACCCTGGCCGCCTTGGCCAATCCGCACCGTATGCGGGTCGTCGCGGCGCTTGCCGGCGGCGGTCGCAACTATGTCAGCCAGCTGGCGCGCGAGATCGGCATCAGCCGGCCCCTGCTGCATCTGCATCTGCAGAAGTTGGAGGACGCCGGCCTGGTGACCAGCAAGCTGGAGCTGTCCAAGGACGGCAAGGCGCTCAACTACTTCGAAGTCACCGAATTCGCCTTTCACCTCACGCCGGCGGCCGTCGCCGACGCAGCCAAGACGCTCACCGCCAAACCCGAAACCTAGAGGATCCCAATGACCGCAATCTTCTACCTATTGACCCTGGTGCTGCCGTTGGCGACGATCCTGATCGTCTTCGGAATGCGCTACTACGCGGCCGTCCAGCAGGCGAGGGCGCGGCTGGCCAACGACGACGCCTATCGCCAGCTCGCGGAAAGCGCCTCGGCGGCTCAGTCGCGGATCGCGACCAGCCTGGCCGCCATGGAGGCCAACTTGTCGGACGTGCGCACCCGCATGGCCGCCGTCGAGACCATCCTGAAGGCGGTGGAATAGGCGCCCTCGCGCCTACTTGTACCGCCAGCTGGTCAGGTCGGCGCCCGGCGGCGCGGTGGCGGCGATGCGCTGCAGGATCTTCGGCAGATACTGGAAGTCGTAGTGCAGGCGCGACAGCGCGTTCGGCAAGTTCGGATCGCCATTCCAGCAGTGCTCGGCGCGGTCTCCGTAGCCCACCTCTCCGCCCCACGGCGGCGACAGCGCCTCCAGGCGCTCCTGAGCGGAGTAGACGGCGTCGTTCAGATAATAGGTGTCGGCCGAGCCGACATAGATGTGGATCTTGCCCTGCAGCTTGGGGGCGAGCGTCGCCCAGTCGCGCTCGATGATGTTGGTGAGGTCGTAGTGGTCCCGCCAATAGGCGGCGACAGCGGGATCGATCTCGCCGGTCAGCTTGTCGTAGATCGGGGCCGGATAGCCGTCCTTGCCGACCGGACTGAACACCGCCTGCCAGATATCGTACTGGCCGCCGGAGCGGCTGTGGTCGCCTTCGACCAGCTCCATGTAGTTGGCGTCGCGCTGGGTGGCGGAGATCTCGCCCAGATAGTTGCGGATCGCCGGCCGCTCCACCGAAAGGGCGTCGCCATCCAGGTGGTAGGCGTTCTTGTCGCCGTAGAGATTGACCACCGTATAGGCGTGGAAATCGATCGGATCGGGGCAGGCGACAAAGGCGCCATTGTACATGTCCGGATAGAAGACCTGCGTCGCCAACGCCTCCCAGCCGCCGGTGGACCCGCCGTAGGTGAACCTCGCCCAGCCTTGGCCGAGGCCGCGGAAACGCCGCTCGATCTCGGGGATCAGCTCCTTGTTGATCGCGTCGCCGTACGGGCCGAGGTTGGCCGAGTTCACCGCATAGCTGTCGTCGTAATAGGGATTGGCGTGCTCGATCTCGATCACCAGAAAGCGCGGTAAGTCGGGCGCGATCCATTTCAGATAGTTGTTGTAGTCTTCCTGCTGCTCGATGCGGTTGTAGCCCGCCAGGTGAAAGCGCTGGGAATAGTTGTCGGTCAGGCCGGGGTCCGGGGGACTGGTCCGGAAGTCGGTGATCCCGTCCGGGAAATGGCCGTGGAAGACCATCAACGGATAGTGGGCTTCCGGGTGCCTGTCGAAGTCCTTCGGCACCAGGACATAGGCCCCGAGATACATGTCGCGACCCCAGAAACGCGACAGAAGCTCGCTGCGGATGCGGATGTGGCGCACGAACTCCGTGTCGGGCTTGGGCGTGATCGGTTGAATTTCCTGATCGAGCGCCAAGGTGACCGTCGCCCCGCTGCGGGGATCGATGTGCACCCGCACCGGCGTTGAATAGAAATTGCCGGGCTTGTCCGCCCACTGCTGGCCTTCGCCCTGATCGGGCGGCAGCTTCAAGGTTCGTCCGTCGGCAACGTGGAAGGTCTCATAGCGATTGAGAACGGCCTGGACGAAGTAGTAGCCCGCCGGCAGGGCCGACAGACGCCGCGCCGGCCAACCGAATGAGCTGTCGTCGATCCTCACCGTCTGGCCGGGCGCAAGATGGTCGACGGTGACGCCGAACATGAACGGGACGTCGAGTAGCTCATCGGGGCTGACGTGGCTGCGCGGTTCGCGGTTGAAGTCGTGGCTGAGCAGCAGAATGATTCGCCCATCCTGCGACTTGGCGCTGTGGGCGACTGGAAACGAGACGCTGAACGTCGTCGCCGCCCAGGCATGGGCGCAGCCAAGCGCGAGCGCCGCGAGCGCCAACCCCAATCGCTTCATGGATTTCCCCGCATAAACTCCGCGTGAGTGTGGTCGCCGCGGCGCGCCGGCGCAAGGGCGCCGCGTGGCAATCATCGCCGGTCACGCAAGGATAGCAACAGTCGTCGCGGCGCTGTGAAACCGCCGAACATTGACCCCACGATAACGCACGCTTAATCTTCGCCGGATAGAACTTGATTCACGGTCAAGTCAGTTCAGAGACGTCTGACCGGTCTGTGCGTTCGTGTTCTTGTAAATACCTGTAGAAAACAGGTCCGGGCTCTCGAACACCTTATGAGGGAACAAAATGGAACAGGATGCGATCCAGAATAGCGATCACGCACCGGAGGTCCATCACCACAAAAACCGGCATATCGCTGAGAAACTCGAGTCGTACGTCGTCATAGCGATGGGGGTTGTGGGCGCGCTACTGCTCGTAGTCCTGATCTATTTCTTCATGCAGACCGGATCGGGCACGCCAAGCTGGATGCACTGACCCCGCTCTAGCCAGCCCTCGGCCGGTGTCCTCATCGAGGGCGCAGGACGCTGGTTCTATAGGTTCAGCGAATACCCGGCCGAGCGCACGGTGCGGATAGGGTCTGGTCCGGCGACGCCGCCGAGCGCGCGCCGCAGACGGCCGATGTGCACGTCCACCGTGCGCGTCTCCACATAGACATCCGATCCCCACACCGCGTCGAGCAGCTGCTCGCGCGAGAAGACGCGTCCCGGGTGGCGCATGAAATGGTCGAGCAGGCGGAATTCGGTCGGCCCGAGATGCACCTCGGCGCCTGCCCGCCGCACGCGGTGGGCGACCCGGTCGACAATGATATCGCCGTGGTGCACCCGGTCTTCCGCCAGGCCCGGCCGGATGCGGCGCAGCACGGCGCGGATGCGGGCGGTGAGCTCGGTCATCGAGAAGGGCTTGACCACATAGTCGTCGGCGCCGGTGTCGAGCCCGCGGATGCGGTCGCTCTCCTCGCTGCGGGCGGTCAGCATGACGATCGGCAGATTGCGCGTCTCGGGGCGCTGGCGCAGGCGGCGGCAGACCTCGATCCCCGACACCGTCGGCAGCATCCAGTCGAGCACCACCAGATCAGGCTGGTGTTCGTCGATGCGGATCAGCGCCTCCTCGCCGTCGGCGCAGACCGTGACCCCATAACCTTCCTTCTCCAGGTTGTACTGGAGCATGGTCGCCAGGGAGTCCTCGTCCTCGACGACGAGGAGCGTCGGGGCGATCGCGCGACGGGGTTCAGTGTTCATGCGAGCCCATGTCGCCGTGCTTGGGCCGGTGATCGCTGAGCGGCGCGCCCGTGATCTCATAGTAGAGATCCTCGGCGATGTTGGTCGCGTGGTCGCCGATGCGCTCCAGGTTCTTGGCCACGAACAGCAGGTGCGCGCAGGCGGTGATCAGGCGCGGATCGCCCATCATATAGGTCAGAAGTTCGCGGAAAATCGCTTCGTAGTGCTCGTCCACCTCGTGGTCTTCGGTCCAGACCGAGACCGCCCGATCGACGTCACGCGTTGCCAGGGCGTCCAGCACCTCCTTCAGCCGCATCGCCACCAGTTCACCCATCCGCTCGATGGAGCTGGTGATCGGCGTCAGTGGTTCGGAGGCCGAAATGATGACGGCGCGTTTGGCGATGTTCTTGGCCAGGTCGCCGCAGCGCTCGAGATCGCCGCTGATCTTGATCGCCGCCACCGTGCGACGCAGGTCGTCGGCCACCGGCTGGCGGATGGCGATCAGGCGGATCGCCTTCTGCTGGATGTCGGCTTCGAGCGCGTCGAGGCGCGCGTCGCGTTCGATCACGGTCTCGGCGAGGGCTATGTCGCGATCGGCGATAGAGCGGATGGCGTCGGCGACTTCGGCCTCGGCCAAGCCGCCCATACGGGCGAGCTCGGCGGTAATCGCGTCGAGTTCGGCGTCATAGGCTTTTACGGTGTGTTCCATGGTGCGTCTTAAGCACTCCGAGCGAGAAGTCTGGTTGCCACGACTCTGTGAGGGGTTTGTGACAGGCGGTCTCCAAAGGGCGCCGCGCCCGGCCGCGGGTCAATGCGTTCTCTCAACCGAAACGGCCGGTGATGTAATCTGAGGCGCGCTTGGTCACCGGCTTGGTGAACATGTTGGCCGTCTCGTCGAATTCGACCAACTCGCCCAGATACATGAAGCCGGTGTAGTCCGAGAGGCGCGCGGCCTGACCGAGATTGTGGGTGACGATGACGATCGTATAGTCGGACTTGAGGCGGGTGATGGTCTCTTCGAGGCGCGCGCTGGAGATCGGATCGAGCGCCGAGGTCGGCTCGTCCAGCAACAGCACTTCCGGCCGCACGGCGATACAGCGCGCCACGCACAGCCGCTGTTGCTGGCCGCCCGACAGGCCGAGGCCCGAGGTGGTTAGCTTGTCCTTGACCTCGTCCCACAGCGCGGCGCGGCGCAGGGATTCCTCGACGCGGTCGTTCATTTCGGCGCGCGACAGGCTTTCGTAGAGGCGGACGCCGAAGGCGACGTTGTCATGGATCGACATCGGAAAGGGGGTCGGCTTCTGGAACACCATGCCGATCCGCGCCCGCAGCAGAGACAGGTCCACGCCCGGCCCAAGGATGTCCTCGTCGTCGAACAGTATCTTTCCGGTGGCCCGGTGGCCCGGATAGAGCCCGTACATCCGATTGAGGGTGCGCAGCAGCGTGGACTTGCCGCATCCGGAGGGGCCGATCAACGCGGTGACGGCGCTGCGGGCGACCGACATGGAGACGCCCTTGAGGGCCTGGCTCTTGCCGTAGAAGAAATCCAGATTCTGGACGTCGATCTTGATGCGTTCGGGCGCGATCTCGATGATCGAATTGTCGGTCCCAGGGGCGATGGCGCGTGCGCCAACCTCCTCGGCGGTCCCCGGCGTGAGCGACTCTGGCGCTGGGTCGGTCATGACGGCTTGGGATCCCTGGATACGAAGCGGGCGATGATGGTTACGGCAAGGACAGAGGCGGCGATGATCAGCGCGCCCGCCCAGGCGAGCTGGTTGAGGTCGCTATAGGGCGTCAGGGCGAACTGGAAGATCACCACCGGCAGGTTGGCCATCGGCTTGGCCATGTTCCAACTGAAGAACTGATTGTTGAGCGCCGTGAACAGCAGCGGCGCGGTCTCGCCGCTGATCCGCGCGAAGGCCAGGAGCGCGCCGGTGATGATGCCGCTCGACGCCGCGCGCCACAGCACGGTGCGCACCACATGCCAGAACGGCGTGCCTAGCGCGATGGCCGACTCCCGAAGCGAGGTGGGCTGGAGCTTCAATACGTCTTCCGTGGTGCGGGTGATCACCGGCACGGCCAGCAGCGCCAGCGCCACGGCGCCGGCGAAGCCGGAGAAGCCCTTGAACGGCGCCACCAAGATCTCGTAGACGAACAGACCCACCAGAATCGACGGCGCCGACAAGAGCACGTCGTTGAGGAAGCGCACGACGCTGCCATAGCGGCTCTCGCCGGCGTATTCGGCCAGCCAGGTGCCCGCCATGACGCCGACGGCGAGGGCCATGGCCATGGCCAGGGTGCACATCATGATCGAGCCGACGATGGCGTTGATCAGGCCGCCCGGCGTGCCGGCGGCGGGCGTGGACATGGTGAAAAGGCGCAGGTTGAGGCCGCCGACGCCCTGGATCAGCAGCGAATAGAGAATGAGCGCCAGGGCCGTCAGCGCCAGTGTCGTCACGAGGAAACAAAAGCCGACGAACAAGGCGTTCTGGGCGCGCCGGCGTCCAATGCGGGCGGCGGAGAGGGCCATCCTCAGAGCCTCGCCTGGTTGCGCAGCAGCAGGCGCGCCAGGGCCAGAACGATGAAGGTGATCAGGAACAGCACCAGGCCGAGCGCGATGAGGGCGGACTGCTGCATGCCGCTGGCCTCGTTGAATTCGTTGGCGATGGTGGAGGCGATGGTCGAGCCGGCGTCGAACAGTCCCTTCGGAAAATCGTGCGAATTGCCGATGATGAAGGTGACGGCCATGGTCTCGCCGAGCGCGCGGCCCAGGCCCAGCATCACCGCGCCGATGGCCCCGCGCCGCACATAGGGCAGCGTGACCTTCATCACCACCTCGCCGGTGGTGGCGCCCAGTCCATAGGCGCTCTCCCGCACCTGGGCCGGCACCGTGTGCAGCAACTCGCGCAGGGTCGCGGCCATGAACGGCAGGATCATGATCGCCAGGATGATCGAGGCCGCCAGAATGCCCGAGCCGTTGGGTATGCCCTGAACCAGGGTCGACCAGATCGAATCCGCCGGCGCGGCGGCCATCGCCGGAATCTCCACCCATTTGGCGAACATCGGCGCGAAGACGAACAGGCCCCACATGCCGTAGACGATGGAAGGGATGCCGGCCAGAAGCTCCACGGCCGTGCCAATCGGCCGGCGCAGCGCCGGGGGGCAGAGCTCCACGAGGAAGAAGGCGACGCCGCCCGCCACGGGGAGGGCGAACAGAAGTGCCAGGGCCGAGGTGATCAGTGTGCCGACAATCGGCCCGGCCGCGCCATAGACGTCCTGCACCGGGTCCCAGGTGACATTGGTGAGAAAGCCGACGCCGAATTTGGCGATGGCCGGCCATCCGCCGATGGCAAGCGCGACCAGCACGCCGCCCAGCGCCGCCAGCAGCGTCGTGGCGGCCATGAAACAGGCGGCGTGGAATACCGGCTCTAGCCCCGAGCCGCGGGCCGAAGCGAGGCGGCGCGGGGCGGGATCGGCGGCTGAAATCTCGGCTGTCGACATGGCGCCTATCGCGTCGGGACGGGTTGACCCCTCAATAAAGCGGCGGCCGGGGGTTCGTCGATCCCCGGCCGCCCACGGTCTATTTGTAAACCGGCTGGCCGTCAGGCCCGGTGATCTTGAGCCACGACTTGCGGATGAGGCTTTTGACGCCTTCTGGCAGCGGCACGTAATCGAGGGTTTCGGCGGCGGGATTGCCGTTCTTGTAGGACCAATCGAAGAAGGCCAGCACGTCGTGCCCCGTCTGCGCATTGGCCTGCTTGGAGTGCATCAGGATGAAGGTGGCCCCGCTGATCGGCCAGGCGTTCGCGCCCGGCTGGTCCAGCAGCAGCAGATAGTAGCCCGGCGCCGCGCCCCATTTCGCGCCGGCCGCGGCGGCGGCGAAGGCCTCCGCGGTTGGCGCCACCCAGCGGCCCGATTTGTTGCGCATCAGGGCGTAGGTCATGTGGTTCTGCTTGGCGTAGGCGTATTCGACATAGCCGATGGCGCCCGGCGTCTGCTTGACGAAGGCGGCTACGCCGTCATTGCCCTTGCCGCCGATGCCCACCGGCCAGTTGACCGACACATTGGCGCCGGGCCCCGAGGCCCAGTGAGCCGCGTTCATCGACAGATAGCTGGTGAACAGGAAGGTCGTGCCCGAGCCGTCCGAGCGGTGCACCACCGTGATCGGCAGGTGGGGCAGCTTCACGCCCTTGTTGTAGGAGGCGATGACCGGGTCGTCCCAGAACTTGCGAATGCCGCGGTAAATGTCGGCCAGGATCGGGCCGGTGATCTTGACGTCGCCGGGCTTGATCCCCGGCAGGTTCATCACCGGCACCACGCCGCCGATGACCGTCGGAAACTGCTGCAGGCCATCCTGCGCCAGCACGTCGGGCTTCAGCGGCATGTCGGAAGCGCCGAAATCGACCGTATTGGCGGTGATCTGCTTGATGCCGCCGCCGGAGCCGATCGCCTGATAGTTCAGCGCATTGCCGGTCTTGGCCTTATATTCCTCGGCCCACTTCGCGTACACCGGGGCAGGGAAGGTGGCGCCGGCGCCCGAAAGGCTGGCGGCGTTGGCCGCTGCGCCGAACGCGACCGTCGCGAACACCGCGGCGGCGAAAAGCTTGTTCATGATGTTCTCCTCAAGCCCGTGTGGCGCTTGGCCGACGTCGGCTCAGGCGCCTGCTCTATCGGGCGTCATTATAGATTTTGTGACAGCCGGCCCAGATCGTCCGGCGAATGTCGCAATGGTCAAGCTTACATATAACCGTCGCACAACTCTGATAATTGGCGGGACGCTCCCGAGAAAACCCGGGGGCCTTCGAGGGGAACTCAAAAACTATGTCACTCAGGACTTCGTTGGCCGGTGGGGCCGCGTTGGGCGTTGTGCTCGCGCTTTCGTCGGGCGTCGCCGCTCAGGCCGCCACGACCCGTCATCACCATCGCATTTATCGGCACGTGGCCGCCCGGCCCGACCACTCCAGCGAGCTGCAAGGCGAGATCGACGAGCTCAAGTCCGAGGTCCAGAGCCTGAAGGCGTCCAGGGACATGCAGGCGGCCAATCAGGCCCAGAACGACTCGCAGATTACACAGCTCAAGGCGCAACTGTCTGACGCGGACGCCCGCGCCCAGTCCGCCCAGGCGCGCGTTGACGCTCAGATCGAGACCATCCCGGGCGAAGTGCATGAAGAAGTCGTCAAGGCGGCGCCCAAGACCGACAAGCTCTACATCAAGGGCGCGACGCTCCAGTTCGGCGGCTTCACAGCCTTGGAAACGATCTTCCGCAGCCACGCTGAAACGGCGGACTTGGCCTCGAGCTTCAGCGCCATCCCCTTCCCGAACGTCACGACCGGACATACGTCCGAGACACGCTTCTCCGCCCGTCAGAGCCGGATATCCGCCCTGGCGCAGGCTGACGTCAGCGATACGGTCAAGATCTCGGGTTACGGCGAGTTCGACTTCCTCGGGGCCGCTCAGACCGCGAACTCGAACGAGACCAACTCCTACACGCCCAGGATTCGCAATCTCTACACGACCATCGACTGGATCGAGGGTCCGGGCACGATCCACGCCTTGGCCGGCCAGAGCTGGTCGCTGGTCACGATGACCAACAAGGGACTTACGCCGCGTACGGAAGATTCGCCTCTCACCATCGACGCCCAGTACGTGCCCGGCTTCGTGTTCGCCAGACAGCCGCAGATTCGCCTGGCCTTCGATTCCAACCAGCACTTCTGGTTCGGCGTCTCGGTGGAACAGGCGCAATCCACCTATTCCAGCAGCGGCAAGTTCCTGCCGGGCATTACCGTGATCAACACGTCGGCCGCGGGTTCAGGCTTCAACTCGGCCAACACGCTGTCGCTCAACAAGCTGCCCGACTTCGTCGCCAAGGCGGCGGTCGACGAGAACTTTGACGGCCACAACCTCCACGCCGAAGTCTTTGGCCTCTATCGCCAGTTCTATGCGCGCGTGGACGACGGCGGCGCCTTCAGTAACGAGAGCACGTCCGGCGGCGGCGTGGGCGGCGGCCTCATCCTCGGCGTCATTCCGGGTTGGCTCGACCTGCAGGCTTCCGGATTGTGGGGCAAGGGCATCGGCCGGTATGGCGCCGGACAGCTACCGGATGCGACGCTCGGCGTGGATGGGACCTTGCACCCGATCAACGAGTGGGAGGCCCTCGTCGGCGGCACGTTCCACGTCACCAAGCAATTCGACATCTATGCCTATGCCGGCGAGGAGCGAGAGCAGGCGACGCCGTTCATCAGCGGCACGATCTACAACGGCGTTGGCAACCCCTATTACGACAACACGGGTTGTGACACTGAAGGGGCCACGAACTGCAACGGCAACAACCACTATGTGGGTCAGTTGACCGCCGGCTTCTGGGACCGCCCGTATGTCAGCACCTGGGGCAAGTTCCAGTGGGGTATCCAATACTCCTACACCGAGCGCGCGGCGTTCGATGGCAACGGAGCGGCGCCGATCACGCACGACAGCATGGTGTTCACCAGCTTCCGCTTCTATCCGTTCTAAGACGGAGTTCGGGTCTAGCTGAAAGGGGGCGGAGCGATCCGCCCCCTTGCGCCATTGGCGTCCCGCGCCCCAGCGGCCAATATGGGCCGCGAAAGGGCCGCCATGCCGCGTGTGCTCACGATCGAAGACGACGAGACCACGGCGCGTGAGATCGTGGTCGAGCTCACCGGTCGCGGCTTCGACGTCGACGCGGTGGCGGATGGCCGCGAGGGTCTCCTGCGCGCCGCCACCGGCGACTACGACGCCATCACCCTCGATCGGATGCTGCCCAGTCTCGACGGCCTGGCCATCCTGAGAGTCTTGAGGGAGTCCGGCGTGGAGACGCCGGTCTTGATGATCAGTGCCCTCAGTGACGTGGACGAGCGCGTCCGCGGCTTGCGGGCCGGCGGCGACGACTATCTGATCAAGCCCTTCGTCGCCGACGAGATGTCGGCCAGGCTCGAGGTGCTCTTGCGCCGGCGTCGAGGTCCCGAGCGCCAGTCGGTGCTGCGCGTCGGCGACCTCGAACTCGACCTCATCACGCGCGAGGTGAGGCGCGGAGGGCAGATAGTCAAGCTGCTGCCGACCGAGATGAAACTGCTCGAGTACCTGATGCGCAACTCCGGCCAGGTCGTCACGCGGACGATGATCTTCGAGGCCGTGTGGAGCTATCATTTCGACCCCGGCACCAATCTC
>Ga0302314_10014215_pt1 | contig 13637 bp, 14 predicted proteins | sample III_Palsa_N2_3_FD_200533 | JGI IMG/M metagenome (GOLD analysis project Ga0302314, IMG submission 200533) | Peat permafrost microbial communities from Stordalen Mire near Abisko, Sweden - III_Palsa_N2_3 | ecosystem: Environmental > Terrestrial > Soil > Palsa > Peat permafrost | place: Sweden... | reverse complement strand
GCTGCCGTCGGACGAGGATGTGTTCGTGACCCACGACATCCATCGCGGCGGTGAAGGGGACGATTGAATGACGCCAGCTCCGGAGCCGCCGTACTACGCGGTGATTTTCATCAGCCGGCGCACCGCGCGCGAGAATGGTTACGGCGCCGCGGCCGATCGCATGGTCCGGCTGGCGGCGGAAATGCCGGGATTTCTCGGGATCGAAAGCGTGCGCGACGAGGGTGGCGTCGGGATCACGGTGAGCTACTGGCAGGACGAGGCGGCGATCGCGGCCTGGAAAGCGCACGCGGAACATACCGCGGTGCGCGAGCAGGGTCGCGCCAACTGGTACGAGGAATTCGAAGTGCGCGTGGCGAAGGTTGAACGAGCCTACGGTTGGCGGAAGTAGGGAAGGTAAGTCTTCTTTTTGTGAACAAAAAGAAGCAAAAAAACTTTGATAATTGATAAAAGTTTTTTGCTTCTTTTTTTCAAAAAAGAAGACTTACTTTCTTCTATCGCGTCGTCACCGTAAATCGCGCCAGCTCCGCCACCGCCTGCGGCCAGCCCGGCCGAAGCTGCAGTGCCGTGCGGAAATCCAAATAAGCCGCGGTTTCGTCACCCTTGTCGTCTTCGGCCAGGGCCCGATCGAAATAGGCCTTGGCGGGCTCCTTCATCGCCAGCCGCATCCCCCGGTCGATGTCCAGGATCGCGCTGTCGTAACGACTCTGCGCGATCTCGGAGGCGCCCAGATCGACATACGCATCGCCCGAAACCGGAACCAGCGCGATCGCGCTGCGAAAATCGCGCTCGGCGTAGGCGGGGGCGTTTTCGAGGTACAGCACGCCGCGATTGACATGAGTCGCTGCCAAGTCGGCGGGAACCAGAAGCTCGTCGGTGAGCGCCTTGTTGCAGTTCAAAATCGCATCCGACGCCACCGCCGCGCCTTCCGCGGCGAGCCGCGCCTGCTCGGCGCAGCCGCGAGCATAGGAACCGGCAACCAGAGTGTCTTGCGCCATCGCCGGCGACAGCCACGCGACACAGGCGACAGCCAACAGGAGATTGCGCATCGGCCACCTCTCAACACCCGCACCATACCATAAAGTTTCACGCCGGATAATAAGCCGAGCGGAATATTCTTTCGGCCGCCCGCCCGATCAGCCGGCGGCGGCCGCCTCCGGTTGGGCGGCAACCTCCGCCACCTGGTTGCGGCCGCGCGACTTGGCGAGATAAAGCCCCTGGTCGGCGCGCGCCAAGGCAGCAATGAGATCGGGTTCCGAGGACGGGACCAGCGAGACGCCGATGCTGAGCGTGATGTCGATGCTGTTTTCGCCCACCGCGATCGGCTGCTCGGCGACCGCCTTGCGCAATTTCTCCGCGACCATGCGCGCGCCGGCCAGATCGGTGTCGAGCAGCAGGATCGCGAATTCGTCGCCGCCGAAGCGCGCCGCGAAGTCGCTCTGGCGTTTCAGCACGCGGCGCGCGGTGGTTACCACCAGCTGCAAGGCGACGTCGCCCATGTGATGGCCATACCGATCATTAATCGACTTGAAGTGATCGATATCGGCGAGCAGTAGCGAAACCGGACTGTTCGAGCGGTGCGCCAAGGCCAGCATGCGTGACAGCGAGGTTTCCAGCCCGCGCCGGTTGAGCAGGCCGGTCTGCGGGTCATGGAGCGCCTCACTTTCGAGCCGGTTCAGCGCGCGCTCGCCGGTCATCGCCAACAATGCGACAAATACCAGGCATCCGGCGATCTGATCGATCGCAAGCGGGATCTCACCCAGCAAAGCCGCCGATGGGGTCGCCCGGTGCCCCGGCAGCAGGGGAACCACGACGGCGGCGATCGCGGCCAACAGCAAGGCCGTGCCGAACACCCCGAATACCAGCGAGAAGGCCACATGCGCCGGCAACGGTGCCGGCTCGCGCCTCCGCACCAGGACGACAGCGGCTAACAGACAGATCACGCTGTCGCTGAGATAGCTGGGCAGCACCGCGGTTCCCGGCGACACCCAGGGAACCACCAGACCCCACAGCGCCGCGGCGACGGCGCCGCCGAGGATCTCGTGCGACGACCGGGGCCAGGTTTCGACATCGAAATGAAGCAGCCCGACCCAGGTCAGCACACAGGCGGCTGCCGCGATTGCGCTCCACGGCATGTTGCCAAGTGAGGGGAGTGCTGTCGGTTCCAGGAAAGCACCGGCCAGCGTCGTACCCCACAAAAACTCGGCGATCGCCCAGAACAGATAGTACCACGAGGCACGATTGCGACTCCAAAGCATGGCAAACAGCAGCGCGAAGGCGAACCGAGGCGTGGCGCCGCAGAACAGCAGGGTATGAAGATCAAGCATCGGCGAAACCATACTGCATCTCTAAACCCCGTGGTGCGGGCGGGACGGCAAATCGGTCGCAGCTGGCGCCGGATGACCGCGGACGTGATCCACGCTGCGCGATCCGGCGGGGCAATCGCGCTTTAGGCGTCGCCGCCACCGTTTCGCGCCCAGGCCTCGAGCATCTGGCGCGCGATGGTGAGCGGGTGCGGCAGTTCGATGCCGAACGTGGCCGGGTCGCGGATCGCCGCTACGGGAAACCAGCGCGCATCGGTAAGTTCGGTGGTGTCGACCACGATGTCGGCGCCGGTGGCTTGAGCGGTGAATCCGAGCATGATCGAGCCGGGAAAGGGCCACGCCTGGCTGCCGAAATAGCGCACCGCGCGCACGGCAACGCCGGTTTCCTCCATCACTTCGCGCGCCACCGCTTGCTCGACGTTCTCGCCCGGCTCGACGAAGCCGGCCAGCACGGTATAGAGCTTGGGTGCCGGGAAGCGCGGCGAATGGGCCAGTAGCACGCGCGCTTCGGCTTCGTCACGGCGGTGCACCAGCATAATCACGGCGGGGTCGGTGCGCGGGAAATGCTGAGTGCCGCAGTTGGTGCAGCGGAGTACGTTGCCGGCCTGCTCGGGTTCGCAGACGCCGCCACACACCCCGCAAAAACGATGCCTGCTGCGCCAGTGCATCAGCGCACGGGCCTGCCCCAGGACCGAAGCCTCCGATGGCGGCAGCAACCCGGCGACCGGCCGCAATTCGGCGAATTCGCCCAAGCTCGACGGCAGCAGGGGGATCGGGTCGTCGACTTCGGAGACGTCGACGACAAACAGCGCGGTACCATCAAGGATCCCGAGGAACGCCCACGGTCCGCCTTGCAGGCGAAACCGATTGGCGGCATCGCCGGAGAGAAACACCGCCAGGGGTTCGGACGCGTCCGGCCCCGATCCGGCAACACTCCGGCTTTGCCGCAGCAGCACCTTGCCGCGCCATAACGGCACGAACAGGCTCTGATCATCCGCAAGACGCTGCGCGATCCAATGCGCATCGGCGCGGCGCGCGCCGGCGCGGTCGAGCCCGTCGTAGGTCATTCGGTCGATAAAGGGCACGCCCGCGGACAAGTCGCTCATCGTTGGCGGCTTCGGCCTACTGTGCCTGCGAGCAGGCGGTGCTCGCCTCGCTCGAGCAGGAGCTGTAATTACTCTGGCAGACGGCGGTGCAATCGTTGGCAGCGAAGTTGGTGGCGGTGCTGGGGACCTCCGACTCTCCGGCGTCGCCGACCGTTGAACTGCCCTGACTTGCATCGCCGACGTCGCCTGCCTGCGTGCCGTTGGCCACCGTGTTGCTGCCGCAGTCGTTCTCGCATTGATTGGCGGCTTGGCCGCAGCTCGAGCGCGCCATGCACCACTGGACCGAGCCTGGCCCGCTCATCTCCGGCGCGGCATTAAGATATGGCAGCAATGCGCGTGAGGAGAGATTCTGGGAGCCCAAACCGCTGCTGCCGAGACTGCCTTGGGTCGCGAAGTTCGACCCATTGGTGCTGGCATTGCTTTGCGTGGACTTGAGTTGACTGGAGTTTCCCTGCACGCCGACCAGATTGGACGGCGAGTTGGTGTTCGAGGTGCTGCTGGAGGTTTGCGCCGCGGCAACCCCCGCGCCCACCATCGGAACGCCGGACGCAATGCCTGCGAGCGCCAGCGCGAGCGCGCCCGCGGTCCGGACTTTGATCCAAAATTGCATCTGCTTCAGCACCTTTTGCCGTTCGGGGTGAGATTGATCAGACTGGCTTTTACCACAAAATCGCCGAAATCCATCGAAACATCGTCCGAAACGCCATTTTGCCAGTAGCGCATGGCAACTTCGTAATTGGGGGTGACGTCGTCTTCGCCGCGCTCGAAGAAACTGATCGCGACCCGACCGTTGGCGACGCGCTGGAGTACCGGCCAGCGTGGCTTGGCCAGCGCGCCGCCAAATCCTCCCATCACGGTGAAACTATCCTCGGCGCCGTCTTCGTCGGTGCCATCGAACAGGGGCGCGTTCAGAAATTTTTGTCCCTTTGCCGCGCCGTCCAGCAGCGCGATGGTTTGCGCCATCGGAAACAAGGTGCCGGGCGGGAGGTCGACCACTTTTACCGAAGGCGCGGAATAGTGGATTTTTCCGCTGCCGTCCGGCTGCCGGGTGGCCTCGCCCTCGATGTCGGCGACGACTTTCTGGTTGCTGGTCTGGCGCAGACTGAAGCGCAGCAGCTTGCCGTCCTTCTGCTCCCAGGTGACGTAGTCCGAGATCATGTGCGAGACCGTGCCGTCGTCGTTGGTGATGTTCATGTCGAGCCGCTGGGCGGTGGCCCAAGCTTCGCAGGCGTCGCTCAGCTGGTAATCCATCCTGCCGTCGGCGGCGAGCACCGCGCCGCCCGGGGAACTCGTGAGCGAGAGGTTATAGACCGCGTGATACGGCACCATGTCCTCGATTCCCACCGCTTTTCTGATTGCGGCAACCGGGTTCGCTACCGACCCGGGACTTGCCAGGCAAGCGGAGCCAGCGAAGCAGCCGGCGGCCAGGAATATGAGGGCGAGTTTCATCGGCCGATATTGGCAGAAGGGGCGCGATAATACCAACGCACATTCTTGGTAACCGCGCGCTGAGGCGCGGAAAATACCCGTTCCGCGGGCGCTACCGGCCGGCCGGCGAGCGCGGACTCGCCGCGGACGGACTGGGCGATGTGCTGCGCTATGCGATCGTGCCCGCTTGGCTGCTGGGCGCCGGTTGCGCGTCGCGGTAGGCGTCGAGCTGGCGCTGGCTCGGGAAGGTCTGGCCGGCGGCGCCGTCCTGACCGGCGAATTGCATCACCTCGATGCCCAACGCGGCATTGAAGTGCTCGACCGGCGAGGGGAACTGCGCCTGTGCGGTGCTGCTGGAACTGGCCGGCGGGGCTGGGGTCGGAGACCGGGCGACAGGCGCGAACGAAGCTGCCCCATCGGTGGCGGTGATCGAAAGATTGTCTGACATGGCTTTAATCTCATGGCGGAAGTCGCGTATAGCGGGTGAGCGGCACAACCCACCTCCGTTCAAGTTTGCCCCATTTTCGAGACGATGCCGATGACGGAAACTTGGGTTCACGCCGCCCACTACTGTTACTTACACCGGAAAGCAATAAGATCGGGTTAAGCGGGCGACGCCTAAGTGTAGTCGAAGAGTCTGCTTTTTTGAAAAAAAGCAGCAAAAAACTTTTATTCGATTGGTCCCTGCGTGTCCTGGGAAGCTTCGCAACTGACTAGATTAGTAAAGTTTTTTTGCTTCTTTTTGTTCACAAAAAGAAGATTCTTCCTTTGGTCTAACATATTGATTCTATTTATATCTTTTCGGCCCGACCGTCAGGCGAGCGAAAGCGATCCGTGGCTCAGCAGCGAGCTCATGCTGACGCTCACGTTCTGCAGTTCGGCGATCGCGACTCCCGCGCTGCCCGCGCCAGTGGAGTGGAAATCCAGGATAGTCGACGAACCCGCGGCACTGGTGCTGAGATAGTTACTGATGGTGCCGATCGTGGCCTCGATCCCGGCGCTCGCGAACAACAGCCGGAAATCGATCCGGTCCTGATCGGTGAGCGAGAAATTCGCCAGGCTGGTGAGCCCCGCGACCGGGACATGCTGGCCGAGCAGGAAGGTCTCGCCGCCTTCCGGCCGAAAAGCGGCGCTGCCGCCGGCCGCGACGAACAGCGTGGCGCTGGTGGGGGTGAAAACCAGAGCGTTGTCGGCGAACAGTTGGGTGACGCTGATGCTGACGCCTTCCAGCACGGCAAACGGCGTAGCAGCCGCGCCGGTGCCGGTCCGATCGATCGACAGCACGGTGTTGCCGCCGGTCTGGGTCGCGGTAACGTAATCCTGCAGGTTCGCGAGGTCAGGCGCCGCCGTGGTGGCGTTGAGAATCCGCGAAAGGTCGAGCACTTCGGCCATCGCGGGATTGAAATTATCGATCTGCTGGGCGGCGACGCCGGTTGCCGGCGGCATCAGCTTCAGGGTCTCGAGCCCAGCGTCGCGGAAGGCAAAGGCAGTGTCGAACGTGGGATCGACGGTGATCGCGTCCGGTACGTAAGCCACCCCGCCGTCGCCGACCAACTGGGCGATCGTGGTGCTGACGCCCACCAGCAAGGCGATCGGCGTGCCGACCGCGCCGCTGCCGGTGGGATCGAAATAGAGCGTGGTGCTACCGCCTGCTACCTGTGAAGTGATATATTTGGTGACATCCGACAGATCGGTCTTGGCTTGAGTGAGCTCGAGAATGTCATCGAGCCCGATGATGTCCCCGGTCGCTGGGCTGAAGTTATGCAGCACCTGCTCGCCGTGGCTCGGACTCTGCAGGCAAACGGTCTGGTGCCCGATGGCACGGTAGGTGATGACGTCGTTGGTGCATCCCATCACCATCAGTTGCGTAATCGGCGAAGCTGGCTTGGTCATGAAGAGTCCCCTGGTTTCGGCATCGCCAAGCTGAGGGGAAAGGATTGAGGAATGATTTACGCAAATTTGAGAATAAAATCTATTTTTGAGACGTTCGGAAGGAAGCTGCGCCACAGGCCCGACCGATCACGGCAGCGGTCGGGGGCGCCCGTGCTGGTCGATCGCGACGAAGGTGAAGGTGGCCTCGGTCACCTTCATGGTGTCTTCTGCCTCACGCAACCGGCGCCATGCTTCGACCTCCACTTTCAGCGAAGTGCGGCCGGTAGCGACGATGCGGCCGTAGAAACTGACCTCGTCGCCGACCTGGACCGGCTTCTTGAAGCTCATCGCCTCCACCGCGACCGTCGCGGTGCGGCCGCGGGCACGGCGCGTGGCGACCGAGGCGGCGGCCAGATCCATGTGCGCCATCAGCCAGCCGCCGAAGATGTCGCCGGCCGGATTGGTGTCGGCGGGCATGGCGGTGGTGCGAATTACCGGCTCTTCGTTGGGGGCGATTTGGTCCATGCTGCGGGTCTCGCGAGGAAAAGAGGAACGCCATGCTGAACACTATCCTGCCGGCGCTCAAGCAGCGGTTTGGGGCGCGCTGCGCCACCGGCGATTCGGTGCGGATCCAGCATGGACGCGATTATTCCAAGCATCCCGAGTACTTGCCCGATGCCGTGGTGTTTCCCGAATCTGCTGCGGAGGTGGCGGAGATCGTGAAGCTTTGCGCCAAGGCGCGGGTGTCAATCGTGGCCTACGGCGCGGGATCGTCGCTCGAGGGCCATATCCTGCCGGTGCAGGGCGGCGTCAGCCTCGATCTTACCGGGATGAAACGGATATTGGCGATCCGGCCGGACGATCTTGACGTGACGCTGGAGCCGGGGGTCACGCGGAACGAACTCAATCGCGCGCTGCGGCCTTACGGGCTCTTCTTTCCGGTCGATCCCGGCGCCGACGCCACGCTGGGCGGGATGGCGGCGACCGGCGCCTCGGGCACCATGGCGGTGCGCTACGGCACCATGCGCGACCAGGTGCGGGCGCTGAAATTCGTCGGCGGGGCTGGGCAAGTCGTGCGCACCGGCAGCCGCGCGCGCAAATCCTCGGCGGGCTACGATCTCACCCGGCTGATGCTGGGGTCGGAAGGCACGCTCGGCATCATCACCGAACTCACGCTGCGGGTTTACCCGCTGCCGGATGCGATGGCGGCCTGCACCTGTGTGTTCCCTGATGTCGGCAGCGCCACGCGCGCGGTGATCCAGGCGATCCAACTGGGGCTGCCGCTGGCGCGGGCTGAGCTGCTCGACGAGCTCACCATCGCCGCGGTGAGCAGATTTTCCGGCCTCAGCTTGCGTGGCAAACCGACGCTGTTTCTGGAGTTTCACGGCGATGAGACGTCCACCGCCGCGGTCGCCGCCAATATGCAGGAGATCGCCGCCGGCGAAGGCGGCGAGGAATTTCAGTGGGCGGCGCAGACCGAGGACCGCACCCGGCTGTGGCAAGCCCGGCACGACACCTGGTTTGCCTGCCTCGATCTATGCCCCGGCGCGCGGGTGTTCGTTACCGACGTGTGCGTGCCAATCTCGCGGCTGGCCGAGTGCATCGAAGCGACCCAGGCAGACCGCGCCGAGGTAAGTGTGACCGCGCCGCTGTTCGGCCACGTCGGCGACGGCAATTTTCACATGATGGTGCTGATCGACCCAACCAACGCCCGCGCGCAGGAAGAGGCGGACTGGCTGAACCAGCGGCTGGTCGAGCGCGCGATCGCGATGGAGGGTACATGCACCGGCGAACATGGGGTGGGAATGGGTAAGCGGGAGTTCTTGGCAGCGGAACATGGAAACGAGGCGCTGGAACTGATGCGGGCGGTGAAGCGGGTTTTCGATCCCGACGGAATATTCAATCCGGGGAAAATATTGATGGAAGAATAGGGAAGTCTTCCTTTTGTGAACAAAAAGAAGCAAAAAAACTTTGTCAATGAGATTAATGGCGAATATGGATCATGAGCAGGACTGCAAGCGCCAGCATGGTGCCGAAGGCAAGCAGCCTCACTATCCACGTGACGAAGCCGGGCGGCGTCGCGCCCCTGGCATGAAATAGTGAATTTGAACCGATATTGTCATCATCGCGTAGCAGTCGGCGGAATTCTTTGCCCGTTTCCATTTTCCTGTCCTATCTGAGTAAGCTTGCGGGCCAAGATCACGACACGAAAACGGCGCTTCGTCGTGCCAGGCTTTCGGCGGGCCAAAGCGTTTTTGAATCGTAATACGCCTCGAAACGCGGCACGTCGGCAGGCAAACTGACCCAAGGCAATTGCGAGCGCGTGTAGATATGCACGTCGGGCGGAAGGCTCGTGGGATCGTCCAACGTGCCGACGCGCACGAAGCGGATGCTTTTTCGCCCGCCGTAGTGGCTCCAGAGCGCGGTACCGCAATCCGGGCAGCGGTAGATATCGTGGGGTCTGCCGCTATCGGTCGGCACGGCGTAGGGGGTGGGATCGCCACAGATCAATTCCACGCGATCGGTTTCGATCAGTGCGTTGATCACGAAGGCCGAGCCGGTTTGTCTTTGGCAATCCTTGCAATGGCAGCAGTGCACAAACATCGGCGCTGATTTCAGGCGGTATCGTATTTTCCCGCATGCGCACCCACCAGTATTTGTCATAATCTAATCCCCAAAAGTTTTTGGTTCTTTTTTTCAAAAAAGAACACTTGCCTTGTTGGTTGTCAGCTTTTGATTAACTTGATCCTTTTCCCGCTAACTCCAATCGCAATTTCCCCCCCCTTCAGCGCCTGTGCATCTGCCCCGAACAGTTCGTATCGCCATCCGTGCAGCGCCGGAATTTCGGGCGTGTCTTCGGTTGCCAATCGGTCGAGATCGTCCGAGGAAGCGATCAATTTCGCCGCGACATTGTGAGTTTCGGCCTTCGCTGCCAACAGCACCTTGAGTAGCGCCACCAGTGCCGGCGACGGCCGGGCGCCTTCCTTGGCGTTGAGCGACACCGGCATTTCGTCGTCCGGCCGTGCCGCCGCGGCCTTTAGCGCGGCGAGCAGACCCTGGCCGCTTTTGCCCTCGGCGAAGCCCTTCGAGACGCCGCGTATCCGGGTGAGGGCTTCAGGATTTTCCGGGGCGGTCGCGACGATCTCCAGCATCGATTCGTCTTTGAGCAGACGCTGGCGCGGGATATTCACCCGCTGCGCCTCGCGCTCGCGCCAGGCGCAGATCGCCTTGAGCAGTCCGAGCATGCGGCGGTTGTTGGTGCGCGGGCGCAGCCGTTCCCACATCGTTTCGGGATCGGCACGGTAGGTGTTGGGATCGGCGAGCTCGGCCATTTCCTCGGCGACCCATTCCAGGCGGCCTTCGCGCGCCAGGCGATCGCACAGGCGTTCGTAGACGATGCGCAGGTGGGTGACGTCGGCAGCGGCGTAGTGCAGCTGCGCGGGGGACAGCGGGCGGGCCGACCAGTCGCTGAAGCGGTGAGCCTTGTCGATCTGACCGCCGGTAACCGACTGCACCAGGCTGTCGTAGCCGACCTGGTCCCCAAAGCCCGCGACCATCGCGGCGATTTGGGTGTCGAACAGGTTGGTGGGCACCGCGCCGAAGATGTTCAGAAAGATTTCAACGTCTTGCCGGGCGGCATGGAAGACCTTGCGCACCGGTTCGAGCGCCAGCAGCGCGGCCAGCGGAGCAAGATCGAGGCCAGGCGCGAGCGCGTCGATTACCGCGAGGTCGTTGCTGCCGGCGATCTGCACCAGGCAGAGTTCGGGGTAGTAGGTGCGTTCGCGGAGGAATTCGGTGTCGATCGCGATGAAGGATTCTTCGGCCAATCGGGCGCAGAGCGCGGCCAGTTCGGCGGTCGTGGTGACGAATTGGAGCGGCGGAAATTCGGGTTGCGAGGGGCGTGCCATGACGCCGCTGTAACATGCGGGCGGGACCTTGGACAGGCGGCAAATACCGCGCTCAAGTGATAACTCTTGACACTGCACATGCCCCCGGTTTTGGTGCCCGCCTCTCGAATTCAAGGATCCCGCCATGCACGCCTATCGCACTCACCATTGTGGCCAGCTGCGCGCGACCGACGCCGGCACCGAGGTGCGCCTGTCGGGTTGGGTCCACAGCAAGCGCGACCACGGCGGCCTGCTGTTCATCGATCTGCGCGACCATTACGGGCTGACCCAGATCGTCTTCCCCGCGGGTGCGGCGATGTTCGACGAGGCGTCCAGCCTGCGCCCCGAAAGCGTGATTACGGTGACCGGCACGGTGGTGCCGCGCGAGCCCGCAACCATCAACCCCAAGCTCGCGACCGGCGAGATCGAGGTCCGCGCCACCGAGTTCTCGTTGCAGTCCACCGCCGCGGTGCTGCCGATTCAGGTCGCCGGCAACGAGGCCTATCCGGATGAATTGCGGCTGAAATATCGCTACATCGATCTGCGCCGCGACAAGGTGCATCAGAACATGATGCTGCGGGCCCGCGTGATCGCGAGCCTGCGCCGCCACATGGTGCAGGCCGGGTTCACCGAGTTCCAGACCCCGATTCTGACCGCGTCGAGCCCCGAGGGCGCACGGGATTTTCTGGTGCCGGCGCGCAACCATCCGGGCAAGTTCTACGCCCTGCCGCAGGCGCCGCAGCAGTTCAAGCAGTTACTGATGGTGGCGGGGTTTGACCGCTATTTCCAGATCGCGCCCTGTTTCCGCGACGAGGCCAGCCGCGCCGACCGCAGCCCGGGCGAATTCTATCAGCTCGATTTTGAAATGAGTTTTGTCACGCAAGAAGATGTGTTCGCTACCATCGAGCCGGTGATGGCCGGGGTGTTCGAGGAATTCGCGAATGGCAAGATTGTTTCAAAACCACCGTTCGTGCGCATTCCCTATGATGTTTCGATGCTGGAGTATGGCTCGGACAAGCCTGATTTGCGTAATCCGTTGAAGATTTCGGATGTTTCGGCGCAGTTCGCGGGCTCGGGCTTTGGCCTGTTCGCCAAGATCACTGCTGCCGGCGGCGCAGTGCGAGCCATCCCGGCGCCGGGCGCCAGCGGCAAGCCACGCTCTTTTTTCGATAAATTGAACGAATGGGCCCGCGACAACGGTGCCGGCGGATTGGGCTATATTTCGTTCGAGGCTGACGGCCCGAAGGGACCGATCGCCAAGAACCTGGAGGCCGAGCGCGCCGAAGCGATCCGGGTTGCCTGCGGGCTTTCCGCCGGCGACTCGGTGTTCTTCGCCGCCGGCAAGGCGGAGGAAGCCGCGAAATTCGCCGGGCTGGTGCGGACTCGGTTGGCGAACGAACTTGGCCTGATCCAGGAAGGCGAATTCCGCTTTTGCTGGGTCACCGATTTCCCGATGTACGAACTGAACGAGGAAACCGGCGTGATCGACTTCAGCCACAACCCGTTCTCGATGCCGCAGGGCGGAATGGAGGCACTGAAAACCCTCGACCCGCTCACCATCAAGGCGTTCCAATACGACATCGTCTGCAACGGCATCGAACTGTCATCGGGCGCGATCCGCAACCATCGGCCCGACATCATGATAGAAGCCTTCCGCATCGCCGGCTACGGCGAGGAGGAAGTCGAAGCCCGCTTCGGCGGCATGCTGAACGCGTTCCGCTACGGCGCCCCGCCGCACGGCGGGGCGGCGCCAGGTGTGGACCGTATGGTGATGCTGCTGGCGGACGAACCCAACATCCGCGAAGTCATCCTGTTCCCGCTCAACCAACAAGGCGAGGACCTGCTGATGCACGCACCGGCGGAAGTGCCGGCAGCGCGGCTGAAGGAGCTTTCGATCAGGCTCGACCTGCCTCCGCAGATAAAGAAGTAAGAATCTTCTTTTTGTGAAGCAAAAGTGCGCAAAAAAACTTTGTCAAATTGGTACGATGCAGCGGACCGTCGCGTCTTGCACCGGTCTAATTGATAAAGTTTTTTTGCGCACTTTTGCTTCACAAAAAGAAGACTTCCCTTTCCTCACAACCTAATCTCTCCCTGGACAAGCCCCCGCCGACAGAGCGACGCTCGCACCTTCTGCGGCTAGCCATCGAGGGGGCAGGATGGTCAATACAAGGAAGCTGCTACGATTCCTCCTGGGCAGTCCGCTCGACCCGCTTGACAAGCGCACCCGCCACCGCATCGCCCTGATCCCGCTGCTCGCCTGGGTCGGACTCGGCGCCGATGGCCTCTCCTCATCCTGCTACGGACCCGAGGAAGCCTTCCGGGCACTGGGCCCGCACATCCAACTCGGACTGTTTCTGGCGTTCGCCACCGCCGCCACGGTGTTCATCATCGCGCTCGGCTACAACCAGGTGATCCAGCTGTTCCCCACCGGCGGCGGCGGCTATCGGGTCGCAACCGCGCTGATCGGGCCGCGCGCCGGCCTGATCTCGGGCGCGGCGCTGCTGGTGGATTACGTGCTCACCATCACCACGTCGCTCGCCAGCGGCGCGGACGCCTTCTTCAGCATCCTGCCGGCGGGGGCATTGCGCTATGAGTTTGCTTGCGAAATCCTGCTGATCCTGGCGATGACCACACTCAATTTCCGCGGCATGAAGGAGTCGGTCGCGGTGCTGGCGCCAATTTTCCTCGGCTTCGTCGCAACCCATGTGGTGCTGATCGTCTACGGCATCGCCTATCACGCCCATGCGCTGCCGTCGCTGGTGCCCGATACGATCGGCCAGACCCGGACGCTCGCCCACGGTATGGGCTGGCTGTTCGTGGTGGCGCTGTTCATGCGCTCGTTCTCGCTCGGCGGCGGCACTTACACCGGCCTCGAGGCGGTCTCCAACAATGTCGGGATGCTGGCGGCACCCCGCGTGCGCAACGGCACCTGGACCATGTTCCTGATGGCGAGTTCGCTCGCCTTCACCGCCGGCGGCATCATCCTGCTCTATATGCTGTGGCACGCGACCCCGGTGGCAGGG
>Ga0302314_10014214_pt1 | contig 13637 bp, 9 predicted proteins | sample III_Palsa_N2_3_FD_200533 | JGI IMG/M metagenome (GOLD analysis project Ga0302314, IMG submission 200533) | Peat permafrost microbial communities from Stordalen Mire near Abisko, Sweden - III_Palsa_N2_3 | ecosystem: Environmental > Terrestrial > Soil > Palsa > Peat permafrost | place: Sweden... | reverse complement strand
GCCACGATCAGGTTGGCGACGTTGGCGCTGAGCAGGCTGATCGCCATCCCCTGCGCGCGCATCGCCGGCGGCAGGAAGTTGAGCAGCAGCGCCATCGTCGGCCCGGTGTAGAGATAGATCGCCGGCACCACGATCCACAGCATCGCGGTCGCGACGCTCAGCGAATGCGTCCAGTAGATCGCGAACGACGGCACCGTCGAACAGAACACCACCGCGGCGAGGAACCAGGCGATGCGACGCGGCTGGCGCATCGCCGGCAAGGCGAGGATCGCGCCCGTCGCCAGCGTCGCGGCGATCCCGGCCCACAGATAGATGCTGCCGAGCCGCGCGCCGGCCTGCGCGGTCGACAGGCCGTAGGCGCGCTGCAGGAAGGTCTGCGTCCAGTACATCAGCCCCCACCCCCACAGGCAGATGACCGTGCCGGCCGCGTTGATGTGCCACGCCGAGCGGCTCCGCCACAGAAAGCGCAACGTGTCCCCGAGCGGCGCCTGCCTGGTCGCGACCGGCGCGATCGTCTCGAAGCGCCCGCGTCGCGGCTCGCGGATGGTGAGCAGGATGAGGATACCGAGCAGCACGCCGGGCGCGCCCAGCACGAGGAAGGCCGCGCGCCAGCTGTGGAAATGGTCGACGATCCTGCCCGCGACGTTCGAGCCCAGCCACGCCCCGAGCGGCGAGCCCAGCGCGAACAGGGTGAGCGCGAAGGCGCGGCGCTCCTTGGGAAAATAGTCCGCGATGATCGAGGTCGAGGGCGGCGTGCCGCCCGCCTCGCCGACGCCGACGCCGATGCGGACGGCCATGAACTGCCAGAAGCTCTGCGTGAGCCCGAGGATCGCGGTCATCAGCGACCACAGCATCATCGCCGCCGCCACGATGTTGCGGCGGTTGGAGCGATCGGCAAGCTGCGAGATCGGGATGCCGACCAGGATGTAGAACAGCGCCAGCGATACGCCGGTCAGCCAGCCGACGCCGGTATCGCTGAGGTGGAACTCGAGACGGATCGGCTCGAGCACGGTCGAGACGACGTAGCGATCGGCGATGTTGAGCGCATAGACGAGGCCGAGCACGCTCACGACATACCAGCGCGCTCTGTCCAGCCGAGGCGGCGCAGCGTCCGCGGCGATCGCCGCCGGCGGGGCGATATCAGGGCCGGGCAGCGTCGCTGCGGGTGGTGTCATGCCGTTCCGATCGTAGCTACGGGCAAAACCGGGGGATATGCTGACGCTCTGGGCACCGGTGGCGCGACGCCACAGCTCGATCAGTGACGGCGCGTAGCTCGCCGCGCAATAGACATCGCAGGCGTCCTCGCCGGTCACCGCGATCCGCACCGGCACATGATGGAGGACAGTCGAGGCGACGGCACCCGGGCCGAAGCCGGGATGCTCGGCATCGAACAGGCCGGCGACCATCAGCAACTCGCGCCAGCCCGGTCCGGCAAGTGTCGCGCGGACCAGACCGCCGCCGATCGGCGCCAAGGCGCCACGCTCGCCGATCGTCGCGGACAGCGCGTCGATCCGCGCGCGGGCACCGAGCAGCCACCAGCGGCGCGGCTCGACCCGCAGCAGCGCGATGTCGCCGCACAGCGCGCGTGCATCGTCCTCGCCCCACAGATCGAGCACGATCACGTCGCCGGCCGGGGCCATGGTCACCGTCACGTGATCGGGCACGCGATCAGTCACGATAGCGTGCTCCTTCAGGATCGTAGAACAGCGGATCGGTCACGGTGACGGCGACATGCCGGCCCCGCACCGGCGAGGAGGCGATAAGACGCGCGCCGATCCGCGCGCGGCCACCCGACAGCAGGCCGAGCGCGATCCCGCCCTCGCCGAGCACGCGCCCCGCCGCCGAACTGACATGCCCCTCGACCGGCGCACCGGTCGCCGCGATCAGCATTGCGCCCTCGGGGATCGCTTCGGCCGCTTCCAGCCCGACGAGCTGCATCCGGTCCGGCGCGGACAAGGCCGGCCGCCCGAGCGCCTGCGCGCCGACATAGCCGCCCGCCTTGCGCAGCATCCGCTCCAGCCGCAGGTCGTGCGGGGTGGTGCGACCGTCCGCCTCGGCGCCGATCACGATATGGCCCTTCTCGATCCGCAGATATTCGAGCGCCTCGAGCCCATAGGGGAAGCCGCCCCGCGCCCGCGTCGCGCGATCGAGCGCATCCCACACCGGGCCGGCCTCGAAGCCGGGCGCATAGACCTCGAAGGCACGCTCGCCGCTGTAGCTCGCCGCGAGGATCAGGATTTTCACGCCCGCGATCGTCGCTTCGGCAAGCCCCATATGGGAGGGTGGTATCTCGCCGGTCAGTCCCGCCAGAATATCCGCAGCGAGCGGTCCGGCGAGCGCGATGCCGGCGAGATGCTCCTGCTGCGCCACCACCGAGACGCGCAGCTGCGGCGCGAGCACCCGGTGGACGTAGCTCAGATGCGCCTCCATCCGGTCGGCGCCGCCGGTCGAGCTGGTCAGCAGCCAGCGCGCCTCGTCCAGCCGCCACACCGTGCCGTCGTCCGCCACCATGCCGTCTTCGCGCAGCATGAAAGTGTAGCGCCCGCGCCCGACGCCGAGCTTCGCCACGCCGGTGGCGCAGACCAGCTCGAGAAACGCGGCGGCGTCGGGGCCGGAGACCGCGAACTTCGCGAGCGTCGAGACGTCGACGATGCCGGCTGTGGTCCGCACCGCCCGCGCCTCGCGGATCGCAGCGTCGTGCAGCGTCTCCCCGGCCAGCGGATAGGCGCGCGGCCGGTGCCAATAGCCCAAAGGCTGCCAGATCGGCGCCAGCGCCTGGTGGCGATCATGGAGCGCCAGCCGGCGGCGCGGCGCCGCATGGCCGCCGCCATCCGCACCGGCGAGCGTGCCCAGCGTCACCGGCGTGAAGGGCGCACGAAAAGTCGTCAGTCCCGCCTGCGGAATGTCGATGCCCGCCGCGCCGGCGAGCCGCGACAGCGCGGCCATGTTGCTGGTCTTGCCCTGATCGGTCGCCATGCCGAGCGTCGTGTAGCGCTTGAGATGCTCGACCGAGCGATAGCCTTCGGCCCAGGCGAGATCGATGTCGGCGGCGGTGACGTCGTTCTGGAAATCGACGAAGCTGTGCTTGGGATCGGGCAGGTGCGCAGAGGCCGCGGCGATCGGGGGCACCTCGCCTGCCACGGCGCCGACGCTGGTGATCGCCTGTGGGGAGACACCGGGCACGAAGGCCTGGATGTCGGCGCGCCAGTCGAGCTTGCCACCGGCCTGGCTATGGAGATGGACGACGGGCGTGAACCCGCCCGACATCGCGAGCAGATCGGCATCGAAGCGCCGCCGGACGCCGTCGATCTCGGCTTCGACCGCGGCGAGATGGTAGCGGCGTCCGCGCGTCGCGACCGCCACTGCCCTGGCGAAGACCGGGAAGCGCGTCTCGGGCGTCGTATCGCGCGAATCGAGGATCGCGACGACCGCGCCGCCCGCCGCCGCGATCGCCTCGGCGGTGTGATAGGCGTCGTCATTGTTGGTCGCGATGACCACCCGCCGGCCGGGCAGGACGCCGAAGCGACCGATATAACTGCGCACCGCCTGCGACAGCATCACGCCGGGACGATCGTTGCCGGCGAAGGTCAGCGGCCGCTCGATCGCCCCGGTCGCGAGGATGATGCGCCTGGCGCGGACGTGCCAGAGGCGCTGCACGGGCTGGCCGGGCAGCGGCGCCTCGCCGGGCTCGACGAGCCGCTGGGCGAGCGTGACGAAGCCATGGTCCCAGACGCCCGTCGCCGTGGTGCGGGTCAGGACGCGGACATTGGACGGCAGACCCGCTACCCCATCCCCGTTCGTGTCGCGCGAAGTCGAGACACCAGGCGCCCCGCGTGCGGCCGGTCCCTCGACTGCGCTCGGGACGAACGGAGGTGAGGCGAAGATATTCCCGCCGAGGATGCGATCCTGCTCGACCAGCATCACCCGGCCTTCGGCCGCGGCCGCCGCCGCGAGCCCGGCAGGGCCGCCACCGACGACCAGCACGTCGCAAAAGGCGGCGCGATGCTCGTAGCGATCGGGATCGGCCTCGATCGGCGCCTTGCCGAGACCCGCCGCACGCCGGATCAGTCTCTCGTACAGCATCCAGCGCGCCGGTGGCCCGAAGAAGGTCTTGTAGTAGAAGCCCGCCGCGAGGAAGGGCGCGGCCAGGCCGTTGATCGCGCCGAGATCGAGACGCAGGCTCGGCCAGCGATTCTGGCTGCGCGCGACGAGGCCGTCGTAGACGAAGAGATCGGTGGCGCGCGTATTGGGTTCGGTGCGGCCGCCCTCGCCCACCGTGACCAGCGCATTGGGTTCCTCGACGCCCGCCGCCATGATCCCGCGCGGGCGATGATATTTGAAGCTGCGCGCGACCAGCCCGATGCCGCTCGCGAGCAGCGCGGCCGCCAGCGTGTCGCCGGGCCGCGCGCGCAACGGCACGCCGTCGAAGGTGAAGCGCAGGGTCGCACCCTCGCCGCCGCCGATCCGGCCTGGGCCGCTCACAAATGGATCGCCGGATCGAACGCGGTGACGCCGACGATCTCGTGGGTGACGCGATTCCGGCGCAGCACGATCCACTGCCGGCAGCCGAAACCGTGCCGCCATAGCTCGTCGTCCAGCCCGCGCGGATTGGTGCGCGCATAGAGCCGCGCGACCGCCTCGTCCGCGGGCATGTCGATCGTCACGATCGAATCGAGCGTGCGTTCGTAGCCGAACTCGGCCTGCGCACGGGGACCGCAATGGGGGCAATCGATCCGCATCATCAGCGCAGCTGCGGCATGAAGCCGACCCCCGCTTCGTCGATCGTCGCACCGGCAGCGAAACGGTCGAGCCCGAACGGCGCCGCCAGCGGATGCGCCGCGCCCGTCGCCAGCAGATGCGCGTACACGAAACCCGATCCGGGCGTCGCCTTGAACCCGCCATAGCACCAGCCGCCGTTGAGATAGAGCCCGTCCACCGGCAGCGGCGAGATGATCGGCGATCCGTCGAAGCTCATGTCGGTGGTGCCCGCCCAGCACCGCACCATCCGCAATCTCGACAGCGCGGGCACCAGCGCGATCGCCTCGGCCGCCGCGCGCTCTATGCGGGGTGGCAGGCCGCGCTGCGCATAGCTCGGAAACTGGTCGGGGTCGCCGCCCAGCACGATGCCGCCCTTGTCGGACTGGCTGATGTAGCAATGCAGCGACTGCGACATGATCACGGTGTCGATCATCGGCTTGACCGCCTCGGTGACGAACGCTTGCAGGGTCTGCGCCTCGATCGGCAGCCTGATCCCCGCCAGCCCCGCCACCGGCCCGCTATTGCCCGCGACGCAGATGCCGACGCGCCCCGCGCCGATGTTTCCGCGCGAGGTCTCGACGCCCGTGACGCGACCACCGGACTGCGTGATGCCGGTCACCTCGCAATTCTGGATGATGTCGACGCCCAGGCCGTCGGCGGCGCGCGCATAGCCCCAGGCGACGGCGTCGTGCCGCGCGGTGCCGCCGCGCCGCTGGATCAGCCCGCCGTGGATCGGGAAGCGCGCGTCGGGCGACATGTCGAGCAGCGGGACGAGCGCGTGGACCTGCCCGGCGGTCAACAGTTCGGCGGCGATCCCGTCGCAGCACAGCGCGTCGCCGCGCTGCGCGAGCGCGGTCATGTCGGCATCCGAGTGGCCGAGGAACAGCGCACCGCGCGGCGAGAACATCACATTGTAATTGAGCTCGTCGCTCATCCCCTCCCACAGGCCGAGCGCGAAATCGAACAGGCTGTGGAGCGCGGGCAGACGGTAGTTGGAGCGCACGATCGTCGTGTTGCGGCCGGTATTGCCGCCGCCGATCCACCCCTTCTCCAGCACCGCGACGTTGCGGATGCTGTGGACCTTGGCGAGATAATAAGCGGTTGCGAGGCCATGGCCGCCGCCGCCGATCACGATCACGTCATAGTGCGGCTTCGGCTCGGGATCGCGCCATGCCCGATCCCAGCCCCGCTGCCCGGTGAGCCCTGCCTTGAGCAGCGCGAACGCCGAATAGCGCGTCACGCCGCCCACCCGCGCCGTTCGCGCCAGTCCGGCTCGAGATCGGCGAAGCGCGCGAGGCCAAGCTTGGCGATGTCGGCGAAGGAACAGGCGCCGTCGACGACCAGATCGCGGATCGCATGGCCGCTGGCAGGCGACAGCCCGAAGCCGACGCCCGACATCGTCGCCACCGTCACATTGGCGGGATCGCGCAGCCGGTCGAGGATCGGGCGCCCGTCGGGGGTGTTCTCGACGATCCCCGCCCAGGAGCGGATGACGCTGAGATGCGCCGCGCGCGGAAACATCTCCGCCACGCGCCGCGCGAGGTTGCGCGCGAGCGGCGAGGCCGGGCGGGCGGCGGGCCCCGTCGGCGCCATCGCGATCCATTCGTGCGGGCCGCCACCGAAGGCGAGATTGCCGCGCAGCGTCTGGCGCCCATAGAGCCCATTGCCGTCGACCCCGCCGATCGCCATCAGCGGCGCGGGCTCGGTGACGATCATCTCCGCGCGGGCCGAGGTCACCGGGAAGTCGACGCCGAGCGGCGCCAGCAGCATGCCGCTTTGCGGACCCGCCGCGACCACCAGCGCATCGCATGCGATCCGGCCGCGCGGCGTCTCGACCGCGACGGCGCGGCCGCCCGCGGTCTCGATCGACAAGGCCGGGCAATGTTGGAAGATGCGGCCGCCGAGATCCTGCAGTGCCCACGCATAGGCCTGCACGGTGCGCTGCGGATTGGCGTGGCCGCCGAAACGCAGATGGATGCCGCCGAGGCAGGTCTCGTCGGTCAGCGGCACCGCCGCCTGCGCCTGCCGGCCGTCGAGATCGTCGACCGGATAACCCATCGCGGTGCACATCCGCCCGACCGCGCGATAATGACCGAGCAAGGCGGGATCGCGCTGGATGATGATCCGCTCGCGCCGATATTCGGTCGGATAGCCGAGCAGCTCGTCCATCTGCGGCCACATCCGCTGTTCCTCGGCGAACAGCGGGCTCTGGTAGTGCGAGGCACCGCCGCCGTTGCGGCCCGACGCTTCCCAGCCGACGATGAACTTGTCGAGCACGACCACGTCGATTCCCGATCGCGCCAGCCACCAGGCGGCACTCAAGCCCGTGACGCCCGCGCCGATCACAACCACCGAAGCGCCCTTCGGAAGCGTCGCCGCCTCAGACATGCATGTTGCCGCCGAGCCCGGAGACCTGCTCCGCCTCCTCGGGCGTGCCGATGATCGCATAGGGCGTCCACTGCGTCGGGATGCCGAACCACACGTCCCAGCCCGCGGTCATCGCCGCGCTCTCGTGCCAGTCGGCGAGGATGCCGAGCGGCACCGGGCGCACCGGCGTGCGGAAGCTTGCGATCGGCACGCGATCGAGCGGAATCCCCTGCTTCTCGGCGAGCAGGCAAGCGACCTGTTCGCGGCAGCGACGCCCCTGGCACGGCCCCATGCCGGCGCGGGTCAGCCGCTTGATCTGGTCGGGATGCGCCGGCCCGTCGGCGAGCAGCGTGGATAGCGAGCGTTCCGCCATCCGCTCGGGCCGATCGAGGTAGCGCGGCGGCTGGACGCCGATCAGATCGGCGCGAGTCACCGCCTCGCACTGGCAGACGATCGTCTCTGGCGGCGCATGGCGACCGAGTGCGGCGCACCAGGCCTGGAGGATCGCGGAATCGGGTCGGGAGACGCTGGCGCAATCGCCGACGAGTGCGATCGTCTCGCCTGGTCGCACACCGGCCGCGTCGAGCAATTCGGTCGCGGGAATCGCGCCGATCGCGAGGATCACCGTGTCGCACGCCACCGCGATGCGCGCCGGCGACCCGGGTGTCGCGAGCGTGGCGCCGTTGACGCCCTCGATGCCAACCTCGACGCTTACGATCGCGTGACCAAGGAACAGGGGAACGCCCAGCTCGCCCAGCGCCGACCACTGGACGGCGTCCGCTACCTCGACGATCCCGGCCATCGCGATACCGCGCGACAGCGCCAGCCGCGCCGTCTCGAGCGCGAGCGCGCCCGACCCGACGATCAGCACGCGCCGACCTGCAAACGCATCATAGCGGGTGAGCAGCGCAGCGAACCCCTGCGCGCCCATCACGCCGGGCCGATCCCAGCCAGCGAAGCCCAGCACCAGATCGCGCGCGCCGGTCGCCAGCACCAGGCGGCCGAAGCCGATCATCGTCGCGCGTTCGGCATCCGCGATCCCCAGCATCGGCTCGGGTAACGCCCGCATCGCCGGGCCGTTCGCATAGAGGCCCCAGGCGCAGGTGCCGAGCCGCACGTCGACACCGGCCTCCATCGCGGCCTCCAGCGCCGGATTGCTGGCAAAGATCTGCTCGAGCATCCGCCCGGGCTGCTGCACCGCAGCCGTCATCCGGCCACCGTAGAAGAGCGGCACGTCGCTGCCCATCAGCTCGCCAAGCACCGGGTTCTCGTCGACGAGCAGCACCGTGGCGCCCTCGCCCGCCGCGGCGATCGCCGCCGCCGTCCCCGCATCGCCCGCGCCCACCACGACGACGTCGAACCGCTCGTCCGGCGCGGCCAGCTTGCCGTCGATCGCGTGGACGTCGACCGCCATCAGATCGCGTCCAGCGCGCGGGCGAGATCGGCGATCAGATCGTCGACATGCTCGATGCCGACCGACAGCCGCAACGTTCCACCGGTGATGCCGCCCGCGATCCGCTCCTGCGGCTGGATCGCGTAATGCGTCGTCGTCGCCGGATGGGTGATCAGCGTTTCCGAACCGCCGAGGCTCACCGCGAAGCGCAGCAGCCGCAACGCGTCGAGGAAGCGGAACGCCTCCGCCTCGCCGCCTGTCACCTCGAACGAAAAGGTCGATCCCGCCGCCCGGCACTGGCGATCATAGACGGCGCGCTCGGGCGTGCCTTCGGCCAGGAAACCGAGATAGGTGATCCCCGCGATCTTCGGATGCGCGCGCAGATACTCGGCGACTTGCCGGGCATTCTCCATCGCGCGCTCGGCGCGCAGATGGACCGTCTCCATCGAGCGCAGCAGCAGCCAGCTCGTATAGGGATCGAGATGGCTGCCGAGCGTCGTGCGCAGCAGCCGCAGCGGCTGGATCAGCGCCGCCCTGCCCGAGACGCCGCCCGCCAGCAGATCGCTGTGGCCGCCGCAATATTTGGTGAGCGAGGTCATGCACAGATCGACACCGAAGCCGATCGGCCGCTGCATCAGCGGGCCGAGCAGCGTGTTGTCGATCACCACGATCGGCCGCGCGCCCGTCCGCTGGCCGATGGCGTCGGCGATCTCGACGATCATCGCGATGTCGACGATCGCCGCGGTGGGGTTGGCCGGGCTCTCGATCAGGATCAGCCTGAGCGGCCCCTGCGCCTCGGCGCGCGCGACCGCCGCCATCACGTCGGCGCGGTCGCAGCCGTCGGTGAAGGCCGCATGATGGACGCCGAAGTCCGGCATCAGCCCGGTATAGAGCCCGTTGGTGCCGCCGTAGATCGGCCGGCTGAACACCATGCTGTCGCCCGGCCGCAGGTGGGCCAGCGCGATCGCGCTGTGCGTCGCCATGCCGCTGTTGAACACGGCGGCGGCCTCGGCTCCGTCGAGTGCCGCCAGCCGCGTCTCGACCATGTCGAGATTGGGATGGCCGAGCCGCGAATAGATGTGCGCGCCGTGCCCCACCTCGGGGCCGGTGCCGTCGAAATAGGCCTCGTGTATGTCTTTCGCCTGCCGCGCCGAGGCATAGGCGAAGGTGGAGGTCATGTAGATCGGCGGCTTGGCGGCGTTGGAGGCGCCGGCCGGGTCATAGCCCGCCCGCACCGCGAGCGTTTCCGGGCGCCAGCCGGGATCGTCGGCCATGCTCATGCCGCCGCCTCGTCCAGATAGGCCTTCGCGGTGGCGCAATACCAGTCGACGAAGCGCAGCGTCAGCGATTCCGCCTCGGCGCTGTACGGCCCCGGCGTATAGCCCGGCGACAGCACGCCGCGCTGGTTGTTCTCGGCGAAATCCCGGTCCTGCAGGTTGGTCTGCGTCCACAGGTGCGTGAGCGTTTCGATGTCGTAGTCGACACCCTCGACGGCATCCTCGTGGACCAGCCATTTGGAGACGACATGCGTCTCCATCGTCGACACCGGCATCGCGGCGAAGGCGAAGCTGTGGTCGCTGGTCGAATGGCAGAAATTATTGGGCTCGAGCGCCCAGCGCATCGATCCGGTATCGCCGCCGCCGGCCTCGCACATCAGCTTGTCGACCGCGAACTGCCCGCTCGTGGTCATCGTCAGCGTGCCCGGGTTGAGCGGGAAACGGACCGCCTGCCACCAGTCCTCGCCCGCGGGACCCATCGGCATGCCGAGCTCGGCCATCCGCACCTCGAAGAGCTGCGAGGCCTCGATATCGTTGAAATAGGACGTCGCACCGACCGGGAAGGTGCGCGACAGCTCGGGATGGCCCGACGCGCAATGATAGCATTCGCGGCCATTCTCCATCACCAGCTTCCAGTTCGCTTGTTCGACCAGCGTCGACTGGTAGGCGAGCTTGGCGTGCGCGAGATCATGGGGGGCGAGCAGCGGCGTCAGCTCGCGGCGCATCGTCTCGATGTCGGGCGGCGTCTCGGCCAGGCAGATCAGGATCGCGCCCGCCACCGTGGCGAGATGGACCGGCTTGAGGCCGTGATCGGCCTTGCGGAAATCCTCGGGCATCCGGCTCGCCGCGAGCAGGCGGCCGTCGAGCCCATAGGTCCAGCTGTGATAGGGACAGACGATCCGCGGCGCATTGCCCGCGCCCGGCTGGCAGAGGATCGAGCCGCGATGACGGCAGCTGTTGTGGAAGGCGTGGAGCTCGCCGTCGCGGTCGCGCACGATCAGCACGGGCCAGCGCCCGATGGTGAGCGAGATATAGTCGCCGGGCTTGCGGACTTCGGCCTCGAATCCGGCGAACAGCCAGGAGCGGCCGAACACGGCGGCCATGTCGAAATCGAAGACGGCGGCGTCGGTGTAAAGGGCCTGAGGCAGGGAATGACCCGCAGGACGCGCCTTCAGCAATGCGGAGATCTGCCCCAGGTCCAACTCAGTCCCTCCGATGCGCGAATGGGTAGCTCGCACGATCGCGGGCGCTCACGGAAATCGCATTTCTGCATGGCGGCATGATAAAATGTGGTGCGCACGACCCGGCACCGTCGCCACGGACCATGTTGCATCGGCGTGCAAAAGGCGCTGTTATCGCGCGAACGCGACATCGGGGGCGACGATCATAGCCAGGACGCAACCCGTCAATCGGCGCTGGCTGCCGCTCAACGCGCTGCGCGCCTTCGACGCGGTAGGGCAGCGTCTGAGCTTCACCGCGGGCGCGCAGGCGCTCAACGTCTCGCAGAGCGCGGTCAGCCGGCACATCATCCGCCTCGAGGAACTGCTCGGGCACAAGCTGTTCGACCGATCCGGGCAGACGCTGGCGCTGACCGCCGCCGGCCTGGCGCTGCTGCCCGAGGTCAGCAAGTCGTTCGACCGGCTCGAGCAGACGATGAACGCGATCGGCGTCGATCCGCATGCCAGCCGCCCGATCCGCCTCCACGTGCCGCCGTCGCTGCTGCAGCATGTGGTGATGCCGATGCTCCAGGCCTTTCATGCCGAGCATCCCGGCGTCCGCATCGATATCTCGAGTTCGCACGTCGTCGGCCTGCCCAGCGCCGAGACCGACATGGCGATCATATTCGATCGGCCGAACATCGACGATCGCGTCACCGACCTGCTGTGGATGGTGCGGGTGGCGCCGGTCTGCTCGCCGCAGACGGCCGAGCGCCACCGCGGCAAGCCGCTGGCGCAATTCCTCGCCGACAACGATCTGCTGCACGTCAAGCTGGAGGGCCAGCCCCGCGGGTTGCTCTGGGCGACCTACGCCAACCAGTGCCGGATCGCGCTCGACGTCGATCGCGGGTTCGCCTTCGATGCCAATTCGCTGGCGGTGACCTATGCGATGCATTCCGACGGCGTGGCACTTGCCGACATCGACATGTTCGCGCCGGACATCGCCTCCGGGCGGCTGTGCCTGCCCTACGATGCGGTGATCAACGACGGGTTCGGCTATTATCTCAAACTACGGCCCGAGGATCTGTCCGATCCGACGATCGGCCTCGTGCGGAGCTGGCTGATCGCGCGGTTTGCCGAGCGTCAAGCGGATCAGGCCAGCACCGGATAACCGAGCCTGGCGGCTTCGCGCTCGATCTCGAGAACCGCGTCGTAAGCGCTTTCCGGGCGTATCTCGAAACGCTGCAGCCCGAGCGTAGCGCGGATGTGGGCGGCGGCGGGATCGCCCGCGAAACGCGTCAGGCCGTCGCGCAATATTCGCAGCTCGGCATCGCTCGCGGTGGCGCGCGTGATGAACGGCAGGCCCGGTGTCTTTGCCGTCTCGGCAAGAATGCGCGTGCCCGCTAGCCGCGCGGGCGCGAAGCGCGCAAGATTGCCGTAGGTGACGCAATCGATCGCAGCGACCTCCGCTTCGCCATTCGCCACCATCGCGAGACTGGCGACATGGCTCCCGCTCTCGACGATCCGGCCGAAGAAGTGCCCGTCCTTTGCATGCGGCGCGACGAGCCGGCGCAGCAGGTTCATGCCCGAATTGCTGAGCGGGTCGTTGATCGCGGCCACTTGGCCACGCAGGTCGACGATCGCCGCTGCCGGCGCGGTCGCATGCACGACGACGAAGCTACCGTTCATCACGCCCTCGCAGCCGGGAAGGTCGTAGACCGGCGTCGCGACGATCCGGACGCGGCCACGCAGCCGGCTCGCGAAGGGATAGCCGCAGGTCTGCGCGAGCAACAATCGCGGATCGCGCCACGCCGCGTCGTAGGCGATCGCCTCATCGAGATGTTCGGGCGCATCGGTGATGCCGCCGCCGCGCAAATGTTCGTGCAGATATGTCCAGAACGCGCGCGTCGCCGCCGCCACGGCCGCCGGGTCGCGATACATGGCGAGACTGGCGATCCGCGCCGGGCTCCCGCCGCCGTCAAGCGACATGAAGCGCCCGCACGAAACCCGCCGCCTCATGGGCATGGACGCGCGTATGGCGGATCAGCCCCTCGAACTGCTTCTGCATCGTGCGGATCGTCTCGGCGCTGTTGAGCACGAGGTACATCTGCCCGGCGAAGACCGCGACGCGGGTCGACCCGAAGATCGTATAGGGGATCGAGAAGCGCTCCCGTCCATCGAACAGGAATAGCCGAAAGGACGGATAGAGCTCGTCGATCAGATCGGCCATGTGGACGATCTGCGCCTGGCGCGCCGCCTTGGAAAGGCCGCTCCAGATGCCGGAACCGGCCGCGAACTGCTCGATCGTCTGGAACGGCATGCAGGATTCCATGTCGGTGCCTGCCGCCCGATTATAATCCAGCCGGAATGCGGCGTCTTCCACCTGCGCCATCGCGCTCTGATGCGACGCCCAGGCTTCGTAGGCGATGACGTCCGTCGTTCGCAGCAGATCGGGTATCCGCGCCGGAACGTAGCGGATCTTCGCCCCGGCCGCTTCGCTGTGCCAGCGCATCAGGAGGCTGGCGCCGTCTTCCTCGGTCGTCTCGATCTCGCCGCTCGACAGCATCGCGCCGGTGACGCCCTCGTCCTGCGAGACGCCGAGCAGCCAGTCGAGCGTCACCGATTGGCGTTCGGCGATGGTCAGCAGCGTCTCGACGCGCGGTAACCGGGTCGTCTTGCCGGACA
>Ga0302314_10014212_pt1 | contig 13638 bp, 15 predicted proteins | sample III_Palsa_N2_3_FD_200533 | JGI IMG/M metagenome (GOLD analysis project Ga0302314, IMG submission 200533) | Peat permafrost microbial communities from Stordalen Mire near Abisko, Sweden - III_Palsa_N2_3 | ecosystem: Environmental > Terrestrial > Soil > Palsa > Peat permafrost | place: Sweden... | reverse complement strand
GGTGGAGGGGGCGCAAAGCCGAAGCCGCTCGACTCAGGTCAACCTCAACTCGCCCTAGTCTTCCAGCCGCGTCCAGCCGTTGGGGCGCAGCAGCTCCAGCGGGCGGAAGCGGGCCTTGTAGTCCATCTTGTGGCTGCCCTCGACCCAATAGCCCAGGTAGACGAAGCCGAGGCCGATGCGCTCGGCGTGGCGGATGTGGTCGAGGATCACGTAGGAGCCGAGGCTGCGCCGGGCGAGGTCCGGATTGTAGAAGCTGTAGACCAGCGAGAGGCCGTCGCCGAGCCTATCGACCAGCGCGCAGGCGATCAGTTCGCCCGGTCCGTGGTCCTTCGACGGCGCGCGATATTCCACCAGGTGGGTCCGCACCGCCGTGTCCTCGACCATGGCGACGAAGTCGGGCCAGGCCATGTCGGCCATGCCGCCGCCGGGATGGCGGGCGATCAGATAGCGGCGCAGCAGGTCGAACTGCTCGACCGTCGCCTCGGCCTCGACCACATGGCGGCGCAGTTCCCCGTTGCGCGTCAGGGCGCGCCGCTCCGAGCGGGAAAAGCCGTAGTCGGCCACCGGGATCCGCGCCGAGACGCAAGCCGAGCACTGCTCGCAGGCGGGCCGGTAGGCGATGTTCTGCGAGCGCCGGAAGCCGCCCTGGGTCAGGGAGTCGTTGACCGTCGCCCCGTCGAGCAGCGGCAGATGGGCGAAGACCTTGCGTTCTTCGCGGCCGGGCAGGTACGGGCAGGGCGACGGCGCCGTCAGAAAGAAACGCAGCTGGCGCGTCGGGAAATGCTGTGTCACGGGTCGCGAACGGCCTTCATAGTCAGCGGCGGCAAGGATCGAATTAGGGGCTAATCCGAGCCCTTAGGCAAGCGGGTCACATGCCGGCGTCGCTCGGCAGCACCGGCGCCTCGCGCAGCAGGGTGATGGTGATCCGGCGATTGCCGGGCAGCATCGGATCGTCGGGATAGAGCGGGTCGGACGCGGCCTTGCCCGCCACTTGGTAGATACGGTCGGCGTCGACGCCGGCGCCCTCGAGAATCTGGCGCGACGCGTCGGCGCGGGCGGACGACAACGCCCAGTCGCTGGAGGGTTTGAGGCCGTTGGCGCTGGCGCTGGTGTGGCCAGCGATGGTTACCCGGTTCGGCAGCTTGTTGACGACCTTGGCCACCGCCTGCAGCAGCACCTTGGCCCGGTCATTGGGCTCCGCGGAGTTCTCCTTGAACATCGAGCGGCCTTCCTGGTCGACCAGCTGGACGCGCAACCCCTCGGGAGTCTGGTCGACGATGATCTGCTTGGAGAGTTCGGCCAGCTCCGGCATGTCCTGCATCGCCTGCTTCAGCGACTGCGCCGCGCTGGTCAGCGCCGCCTCGTCCGCCTTCGTGTCGGAGCCCTGAGACGAGGTCTGCTGGCTCTGGATCTGGCTCTGGCCGGTCTGGGTGACGTCTGGCGGCGCCTCCGGCGCCAGCGCCTGCACGATGTCCTTCGAGCCGGAGCTCTTCGCCCCCGAATCACTCAGCGAGGTGCCACCCAGGATGCCGCCCGAACCACTGGTGGTTTGCGACACCGAAGCGGGCGCGAAATAGTCGGCGATGCCGCGCTTCTGCTCGGGGCTGGTGGTGTTGATCAGCCACATCAGCAGGAAGAAGGCCATCATCGCGGTGACGAAGTCGGCGTAGGCCACCTTCCACGCGCCCCCATGGTGGCCGCCGTGGCCGCCCTTCTTGATCTTCTTGATGATAATGGTGGGCGCTTCGCCGACGGCCATGACGCGTGCGAGACCTTACGAAGTATGGTTAGCGGATCGTGGCCCCAAGGTGGGGGTCGGGCGTTAAGAGACGGTTTCGGAGCGGCGTATGAAAACGGCTTTCATCGGTCTGGGCGTGATGGGTTACCCGATGGCCGGCCACCTGGCGCGGGCGGGCCACGAGGTCACGGTGTTCAACCGCTCGCTGGCCAAGGCCGAGCGATGGGCGGCCGAGCACAAGGGCCGCGCGGCGGCGACCGTCGCCGAGGCGGTGGCGGGATGCGAACTGGTCGCGCTCTGCGTCGGCAATGACGACGACGTCCGCCAGGTGGTGGGCGAGGCGCTGCCGGCGTTGCCCTCCGGCGCGATCATCGTCGACCACACCACCGCGTCCGCCAAACTGGCGCGGGAGATGGCCGAGGCCGCCGCGGCGCGCGGTTGCGCCTTCCTAGACGCCCCAGTCTCCGGCGGCCAGGCGGGCGCGGAGAACGGCCAGCTTGCGATCATGATCGGCGGCGAGACCGAATCGGTCGAGCGGGCGCGGCCGGTGATCGGCGTCTACGCCAAGGCGGTGCAGCACATGGGCGGACCGGGCTCTGGCCAGCTCACCAAGATGGTCAACCAGATCTGCATTGCCGGCGTTGTCCAGGGCCTGGCCGAGGCGGTGCATTTCGCGACGCAAGCCGGCCTCGACCGCGGCCTCGTCTACGAGGCGATCTCCAAGGGCGCGGCGCAGTCCTGGCAGATGGACAACCGCTGGAAGACCATGGCGCAGGGCAAGTTCGACTTCGGCTTCGCGGTGGACTGGATGCGCAAGGACCTCGGCCTGGTGCTGGACGAGGCGCGTTCGAACGGCGCGCGGCTCGAGGTGACCGCCCTGGTCGACCAGTTCTATGCCGAGGTCCAGGCGCTCGGCGGCCGCCGGTGGGACACCTCGAGCTTGGCCGCCAGACTGGAGCGACCCTGATGCGCGCTGGAGCGGGCACGGCCCTCGCACTGTCGATCCTCGGACTGGGCGCCGCGGCCAACGCCCAGACCGTCGTCTGCGATATCAAACTCAACATCACGGACCAGGATCCGGCCGGGCTGAACGTTCGCGCCAGCCCGGACGGCGCCGTCGTGACCGCGCTGAAGGCCAAGGATCGCTGGGTGCAGGTTCATGTGACCGGCCAGAGCGGCGCCTGGGCGCGGATCGACAGGGCGACCTTCATCAGCGAGGACAACGCGGGCGGCACGACCGTCTTCAAGGGCGTCGGCTGGGTGGCGTTCAGCAAGCTGGGCATCGAGGAGCTGAACGAACAGGCGTCGATCCTCGCGGCGCCCGCGCCGGACGCCAAGGTGCTGATCACGATGCCGCACACGGACGGGCCGGCGGTTCCCAGCGAAGCGCTCGGCTGCGACGGGACGTTCCTGAAGGTGAAGGTGTCCGGCGTGGTCGGCTGGACCCAGAGCTTCTGCTCCAACCAGTTCACCACCTGCAATTGATGTTCCTCAACGCCATCGAGCGCAAGGCGGAGGCCGACACCGGGGTGTTCCCGTGGTCGCTGCCGGTGTTCCGCTGGCTCGACCGGCTGGAGTTCCGCGCGCCGGTGACTTTCCTGGTTGGGGAGAACGGCTCAGGCAAGTCGACGCTGCTGGAGGGCCTCGCCGCCGGCATGGACGCCGTGGTCGCCGGCGGCGTTGACATCGAGCGCGACGAGAGCCTGGCGCCGGCGCGGCGGTTCGCGGCCGGCTATCGGTTCTCACGCAAACACAAACCCAGGGCGCGGCTCTTCGTGCGCGCCGAGGACCTGTTCGGCTTCGTGCGCCGGGTCAGCCGCGACATGGGCGAGCTCTCGGAGCTCGAAGACGAGTTCAAGGCCACCATCAAGGGCGACTATGGCCGCCAGCTCGCCATGGGCGCGGTGCGCGGCCAGCGCGGCGCGCTCGCCGAGACCTATGGCGAGGATCCGGACGCCCGCTCGCACGGCGAGACCTTCCTCAATCTGCTGGAGAAGCGGCTGGTGGTCGAAGGGCTCTACTTCCTCGACGAACCCGAGGCCCCGCTCTCGCCGCTGCGCATCCTCAGCCTGATCTCATTGCTCAAGCAAGTGGTGGCCGACGGCAGCCAGCTCATCATCTGCACCCATTCGCCGATCCTGATGGCTTTCCCGGGCGCCGAGATCCTGCTGTTCGACGGCGACCAGCTGACGCCGACGCCCTATGCGGACCTCGACCACGTGCGCCTCACCCGCGCCTTCCTGAACGACCCGGAGAGCTACCTGCGGCGGTTGTAGTGAGTGAGACCAATTTGAGTCGAGGGGGCTGCGGCCTTGCGTCCCCTCCGTCCTGTCGCGCTTTCGCCCGCCAATCCACCTCCCCCGCTGCGCGGTGGAGGGGGACCGCGGCTGCGAAGCAGACGTGGTGTAGGGGGCGCAAAGCAGCCAATTCCCGCCTGATCTAAGCCCCCAGCAGCCGCGCCGCGACGGGGGCGAAATAGGTGATCACGCCCGCGCAGCCGGCGCGTTTGAATGCCGCCAGCGATTCGAGAATGGCGCGATCCTCGTCGAGCCAGCCGTTCTGGCCAGCCGCCTTGATCATCGCGTACTCGCCCGAGACCTGGAAGGCGAAGGTAGGCAGGGCGAAGGCCTCGACCACGCGCCGGACGATGTCCAGATAGGGCAGGCCAGGTTTGACCATCACCATGTCGGCGCCCTCGGCGATATCGAGCGCGACTTCGCGCAGCGCCTCGTCCGAATTGCCGAAGTCCATCTGATAGGTCTTCTTGTCGGCGGGATTGGCCACCGCGCCGGAGCCGAGCTTTCCCGAGCCGATCGCCTCGCGATAGGGGCCGTAGAAGGCCGAGGCGTACTTGGCGGCGTAGGACATGATCATCGTGTCGTGGAAGCCGGCCGCCTCTAGCGCCGCGCGCAGGGCGCCGACGCGGCCGTCCATCATGTCGGACGGAGCGAGGATGTCGCAGCCGGCGCTCGCCTGGGCCAGGCCCTGCTCGACCAGACGCTCGATGGTGGCGTCGTTGAGGATGCGGCCGCCTTCGATGACGCCGTCGTGGCCGTGCGCGGTGAACGGGTCCAGCGCCACGTCGCACATCACACCGACCTCCGGCGCGGCGTCCTTCATCGCCTTGACCGCCCGGCAGACCAGCCCGTCCGGATCGGCGGCGGCGGACCCGGCGGCGTCCTTCTTCTCTGCGTCGATATGCGGAAAGATGGCGATGGCGGGGATGCCGAGCGCCTGCGCCTGCTTGGCCGCCTTCGCCGCCTCGGCGACGGACCAGCGCTCGACGCCCGGCATCGAGGGCACCGGCACGCGGCCTTCGCCATCGTGCACCACGGCCGACCAGATGAAGTCGGCTGGCGTCAGGGTGGTTTCGCGCACCAGGCGCCGGGTCCAGTCGGCCTGGCGCAGGCGGCGCAGGCGCAGGGCGGGGTAGGGGGCGAGCGGGGCCTTGGTCATCGCCCGCTCTATAGGCCCAAAGGCCGCGAAGGCGAATGACGGGCGCCGCGCCGCGCGCTACAAGCCACGCAACAGGGCGAGAAACCCAGGGAGGCTTTCCGATGAATTCCAGGATTTTGGCCGCGACGGCGGCCGTGTCGCTCGCCGTCGGCGTCTGCGCGGTCGGCGCGGCGGAGATGATTCCGGCCCATATCGCCGCGGCGGTCGCCAATCCGAACCGCCCGGCGGCGGACACCGCTCGCGACGCGGCGCGCAAGCCCGGCGAGGTGCTGGCGTTCGCAGGCGTTAAACGAGGCGCGAGCGTGCTCGAGCTGATCCCGGGCGGCGGCTATTTCACCCGCCTGCTTTCGGGCGCGGTCGGGCCGACCGGTCACGTGACCGAGGCCGTTCCCCTGCGCGGCGGGCAGGATATGAGCGCCGCGTCGAACGGTGTCGCGGCGGATCCGCACTTCACGAACGTGAGCGAGATGGCCTTCACGCCGGACGCCATCACCAAGGCCGGCCCGGTCGATCTGGTCTGGACCTCGCAGAACTATCACGACATGCACCTGACCGTGCTGAAGCTGGACGTGGTCGCGCTCGATAAGCAGATCTACGCGGCGCTGAAGCCCGGCGGCGTCTTCTTCATCGAGGATCATGCCGCCAAGGCCGGCACTGGCCTCACCGCGCCCGACACGCTGCACCGGATCGACGAGGACTTCGTCAAGAAGGAGGTCGAGAGCGTCGGCTTCAAGCTGGTCGGGGAAAGCGACATCCTGCGCAATCCCGCCGACGACCACACGCTGAAAGTCTTCGACCCAGCGATCCGCGGCCACACCGACCAGTTCCTGCTGAAGTTCCGCAAGCCGGGGTGAGGGGGGCCTCCCTACGCGATCCAATTTAACGCGTTGGCGCGTAGGATGCTCAGAGAGAGCGAGGCTGGTACAAATCAGGACAACTCCCTAGATGACGGGAAGGCCTCGTCGTGCGATGAGACCCGCGAAAATTACGGACGGAGCGGACTGAACCGCAGATGGACTACAAGGCCGCCATTCGAAACGCATTGGACGGAGTGCGCCACGAAGGCCGCTATCGCGTCTTCGCCGACCTGAAGCGCCATCGCGGCGACTTCCCGCTCGCCACCTGGACCGCGCCGTCGGGCGAGACGCGCGACGTCACCGTCTGGTGCTCGAATGACTATCTAGGCCAGGGCCAGAACCCGGTGGTGCTGGAAGCGATGCACCGCGCCATCGACGAGGCGGGCTCCGGCTCCGGCGGCACGCGCAACATCTCGGGCACCACCCACTATCACGTCGAGCTGGAGGCCGAACTCGCCGACCTGCACGGCAAACCGGCCGCGCTGCTGTTCACCTCCGGCTTCGTCTCCAACGAGGCGACGCTGGCGACTCTGCAGAAGATACTGCCGGGCCTGATCGTCTTCTCCGACGCGCTCAATCACGCCTCCATGATCGCCGGCATCCGCAACGGCGGCGGGCCCTACAAGGTCTTCCGCCACAACGACCTGGCGCACCTGGAGCAGCTGCTGGCCGACGCACCGGCCGACGCGCCGAAGCTGGTGGCGTTCGAGAGCGTCTATTCGATGGACGGCGACATCGCCGACCTGCGCGCCATCGCGGCCCTGGCCAAGACCTACGGCGCCCTGACCTATCTGGACGAGGTCCACGCGGTCGGCATGTACGGCCAGCGCGGCGGCGGCGTCTCGGAGCGCGACGGCGCGGCGGCGGACATCGACATCATCGAGGGCACGCTCGCCAAGGCCTTCGGTGTCATGGGCGGCTATATCGCCGCCGACGCCGAGTTGATCGACGCGATCCGCTCCTATGCGCCGGGCTTCATCTTCACTACCTCGCTGCCGCCGGCGCTGTCGGCCGGGGCGCTCGCCTCGATCCGCTGGCTGAAGGCGCACAACGAGGTGCGGCTGCTGCACCAGGAGCGCGCGGCGGCGCTGAAGGCCCGCTTCGCCGCCGCTGGCCTGCCGGTGATGCCGTCGGTCAGCCACATCGTCCCGGTGCTGGTGGGCGACCCGGTGCACTGCAAGCTGGTCTCGGACATGCTGCTGGTCGATCACGACATCTACGTGCAGCCGATCAACTATCCCACCGTGCCGCGCGGCACCGAGCGCCTGCGCTTCACGCCCAGCCCGTTCCACACCGACCGGATGATGGATGATCTGACCGACGCGCTCGCCGGCCTCTGGGCGAAGTGCAACATCGCCCGCCTGGGCGGCGTCGCGGCCTAGCTCCCGCTGCGGCGCCTGACGCCGCGGCCCAGGCCGATCTGCTTGGCGAAGTTGGAGCGGCGTTCGGCATAGGCCGGCGCCACCATCGGATAGTCCGGCGGCAGGCCCCACTTGCGACGGTACTCCTCGGGGCTGAGGTCGAAGCGCGAGCGGAGATAGCGTTTGAGCATCTTCAGCTGCTTTCCGTCTTCTAGGCAGACGATGTGATCGTGCTGGACCGAGCGCGAGATCGGAACGGCGGGCCGCTGACGCGCCGCCGGGGCCTGAGGCGGCGGCTCGCCGAGCCCGTTCAGGGATTCGTAGATTTGCCTTAGAAGGTCCGAGACGGAGGCAGGACCCACCGGGTTCCGTCCCACATAGGCGGCCACGATATCCGCGCTGAGCCGCAATACGTCGTTTTTTGAAAGCCCCACCGACTCAGCTTCGCTCGCCATTTAATTTCCTGCTCTGCTCGCCTACGCCCTTGGTCGAGGTCAGGCTTGACCTGCGAACTTTCGAAACGGTGCAGACTGTCCTTGGTTCCGCTTGTCCTGGGCCGGCGTCCGCCCAACGATGGCGATTGCGCTCAGGCCACCCCATTATCTAAAGGTGGTATGAGACGGCGGCTGGAGGGCCAGATCATGCGGTGCCCGTTCTGCGGCCATGGCGAGAGTCAGGTGAGGGACAGCCGTCCTTCCGAGGAGGGCGTGGCGATCCGCCGGCGTCGATCATGCCCGCAATGCGGCGGCCGGTTCACCACATTCGAACGCGTGCAGCTGCGCGAACTCACCATCGTCAAGCGGTCGGGCCGCCGCGCGCCGTTCGATCGCGACAAGCTGGTCCGCTCCATCTCCTTCGCCATCCGTAAGCGGCCGGTCGAGCCGGAGCGGGTGGAGCAGCTGGTGAACACGATCGTGCGCCAGCTCGAGAGCATGGGCGAGACGGAGATCGCCTCCCACGTGGTTGGCGAGATGGTGATGAAGGCGCTGAAGTCGCTCGATGACGTCGCCTATGTCCGCTTCGCCTCGGTCTACCGCGACTTCCGCCAGACCGAGGATTTCGCGCGCTTCCTGAGCGCCGAGGGACTGGCGGAAGAGCCAGAGGACGCATGAACCGATGATGGCGATCCGCACTCCAGCCGAGTTTGCCGAACGGTCGAGGCCATGAGCGGATCGGCGCGGCAGGCGAGGTCGGTGGCGCGTCTGGCGGCCGTCCAGGCCCTCTATCAGATGGAAACCGGCGGAGCCGGCGCCGAGACAGTGATCCGCGAGTTCGGCGATCACCGGTTCGACCACGATATCGAGGGCGTGCGCCTCGCTCACGCTGATGAGAGCTTCTTTGGCGCTCTGGTGCGCGGCGTGGTGGGGGACCAGGACGCGATCGACCGCGCCATCGTCCGGCGGCTCGCCACCGGCTGGCGGCTGGATCGGATCGACGCCACCGCCCGCTCGATCCTGCGCGCCGGCGCCTTCGAGCTGATGCGGCGCGCCGACGTGCCGGCCGAGGTCGCCATCGATGAATATGTCGAGATCGCCAAATCGTTCTTCGAAGGCCCCGAACCGGGGTTCATCAACGCCGCCCTGGACGCCATCGCCCGCGATGAGCGCACCGCCTGACGAATTCGACTGGATCGCGGCCCTGCGCCCGCTGACCCGCGGCGCGCCGGCCGCGCTCGGGTTGATGGACGACGCCGCCGTGCTGCCGGCGCGTCCGGGCTTCGACCTGGTGATCTCCGAGGACGCCATGGTCGAGGGCGTGCATTTTCTCGCCGGCGAAGACGCGTCGATCGTGGCGCGGCGACTGCTGCGCACCAGCCTGTCCGACCTCGCCGCCAAGGCCGCGGAGCCGTTCGGCTATACCCTCACCATCGCCTGGCCGGCCTCGCGCGGCTGGGACGAGCGGATGGCCTTCATTCGCGGCCTCGACCACGACGGCGCGCTCTATGGCGTCGCGCTACTGGGCGGCGACACTGTCTCGACGCCAGGGCCGCTGACGGCCTCGGCGACGGTGTTCGGCTGGACGCCGGCGGGCGCGGTGGTGCGGCGGTCGGGGGCGTTGCCGGGCCATGCGCTGGTAATCTGTGGCGCGATCGGCGATGGCGGCCTGGGCCTGAAGGCGGCGCGTGGCGAGCTTCCCGACGCCGAAGGACGGCTCGCCGCGCGCTATCGTCTGCCCGAGCCGCTGTTCGGCCTGCGTGACGCACTGCGCGCGCACGCCTCGGCCGCGGCCGACGTCTCCGACGGCTTGATCGCCGACGTGCTGCATATCGCCGAGGCCAGCCTGTGCGGCGTCGCCCTGGATCTCGAACTCATGCCGGTCTCGGAAGCGGGCAGGGCGTGGGTCGCGGGGCGAAAGGACAGGGGGCAAGCACTGCTGGAGCTGGCCAGCGGCGGCGACGACTACGCCATCGTCTGCGCCGCCGGCGACGGCGAGGCGCTGGTGCGAGACGCCGTCGCTTGTGGAACGCCGGCGGCCGTCGTGGGTGAGTTCGTGGCGCCGCCGAGCCTCGAGGTGCGCCTGGACGGCCAGCGCCTGACGCCGACCCGACTCGGCTGGCGGCACGGGTAGGAAACCAAGCGGCAACGGTTAGCGCCTCTAATCGGCCAGCCCGAATCAGGAGCGGCCATGCGCCGACGCGATCTACTCGTCAGTCTGCCTCTCGTCTTCGTCGCCGGCGCGGCGCTGGCGGACACGAAGGAGGCTGGCCAATTCGTCGACCTCTCGCCGGTGGCGCTGCCGATCGTGATGAACGGACGGCTGATCAACTACGTCTTCGTCTATATCCGCATCAATCTGACGCCCTCGGCCGAGCTCGCGCGCTGGCGCGACCGCGAGCCCTATTTCCGAGATGCGCTCGTCCGCCTTGGGCATCGCACGCCGTTCACGGTGCCAACCGACTACACGCGGCTCGACGAGGCCCGACTCAAGGCGGCCCTGCTTCAGGCCGCCGCCGCCATCACTGGGCCCGGCGCGATCGCTTCGATCGAGATTTTGCCCGGTGGCGGCCCCATGCGGCGCACCGGATTGCCGAAGCCAGGCGGCCTTTCGCACTAGAAAGTTCAGCGTTCGGCGCACGGCTGTTGCTTCATGCGGACGGTTTTGGCAGTTTCCGCCGACTTTCGAGGCCCTTCCGGCGCCTCGCTGATAACCCGGATGAGGGATTTGCCTTCGCCGTCCGCGCCGCCTGCCAGGCGAGCGCGGCGATCTGTGCAAGAATACGAGAGGGGCGCGAACCTATGAGTCCTGTTTTGATGCTGGTGATGCTCGCCGGCGTGCTGGCCGTGATTTACGGCGTGGCGCAGACGGCGTCGCTGCTGGCCAAGCCGGCTGGCAACGATCGCATGAAGGAGATCGCCGCGGCGATTCAGGAAGGCGCCCAAGCCTATCTGAGCCGGCAGTACACGACGATCGGGATCGTCGGCGCGGTGATCCTCGTCGCCGTGTTCTTCCTGATCGGGCCGCTCGCCGCGATCGGCTTCCTCATCGGCGCGGTGCTCTCCGGCGCCGCGGGCTACGCCGGCATGCTGGTTTCGGTGCGCGCCAATGTCCGCACCGCCCAGGCCGCCAGCGAGAGTTTGGCCAAGGGCCTGTCGCTGGCCTTCACCTCCGGCGCGATCACCGGAATGCTGGTCGCCGGCTTCGCCCTGCTGGGCGTGGCGGGCTACTTCACCATCCTTACCGTGGTCCTCGGCAAGAACCCGATCGACCGCGAAGTGGTCGACTCGCTCGTGGCGCTTGGCTTCGGCGCCTCGCTGATCTCGATCTTCGCCCGTCTCGGCGGCGGCATCTTCACCAAGGGCGCCGACGTCGGCGGCGACATGGTGGGCAAGGTGGAAGCCGGCATCCCCGAGGATGACCCCCGCAACGCCGCGACCATCGCCGACAACGTGGGCGACAACGTCGGCGACTGCGCCGGCATGGCCGCCGACCTGTTCGAGACCTATGCGGTGACCACGGTCGCCACCATGGTGCTGGCGGCGATCTTCTTTCGCGATGACCCCGCCAATGTGGTCAACATGATGATGCTGCCGCTCGCCATCTGCGGCGTGTGCATCGTCACCTCGATCATCGGCACGTTCGGCGTGCGCCTCGGCAAGTCCAAGAACATCATGGGCGCCCTCTACCAGGGCCTGATCGTCACCGGCGTGCTGTCGATCGGCGCGGTCTGGTGGGTGATCCACACCATGGTGCCCAACGCGCTCAGCATCGACGGCAAGTCGGTCGACGCCAACGCCCTGTTCGGCTGCGGCCTGGCGGGCCTGGCGGTGACGGCGTTGATCGTCGTGATCACCGAATACTACACCAGCACGGGCTTCCGGCCGGTGAAGTCGATCGCCAAGGCGTCGGTCTCGGGCCACGGCACCAACGTCATTCAGGGCCTCGCCGTGTCGCTCGAATCCACGGCGCTGCCCGCGCTGGTGATCATCGCCGGCATCATCGTCACCTACACCCTGGGCGGCCTGTTCGGCATCGCCATCGCCACCACCACCATGCTGTCGCTGGCCGGCTTCATCGTCGCCCTCGACGCCTTCGGCCCGGTGACGGACAACGCTGGCGGCATCGCCGAGATGGCGGGTCTGCCGGGCGAGGTGCGGGTCTCGACCGATGCGCTCGACGCGGTCGGCAACACCACCAAGGCGGTGACCAAGGGCTATGCGATCGGCTCGGCGGGCCTCGGCGCCCTGGTGCTGTTCGCCGCCTACACCCAGGACCTGAAGTACTTCTCCAGCAACCCCGACCAGTTCCCGTTCTTCGCGGGCGTCGGCGACGTCGCCTTCGACCTCTCCAATCCGTACGTGATCGTCGGCTTGCTGTTCGGCGGCTTGCTACCGTTCCTGTTCGGCGGTCTGTCGATGACGGCGGTTGGGCGCGCGGCCGAGGCCGTGGTGGCCGAGGTCCGGCGTCAGTTCAAGGAGAACCCCGGCATCATGACCTATGAGGTCAAACCGGAGTACGGCAAGGCGGTCGACATCCTGACCAAGGCGGCGATTCGCGAGATGATCGTGCCGTCCTTGCTCCCGGTGGCCTCGCCGATCGTGCTGTTTTTCGTGATCATGATGATCGCCGGCAAGTCGAACGCCTTCTCCTCGCTGGGCGCGATGCTGGTGGGCGTGATCGTCACCGGCCTCTTCGTCGCCATCTCGATGACCGCCGGCGGCGGCGCCTGGGACAATGCCAAGAAGTACATCGAGGAAGGCAATTACGGCGGCAAAGGCTCGGAAGCCCACAAGGCGGCCGTCACCGGCGACACCGTCGGCGACCCTTACAAGGACACCGCCGGTCCCGCCGTGAACCCGATGATCAAGATCACCAACATCGTCGCCCTGCTGCTGTTGGCGGTGCTGGCGCACGGTCTGATCAAGTAGGTCGCAATCCCTCTCGCGATCCCTCCCCCTCGTGGGGAGGGACAGCCGATGCGCGGCGTCGGCAGGGTGGGGGAGTGGGACGCATCAACGATAATCGGCGGAATCTGAGCAGCTTCAGACTCCCCCACCCTGATCGACGCAGCGCGCCGATCTGTCGCTCCCCATGGAGGGGAGGGAGGATTTTAAGCCTAGTGGGGCGGTCCCGGCCCGTTGTCGCCAGGGTGGCTGCCGGGGGTGATATCCTGGTCGTTGGGCAGCACCGATCCGGCGCCGATCGACCCGATGAGCTGCTCAAGCCAGGTCATTTCGCGGCCGCGGGTCGGCGTCTCGTGGTCGTTGTAGGCGATGACCCGTCCGTCTAGGATCGTATACTTGTCGACCGACCTCACCTGCTGGGTGTCATGGTCGAACGAGATCGCCACCACCTCGCGCTGGATCGTCTTGGACGGATAGAATGAGGTCTGGCTGCGCAGCTGCGACATGTAGAACCAGAGGTCCTTGTCGAAGGTCGAGCTGGCGGTCGGCGAGCCGAGCTTCTGCAGCACGGTCGAGCGGGTGTCCTGGCCGACCTTCACGTCCGCCGGCCGCACGTCCACCGCCTGGAAGCCCTGGTGATAGACGTTCGGCGAGCACGCCCCGATCGAGGCGAGGCCGATGGCGACGGCGAAAAGCGCGGATTTACGATGCATTCTGCCTACTCTCGGGCGACGAGCCTTTGACCTATCGCCCCGGCCCACCTAGTGCAATGCCGCTGACCTATTCGCCGCGGGCGGCGAAATCGAGGCAATTCTGATGTTCCTGCAGCGCTTGCTGAAACCAGGCCCGGCCAAGGCGACGGGGGACCAGCTCTACGCCGCGAC
>Ga0302314_10014211_pt1 | contig 13639 bp, 16 predicted proteins | sample III_Palsa_N2_3_FD_200533 | JGI IMG/M metagenome (GOLD analysis project Ga0302314, IMG submission 200533) | Peat permafrost microbial communities from Stordalen Mire near Abisko, Sweden - III_Palsa_N2_3 | ecosystem: Environmental > Terrestrial > Soil > Palsa > Peat permafrost | place: Sweden... | reverse complement strand
CCGAAGGCCCAGCGGGTGTCGCCCTCGGCCGGAGCCTCGGCGAGGGAGAGGTAGACGTGGTCGTCGGTCATGGCCGCCTGCTCGTCAGATGTGCGGGATGTCGTCGGGGATGGCGTAGAAGGTGGGGTGGCGGTAGACCTTGTCGCCGCTGGGGTCGAAGAAGGAGTCGCGCTCGTCCGGGGTGGAGGCGGTGATGGCCTCGGAGCGGACGACCCAGATGCTGACGCCCTCGTTGCGACGGGTGTAGAGGTCGCGGGCGTTGGTGAGCGCCATCCGCTCGTCGGGGGCGTGCAGCGAGCCGACGTGGACGTGGTTGAGTCCGCGCTTGCCGCGCACGAACACCTCGTAGAGCGGCCACTCGGAGCGGGCGGTCATGGCGTTGCCTCTCGTGTCGCAGTGCTGCCTTCGGCGGGCGTTTCCGGTGACGCCGCCCGCGCGCGGCGCGCGGCGTGCGCCGCTGCGGCCTCGCGCACCCACGCGCCCTCCTCGTGGGCCTGCCGCCGGCGTTCGACCCGGGCGGTGTTGCAGGGCCCGTCGCCGGTGATCACCCGCTGCAGCTCGCTCCAGTCGGGGGTGCCGAAGTCCCAGCTCTCGCGCTGCTCGTTCCACTGGAGTTCCGGGTCCGGCAGCTGCACGCCCAGGCGCTGGGCCTGCGGGACGGTCATGTCGACGAAGCGCTGCCGCAGTTCGTCGTTGCTGTGGCGCTTGATCCGCCAGGCCATGGACCGGGCGCTGTTGGGCGAGTCGCCGTCCGGCGGCCCGAACATCATCAGCGAGGGCCACCACCAGCGGTCCACCGCGTCCTGGACGGCCGCCCGCTGGCCGGCGCTGCCGCTCATCATGGTCAGCAGCAGCTCGTAGCCCTGCCGCTGGTGGAAGGACTCCTCCTTGCAGATCCGGACCATGGCCCTGGCATAGGGACCGTAGGAGCTGCGGCAGAGCGGCACCTGGTTGCAGATGGCGGCGCCGTCGACGAACCAGCCGATGACGCCGACGTCGGCGAAGCTCAGGGTCGGGTAGTTGAAGATCGAGGAGTACTTCTGCCGGCCGCTGATCAGCCGCTCGGTCAGGTCCCCCCGGTCCGCGCCCAGGGTCTCGGCGGCGGAGTAGAGGTAGAGGCCGTGTCCGGCCTCGTCCTGGACCTTGGCGAAGAGGATGGCCTTGCGGCGCAGTGAGGGGGCCCGGGTGATCCACTCCCCCTCCGGCTGCATCCCGATGATCTCGGAGTGGGCGTGCTGGGCGATCTGCCGGACCAGCGTGGCCCGGTAGCCCTCGGGCATCCAGTCCCGGGGCTCGATGCGCTGGTCACGGGCGAGGAGGTCGTCGAAGCGCGCTTCGCCGTCCGGCTCTGCGGCGCGGGTCGCCGCTGGTGTCTCCGCTGCGGGCATGGGTGTCACTCCCTGGGCAGGCTGTCTGACTCAAGACTACCGAACGGTCGGTCGGTACTCAAGAGCCGGCCGGCCCGGCGCAGCTCAGACCCCCCGGACATCACCCCCGCGGACCCGCAGCACGGTGGCGACGGCCTCCGCCAGACCGGGCAGGTCGGCCTCGGCCAGGGTGGAGACGGTCACCCGCACCCCCGGCGGCGAGCCCAGCCGGAACCGGGCCCCCGGCGCCACCGCCCAGCCGCGCTGGAGCAGCCCCGCCACGACGGCGGTCTCGTCCGGGACCGGGATCCAGACGTTCAGCCCGCTGCGCCCGTACGCCCGCACCCCGCGCGCGGCCAGCTCCGCGAGCAGCCCGTCGCGCCGGGCCCGGTACGCGGCGGCGGCCGGGGCGGTGTCCTCGGCGGCCCAGAGCGCCGCGACCGTGCGCTGCAGCAGGTGGCTCACCCAGCCGGCGCCGAGCCGCTGGCGCCCGCGCACCCGGTCCAGCGTCTCCGGGTCACCGGTCAGCACGGCGACCCGCAGGTCCGGGCCCAGGGACTTGGCGGCCGACCGGAGCAGCGCCCAGTGGGCGGTGGTCGGCCGGCCGTCCGGCCCCGCGCAGAGCAGGTGGCAGGGCAGGTCGACGATGCCGTGGCCGTGGTCGTCCTCGATCAGCAGGACGCCGGGGTGCGCGGCGAGCAACTCCCGCAGTTCGGCCGCGCGGCGGGCGGTGACCGCCGCGCCGGTGGGGTTCTGCGCCCGGCTGGTGACCACCACGGCCCGCACACCGGCCTCCAGTGCGGCGGCCAGGTCGGCCGGGAGCGGGCCCTCGTCGTCGACGGCCATCGGCAGCGGTTTCAGTCCGAGCGCCGGCAGCAGGTCGAGCAGGCTGCCCCAGCCCGGGTCCTCGACGGCGACCAGGTCGCCGGGGCGCAGCCGGGCGAGGAAGAGCCGTTCGATGGCGTCGAGCGAGCCCGAGGCCACCGCGATCGGCCGGCCGCCCGGCACCGGCGGCAGGTCGGCCGCGAAGGAGCGCGCGGCCAGGTCGCCGAGCCCGGGGTCGAGGGCCGGCCCCCCGTAGAGCACCGGGTGGGCCGCGTGGGCCAGGGCGGCCTGGTGGACCGCGCTCTCCAGGTCGGGCAGCAGGGCGGTGTCGGGGTTGCCGCCGGCGAGGTCGCGGGCCCCCTCGGGCACCGCCAGCCGGACCGCGTCGCGGGGGGTGAGCGCGAGCCGGGGACGGATCCGGCTGCCGCGCCGTCCGGCGGTCTCGATCACTCCCCGGTCCCGCAGCGTCCGGTAGGCGGCGGCGACGGTGTTGGGGTTGACGCCGAGTTCGGCCGCCAGGTCGCGGAGCGCGGGCAGCGCCTCCCCCGGCTGCAACGCGCCGCTCTCGACGGCCTGTTCGATGTCGGCGGTGATCTCTGTGGCACGCCGCCCGCTGATCCGATATTCTCCTAGCACAAACGAGACTATGAACTAGTACATAGTGGCTGTCAAATACCGGACGCCGAACACCGAGAGGAGTCCCCGTGCTGATCAACCCCTGGGACCGGGGAGCCGACCAGGAGTGGCGCGACTGGCTGTCGACCCGCGACTTCGGCCTGCTCGCCGCCAACGGTACCGACGGCGGCGCGCCCGTCCTCGTCCCCACGCCCTTCCTCTACACCGGCGGCGACGAGGTGCTGCTCCACCTCGCCCGCCCCAACCCGGTCTGGGCCGCGATCGAGGCGAACCCGCGGCTCACCCTGGCGGTGACCGACGACGACGCGTTCGTCCCCGGCCCCTGGCGGCCCCCGGCCGACACCCCGCCCGAGCACGGCGTGCCCACCGCCTACTACGCCTCGGTCCACCTGGTCGGCACCGCCACCGTCATCGACGACCCGGCGGAGAAGGCGGCCCTGCTGGACCTGCAGCTCGCCCGCTTCCAGCCGGAGACCCCGCTGGCCCCGATCGTGCCGGGACAGGCGCCCTTCGGACGGATGCTCTCCGGAATCCGCGGCCTGCGCCTCGCCCTGACCGAGGTACGGCCGAAGTTCAAGTACGACGACAAGAAGGACACCGGGACGCAGACCTCCGTCGCCGAGCGGCTGGCCGAGCGCGGACGCCCGCGCGACGGCGGCGCCCGCGAGCAGCTGCTGCGCCGCCGGGACGCCCGCTCCGGCTCCTGACGGTGCGTCGGCAGTGGCGCGGCGGGCCGACGGTGCGTCAGTCCACCGGCGGGAGGTGTGCGCTGGACCGTCCGGGGCAGGCGGTCCCTCGGACGGCCCAGCCCACGGTCGCGCCGCAGGCCCTTCGGACCCGGCGTTCCTAGGCTGGCCGGACGGACCACACCAGTCCGGTGCCGCTGCCACCGGCGGCCCGCAGCACACCCCGGGAGCCTCCACTGTCCAGTACGACGAAGACCCCACCGGCCGGAGAGGCCAATCTCGGGCACATCATCTTCATCGCAGCCGCCGCCGCCATGGGCGGCTTCCTCTTCGGCTACGACAGCTCGGTGATCAGCGGTGCCGTGACCGGCATCCAGCACCACTTCAAGGTCGGCAACGGCGAGACCGCACTGGTCGTCTCCTCCGCCCTGCTCGGCTCGGCGGTCGGCGCGGCCTGCGCCGGGACCATGGCCGACCGGATCGGCCGGATCAAGGTCATGCAGATCGCCGGCATCCTCTTCGCCATCAGCGGAGCCGGGTCGATGTTCCCGCCGAACATGTGGGTCCTCGGCACCTGGCGCGTGATCGGCGGCCTCGCCATCGGCATGGCCTCGGTGATCGCCCCCGCCTACATCGCCGAGGTCGCCCCGGCCGCGGTGCGCGGACGGCTCGCCTCCTTCCAGCAGGCCGCGATCGTGCTCGGGATCTTCATCTCCCAGCTGGTCAACTACGCGCTCAACGAGGGCGCCGGCGGCAGCCCCAACGACCACATCGCCGGCATCCAGGCCTGGCAGTGGATGCTCGGGGTGGAGACCATCCCGGCGCTCATCTACTTCCTGATGTCCTTCGCCATCCCGGAGTCCCCCCGCTTCCTGATCTCCGCGGGCAAGCCGGACCGCGCCCGCGCGATCCTGGCCGACCTGGAGGACCCGGGCACCGACCTCGACGCCCGGATCGACGAGATCCGCACCGTCATCCACTCGGAGCACAAGAGCACCCTGCGGGACCTCCTCGGCGGCCGGTTCGGCCTGATGCCCATCGTCTGGATCGGCATCGGCGCCTCGGTGTTCCAGCAGTTCGTCGGCATCAACGTGATCTTCTACTACTCCTCGCTGCTCTGGCAGTCGGTCGGCATCAACGCCAGCAACTCGCTGCTGATCAGCGTCTCCACCTCGCTGGTCAACATCGTCGGCACGGTCATCGCGGTGGTCCTGGTCGACCGGGTCGGCCGCCGCCCGCTGGCACTGGCCGGCTCGGCCGGGATGGCCGTCGCCCTCGGCGTCGCCGCCTGGGCCTTCTCCTACCGCCACGGCACCGGGACGACGGCGACCCTGCCGAACCTCCAGGCGACGGTGGCGCTGGTCGCCGCCCACGTCTTCGTCCTCTGCTTCGCCTTCTCCTGGGGCGTGGTGGTCTGGGTCCTGCTCGGCGAGATGTTCCCCAACAGGATCCGGGCGCTGGCGCTCTCGGTCGCGGCCTCCGCCCAGTGGATCGCCAACTGGGCCATCACCGTCAGCTTCCCGACCATGTCGGACTGGAACCTCTCGGCCACCTACGTCATCTACGCCTGCTTCGCCCTGCTGTCGATCCCGTTCGTCTACTTCTTCGTCCGCGAGACCAAGGGCCGGACCCTGGAGTCGATGGGCTGAGCTCGGCGGAACCGGGCCGCCGGGGCACGGCGTCCCCCGGCGGCAACCCGTTCCGGGGACGCCGCAGCAGCCGGTCCCGTCCCGGTCGCGCAGCCGTGCGGGCACGTGCAGGCTGGAGGCATGGACGATGACAAGTGGTTCAGCGCCACCGTGTACTTCCGCAGCGCGGTCGAGCTCGGGCTGGGCAGCCCCCGGCTGAACGTCGCGAGCGAGCGGGTCCGGGTGGTCCCGGGCTGGGTCGCGATCGAGCTGCCCAGCGGGCAGCTGCCGCAGGACAGCGCCGTGCGCCACGTCCCGGCCGACCTGGTGTCCTCGGTCGTCGAGGCCACCGCCCCGTAGCCGGGCGGCTGCGGCTAGCTCCGCTGGGAGGCCGCGGAGTTCCGGTCCAGGATCTGCCCCAGCTCCTCCGAGACTCCGCAGCTGTCCTCCGGGACGTCGTGCTCCCGCATCACGGTCTGCAGCTCCGCCCACGTCACCACCGGCACCGATGCCAGCTCGCCGAGCCCGGGGCCCTCGTAGACGTCGGCGATCAGATCCTCGCCGCCCCCGTCCGACGCCAGCCGTACCTGCACCGACCTGCCCTCGTGAACACTCATGCCTCCAGGATCCTGCCCCGGCTCCGCCCCGGCATCCCGGAGCGGCACCCGGCAGCCGGGAACGACGAGGCCCTGCGGGTCCGGTCCACCCGGACCCGCAGGGCCTCGTCCTTCTCGTGCAGGTACGCCGCTCAGCCCGCCTCGGAACGGACCTCGCCGTCCAGCTCGCCCTCCGGCTCGCCCGCGACCGCGGTGCGGACGCGGGCAGCCACGGCCTCCGGGTCCACCCCGGCGCCGCGCATGATCTCGGTGGCCCGGCTGCGCGGGTCCTCCGCCAGCGCGGCGAGCAGGTCCAGCGCATCCGCCTCCGCCGTGCCCGGGCGCACCAGCGCGGCTCTGGCCGCCTGCTGCAGCGCGTACTCGGCCGGGGTGCTCCAGCGCAGGGTGGCGTGGTCGCCGAGCCGACGGAGCTCGACCCCTTCGTCCGACTTCCAGGCACGGCCGAAGCCGATGCTCCGCTGGACGAGGTAGCCCATCAGCCGGGTGGCCTGCGCGGGCAGTGGCGCGGCGAGGCCGAGCACCCGGTCGTCCGATTCGAGCAGTGCGTGCAGCAGATGGCCGGTGTCCACCTCGCCGTCCCCCGCGCGCACCGCGCGGCGTCGGGCCCTGGCGGCGACTCGGCTGAGCGTACCGGCGTCGACGTGGGCCGTGACCGGCTCACGCAGTTCGATCAGGTGCAGGTCTGGTGACACGTGATCCACCACATCGTCAAGGGACAAGGAGGGGGAAGCTGAAAAGTGGAGAAGGTGGGAGGAAGCGACACCCTTGGGGCCCGCTGCCACCGGTAGTCTGCTGCGCAGGGTGAGCGACAGTCAACCCACAGATACGATCTTCCCACCGTCCGCGTGAGCGGTCGTCAGTTCGCGTGTTCTGGTATCGGCTTGCCACCCGGAGCCGACCAGCCGGAACAGAGTCCCGGCCGGCCCCTCCGCCATGATTCGCCACCCCCGCGCACGAACGCACGCCCAGGCGCACGCCCCCGCCTGCACGCCCTACCCCCGGCCTCCGACGACATCGCAGACATCGGACCGATCCGTTCCTCAGACCTCTTCGGCGAGGATCAGGTAGAGCTTCTTGCGGGCGTCGGCCAGCACCGCGAGCGCCTTGGCCCGCTGCTCCGGCGTCCCGGTCGTGACGACCTGGCGCAGGGCGTCGCGGACGGCGCCCTCGGCCTGGGCGAACTCGCGGACGACGCCCCAGTGCTCGCCCTGTCCGGCCTCCTCCCAGGGGGCGTCCGGGCCGGCCTCGGCCTCGGTACGGCCCGTCTCGGTGAGGCTGAACAGCCGCTTGCCACCGGTCTCCTCGCCACTCACGAGGCCCTCCTCCTCCAGCATCTGGAGGGTGGGGTAGACCGAGCCCGGACTGGGCCGCCAGCTGCCGCCGGAGCGCTCCGCGATCTCGCGGATCATCTCGTAGCCGTGCATGGGGCGGTCCTTCAGCAGGGCCAGGATGGAGGCGCGCACGTCGCCGCGGCGCGCCCGGCCACCGTGACGGCCACCGCGCCCGCGCGGTCCGCCGCCGTGGCCGAAGGGTCCGAAGCCGGGCCCGAAGGGGCCGGGGCCAGGACCGAAGCCGCCCCCGGGGGGCGGTCCGAAGCCACCGAAGGCCTCGCGGTACTCCGGGCGGGGGCCACGGCCCCGGTGCCCGCGTTCTCCACGCCCGCCACGGCCGGTCCGGCCGGGCTGAGCTGCATCAAAGGGGATTCCCGATCGCATGATTTCGTTCCTTTCATGAACGACACCCGGGACACGTACTGTCCCGATGCCTCAACGATATATCGGTAGTACTCGTTCGGCAAGCCCTCTCTCCAGTTCGCCGATTGTCCTGTGACAGCGAACCTTCACCGATTGCCATCGAAGTTTGATCACCAGTAGGTTCCTGCCATCGAAGTTTGACCGGGTGGGGTTGCTGGCGGTCTGGGGGGACGGTGGGGGCACCGGCGCATGCGTTCGGCGATGCCGCGTTGTCGGCGTTCGACTTGGGGTTCTTCGAGTCGGGTGAGCTTCGGCGGATGCCTCTGGGGCGGGGCTGGAACGTGAGGTTCGAGGCTGCCGAGCCGGTTCGGGAGTTCCATTGGGCCAAGGGGGGTGAGAGCTTCCCCGGCTGGTACTACTCCGTGACGACAGGGGGTCACGTGGGCTACGAGTCGTGGCTGGAGCGGGACCGGTTGACGCTGATGGATCGTGATCCGCAGGTGGTGGGGATCTCCTCGCAGCCGTTCTGGCTGCACTGGTATGACGGTGAGAGGGAGCGTCGACATGCTCCGGACTACTTCGTGCGGCTGGCCGACGGCCGGGGCCGGGTCGTGGACGTCCGTGCAGATGAGCGTATGGACAAGCGGACGCGGGAGGCTTTCGCGGCAACCGGGCGGGCCTGCGCGGCTGCGGGTTGGGAGTTCGAGTGGGTGGGCACGCCTGACCCGGTGCTCATGGCGAACGTGCGCTGGTTGAAGCGGTACCGGCGAGCGCGTTCGGGGCAGCCCACTGAGGTGGCGGCGCGGTTGGTCGAGGTCTTCCAGGACCATTGTCCGTGCGCGAGCAACAACGCCGGGACCTGGACCGGTGGGAGGGCGGGACACCGTGCCTGTTCCTCCGCCGACGCGCCCGGGATGCGGCGCGCGGACGGCTCCAGACGGCGCCTGGCCGCTGCCTTGCCCGTCCGGTGGTACTGCGCCGGACGGGCAAGGCAGCGGTGGCATCGAAGCGACCGGCCCGCGTCTCCGTGCTCACGTCAGAGGTGGGGGAGGCGGGCGCTCAGCGGCGCGACCGGCCCAGGACTTTGCGGATGGTCCAACAGACCAGGCCGATGGCCAGACCGATCCCGGCTCCGGCCGCGAGCCCCTCAGCGGGGTCTGCGATGTGGGTCATCGCGGCTCCCCCCAGGATTCCGCTGACCACGGCAGCGCCCACGCCCCACCCGGTACCTGTCTGTGATGTGCGTAGCCGTGCCATAGTCCCGGGTTCCTTCCCATCAGATGAACTCAACATGTCACAGCCCCGTTGGCGGCTCCCCCAAGAGCCCCGATGAAACCACCCGGACCTGCGCCGACCCCACCTGCGAAGGCACCGCCGACGATCCCCGCTGCGGCCCCGCCCATGCTGTTCTTGGCCACGCACTTGGCGAACTTCGGGACGTGCCAACTGGTCGGCTTCCACCAGGGGTCGGCAACGACGGGGAACGCCGTGGCCGCGTTCGCCTCCACGGTCTGAACCAGCGTGGCGCCCTCAAGCCGGTAGGAGGTCGGGACCGGTCTGCCCGCCGCGTCCGTGGCCCAAGGGGCGTCGAAGGACCCCAGTACCTCGTCGCCCCGCGAGACCAGGATGCTGCCGTCGACCTGCAGCTGGGCGGCGGCACCCTCGGGGAGGGCCAGGGGGAAACGCCAGGTGGTCGGCGCGCTGGAGTCCTTGAGGGTGACCAAGGTACGGGCGCCGCCGTCCTTCGTGGGCTGGACAGCGAGGTCGGCGTCCTTGGCCGCGTCCGGGTAGACGACCGTACCGTCTGCCTGCCTGCTACCTGTCACCGCTGCCGTGCCGGGCAGGCCCAGGGACAGGGTCCCACCGGTGGGCAGGCCGGCCGATACCGCACCGACGGAGGTGGCGGGAGCCGTCACGGTCGCCGTGCCCGCCGCGGTGGCGGTGAGCGCACGGGCGGGACTGCCGGCGACGGGAGCATCGGGGGCCAGGTCGGCAGTACCGGTGGCCTTCTCCACCACCTGCGCGGCCCGCTGCGCGCTCGGGCTCCCGGCATCCGCAAATGCACTGGGGGCTGCGGACATCATAAGAGCGGAACCGGCAAGCGCAGCTATCGCTGCAGACGTCATGTACTGGCGGCGGAACATCAAGAACCTCTCGGTGGATATTGCGGATATTTTTGTGCGGAACGACTGCGACGTGCCGTCTGATCCAGGGGTTGCTGCAAAGCCCCGTTGATCACGTGATGCCGCTGGTCAGGGCCAGGGCAGGTCGGGAAGTGTCCTCGCCGAAAATCCAGTGTGCCCGCATCCGGGAATTATCTCCACGTCGGATATCCCACCTTTCACGCCACAAGAAGATGGGGCCTCGGCGCGCCCATATCAGCCGGCAGTTCATTCGGAGCCGGACAGCCCGTGGAATATCAATATGAGAAAACCCCAGAGTTCACTGAGATATCTCCAAGGCCTGTGCCCCAGGGCCTTCAGGTTGCTGCTGGATCCCGGTGGGCCTGGCCGTGACGGTCTATCAGAAAGGCAAGAAACCGGGGTTAAGCCTGGCGGTCGTGCGAGATCTGCGTACAGACGGAACTCCTCTGATCGGGATCAACCACCAGCCATGGAACCGAGTTGCGTCGATGCGGTACATGGCGTTTCGTCGGTGCGCCATCACGGGCCAGGAGCGCGGCCTACGTTGGTAGCCCATGTGCTCGAGTTGAGCGAGCAGGCCCCCTGCGACATTCCTCTCCGGCTCCGCGACCTCGGCACCGGAGGCACCCCGGGTCAGCCATAGCGTGCCGCGGACGGCGGGGCGGCCGACCCCTCCGTCGCATCATCGCGCCCGTCGGCACTCACCCCCGCTCAGGCAAACCAACACGAATGGGCGGTTGTTCGAGGCCTTTCCTGGCGGGGTCCGGAACGGTTGGGTACGCACGTTGCGCTGCGGCCACTGCCGTTGTCCTGTCGCGTTGAGCGTGTCTGTGGATCTTGTGCTGAGCTGTGGTGTTGCCAGGTCGAGTGAGAACAGTCGGCTCGGGATTCTCAGTGCATCTGGCTTCTGCGGAATCCGGGATGGGTTGAGCCGAGTGATGGCGGGACCGTCGGGGGGAATCTGGACTGGGCCTGGGGCGACGTAGGCTCACGGGCTGTGAGCCAACAGGGTGAGGTCGGGAAGACGCGCTATCTGGTCCTTCATGACTATGGGATGGGGGGTCTGTGGTGGTGGGTGTGGGCGGGCTCGGCGGAGGAGATCGTCAGTGCCTGCGCCGAGGTTGAGGTGATCGCGGACCCGGATGCCGTGAGGCGTGCGGAGACGTGGGGTTTGGAGGAGGTCCGTCTTGACGATCCGGACCCGAATCCGCTGTCCATCCTCCGCGCTCAGCGGGATGCCCAGCGTGGTCAGCCGGGATTCGGTGTCCTGGCGGGACGGGACCGTGTGTGCCTGCGCTGGCCGGAGGGCGAGGAAGGAGAGGTCTTCCTGATGGAACTCGGGCCGGACGGCCGGCGGTTGCGGCAGGTTGAGATCGACCCGGACGGTGGTTCGGTCAAGACGGGCATTGAGGATTGGCCGTTCAACCCGCCGTTCGACCTTTGTGATCCGCAGTATGCGTCCATGGAGATCGGACCCGGTGACTTTGAGGAAGCGTGGCAGCGGGCTCGTCACGAGTCCGAGGGCTGATCAGGCGGTTTCCCGGGCTGTGTGAGGTCGGCAGAAGCGCTGGTAGAGCGGGTCCTGGCGGCCGCGGGTGGTGTAGATCCGTGCGAATCTTCGGCTCAGCTCGGCCGTTGTGGCCAGGTAGAGCTCCTTGGGATCGACGGTCTCCGTCAGCGGGTTGAGGATCAGGTCCGTCAGCACCGCGGTCTCGGGGAAGGACGCCAGGCGATGGCGGTCCTCGAAGGGGATCTTCGTGCCGGCGGGGTGGAGCTCAATGCGGTCGAGGCGGCGGGTCCATTCCCGCCCGAGGTCGAGCGGCATGCCGCCGGCGGACCACTCGTCGATGATCTTCCAAGCGAGGCCGAGGGCGTGCTGGATGCGGTGGTCGTGACGGCGGGCGAGCTGGTCGAGGCGGTGCTGGGCTTGGAGGACCTCGGGCAGGTGGGTGAGCGGGATGTCGTGGGTTGATCTGGTCCAGCACCGGTGGCGGGGGCAGAGGTGCTGGTGGACGGGCGCGAGGATGATCACCATGGAGGCTGAGGGGCTGCGGCGGGCCGTGCAGCAGTGACAGGGACGGCCGATCACTTGCTCCGGCCGGGTCTTCGGGTCTTGAGGGTCGAGGAAGTCCGCGAGTGCGGGCAGGGCTCTGGCGAGTCGGGCTGTTGGGCGTCCGGTCAGGGTGGCGAGCCGGGTTGGGGACTGGGTGGTCCAGCCGGCGGTGGTGTTGCTGAGCGGGGAGAACTCCGCAGGCAGCGGCCCGAGGAGCTGGGCGAGGCCGTTGACCGGGCGGTTGTTGGCAACGGCCAGTCGGTGTAGGTAGGAGCCGATGGTCTCGCCGTGGACGGGGCCGGGCGAGAGGGGCAGCGGGCGGAGCGGGTCACGCCGCGTCGGCATCGGCCCTCCGGCGGCGAGGTCTGCGGGCCCGGCGCCGTTCGATGCGCGCGTTCTCGGCGGTCTGGTCAACTTCGATGGTGTCGAGGGTCTTGCGGGTGATGGATTCGCTGCCGCTGATGATGGCCTCGATGGAGGCGCCGCGGACCAGTTGGGAGAGGCTGCCGATCGCGCCGTCGGTGCGTTCGTGGAGGTAGCCGTCGAGTTTCACCAGGCTGCCGGGCTTGTGGTGGTGGAGCCTCAGGGCTTCTTCGAGGGAAGCGACCAGGTTGCGCCAGTTCTGGCGCTGTGCGCTGGTGCCGTAGGCGAACGGCTCGGTGTCGGTGACGGTGTAGCGACCGGCGATCTGCTGCCCGCGGACCCCGTTGAACAGGCCGCTGGCGGCGACGTCGATCCCGGCCAGTACGAAGGTGGCGGGGATGCGCTCGGACAGGTATTTGAGCTGGTCGGAGGCTTCGGCTCCCGCCTGGGTCGCGAGGTTGAGGTTGTGGATCTCGTCGACCAGCGCGAGTTCGACGCGCATCTTGATCAGCAGGTCGCAGACCGCGTTGGTGATGGAGGTCTGGGTCTCTTGCCGGAAGACCGGGATGCCCAGGAACCGGGCGAACTCGATGGCGAGCATCTTGGGGGTGGCCCGGGGCGGGACGGTGACGTAGACGACCGGCAGGCGCCCGGCAGCGGCTGGACCGAGGCGCTTGCGGACCAGGAGTTCGTGGTTGCGGCCCAGTTGGGCGATGGCGGTGGTCTTCCCGGTTCCGGCCTGGCCGGTGACGATCAGTCCGCGGCGGCCGGAGATCTGGTGCCGGTTGAGCAGGACTAGCCTTCGCCCGGTGGTGAACACGTCGCGGACTGTGGGGGTGGCCACGACCACGAGTCTGGAGTGGTAGTCCAGTCTGGGCTCGTTGTAGGCGATCAGGTCCTCCTCGCTCAGGGCCTTGAAGGCTGCGAGCGGGAGCATCTGCGGGCAGGCAGGGGTGTCGTCGACGAACCGCTTCCAGCCGTCCTTGATGGTCAGCGGGTTGTGTTCGTCATCGGGGACGGCAGGCGGGGTCACCATAGTGGCCTTCCTTCCTCTTCCAGGGGGTTGAAGACGCCGAACGGGGTGACCGGCATCTCCTCATCGGCGGCTTCGGTGTCGTCGATATCGGCCTGCGGCGCGGGTGGGAGTTCGGGGCGCGAGGTGGTCGCGAGGGCGGCCCGGGTCCGGGCCATGACCTGCTCGGAGCCGGCCGGCGCTTTCCCCGACCGGTGGAGAAGGTTCGCGAGGACGCGGGCGATCGCGGTCTCGCTGGTGTCGTCCTGGCCCTGGTCGGCCAGGAGCTGGCGCGCGTGGCGCCAGGTGAAGTCGGCGAACGGGGCCCGGACCATAGGCAGATGCGTCCAGGCGGCCTCGATCCACCGCCGGGTGTCGCTTCGCCGTACCCAGACGCGGGAGACGTCGTAGGGGTCGTAGTGCACTTCCCACAGGTCCTGCTTGGCCGTCACGCCGGAAGGCTGACGCCGCAACCGGTTGAGCTCCGGACTGTCGTAGGTGCGGTAGTCGACCTTGACTGGACCCCGACCACTTTCGTGGACACTGGAAGTAGTTCATCGCAGTGTCAAGTGGGAAGTGCACGATGGTTTCAAAGCGGAAGAAGTACGCTCCGG